>Ga0134121_10000668_pt1 | contig 37167 bp, 29 predicted proteins | sample KB301_FD_96463 | JGI IMG/M metagenome (GOLD analysis project Ga0134121, IMG submission 96463) | Terrestrial soil microbial communities without Nitrogen fertilizer from Kellogg Biological Station, Michigan, USA - KB3-0-1 | ecosystem: Environmental > Terrestrial > Soil > Unclassified ...
GCGCCACCGCGGCATCGATTCTGACGTTCGGATGGAAAAAGATTTTGATGATGGCGAGCCCGGCCAGCGACTGCGATTCGATGTGCTCGATGTCGTTCACCGACGTGGTCATGCTGCGCTCGAAGAAGGTGACGACGCGCTTTTCCATCTCCTCGGGAGAGAGACCGTTGTAAGTCCAGACCACGCTGACCACGGGGATATCGATGTAGGGAAAGATATCGACGGGCAAAGTTGCGATCGCGACGCCGCCCAGAATCGCGATCAACAATGCCATGACCACGAACGTGTAGGGACGCCGAAGCGCCAACCGGACAATCCACATAATTCAGTCGATCTCCGAATCGACCTGAAAGTTTTACCGTATCGCCGCGAGCGGATCAAGGAGGCAATCGGCCAGGAGCTATTGCAGTCCGGCCATCTCTGTCGCAAACATCAGGGCCATTCCCCCGCCGCGGGTATCGCGGCCAAGAATGGCTTCGCGGCGCAGATAATCCTGAAGCGTCGCTTGTTTATTCGTGGATTCGCAGACGTCGATCAAGTCCCCGTTTGAGCTGGTGCGTGCCAGGATCGCGCGCCAAGCCTGGTCGATTCGCGGCAGAAACGTCTTGGGGTCGAGCCAACCGTTGAGCACGCCGCGCAGCATCGCAATCCCCATCATGGCGGTGGCCGTGAATTCCGCGTACGAAGCGGGCTCGTCGATCACCTGGTGCCACAACCCCGCCTGATCCTGGAACGGTGCGAGGGCGGCAATGTGTTTCTGGAATTCCCGCAGCATGGCCGCAAAGGCGGGGCTATCCCGTGGGCACTCCGTCAGTGTCAGGGCCAGGCCGAGAGCGGGGAATGCATTGCCTCGTCCCCAAGCCACATTCTCCGATGTCGGTGAGTGCCGATAAAGGCCGTCGGACCGCAGGTCAATGTTCTGCATGAAGGCAAGATGGCGTGCCGCCATATCGCAATACTTCCGGTCTCCGGTGAGCTTGAACGCCTTTCCGAGTATGGGAATGGACATGAAAACACCGTCACTCATTCCATTACTCGCACCCATGGATTCCTTCATCTCGCCGGTTTCGGTGAATCCGACACTGGCTGCATCCTTGACCAGTTGGACATATCGAGGGTCACGCGTACGCTCAGCCAGTTCCGCGAATACCAGGTATCCGGCAAGATTCCCCGAAACCGGCCGGCCCGGGGGGCCGGCTTTGTCGCCATCGACAAACGGTGCCACCAGGCGGCGCACGTCATCCGTGCGTCCGAGACGCAACTGGCCGACCAGCCCCATGCCTGGGATGTACGTGAGTTCGTTGAACTCCTTCCCATAAACCCGGCCCAATTGATCCGCAAGTTCCTGCGGCGAGCGCGACTGGCGGCGATCCATTTCCTGATGCGCGTCCGAGTGTGGAATATTCCGCAACGCGATTGTTGAATCGAGGACGCCCGCGCGGATGGGAACGCGGCGGGCGGGAATGCGGCCGATGCCCGCGGCCGCCTGCTGTGTTAGTGCTTCGGCCAAGCCGTGATCCTGATCCGCCGCAATCAACACGAGGTCAGGCGCCTGAATCGCTATCCATCGCCACAGCGCGTGCGACTCCTCGTTGTCTCTATAGGCTGTTCCTGTGGGCGGAAATACGAGCAAGCTGTTTTCGGGGTTCGCCAGAGGAATCGCCAGCAGCCGAAACGGCCGGCGGTTCTGATTCAGGGCTTCGTATTTCCGCACTTCCTGGGAGACCACGAGGGCGCCGGCCGGATCCCCCTGGAGCCCGCCAACCAGGAGCACCGTCGGTGCACTGGCCGATGCGCCAGGCACGGCCTCGGCGCGGATTCGAGTGCCCCCCGGCGCCATTCCCACATAAAGGGTGTCCGCGCCTGCTGCGGGCAATCCAATCGAAATCAAGGACAGCAGGAGTCCCGCTCCAACCATTACTCTTTTCATATCGATCCTCTCCCTATGTGCCGCATTGGCGCGACGTCAGGACAGACCGTGTGTTACTTACCGGGTTCCGGACCCCGCAGCAGGCTTGTGATCGCGTCGTTGCCCTTGGCGGTGGCGAGGGACAGCGGCGTCTGGCCGCGCTTGTTCTTCTTTTCGGCGTCGGCCCCCTGGGCGACGAGGAACGCAATGATGGCTTCGGATCCGCGTCCGGACACGGCAGCATGGAGCGCCGTATCGCCAGCGTCGTTCGTTCCGTGGATATCGAAGCCGAGACCCAGCAAGAACCGGAGGGCCTCCACTGCTTCTTCGTCGGTCCCCTGGTCGTAGGACGGCGCGGCGGGACTGCCGTTGCGCCAGCCCAGTCCGGCGGCATACAGAAGCGCGCTGGCTCCATTCGGCATGGTTAACTTCGGATCCGCTCCTCCGGCCACCAGAGCCTGCATCATTTCAATATCGCCGGACTTTGCCGCGCGAAGGAATGGCGTGGCGCCTTCGCCCAATGCAGCGTCGCCGGCCGTATGATGGCGTTTCAGAATGGGCTTTTTTAAGCGGCGGTTCGGATCCGCGCCGCTAGCGAGCAGCTTCTTCACAAGATCGACGCCGCTCATCAGGCCGACGGGTTTGGGATTGGGCCTCCCGTGCCCAACCGCAAGCCGGTGCATGTCGACCGCCGCATAGAGCGGTCCCATGCCGGCTTCGTTGTCGACAATGTTGGGGTTCGCTCCGGCTTCCAGCAGCAGCGCAGCGAATTCATAGTGGGCGTTGATGATGGCGATCTCGAGCGCGGTGGCGCCGTCGGGGTCGACGAGATCCAGCCCGGCACCGCCCTTCACCAGCGCGTGTCCGGCGTCGAGAGCGTTTTCCCGCGCCGCATACATAAGCGGCGTCCAGTTTCCGAGCGAGAGCATGCTTTGCCCTGCGTTGCGATTCGAGATTTTCTGCAAGGTCGATCTGGCATCGACCGGGGCGCCCCGCGCGATCAGGACCCTGACTGCATCACCATGGTTCTGCGCCGCAGCCCACATCAAAGCGGACTCCCCATACCAGCGATCCTGCGAATTCACGTCTGCACCGCGATCGAGAAGCAGCGCAACGGCTTCGGCGGAACCCGTTCTCGCGGCCGTCATCAGGACGGTTTCGCCCTCGGGAAGAACCGCGTTGACGTTCGCTCCGGCATCGAGCAGATCACTCATCAGGGCGGCGTTTCCGTTAACTGCGGCAAGATGCAACGGCGTCATTCCGTAACGGTTAGCGCGTTTCGCATCGGCTCCCGCACGGAGCAGCAAACGGGTCATTTCCGGATCGTCCGCCTCGACGGCCCAGTGCAGCGCTGTCGTTCCATCGACTCCCGGAACGTTTACGGAGGCTCCCTGCTGAAGCAGGCGCTGCACCGACGCGATATCGGATTTCTTCACGGCCGCGAGGAGTGCGCTGTCGGCCGCATGCACGGGCGCCGCGGATAGCAGAGTGACGAGGAGCGGCAGCAACCTTACGAAAAGGCCTTTCACGTTACACGTCCCGGAAATCAGAGCTCAAAGGGACCCGTGCTTTCGCCGAAGCGCTCCATCGGTTTGCCGAACATGGAAGCGACACCGAGCCAAACGTTAGCGATTGGAGTCCACTCAGGAGCAATGACGAAACGGTTGCCGTTGATTCGCCCACCGGCGCCGCCGAGCACCGCGAACGACAACGGGTAGGAATTGTGCGCCTGACCGTCGCTCATTCCGGCGCCGAACGCGATCAACGAATTATCCAGTACGGAGCCATCAGCCTCCGGCGAATTGCGCAGCTTCTGGAGGAACGATGCGAACAGCGTCGCAAAATAGGCGTTGATGCGCGTGTGCTGCTCCATCTTCTCCGGCTGACGGGCGTGATGCGAGATATCGTGGTGCGTCTCCTTGTAGCCGAGTGCCGGATACGTTCTCTGGCTGGCCTCACGTCCGGTCATGAAGGTAAAGATACGCGTCAGATCGGATTGATAGGCCACCACGAGCAGGTCGAACATCAACCCCATGTGCTCTTCGAACGATTCCGGGATCCCGAGTGGCGCGTTCAAGGCCTTGACCTCGGTGGCGTTGCGGGATTCGGTCTTTTGGATACGGCGTTCGATCTCCCGGACGTTTTCCAGGTAGTTGTCCAAACGGACGCGATCCGGAGCGCCGACTTTCGTTCGGAGCGTGCGCGCTTCCTGGAGGATCGAATCCAGAATGCTGCGGTCTTCGCTTCGGCGAACCTGGCGGTCTGCCGGACTCCCCGCACGTCCGAACATGCGCTCGAACGCGGCCCGGGGGTCGATCTCCATCGGCAGGCCCGCAGTCTCCGAGGCCCAGGAAATCGTGTTCATGTAAGCGCAGCTGTAGCCGGGAACACAGCCGCCGACATAACCCGAAAAATCTTCTGTCGCGAATTCGAGAGACGGGAACGGCGTCTCCTGCCCCATGTGCTTGGCGAGAACCTGATCGATACTGATGCCCACGCGGATGTCTTCGGCTTCCGTCTGCTTTGCCAGGGCGCCAGTCAGCCAGCCAGCGGAACTCACAGCATGATCGGTGGAGTTCTTTCCGCCGGCACGAGACAGGTTGCCCACCAGGGTCATCTGGTCGCGGAACGGCTCGAGCGGTTTGAGGACGGGCAGGATCTCCAGTGTTCCATCGGTTGTCTTCGGCGTCCAGTTGTCCATCACGCAACCGTTCGGCAGATACACACCGCCGAAACGCAGGGGCGACCGGGCGGAGGACTGCGCCAGCGGCGTCATGGCCGGCGCCATCGATTCCAGGAAGGGGAGAGCGACCGCAGCGCCCATTCCGCGAAGAAACGTTCGACGCGGTAACGACCTCTTAAAGATGACCATTCTCGAACTCTCCTCCCACTCCCCAATTCCCAAGGGGTTCGCCCTGTCGTTCAACTGTTTCGCGCTAACGCGCTAACGCCCGCCAGCCTTGGCGAAGGGCACGCATCTCATGAAACGGAGCGCTTCGCACGATCGTCTGGCGACAGGCATATCATAATCCTGAAGCCCTCGTGCGATCCGATAAGTTAGCAGTTTTTTAAGTTTACGTTAGGAAGCTGGGTTCAAGAATGTATTGAGATAGAATGTGCCGCACTATGGCTTTGGAACCACTCAGCGTTGCCAGGCCAAAACTGCACAGGAGGAGACGACAAGATGAAGAGGATCAATAGACGCGGTTTTGTAAAAGCGACCGGTGCGCTCATGGTGGCTCCTGCGCTAGTGGGCCTTCCGGCCCTGGCGGCCCAGGCCCAGAACAACGCCGACCTGCGCGTGGAAAAAGACATCGTCTTTGGCAAGGGCGGCGATATCGATCTCCTACTCGATGTCTATCAGCCGCCCCAGGGTGTGACGCCAAAACGGATGGCGATCATTCACCTGTTTGGCGGTGGCTTTTCCACCGGTAACAAGAATGCGGGTTACATCGTCAACGATATCCGGGCGCTCGGGCGTCTGGGCTACACGGGCGTTTCCGCGAACTATCGCCTGCAGACCCAGGGCTCGTGGCCGGCGCAAATCCATGACACGAAGGCAGCGATCCGCTGGGTGCGCGCAAACGCCGCCAAAATCGGCATCGATGCCGACAAAATTGCGATTGCGGGCTACTCCGCGGGAGGTTTGCTCTCGCTGCTTGCGGCCGGAACGAACGGCGTGGCCGAGTTCGAGGGGAACGGCGGCAACGCCGGCGTCAGCTCGAACGTACAGGCCGGCATCGGCGTCTATCCGCTCGCGAACGTCCAGACCGCAAGAGGCCTGTTCGCGGCCACTCTGAGCGAGCAGGAGCGGACGATGGCAATGGAAGGCGCATCTCCCGCCAAATACATTGGTAAGGGTTTCGCGCCGACAATCTTCATCCACGGTACGGCAGACACGACCGTGCCGATGACATCGAGCATCGACTTCTTCACGAAGCTCAATGCAGCGGGCGTGCCGTCATCGCTGACGCTTATTCAGGGCGCCGCTCACGCATTCGATAACGCCGCGTTGGACGCCGTCGAGGTCATGGCGCACTCCGTTGACCTCTTCCTCGATCGGCTGATCGTAAATCCGAAACCCTATGCGGGGTTTGGTGGTGGCGGTGGCGGCGCACGTGGTGGCGGGGCCAGGGGTGGCGGAGCGAGAGGCGGTCAGAACTAGGGAACGCCTCCACCCTCTTTTGAACGTTGGGCGCAGGGCCTATCGCTGCGCCCAACGTTCCTCATTTTGCAGTATTCATGTGGTGGGCTGTCGCATTGGATGAGGCAAGCGTGACAACCATGCTGCCTGCTGTCAATCCGCGACACGCAATTCCTGAAAGCATGATGCCTCCCGTGATGAGCCGAGCAGTTGGCCGATCTGCAGGGCCATGTTTTTCCGCATCGGCCTACTTCGCAGCTGCCGGCTTGGCGATCAGTTCCAGATACTGCAACGCCGTCGACGGCACACACGGAGATTCCCCGAGTTCCTTACCGCGCTTGAACACCTGCTTCGAGGCGAGGAAGGGTTTCTGATACATCTCCGGATCGTCGATGCGGACCGTCAACTCCAGCGAGTCATGATCGATCAACCGATAGCGTTCCTCAATGCGGGCGGCGAGGCTATGCGGATGCCCTTCTTCGTCACCCCAGGTTTCCATTGCTCCAACCGTTTCGATGACAAACGCACCATCGGTGGACCAGTGTCCAATTGAAAACCCATACCACCGCGGATCCGGTGCCTGAGAGTTTGCGCCGCCAACGTCAGCCGGTAAGGATCGTCCGTCGATCCAGATCTCACGGTAAACGCGCTGATACTTGAAGAACTGAAACACTCTGTCCGGAGTCTGCACGAACTCCATGCCGCTGAGAGGGGATCGCAGGAAAAGGATTCGGGGGAATCCCTGAGGATCGCAGGTGTTGACCGGGTCGTTGGAGTCCGCCACCGGTACGGCACGAGGTCCAAATAGCGGTTTTGCCGTGTCGAAAAACGCCTGACCTTGCGCCGTCATTGGTGCGGCCGGTTCCAGAGTCGTGGCTGGCCCTATCCAGACGCCGCTGAAATCCGCGTGTGATCCCGAGGTTGTGGAAGTGTCCGCCCCCCGGCCCTGGCATCCCGGCAGCACCGCCGAAAGGACGAGTATGGCGAGCCTCAACGAAAAAGACCGCATCGATAACCTCCTGTGCCTAATGGCTGCGCCCTATCGCTCAAGGTTTCGCGCTATCTCGCTCACGCTTCGCGCGGGCTTATATTACTTGATGGTTTCGCCCTCTCGGGCTCACATTCGCTCCGCTCATGCACAGCCGCCCATCTCGCCATGTTGGGGGCTGACCATGATTTTGTGCAATAGTATAGCCCCCGGAGGAACGCCATGAACGTACGGCCGCTGCTGGTCCTGGTTGCGATCGCGCTTGTAGTGATCGAGGCCCCTCTGCTTGGTCACCACTCTGCGGTGGCATACACTGAGCAGACCATCGTGCTCAAGAATGCAATGATGACGAAAATCGTGTGGGCGGCCCCACACATCATCCTGACATTCGGCGTGAAGGAAGCTAACGGCGCAACGACGACCTGGAGTGTCGAATCCGGTAGCCCCAGTTCAGTCGCCCGCCTCGGATGGAATCGCAATTCCGTGAAAATCGGTGACGCGGTGACGATTGAACTCTTCCCGGCAAGGAATGGCGCTCACGTGGGCCGCCTCAAGAAAGTGACGTTCCGCGACGGACATGTTCTGCTGGACACCCAGTCGAATCCGGAGAACCTCAAGCCGTAGCAATTACCCCGACTAGAGGGAATCTACTTTCCTGTGTGGACAATGTTGATATCGTTTCCTTTTTTCCTCGAGATTTTCGGCGCTTTGCCGCCGATACCGCTACCCCACAAGATATTGATGTCGTTGCCGATCGCATTAATCTTGGCGACATTTGCCACGATGATGTTGTTATCTGTGCCGGACACAACCACTTCGTTTACTGTCGCCGCAGTGATGTTGTTGTCTTTGCCCTTGACGGTCAGTTTGCTGCATTCGCCTTTCAGCGTGATCATGTTGTCTTCACTGGTGACAGTGACGGCATTGCCCGTGCACTCAATCGTGGTCGTTTGATCCTTCTTGTCTATCGTGACATTCTTGCCCTTGGCAACGATCGGGACAGCCGCGATGGTACTGAACACGAGCGTATAGAACGACACAGTCAACAATCGCGTCGAATGAAGATTCACGGGGTTCTCCTTGGCTGCAGTGAGTCTCGCCGGATATTATGCGCGGCCGCTCCGGCCCTTCGCTATAGCCTCGCCCTGTCGGGCTCGCGCCCAGTCCGCATCTGAAACGGAACGCTCCGCACGATCCCCAGCAGCACCGAGTTGAAGCTGTAGTTCCGGGCCTTCGCGTCGCGGACGATGCCCCGAACGACGGGCATATCGTAATGCTGAAGCCCCCGTCCGAGCGCATAAGTCAGCAGTTTTTCCGTCAGCGTCTGGGCGAACGCGTCCGGACGCGCCGCAAGCGCAGCGCGCAGATCTCCGACCCCGTTCACGGCCCGGCCGTCCGCCAGGCGGCTCGATGCATCGATGGGGGCGCCGGCCTCCTGAGTCCGCCATGCGCCCACGGCATCGAAGCCTTCCAGCGCGAAACCGAGCGGATCGATCAATTGATGGCAGCTCACGCAGCCAGGTGCGCGATGCGCCGCCATCCGTTCGCGGATCGTGCGCGGCTTCGCTCCGGGCTTGGTCTCCAGTGGAGGCACGTTGGCAGGGGGCGGGGGCGGCGCCGATCCGATCAGATTCTCCAGAATCCACTTGCCCCGCAGAACCGGCGACGTGCGGTCCGCACGGGAAGTCGACATCAGCACGCCACCTTTGCCCAGTAGCCCGCGCCGCATTTCGAATTCCGGTCCCAGTGTCACCCGCCGGAACCGGCTGCCATACACCTGCGGGATTCCATAATGGCGTGCGAGGCGTTCGTTGACGAACGTGTAGTCCGCCGTGAGCAGGTCCATGACATTACGGTCTTCGTGCATCACGCTGGAGAAAAACAGTTCCGCCTCCCGTTGGAAAGCCAGCCGCAGATCGTTGTCGAAGTCCGGAAACTCGTCGGTATTGGGATGGATGCCATCGAGATTCCGCAGATGCAACCACTGTCCCGCGAAATTCTCCGCCATCGCATCCGAGCGCGTGTCGGCCAGCATGCGACGCATCTGTTCTTCCAGGACTGCAGGTTCGTGGAGGCGGTTCCGCGACGCCAGATCGATCAGGGTGTCATCCGGGATGCTGCTCCACAGGAAAAACGATAGCCGCGTGGCGAGTTCGACATCGCTGATTCGCGCGGCGTCGCGGTTCTGCGGATCGCCCTCGGCACGAAACACGAATGTCGGACTCGCCAACAGTCGCCGCAACGCCAGTTGAATGCCGGTTTCAAACGTGCCCTTTTGGCGGCCTTCTCTATAGAAAGGAAGCAGAAGCTCCAGGTCGGCTGCTGTCACCGGCCGCCGGTATGCACGTTGCGCGAGCGTGGACAGAATCTTTCGAGCGCAGGGCTCTTCGTCACTTGATGGTCTTGATGGATTTCCGTTGTCGGGCTTACAAATGAAGATACGGCGGCGGCTCGGCGTGTCTCCGGCTCCGCTCGGGAGGAAGGGTCCGAGCACGGTCAGGGTTTCGACGTGAGGCCGGCCGATGGACTCGTAAGTGTCGGCGTTGCTGCGATCGAAGGGACGCAGTCTCGTCGTGCCTTCGCCGATCTTCCGCACGAATGTGGCAGTCACTTCGCGCGGCCCCGCCTGAATGGGCACGCGCACACGCAGCCGCGCGTCGGTGACGTCCGATTTATCGGTGACGGTTGCTCCCGGGCGCGCGGCATCGGCTTCGCCGCCGACGGTTTCCAGGAGAAGGCGCTCGCCATCCACCGAGATCTCCAACTGATGCGGATGTTCGAGACCACGGATTCCTTCCAGATTGTTCCGAAGCAGATGGACGCGGAATTCGTATTCGCCGCTGAGTGGAAAAGTGTAGCGAGCCGTCAATCCGCCGACCGTGCCAAGCGGCATTCCTTCGCGATCGATATCCTGGGACTGATCGCCTCGCGCGCTGTAAGTCTGCGAACCCGCGGGCGTCGAGACGTCGCCGACGGCCAGCGCGCTGACGCGATCCGCAGCCGTGAGGTAGCGTTCGAGCAGGGAGGGCGAAACGTCGAGAAGATCTCCGATGTTGTCGAAACCGAACGCTGCGTCGTCCGGAAGGAGAAGGGATTCGGCATCGACGTGCAGGTCGAGCAAATCGCGAATCGCGTTGCCGTATTCCGCTCGATTCAGTCTCCTCAGCGCCGGCCGGCCGGGATTCGGTTGCGCCGTCCGGTCGAGCTCGGTCTCCAGCCACGATGCAGTCGTGTCGTAGACTTCCGGCGACGGCCGCGGATTTCCCGGAGGCGGCATGGTGCCTGCCCTTAACTTCCGAACCACTTTCTCCCACTCTGCTGGATTCTGTTGAACCCGCTCGGGATTCAGCAGGTCGATGGCAAGGTTGGCGGTTTTCAGTCGCCCGTTGTGACAGGAAACACAGTACTGGTTCAGGACGGCGCCTGCTTCGCTGGCGGGTGCCGGTGCGATCCCGGCCGTCCCGGCCAGCGCCGCGCCCGCCAGACTAATTGCGAGGATTCTTGTGACGTGCGTCAGTGTCATACCGCTGCCGCATTCTACCTTACGTACCGGGCACCAGAACGCGGATCATTCCGTCATGCTTGTTCAGCAAAAAGATCTGCCCATCCGGACCCTCGGCGAACCGCAGGTCCGCGCGCGTGGCGGGCGTCTTTCCCTGCGCAGTGTTCTTGTCCTTGATCACTTGAAGAAAGGTCTTCGACATTCCTCCGTCGTTCAGCAGGATTCGGTGAAGGGGATCTTGTCCGCCTTTCGGCAAGTTGTCGGCATTCACGTAGAAGATCTCGCCGCTCGGGTTGTCTCCGAAGATCAGAAGATTGGTGAGCTGCGGAATCTTGGTACTGCGATAGACCAACCCACCGATCGCTGCGGAATTACTCTGAAAGAGAGGATCCAACTGGCCGAATTCAACGATCGGATAGGTAATCCTGGGATCGCTCCGCGGATCCTTCACATCGACGAGCGTCCCTCTTCCTCCCCCGGCGCCTCTGGCGACAAACCGGAAGCTGCCTTCCCAAACATTCCACCCGAGATTGGCGCCAATCGTTACAGGGCTGATCTCCTCCACGGTATCCTGACCGATATCGGACATGAACATGTTTCCGTTCTTCGGATCCCAGAAGAGCCGCTGCGGATTGCGTACGCCGTAGGCATAGATCTCACCCAACGTGTCGTCCTTGCCGTCATTGGCAAACGGGTTCGACGCCGGAATGCCGTACTTTTTATTCGCACTGTTGTTGCCCAGAGGGTCGATTCTCAGAATCTTACCGAACGCGATACTGAGATTTTGCGCGTGACGGTTCGGATCGCCGCCGCTGCCGCCGTCCGCGAAACCCACATAAAGAAGCCCGTAGTCGGCATCGCCGGGCTTGGCCAGCGGATTGAACGTCGTGTGTCCGGCGTTGTGATTGGCGTAAGGCTGCTCCCAACGGATCAGTTCGCGCGGCGCGCCGCCATCATAGGTCGCGGCCGCAGGATCCTTGGCCGTCCATTCCAGCAGGAGCGTATCGTGAGTGTGGCCGCCACCGAGAGGTTTGAAGTCGCCGGTCCCTGGCATATTCGAAGAATCCACCACAGTGTAGAACTTGCCAAAACCCCGAGCTCCACGCTGACTGAACTGGGGGTGGAACGCAAACGTCTGGAAGCCTCGTTCATTACCCTGAGCCTGGACCGCCACCTTCCAGTCTGCAGCCGTCAGGTCGAGATAAGGAGTTACCGTCTTGCCATCGGAGCTGATCCGATACAGTTTGCCGTTCATGTCGCTGGCGAAGTAGCGCTGCGTACCCGGCTCGTACAGCATGGTCATGATGCGTGGGGCGGCGCCGCTGAAATCGGGAATCGTAGCGAATTCGGAAAACTTCACGGCAATGACACGATCGGCGACTGGAATCGGCGTGGGGAAAGGGTCGTTGCTCTCTTGAGCAAGCGCGGCACTCATCACCAACAACAGTACGGCGATCACACACATGGCTTTCCGGTTCATAGGGCTCCTCTTTGATTTTGATGTTTCGCTTATTTAATCAGATTCCGGCATCGAGGGGAAATACCGCGGACCCGCCGCGGAACCGTCGTCGAACCACAGGCCGGAATCAACGGCGGGCAGCGATAATCACCGCAAAGTCGTGCTGAAGCGTACCGGCCGCGATCAATTCATCTTCCAAATCGAAGAGGGACTGGAGGTAAAGCATTGCGTCGGGGTCGCTCTCATCAAAATTGCCGGTGATGTGTTCCAGGAGGAGATGCAACAGGCTTCCACCGGCGCCTCTGGTCTCGACGACGTCGAAGTACTTCGGGAGTAATTCGATAATTTCCGATGAACGAACCGCCTCTGAAGGATCGATCGCGTTCATCTCTGCAACGGACATCCTCGTGACGGGCGGTTTGGGCAGCCTGGGGTCGTCTATGCGCATCCCGTAACGGGCCGGCAGCGCGGCAGCCGCTTTATTAATCGCAGCAAGCTGTTTATCGGTCCATTGAAAATGGGATGGCCCGACATACTCATCCAGAAAGAAGAAACCGTCGGGCTTCAAGCTGTGCGCGACCTGCGCAAAAAGATGTTCAAGACGAGCCGTGTGATGAATGGAACCTACACCGAAGACGACATCGTAAGTGTTCTCTGGAAGCTCGATGGAATTGATGTCCGCGATCCGATACGAGATGTGTTGCAAACCGGCTTCGTTAGCCAGCCTTGTCGCCGCAGCGACAGCGCCGTCCGAGATATCCACGCCCTCGTGCCGCGTTGCAAAGTTGTACTGCGTAAGGCCTCTCTCAAGTTCTCCATGCCCGGATCCCAAAGTAAGGGCGCGTTCGACAGGCAGCCTGCCGCGAAGATAGCGGTCCAGAAAGTACTCAAAACGATTCCTGTACACGTCTCCGCTTACGAGAAGATTCAGGCGTTCCTGCACTTTTGGATGCTGAGTCCAATGCAAGCGCTGCCCGGACCGCCACGTACTGGCGCCTGCCCCATCTCCCCATACTTCCTTGACTTTGGCGATATCCGTTTCTTGAGACATTTCCCTCGTTCCGTGGACAACATTCTAGCCGGGTACAGCAAAATCTTCACCGCCTTCAGTCAAACCTAGTCAAGAAGGCTTTTCAGCAATAGAATTCCCGCCATGTCCTATAAAACGACGCGGAGGCAGTTTCTCCAAACCGTAGCGGGCGGAACTATCGCGATGGGCGCCTTTGGGCAGCAGGCCGCAAGCGGTATCACGGCAACGAAGCTAACCGACAATTTCACGTTGCTTTCGGGCGCGGGCGGCAATGTCCTGGTGGTCCGCAGTCCGGATGGCATCCTGATGGTGGATGGCGGACTGCCGGAACGTTCAACGGCCTTGTTCGAGGCCGTAACTCGCGACGTCGGGCCGGAGGCTATTCGCGTCCTCTTTAATACGCACTGGCACCTGGAGCAAACAGGCGCGAACGATCGCCTGGGACGCGCGGGGGCGAAGATCATCGCGCACGACAACACACGGCTTTGGATGACGCGCGACGTGCTCGTCGAATGGCAGAACAACAAGGTGTATCCGGCGCGCGCGAAGGAAGCGCGTCCGAACGACACGTTCCTCGTGCATGAAAGCCCGAAGAAAATGTCCTTCGGCAACGAGCAGATTCAATACGGACTCCTGTTCGAAGCCCATACCGACGGCGATATCTACGTGTTCTTTCCAGGCCCCAATATTCTGATGGCCGGTGACGTCGTATCGGCAGGAAGCTATCCGATTCTCGATTACTCCACGCTGGGCTGGATCGGAGGCATGGCCAATGCCTCGCGCGACCTCTTGCAGATCACGAATGAACAAACGCGAATCATTCCCGGGATAGGACCGATTCAAACGCGCGCCGATCTTCAGGCGCAGTCCGACATGCTGAACACGGTTCGTCAACGTCTTGTCGCAATGATGAAACAGGGCTATGGCGCGAAAGACATGCTCGCAGCGGCACCCACGAAGGAATTCGACGCCAAATGGGGCGACCCGAAACAATTTATTATGAATTCATATTCCGGTCTGTGGGCACACGCGCGAGAGTTGGGTGGAATCATATGAAACGGCTGAAACATGGATCTACCGCAATCGCCTTCGCTGTGGCAGCGCTTCTCTCTTCCAGTGCGATTCTTCCGGCACCTCAAACGCAAACTGCAGCACCAGGAGGCGCGCCGGCAGCGCATCAGGAACTTATCAATCAATATTGCGTGACGTGCCACAACCAACGGGCCAGGACTGGAGGCCTGGCATTGGATGCGCTGAGTCTCGCCAACGTCGGCAAGGACGCAGAGATTTGGGAAGAAGCCGTTCGCAAGCTCCGCGGTGGAATGATGCCGCCTCCGGGCGCGCGGCAACCGGAAAAGGCCGCCGTGAAATCGTTCGTGTCTTATCTCGAGACTTCGCTGGATCGCGCGGCGGCCGAGCATCCGAGTCTCGGGCGCGTGGCGCTGCACCGCGTGAATCGCGTCGAATACGCGAACGCGATCGAAGATCTGTTTGGCCTGGAAGTCGATGCCACCGCCCTGCTTCCCAATGACGATGTCAGCGACGGCTTCGACAATATCGCCAGTGTCCTGAAAGTCTCTCCGTCTTTTCTCGATCAGTATATTTCCGCCGCGCGCTTCGTCAGCTCGCGCGTGCTCGGAAACCCGACTGCGCGCGCGATCAGCGCGATTTATCGCGCAACCGACACACTACAGAACTCCCATCTCGAAGGACTGCCGTTGGGAACCCGCGGTGGAATGCTGGTGGAACACTCCTTCCCCGCGGATGGCGAATATGTGTTCGACATCGGAAATCTCGCAATTGCCGGCTACGTTCAGGGGATGGAGTACCAGCATCGCGTGATTCTGGTGATCGACGGCCTCAAGGTCTTCGAAGATAGGATGGGAGGCCCGGATGATGTCAGGGCGATCGACCAGACCATCCCGCAAGCGCCCGCGGTAGCCGCCATCAATGCGCGCTTCAAGAACATTCGCGTCAGCCTCAAGGCAAGCATTCACAAAATTGGCGTAACGTTCGTCGAACGCAGCCATGGAAAGTCCGACAAGGTTCTTTACCCGTTTGTCCCCGACGGCGGCATGGACCGCATTCCGCGCGTCAGGGAATTTCAAGTCACCGGACCTTTCAACACTTCGGGCATAGGAGAGACACCAAGCCGCAAGCGCATCCTCACGTGCACACTGCCCGAGCGAGCCACAGGCGCGCAGGAACTGAGCTGCGCTACCGAAATCCTGAAGAACATCGCGCGCCGCGCATATCGCCGTCCGGTTACGGACGACGATCTCGCCGCTCCGCTCTCCTTCTACAAGGAAGGCCGCGTAACCGGCACTTTCGACGCAGGCATCGAGAGCGCGCTGACGCTGATCCTTTCCAGTCCCAAGTTCCTCTACCGCACGGAAGATGTGCCCGGCAATGCGACGCCTGGAACGGTGTTCCCCGTCAGTGACGTGGAACTCGCATCGCGCCTCTCGTTCTTTCTCTGGAGTCAGGGTCCGGATGAAGAGCTTCTCAACCTCGCCGCTCGCGGCGGATTGAAATCGACAGGCGCGCTGGAAAAACAGATGCGCCGAATGCTGGCCGATCCGAAAGCTCATGCCCTGACGAAAAACTTTGCCTTCGAATGGTTGAATCTTCGCGGCATTCGCGGCGCCGCTCCCGATCCGATCGTTTTTCCCAATTTCGACGACAGCCTCAAGACAACATACGAGAAGGAACTGGAGCTCTTCATCGGAAGCATCTTCGAAGAAGACCGCAGCATCATGGACCTGCTCACGGCGGACCATACGTACGTCAATGAGCGGCTTGCGCTGCTCTACGGAATTCCAGATGTCCGTGGAGACCAGTTCCGGCGCGTGAAGTTGACGGATCCTAATCGGTGGGGATTGCTCGGCAAGGGCGGCATTTTGGTCGTGACGTCCTATCCGAACCGTACTTCGGCGGTTTTGCGCGGCGCCTGGATTCTCGAACGGCTCATGGGAACGCCACCGGCAGCGCCACCACCGGACGTGGAAGCATTCAAGGAAAACGTCGAAGGAGAGAAAGCCTTGACCGTTCGCGAACGCATGGAAGTCCATCGTGCGAATCCCGCGTGCCGGTCCTGTCACACGGTGATGGATCCGTTAGGTTTCGCGCTGGAGAATTTCGACGCCGTAGGACAATGGCGCACCATCGACCGCTACGCAGGGACGCCGATCGATGCGGCCGGGCAGCTCGTCGATGGGACCGCCGTCAGCGGACCTGCCGAATTGCGCAAGGCGTTGATTTCCAATCCTGAACAGTTCGCCCAGACGCTTACCGAAAAACTGTTGATGTATGCCCTGGGACGCACTGTGGACTACAGAGACATGCCGCTCGTGCGGAAGATCACGCGCGACTCAGCGGCGAGTGGTTATAAATTTTCGTCGATAGTAAAGGGCATTGTCGAGAGCGCGTCGTTCCAAAAAGCGCAGATTGCCAAACCGGGTGAGTAAGCACGCCTGACCACCCCGGCGCTGCGCGCCACCCCTCCTCAAGAGGAGGGGACAGAAGAGGAGAAACATGTTCATCACGAAGAAGCACATCCCACGCCGGACGTTCTTACGCGGTCTCGGCGTCACGGTCGCACTTCCGTTCTTGAATTCGATGGTCCCCGCCGCGACGGCGCTCGCGCAAACCGCGGCTAATCCAAAGCTGCGTATGGGATTCATCTACTTCCCTCACGGCGCGATCATGGAACAATGGACCCCGAAGGCCAGCGGAAAGGACTTCGAGATCTCTCCCATCCTGCAACCGCTCGAGCCGTTCAAAAAGCAGCTCACCATCGTCAGCGGGCTGGAGAACAAACCGACATCGATCCTTCCGCCGGTACATGCGTGCAATCCTGGAACCTGGCTCAATTGCGCGACTCCTCGAAAAACGCAGGAGCCGTTCGCTGCACCTACGATCGATCAATTAGCGGCAGAGCGCCTGGGGCAGGACACTCCGTTTCCTTCCATAGAAGTCGCGACGGAATCGCGAGGAGGCGGCGGACAATGCGACCGCAACTATGGCTGCAGCTATTCGGGAACAATCTCGTTCCGCACGGCCTCCACTCCTCTTCCCATGGAAACCAATCCCCGCACTCTCTTCCAGCGTCTCTTCGGACAAGGCGACACGCCGGAAGAGCGCGCGCGGCTGGCCAAACAGTATGCGAGCATTCTCGATGTGATCTCGCAGGAATCCGGCGGCTTGAAGAAGCGCGTCGGTGCCGAAGACCGTTTGATGCTCGATGAGTATCTCGAAACAATTCGCGAAATCGAACGGCGGGTCCAGAAGATGGAAGCTCGGGATCTCTCAAGTCTCAAGCTGCCCGATGCCCCGGCCGGCATTCCCAACTCTTTTGATGAGCATCTCAATCTGATGTTCGATCTTGTGGCACTGGCCTATCAGGCGAACCTCACGCGTATTTTCTCCATGATGATGGCCGCGGAAGTCAGCAACATGACGTACAACCACGTCGGCGTGCCCGACGCGTTCCACCCGTTGTCTCATCATCAAAACGACAAGGCGAAGATGGACAAGCTGGTGAAGATCCAGACGTATCACACCAGCGTTCTGACGAAATTCGTTGGCAAACTTTCAGCGATGCCGGATGGCGACGGCTCAGTTCTGGACCACACGCTGATCCTGTACGGAAGCAACATGTCGAACAGCAACGCGCACAATGAATTTCCGCTGCCATTGGCCATAGTCGGCGGAGGCAACGGCAAAGTGAAGGGCAATCAGCATCTCGTGTATCCGGATCGCACTCCGCACGCAAATCTTCTGCTCACATTGATGCGCCGCGCGGATGTTCCCGTGCAGTCGGTCGGCGATAGCACCGGCGAGTTCGCGGAGGTCTAGCATGACGACAGTATTCCTCACGATCGCGCTGGCATTGCTTGGACCGAGTTCCCTCGCGGATGCCATTCAATCCGGGAACCGTGCGGCCGCACTCGAGATGATCAGCAAGGGCGCAGACGTTAACGCCGCCGAGTCCGACGGGACAACGGCCCTTCACTGGGCCGTACATCGCGATGACGTAGACCTCGTCGATCGCCTGCTCAAGGCGGGCGCGAAAGTGAATCGAGTGAACGATTACGGCGCTTCGCCAATGTCGGAAGCCGCGACGGTTGGCAACGTGGTGGTGCTTCAGAAGCTGCTCGACGCGGGCGCTGACGTGGAATCTCCGAACGCCGACGGACAAACCGCCCTGATGATTGTGGCGCGCACGAACAACGTTGCGGCCGCACGCCTGCTCTTGAACAAGGGTGCGAATGTGAATCGTGCGGAAGAGTGGCGCCAACAGACAGCGCTCATGTGGGCCGCGGCTCAAAGCCAGCCGGCGATGGTGAAGGAACTTATCGCCCACGGAGCCGGCGTGAATGCACGAGCGACCGTGAACGCCTGGGAACGCCAGGTTACTTCGGAACCGCGCGCCATCGCTCGTCCTGCCGGCGGCTTCACCGCGCTGCTCTATGCGGCACGCCAGGGCTGCGTCGAATGCGCAAGGACCCTGGTTGAAGGCGGTGCAAACAAGGACATGGCCGACCCGGAAGGCGTCACTCCCCTGATCATGGCGATCTCGAACGGCCGCTTTGATACTGCTGCGTATTTGTTGTCGGCAGGAGCGAACCCCAACCTCTGGGACTGGTGGGGACGCACTCCTCTGTATGAAGCCGTGGATGAGAACACGCTTCCCCACGGCGGCCGTCCCGACCTTCCATCGCTGGACAAGACGACGAGCTTGAAGATGATCGAACTGCTTCTGGATGCGGGCGCCGATCCAAATCCGCAGCTCAAACTATTTCCTCCCTACCGGGCTGTCGGTCCGGATCGCGGGCCGGATGGCATGCTCACCATCGGCGCGACGCCGCTGCTTCGCGCGGCCAAGGGCCTCGACGCTTCCGCAATCAAACTGTTGCTCGCACACGGCGCCCGCGTCGATATCCCGAATTCTCGCGGCAACCTGCCAATACAGGCCGCAGCCGGGCAGGGATCCCGCAATGGCGACACGCGCGGATATTTCAACACCGCCGATGTGCAGCAGCGCTCCATTGCCGCTCTTGATGCATTGTTGAAGGCGGGCGCCAAAGTCGACGAAGGCGCTTCCGGCGGGCAATCCGCGCTTCGCGGCGCCGTCACCTGGGGATGGAATGATGTCATCAAGTTCCTCGCCGATCACGGCGCCAATGTGAACGCCCCGAATGCCCAGGGACAGACTGTTCTCGACAGCCTAACGGGCGGCCGCGGTGGCCCGACACCTGCACAAAAAGAAACGGTAGCCCTTCTTGAAAAACTCGGCGCCAAGCCGGGAACTCCCGTTGCGCCCGGCGCAACCGGTGGAGCGGGCGGTCGTGGTGGCCGCGGCGCGCGAGGCCAATAACAGAAGGCCAAAAGCAGGGACGTTCCCCAAATTCCTGCGGAATTTTGTGGACATCCCTGTTTTTCCTTGCAGCGAGGCTAATCGTAGTAGAAGTTCTACCGCGTTCTGACCGTTGTCATCGGTTGCTGTGTTCTTACTGACTTCCGTTTCGACGGGTGACCTATCAGCACAGAGCGCTGCCACGACACGTTTGATGGAACTCATCAACGGGGCGGACATCGATTCAGTTGAAAAAAAGCTCCCACGCGCCGAGATTGATGCGGGCCGGCCGGCATCACCGGGAATCAGAAGTGCCTTGGGCGTCGGGAGAGAAACCGATCGACGGCTCCTTGCATTGGCGGCAGCAGTTTATATCGGAGGCGAAGGGGCGATTTCCCTCGTTCGGTGAGAGTGAGTTCGTGACGTGCAGAATTCGGTGAACGTCCCGGCATACGAATGTCCCGGAAATCACGCGGTAGTAAACCACCACTTCCCTGGCGAATTCCCGTTCGCGATCGGCGCGATGTATAAAACTCTCGAAGCGAGTCGTAGTACGTGTCCGGCAGGACCAACGCCATCGCTTCCTGCAGAGGCGTAGGAGCGCAAACGGTCGTGAAGTCGTGGACCTTGCGCAACGCGTCCGTGAGTTAGGGATACAGTTGGAACTTCTTCCACCCGTGCCCGTCTCGCTCATACACCATGCGGCGGTGACGACGGTAATCTCCGCGGCTCCAGAATTCAAATCTCGAAGGCACGAGCTTGAACCCACCCCACCCCAGAGGCAGCGGGACATCTCTTCCTTCATATTCCTGTTCTGCAGACCGTAGTTGCTCCCGGAATGTTTCCTCATTGGGCATGGGCTGACTCTGCTGGGAGATAAGGGCTGTGACCTTGCTACTGAACGGGCGCCCTTGAAAGTAGGCGTCCGACTCCCTTGGTGAAAGCTGCTGTACGGCGCCTTCGATGCGAATCTGCATTCCCAGCGGAGGCCAGTGGAAAGCGATTGCAGCAAGCGGGTTTTCGGCCAATTCCCGCCCCTTTCTGCTTTCGTAATTCGTAAAAAAGGAAAAGCCGCCTTCGCGCACACCACGGTAATAGACCATCCGGACAGAGGGCCGTCCATCTCTTGTCGCCGAAGCCAACGCGATAACGTCGCGTTGAACGGGCAGTTCCTTGCCGGCTTCTTCATACCAGGAACCAAAAATGGCGAACGGATCCTCGCTCACACAGACTGCCCCATTTCCGCGGTGATGGCGGCGGACAGAATCTCCAGCCCCTGAGTCATCTGGTCGGAGTTCAGGAATGCGAAGCCGAGCCGAAGCCCATGCAAATGCGGCGGACCAAAAAAACCAAGAATGCTCTGGGTCCCAATCATGACGCCCTTCCTTCTCACGCGGGCATCCAGTCTCTGCAGGTCCACGTTTTTGGGAAGCTCCAGCCAGAGTATCGGGCCCCCTCCAGGCTTCGTCCACCGCACTCCCGGAGGCATTAAGTCGTGGAGCAACCGCAGACAGTTTCGATATCGTCCATCCAATTCAGACTGCAGTTCCCGGAGATGGCGGTCGTAGTAGCCGCGGTCGATGAACTCAAAAAGCGCGGCTTCAATGAGCGGAGGATTGCCCAGCGTTCCTGCCTGCTTGGCAGCGAGAAGAGCCGGCAAGCAGGCGTCATTGGCAAGGAGGTACCCGATCCGCAGGCTGGGCAGCAGCTTCTTCGTGAACGAGTTCAAATAAAGAACGTTCACGCCGCCCAGCGCTCGCAGCGGCGTGCGATAGTCCGAGAAAGGCAGCATGTCCGAACCCCAGTCGTCCTCGATAATGGCGGCGTCAAATTCCCTGCTGATCTCGATAATGCCCCTTAGCTCGGATGAAGAGTAGGAGTAGCCCGTCGGATTGTGGAAATTGGTCGTGATGTAAATCGCTTCTGGCCGATCCGCAGCGATGCGTTCGCGCCAAACACCCAAATCGATCCCGCGGAAAGGATCGAGCGGCAACCCCGTAGTTTGCATGCCATTCATGTCGAATAGCGATTTGCCGATCGCGTAAGCGGGATTCTCGGTGGCGATGTGCTTCCGCGCCAGCGCACGAACACACACATCGAGGGCTTGCTGCGACCCCGTGGTAGTGACCACCCATTCCGGACGCGCCGGCAGCCCCCTCTTTGAAAGACGCCGGGCGATTACTTCGCGCAGAGGCGCATAACCCTGCGCTTCATAAAGATAGTGAAGCCCAGGCTGTCGAAGCACAGAGCGGAAACATTCCGCGATGCGCTGCACGGGCAGCAGCTCCCGGTCAATGAACGCGCTCCCGAGCACGAGAGGCGGGCGCGACTTTGGAAAGGGTTTCGGGAATCCGGGAAACGGACCGCCCAGCACTCTCGGGGCGGGCGAGGAAAGCTGCACTTGCTTCCTCCGAGGCTTCTCGCCGGGGGTGATGAAGTAGCCGCGCGTTCCGTTTGGGCTGATTTTTCCCCGCGCCGCAAGCTCCCCATAGCTTGAAGCGACGGTATTCTTGGAGACATGGAGCTGATGCGCGAGCACCCGGACCGGAGGAAGTCGTAATCCGGAAGAGGCGCTTCCATTGGCAATCTCCCGCAGCACTGCCTCGACGATCATTTGAGCCGAAGGCTTTCCGGACCCTTGAATGGGGATCCGGATGTAGGGATGATTCTTCATGGTCCGCAGTATAGAGGACTGGAGATATTCGGGCTGGGACAAGAACTAAAATCACGCTGGCACAGACCTGCGGGTTCACTTCTCTTTCAGCAGATCCTCGATCATCTTTGCGAGCTTCGGCTCGTTCGCATCGTCGTAGCCAACCATGACGAGCCGAATGCGGCCTTTTTTATCGATCAGGTGAATCTGTGGGATACCTCCGACCTTGTAGTGGGTATCGTTCGGATTCGGAGTCGTCGCTGAAATCCGATCGCCGACAGCGACCGGCACATCCATTCCGTGTTCGGAAAAGTATTTGCGGTCTCGCTCAAACTCATCTTGAGGACCCAGGTTTCGTTCTTCTTCGAAATACCCATAGAGCTGCGTCGCGAGGACTACGCGAAAGCCTTGCCGCCCATACTTCTGACGCAGACGATTGACGCCAGGATAGCTTTCCTTGCAGGGCGTGCACCAATGTGCGCTGAATTCGAGGAGCGTCACGGAGCCGGGCATCGCGAGCTCGGTATTGCCAGCGGGCATATTCAACCAGCGCGGAGCACTGATGGCTGCGCTCGTAGTTCCGACGAGCTGAAGTCGAGCGATTTCTGGATCCACGGATCTTGCGACGTTGGGAATGTCCGCAAGTTCGGTTGTGGTGCTACGCAGCATGGCGAGCGCCTTGTCGTTCATCCCTTGTCCGGCAAGAGCTTCCGCCATGTTGACATAAGCTCCGATGGCGGCGGAGCCGTACTTCTTGCGCTGCTCCGGCGTCAACTTCTTCGCGGCTTCGATGATCCACGTCGAGTGTTTGATGATGCCGGCGTCGATATCGTCATAGCGATACCAGCCATTCATCTGGATGTGCGCATCGAGCTTCTGGTCGACCGTCGCCGCCGATGACGCGTCGAGCTCGCTGACGAACTTCTCAAGGCGCGCGTTTCGTTCATCGCTCTTGGGTTCTTTCAGCCCCGCTCGCACTCCGTACACCAGAAGCCCTGCTCGATCAGAAGGAGAAAGAGTCTTAGCCGCCAGCGCGCTTTCGACCGCGGCCTTCATCTTGTCGATCTGGCCGGCCTCGTTGTAAAGGTCCGCAAGGACGACGAGATCCTTCGCGGCGATGGCTTTCATGTCAAGACGCGATGCACACTCCGCTGCCATGACAGCCTTGGCCTGATTGATTTGCGCGATGAGCGGCGCCCGGGTCTGGCTCAACTGGAGTGATGCCTCGAGTGTGGTCGGTGGGCCGGCCTTGGGAGTTGTGGCCGCGATCATTTCCTGCTGGCGCTTCGCAGCGTAGTCGCGCACTTCCTGCAGGCACCCTGCGGGCGTTACGGCCGAAGTCTTTGGGACGGTGGGCGACGGCGTCTGCTGAATCGCAAACATCACCGCGAAACCAATCGATGCTGCTTTATACATGGTTTACTCCAATCCCCTTCTGAGGAATCTGAGGTACTCGTTTGAATCGCGGGTCAATCCTCCGAAGCTTACCACCGGCTGTCCGGCCGGCGTAAGCACCGCGTAGAAGGGCAAGGCGACGGTTCCAAACAACTCCTGTTCCATACGCTGATAGCGGCGATAGATCTCGCCCCGGCCATCGGTGTAAAGGCGCAGACGCACGTACCCTGCAAGTTCGCGCGTAACGTCGGGCTTCGGAAACATATTGGCTTCCATCCAGCGGCAATTCGTACAGGTGTATCCGGTGAAGTCGACAAGAATCGGTCGATTCTGGCGCTTCGCTTCCGCCAACGCCGTTTCATAATCGTTCATGAACCAGGCCAGTTCTGCGCCGGCAGCCGCGTGAAGATCTGCAGGCGGCAGAAAGGCTTCCAACTCGCCAAGACGCCGGCCGGACAATCCCGTCGCCAGCCACACACCCAGAAACACGCAGGCCACCGATGCGGCAAGACGCACAAATCCGGGACGATGGAGACGGGTAGCAGGGCCCAGCCGAACAAAACCCGCAAGGTACGCCGCGAGCACCGCGGCTACAATGATCCACGACACAATCACGACCGGCCGCGTAAAGATGCCCCACCCCCACACCAGATCCGCATTCGAAAGAAACTTCATTGCGGCAGCCAGTTCAAGCAGTCCCATCGTGGCTTTGACCGCGATGAGCCAGATGCCCGAACGTGGCAGCGCGGAAAGAAGTCGCGGCGCAAGCGCGAGAACGACGAACGGTATGGCAAAGACAGTCGAGAATGCGAGCATGCCCGCGAGCGGCCACTGCCAGTCGCCCTGGGCAGCGACAACGAAGAGCGCGCCGAGAAACGGGGCGGTGCAGGTAAAAGACGTGAGAGTGAAAGCCAACCCCATCAATAGCGTCCCGACATAGCGGCCGCGACCCGCATCAGCCTTCGCCGCCAGTGTCACCAGCCGCGACGGCAGCGCCAGTTCGTAGACACCGAACAAGCTCAGAGCGAAGACGACAAACAACGCCATGATCCCGAGATTGAGCCACGGATCGGCGGCAAAGCGGTTCAGGCCTGACGCCCCAAACCCCACCGCGATCGTGAAGCCCACGGCAGTAAATGTCAGGACTATTCCGAGGCCGTAAACGATTGCCTGGGTTACGGCCTCGCGCCGGCTCCGGCCCGCGCGGTGCGTGAAGTAAGACACGGTGATGGGAATCATCGGAAACACGCAAGAGGTGAGAAGCGACAGGGCGCCCATCACAACGGCAAGCGACAGATATCCCTGCAGCGTACTCGCGCCGGTCGAAGCCGCCGCCATGTCCGGAACGCGCGCGGCCGGCGCGGCCGCATCGGTCTTCGGAAGAGGCTCAACAGCGCCAGAGACGGCCGAGATGCCGATCGGCGGAGCACCCACATAAACATTGAGCGCCAACTCTTCTTCCCGGGGCGGAAGGCACAGGCGATCGTTGCACGTCTGATAAGCGACGGAAATCCCGAGCCTGTACGGGCCATCCTTAACAGAAGGCGCGACGTCGATCGGCACTGTGAACGATGCGCGTTCCTCATAGAACAGAGTTTCGAGATTGAAGTTCGGATCAAGGGCCGTCCTGGGAAGCCAGGAACCGATCTCTCCAGCCAGGCTGAACGTCCGGCCGGCAACGACACCGATGACGAGCGGTACCGGCCCGCCCGGAGACTGGTTCACAGCGTAAAGATGCCAGGTCGGATCGATCTCGGCGGTAAGTTCGACATCGAAGGTCTGGCCTGCACGAATAGCATCCTTGGCGGTGTGAGCAATTGACCAGTGGATAGGATCCTGCGCCGCTGCCGTCAATGACGTGCCGAACAGGAGCATCGCTAAGCCGATGAAGGCTTTCCAATACCCGTTGATGGTCGATGTGAGCGCCATTGCCGAGGTCCCAGCATAGGAAGGACCGGCAGACATGGCAAGGATTCGTCTTAGGAACGCTTAGTAAGTCTGACTTCAGTGAACGACGGGTATGAGAATAGTAAAAGGACATCCCACGCGAGATGTGAAATTGCAGGAGTCACCAGCTCATCGGTCAGAGTCAGAGCATAGAGCCAGCCCCAGTAGACTCCGCAATCCGGCGACGCAAGGAGAAGTACGGGGTTGAATGTGACCCCGTGAGCCAGAGCATCGATCGCAAGCGGCATAAGAAAAAAAGCCGCTCAACGGGAAGAGCGGCTCTTCAATGAAACGTAAAGGAGTGATTCTATTTCGATCGGTGAAGCACCAGCGGATTGCCCGAGGGCTGACCCGACGCCGAAAGCCTCTGCAAAGCCACGGTATTCTCATCCTTCAGCTCACCCTTCCACGCAATGGGCGTGGGTTGTTTGGCGGTGTTGTCGACGGAGTTGAATGTGAAGGTCTTGTCTTTTACCTTGCCGTCTTCGACGTCATACACCTTGCCGGTCACCATCTCCGTTATGGTACCGGAAACCTTGTTCTTCTTCGCGTCCACCTTGAACTTGATGGTCTCCGCTTCGGGCAAGTTGCTGAGTGATTTTCCGGCGGCTTTAGCAGCTTCATAGACGGCCACACCATCGGTCACCCAAGTGCCTTCGATCCCGGTCTCTGCAGCAATCGCAAAAATCGCATAAAGGCAGCAGAGCGCCAACGCGCAACCAATCCTCATCTTCATAAGCCTTCTCCTATTTGATCGTGGATCTCTGTTTCAACAGAGCAGTAGACTTTTTTACCACAGCCGGGGCCTTGCAACCGCACAAATCTTCGCTCACCCGGCCTCGAGTCCGGACTATCATGTGGGACGATTTGACACTGGAGGGACGCACCATTGCAAAGGTTCAAGCGTGGGTTAGTTCTGGGAATCGGGATTGTCTTCCTGGTGGCGCCATTGTTGGCACAACACCCCGTCGCGGCCAAGTTTGACGTGGGCAAACGGCGAACGCTGAAAGGCGTGGTGACGAGGGTGGACTGGTCCAATCCTCATGTCCATATCCTCATGAGCGTTCAGGACGGAGGGCAGGCGATCAATTGGGCCGTCGAACTGGAGAGCCAGCTTGAACTGGAGCGGAGTAAGTGGACCTCGGATTCCCTGAAACCCGGAGACGTTGTCACGGTTCAGGGCCCTGTCGCCAGGGACGGAAGCCCGCAACTCTGGGGAGACTCGGTCGTTCTCACCAGCACCGGGAAACGTGTCCTGGCGATGTCGCCGGAAGCGCTCGCATTCTTCAAACCGGCAACCAACACCGCAACCGCCCGCCCCACGCCTCGCTGGCCGGACGGCAAGCCCCGTCTGGGGCCGGTTCCGGGTGAGACCGGCTATTGGGCGAGGCCGAGTTCAAGCGGATTGAAAGAGAGCGGAGTAAACGTGCCGATGGACGAATACGGCCTGCTGAAGAATGTCAACGATGCCGCCAAAGTCGCGCCGTTTCAGCCATGGGCGCGCGACCTGTATGTTTTGCGTCAAACAACGTTTCTCAAAGACGATCCGATGTTCCTCGAGTGCTATCCTCCAGGAGCTCTCCGGCAATTCCAGATGCCTTTCGGAATTCAATTTCTCGAGGACAAAAATTTTCAGCGGATTTTCGTGATGAATGGCGGGGGCAATCATGACTGGCACTTCATCTATACCGACGGGCGGGCGCAGCAGGGCGGTCTCCGAGGCAACGCCGACAATCCTCTTTACTACGGAAACGCCGTCGGACAATGGAACGGCGATACGTTAGTCGTGGACTCCAAAGGCTTCAACGAGAAGTTCTGGTTCAGCAACGGCGGACTTCCTCACACGCAGCAACTTCACCTCGTGGAGCGCTTCACACGTACGGATATGAATACCCTGAAGTATGAAGTCACGATCGACGATCCCGGCGCTTACACTCGCCCCTGGTCTTCCAGTTGGACTTTACAGTGGATTGCTGAGGACCTGCCGACCTATTACTGTCAGGATAACCGCGCATAGTGGATGCGGGAGGGCATCGAGTCATGACGAGAAAACTTTCGCTTCTTCTTGCGTTCAGTGCAGTGGCACTGGTCTCGCTCCCGGCACAGCCGTCTTACGCTCAGGGCCGCGGCGGCGGGGCCAGGGCTGGCGGCCAACCTGCTGCGGACACGCGTCCTGCTCCGCGCTGGCCAGACGGTCACATTAATCTGGGCGCGGTTCCCGGCGCCGAGATGGGCCTTTGGGATGCGACGCCGACATCAATCCCGCTAGCCAGAGCAGACGCTGCATCGGACTTTGGTCTGTTTGCTGCCGACATGTCGCAACCGACAGACCCATTTCTTGCGGCAAAACCCAAGCTGAGCCAAATCCCGTTTCAACCGTGGGCGCGCAGCCTGTTCGCTGTCCGCGTGCTATCGAGACAGGAACCTTACACACGCTGCAAACCTTCCAGCGCCGGGCGCCAGGTCGCAACGGCCTATGGCACGCAGCTTGTCGAAGTGCCGGAACTCAAAATCTTCTATATCGTCGAGACCGGCGGCGCTCACAGTTTCCGCACGGTCTACATGGACGGCCGGCCGCACCCCGCCAATCTTTCGCCCAGCAGCCGAGGACACTCCATCGGACACTGGGACGGCGACACGCTGGTTGTAGATACCGTTGGCTTCAATGAAAAGGCATGGATCGACAACCTGGGCATGCCCACGACCGAAAAGCTGCATACGATCGAGAAGTTCACGCGCACGAGTTACACCCAAGTCAAATACGAGATCACTGTCGACGATCCCGGCGCATACACCGCTCCATGGACCAGCGGTTTCTATTTGCGGTGGACCCCCGGGGAAAGCTTTGAGTTCGTCTGCCAGGAAAACAACCTGGCGCCGGAGCTCATTATGGGCGAAGACAAGATTGCTGTCGCTCCGACTTCATTCGTTCCCTAGTGTAGATCCTGATGTCTTTCGACAATACGGGAGACGATACCGTATTCGACGGCTTCCTGGGCGTTCAGCCAGTAGTCACGCTCCATGTCGGTTATCACTTTGTCGAGGGGCTGACCGGTTTCTCTGGCAACGACACGGGCGATGCGTTCTCGTGTTCGAAGAATTTCCCGGGCTTGAATCGCGATGTCCGACGCCCGACCACCGGCGCCGCCGCCGGGCTGATGAATCATGAACCGCGTGTTGGGTAGACACACTCGTCGTTCTTTTGGAGCCGCAAGAAAGATATGAGTGCCTGCGCTGGCCACCCAACCAGTCCCGATCGTAGTAACCGGTGCGCGGACGAAGCGGATCATATCGTGGATCGCGTCTCCGGATTCGACATGCCCTCCCGGGGATGAGACCAGCATGCTGATGGGTTCGTCGGATTCCTGAGCCAGAGCAATCAGCCGCTCGCACGTAGCCCGCGCCGATGCCTGGGTGATTTCACCGAACACCAGAATAAAGCGAGCCCGGAATGAAAGTTTCTCTGCTATGCCACCCGGTTTGTCGACGACTTCCGGTTCGTCTTCTTTCTCCAGCTCGTCTGCCATTGATTTCTCCTTCTCCTGCTGAGGATAGCAGTTTGGACGTGGACCGAGGCCGCAATTTTGAATACGCTTCTCACGAGGTGCTGTGTTCATGAAGGACACCGTGTTTACTATGCGTTCCACACCCTACAAGTTCGGTGTGGGAGCAACCGACGAAATCGGTGATGACCTGGTGACGCTTGGCTTGAAACGGGTGCTGGTTGTGACCGACGCCGGTGTGGCCGCAACGGGTCTTACCGAGCGCGTACTCGGGCTGATCCGCGACAAGGGCATCGAGACGGGTCTTTTCCAGAACGTCAGCATTGAACCTACGGACTCCTCCGTCAAGACCGCGATCGAGTTCGCTCAACTCTTCAAACCCGAGGGATATGTGGCCATCGGCGGCGGGAGTGTGATGGACACGGCAAAGATCATGAATCTCTACGTGACGTTCCCCGCGCCGTTTTTAACGTATGTCAATGCGCCGATTGGCGAGGGACACCCCGTGCCGGGGCCGCTGAAACCGATGGTGTGCCTGCCCACGACCGCTGGCACATCGTCCGAGAATACAACCGTCGCCATCGTGGACATGACGGACCTTCACGTGAAGACCGGAATCTCGCATCAGTATCTCCGCGCCACGCTGGGGATTCTCGATCCGCTAAACTCACTCGCCGTACCCCCGATGGTCAGCGCCTGCTCCGGCGCCGACGTGCTCACGCACGCCATCGAGTCCTACACCGCGCTCGCTTACGATGAGCGAGAGAGGCCCGCCACAGCGGCGCTGCGTCCGCCCTACCAGGGAGCAAACCCCATCAGCGACCTGTGGTGCGAAAAAGCGATCAAGCTCGTGCGCGAGTTCCTGCCGAACGCGGTGAAAGACGGACAGGATCACGAAGCGCGCACGCAGATGATGCTGGCCACGATTTACGCGGGGATGGGTTTTTCGAACGCAGGCGTCCATATTCCGCACGCCATGGGGTATCCGATTGCCGGAAATGTGCGCGGCTTCCAGCCTCCGGATTACCCGCAAAACAAGCCGCTGGTGCCTCACGGCATGTCCACAGCGCTGGGCGCTCCGGCCTCCTTCCAATTCACCGCGAAGGCCAAACCGGCGCGCCACAAACAGGTCGCGGAATGGATGGGAATCAAAACCCGCGGTTCCAGCGCCGACTCGGCGGGCAAGGCGATGCGCGACGCCTTCATCGGATTCATGCAGAGCATCGGCATGCCCAACGACCTGCACGGTGTCGGCTACACTTCCGACGATATCCCCGCGCTTACGGAAGGCACGCTGAAGCAGAAGCGCCTGATCGCGCTTTCTCCTCAGCCTGTCACGCAAAAAGCCGTCGAGAAGATCCTCGAACGATCGCTTGTCGTGTGGTGATTTCGGGGCCGTGCTACTCGAACCCCGAATCTAAAACCGATGCTCCACGATCGTTGAGGTGAATGACCGGCCGTCAATGTCGAGATAGAGTTCTCGTTCCGTTAATGAAAGCGAAAGGTGGTTCCGACGCGCCAAGTGGCCGGCAACCTCCTCGATCATGCTCCGATCGAAGGCGTACACCGGAACATCCGCCAGCCGCGAAATTTGCGCTGCCGCCAGATCCTTCAAGAGTTTCCGCGCGTCCCGATGCGTATAGACTGCCGCTCTTCCCGCAAGTTTCAGGCCTTTGTGCAGTCGTGCCGGTTCGGGCATCCCCACTTCGATCCATGCCGTAATCTTTCCTGTCAGATCTCGAATGAGAACGGCAGGCTCATCTCCGGCCGCAACCCCTTCGGTAAACAGGATGCCTTCTGCGAACTCGAGGCAATACGCGAACACGCGCATCAGCATGTATTCGAGGGTCTCAGAGGGCTGCCGCGCCATGCGAAGCGCCAGCGTCTCGTAAACGCCGCGATCCACGTCTGCCAGATCGATGTCGAGGTTGTGAATAGTTGCAGTTAAGGCCACGCAGGGATTGTAGATGAAAACGGTCCCCGAGCCTCTGAAGGAGGTAGTCGTGACGATCTCGCCACGACTACAGGCGCATAACGGAAAGCCGAAAGCCAACCTCAGCCGCGAATGTAGACGGCTTTTTGATCCACGAAGAATTCCAGGCCCGTCTTGCTGTTCTCCGGGAGTCCTGCCCCGGATTGCTTGACGCCGCCGAACGGCATCGACGGTTCCTTGTATCCCGTGTGGATATTCACGTGGGCAAGACCCGCTTCGATCCCATCCACGTACTTCTTGGCGTTGGAGAGGCTCTTCGTGAAGATCGCGGAGGACAAGCCATAGATAGAAGTATTCGCGAGTTCGATGGCTTCATCCAACGTGCTGAATTCGCAGACTGCCAGGACGGGTCCGAAGATCTCGTCGCGGAAGATGGGCATATCGGTTTTGACGTTGGTGAACACTGTCGGGCGGATGAAGTACCCGGAAGGATCGGCGGGCTGGGAGCCGGCGATCATCGTGCAACCGTCGGCCTTTGCCTGCTCGATAGCCTTGGAGATATCCCGAAATTGGTCTGGCCCGGCAACAGGTCCCATGTCGGTCGCGTCGAGGAGTCCGTCACCGACGTTCATCTTTTCGCAGCGTGCCGACAGCGCGTCGAGGAACTGTCTGGCAATTCCCTTGTGCAGCAGGATGCGGCTGGTTGAAGTGCACCACTGACCCCCATTCGAAAAGCCTGCAGTTGCCGCAGCGCCCACCGCATCAGCAATATCCGCATCGTCCATCACGATCAGGGCATTCTTTCCGCCGAGCTCCAACTGGGTGCGCGTGAGATTCGCGGAACATTTGACCTGGATCTTCTTGCCGACTTCGGTCGAACCTGTGAAGGAGATTGCGCGGACGCGCGGATCTTCCACAATGACATTGCCGATGCGAGAGCCCAGCCCTGTAACGCAGTTGAAGACGCCTGCAGGAAGACCGGCGCGCTCCAGGAGTTGCGCCATAAACACGCCGGACCACGGCGTGAACGTCGCCGGCTTGAAAACAACCGTATTGCCTGTGAGCAAGGCCGGAAGCGCTTTCCGATTCATGACGTTCATCGGAAAGTTCCACGGACTGATGATGCCGGCAATGCCGAGAGGCTGATACTGAACCCAGGTTGAGATATCTCGGAAGGAGCCCGGGCCGGAGTGACCGGAGAACACGGCAACCTGATTCAGATGGTAACTACCCTCAACGAGCGCGGAATCGACTTCAGCGCGCGATTCCTTGATCGTCTTGCCGTTCTCGAGCGTGACGATGCGCGCGAGTTCTTCGCGGCCTTCCTTGAGCAATCTCAGGAACTCGGAAATGTAATTCTGGCGATCGGCGAGCGGGGTGCGTTTCCAGGACTTGTAGGCGCTGTCCGCCGCATCGAGTGCTTCGCGAACGTCATCCGCGGTCGAGGATGGGAACAATCCGATGTTGCTGCCGCGCAATGCGGGGTTTTCGTTTTCAAAAGTTGCGCCATCGCGTGAACCGGACCACTTGCCGTTAACGAAGTTCTTGAAAGTCTCGACTTTTTCTTTCTGAGACACCGACATTAAAACGCCTCCTCGAGAATACCGATCAAAGCTTGCTTGTCGAACGAAACGGGGCTGTTGTCCAACAGCCGCTTCACACTGGTGGAGAGTTCCGCCATCTCGTCGATCTGCTCGCGCTTCATTCCGATAGCGCCGAGCCCGCGAGGAATCCCGACCTTGTCGCCAAGCTTCGCCACCAGCTCCGGCGCCTGTTCGGCGGCGGCATCGTCGCTTTCCTTCGCCAGACTCGGATCCAGAGCACGTGCGATGAATGCCATTTCCGGAATGCGCGATTTCAGAATCGCCTTCATCACGGCAGGCATCAGCACGGCATTGCCGAGCCCATGCGACGTGTGGGTCGCTTCACCAACAGAATACTGCAAAGCGTGCACGGTCGCCGTTCCGGCGGCGGAAAACGCCATGCCGGCCAGCAGGCTTGCGAGAGCCATGCCTTCTCTTCCTTCACGATTGGAAGGATCCGACACCGCCGTTGGCAGCGATCGCGCAATCAGCTCGATGGCCTGCTTCGCGAGGCTATCGGACGCCGGGTTCTTGCCGACAAATATTGCATGGGGCGAACGTCCCTCGGGAATTTTCGCGCAATAGGATTCGATAGCGTGGCTGAGGGCATCCATACCGGAGTGAGACGTGACATGCGGCGGGCAGGAAATGGTCAGGGAGGGATCGACGAGCGCCCACTTGGGAATAATGCGGCGCGTGGCGATACCGACCTTCATGAAGCGGTCCGGATCGGCCACAACGGCGACAGGGCTGACTTCTGAACCGGTACCGGACGTCGTCGGAATACAAACGATGTCCATAAGGGGACCAGGCACGGCGTTCTCGCCATAGTACTTCGTCAGCGGGCCGCCATACTTGTAGAGGATTGAAGTGCACTTGCCAAGATCCATGTTGCTTCCGCCGCCCAATCCGATCATGACATCGGGCTTGAACTGGCGGGCCGCTTCCGCGGAAGCCTCAATCGTGGCGAGGTCCACTTCAGGACGGCCCTCCGGATACACAAGGACTTCGGCTCCGCCTTCCTTGAGCAAAGCTTCGACTTTGTCAGCGATGCCGCTCTTCACCATGTTCTTGTCCGTGCAGATCATCACGCGCTTGCCAAGTTCCTGGCTGATCACGCGGAGCTCTTCGGACACTCCCCAACCGAAAAACACCCGGCCCGCGGTGGAGAATCCCCAGTGCCGATTACTTGCCGATTGTGGCGCGGAGTTGCTCTGCGGCATGCCAAACCTCCTCGGGATGTGGAATCCCCTTTTCGAGCCGTTCTTGTCTTAGTCTGAATTCAGGATCGCCGGGGACCATGACCTGCTTGAAACCGACAGCCGGCCGTGACGCTCGCAACTCGTTAAGGTAACCCTTCACACCTTCTGCGATCGTATCCCCGCCGGGGAATGATTTCGGATCCATCAGGATAAACAGATCGCCGACCGTGCAACGATAGTCTGTATCCAGTGTACCAAGAACCTTCTTTCCGATCTCGGTTCCGGGCAGCAAGCCACCCAACATCGCGATGGCGATGCCCAGGCCGTAGCCCTTCGGCCCGCCTGCAGGCGTTAGAGAGCCATGAATCGCTTCTTCGGGATCGGTCGTGGGTCGTCCGTCCTTATCGACGGCCCAACCCTCGGGAATCTTTTCGCCGCGGTGTTTCATGGCGATGATCTTGCCCATCGCGCTCACGGATGTCGCCATATCGAGGACGAACGGCCGGGGGTTTGCGGGAATTCCAATCGCGATGGGATTCGTTCCAACCAAAGCTTCCGCTCCGCCAAACGGATGCACCAGAACTTCTGTCGTCGTGAAGGCAATGCAGCAAAGCCCTTCCAGGGCACGTCGCTCGGCGTAGTAGCCGACCATTCCGATATGTGCTGCGTTACGGACGGTCAGCACGCCAACACCGTTTTTTCGCACGGCAGGCACCAATTCGCGGAGACCAAGTTCACAGATGGCGGTGCCGAATCCGTCGTGTCCATCGATATTCAATACGGAACCGGTAGACCAGGTCTTTTCGGGTTTGGCATCGACCTTCAACAAGCCCTTCTGAATGCGTGTGACCATGACGGGCAGCCTCTGCACCCCATGGGAGTGAATTCCCCTGAGGTCGGCTTCACTCCAGACATCCGCCTGGATAAAAGCGTCCTCTTCACTCGCCCCTAGTCCCGTAAGGACAGAGACGATGAGGTCCATTTGTTGTTTGTGGCTAACTGTTACGGGCATGGTCGTTCTCTCTCCCTAAGGAAACTCGGGGGATATCAATTTGGGGTCAGACTACTCGAACCCCAAACTCGTAGTACAGAGTTTGGGGTTCGAGTAGTCTGACCCCAAATTAATATCCCCCGAGTTTATCCGAAATCGAACTAGAAGAGTGCGGTTGGACGGCGCGTCCAGCCCATCTTACTCTTTTCCTTCGCGATCTTCTCAAGGTCGGCGACGTGAGCGCCGGTCTGCGTCAGAATGTGATGCAGATCGTTGCCGACGCTGACGAAGGGGAAGCCCTTCTCGAGGAACTCACCAACGCGGGAAGTGCCGAACAGGAACAGCCCGAGAATCACGTTGTTCTTATGGGCGGCGTTGATCAGCTTGGTCGTGGCTTCCTTAAGTTCATCGGAGAAATACATATCGGGGAACTTGTATTTACCGTCGAACAGGCCCATGGACATGCAGAGGTCGTTCTGTCCCAGGAAGAGCATATCGAGGCCGGGCGTGGCGGCGATCTCGTCGATGTTCTTGATGCAGTCCGCGGTTTCGACCTGCAGGGCAACGATGGTGTTGTCATTCGCGGCGCCGGCGTAACCGAGAAGGCCGTTGGCGTTCATCGAGCGCTGCGGGAAGTAGACCGAGCGCGTTCCCTTGATCGGAGGCAGCGGGTATCGGCAGCAGCTGACAGCCAGACGGGCTTCTTCGGCGGTATTGATGTAGGGGGTAAGAACGCCATTCGCGCCCATATCCAGTGCTTGCTGGATGCCGGGACGATCGTTGGCTCCGCCGACGCGCACCATCGAAATAGCGCCGCCGTTCGCAACGCCAGCGAGCATGCCAGACAGGGTCTCATTGCCCATTGGTCCATGCTGTGTGTCGATCAGCATCCAGTCATAACCACTGTGGGCCAACTGCTCCACAACCGTCGGGCTATGGGAATTGACGAACAAGCCGAACTTCGGCTTTCCTTCACGCAGTTGTGCTTTAAACTCTGCTCCGGTCAAACTTTCACTCATTTGCTTTGTCTCCTCTGTCCTGATTTCTTATTTGAAAATGCCTGAGAACGCTCTTTCAGCGCTGAAACTTTGGATGGCGTGAAATATTCGGAATTTCCCTCGCCGCCGCAGGATTCCTCTTCTTGATGGCCGCGCCCTGCTCCCAAGGTTTCGCGCTATCGCGCTCACGCTTCGCGCGGCCTTGCATTCGCAGCCGCTCATCGTGCCCAATTTTGTTCGAGGCGTCGAAAATTATACACTGATCAAGGTCGTTTGCAAGGTCCCCTCCGGTCAAAAAGAGACCTGAACTGACCGTCCCTTCGTGATATGTTCCTACGCTTCATGAAAGCCACAATAAACGATTCACCAGAGATATTTTTTGCCTTTCCGGATGGCGTTTTTCATCACGTGTGTGCCGAGTGCACTGCATTGTGCTGCCGCGGACAAGGATTTGCAGGCAGCCTCAAGCGCGAGATGAACTTCATCTTCAAGAATTATCCGCCGTTGGCCAGCCTGGTCACGGAACGGGAAGGCGACGTGGTCACTGTCGCGACACCGGCGGGACGATGTTTCTTCCTGAGAAACGACAACCTTTGCCAGATTGAGCTCGACCACGGCAGGGCGAGAAAGCCGGGCATCTGCCTGCTGTTCCCTTTCAACGACTTCTCCCGGATCGGCAACACCCTGGTTGTCGCACCTCATTTCATGTGCCCGCTCCGGCTCAACCTTCCAGCCTCACCGGGAAAGGTCGAAGGCACCCACGCGAGTGTTGCGAAGGCGATTCAGGAAACAACGATGGGCGATGCGGACTACGTCCGCGGCTTCGTCGGCACGGCAAAGTTGCCCACGGGGCGAACCGCCCAGGAGATTCTCCAACGGGAAACGTCCTTCCGCGACATGTGCGGCGAGGCGCTGGGCCGGGCCCGATTCCGGGACGTCGTGGAGGAAAACTCCTCACATCCGGCGGGTCTGCGTGCCTTCCGAAAGCGTGTAGCGAAAACGTTGTCGTGGTCTATGCCACCTCATACTGAAGAACGTGATGACATCGACGATATTCTCATCGCCAGCGCTTCCGCCTATCGCCTGGAGTCGCTCTACCACACGGATGAAGGCCTGCTGAGATTCCTCACACTCGCCGAACTCATGGCACGCCGCGTCTATCAGATGTCCCTGTCGCCGCCGACCCTGCAAGGCGTTTACGGCGTCATCGAAGACATGCGACCCGCATTAAGATTGCTCGCATGGGACGAAGATAAACCGCCGCTGAAAAAGGTGGCGCTGAAGAGTCCGGAATTCGGAGACACGAATCTCATGGCCTCCGCCCAAAAATTTCTCAACTGGATGCCCTCGCGCGGCGTCCTGCCCGCACTCGAGAAGGCATTCATGCCGAAGTTTTCCACCGACGAACGCATCGTTATCGTCCGCCAGTGCGCCGACGTGATCGATCCCGCAGTAAAACGCACCGCATAAGCGTATGAGACCCGCCGACAAAGACGATAAAGACGAAAAAGAAGATTCGTCTCCGCTGGATTTTCTTCGCGCTCAGATCGCAGAAGATCTGAAAGCCGGCAA
>Ga0134121_10000669_pt1 | contig 37109 bp, 26 predicted proteins | sample KB301_FD_96463 | JGI IMG/M metagenome (GOLD analysis project Ga0134121, IMG submission 96463) | Terrestrial soil microbial communities without Nitrogen fertilizer from Kellogg Biological Station, Michigan, USA - KB3-0-1 | ecosystem: Environmental > Terrestrial > Soil > Unclassified ...
CATGGGGCATCACATGGTCCGCATTCTGAAGGAACGAGGCCATTTGGACCTGGTCAAAGGACTGATTACGATCGAGGGTTCCTGTGCCCTCGCGCAAAGCGGATTGAAGGCGGAAGATTTCGACAACATTCCCTACATGGCGCTGAAGGGAGACTACACGGCCCCAAGCGCACCGTGCCAAACCACCGTTGATGCCATCAACGCCCGGCGCGCTGCCGGGTTTGGAACCGCGAAAGCAGAGTACATCAAGCTCGACGAACTCGGGAACCCGATCTTCAACGGCACCACCCACATGATGATGCTGGGCACCAACAACCTCGAAATTGCGGACGTTATTCTCAACTGGGTCGACCAGAATGTGCCGCCCAAGGCCAAGAACAACAAAAACAAAAAATCGTAAGCCGTTTTAAGGAGAGACCAGATGAAGAGACCATTCCTGCTATCCCTTGCCTTCATGGCGGCATCATTCATCCTGCCGGCCTGCACCAACACCAACCCCAACACCAACACCAGCGCGCCAGCGCCGGAAAAAACCGCGGCATCCGGCCCTGCAAAGGAAGAAGACAAACAATGGGCGATGCCCAACAAGGACTACGCATCGACTCGATACAGCACGCTGAATGCGATTAACACCGACAACGTCAAAACGCTCAAGGCTGCCTGGACATTCTCTACGGGCGTTTTACGGGGACACGAGGGCGGACCGCTGGTGATCGGAAGCACGATGTACGTGCACACTCCTTTTCCGGACATCGTGTATGCCCTCGACCTCGCCAAGGAGGGAGCTCCGATTAAATGGAAGTACGTTCCGAAGCAGGATTCGCAGGTGATTCCGGTAGCGTGCTGCGACACCGTCAATCGTGGCCTGGCTTATGCCGATGGCAAGATCTTTGTCAATCAACTGGATACGAATACCGTCGCCCTGGATGCTGAAACTGGCAAAGAAATTTGGAAGATGAAACAGGGAGATTACAAGAACGGTCAAACCATCACCTCCGCTCCCATGGTGATCAAAGACAAAGTGATCTCCGGCATCAGCGGCGGAGAGTTCGGCGTTCGTGGATTTGTTACTGCGAATGATGTCAAGACCGGAAAGCAGGTCTGGCGGATGTACAGCACCGGGCCGGAAGCAGAAGTGGGTTTCCCAGGTTCGACGGAAACATGGAAAGGCGATGAGTGGAAAAGAGGCGGAGGCACCACCTGGGGCTGGTACAGCTACGATCCCGAACTCAACCTTCTTTACTACGGCACCGGGAACCCCGGGTCCTGGAATCCCGACCAGAGGCCTGGCGAAAACAAATGGTCGATGACGATTTTCGCGCGCGATCCCGATACCGGAAAAGCGAAGTGGGCTTACCAGAAGACTCCACACGATCGCTGGGACTATGACGGCATCAATGAGAATGTGCTTATCGATCTCAACGTCAAAGGCCAGATGAGAAAAGTTCTCGTCAATTTCGATCGCAATGGTTTTTCGTACACTCTCGATCGCGTGACCGGCGAACTCTTGATGGCAGAACCTTTCGTCAATGTGAACTGGGCGAAAGGCGTCGACTTGAAAACGGGAAAGCCCATTGAGAATCCCGAGAAGCAGACATCCGCGACGAAAAACACGAAGGACATCTGTCCGTCCGCTATGGGCGGCAAAAACCAGCAGCCAGTCGCTTATTCTCCGAGAACAAACTTCTTCTACGTGCCGACGAACAATCTCTGCATGGATTACGAGGGAGTAGAGGTCAAGTACCAGGCAGGCCAGCCCTACGTTGGCGCAATCGTCGTGAGTCACCCCGGCCCGGGTGGCAACAGAGGTGAACTCATTGCCTGGGATCCCGCGACAGGAAAGAAAGTGTGGGGCATCAAAGAAGGACTGGCCGCATGGGGAGGCGCTCTGGCCACTGCAGGCGATGTGGTGTTCTATGGAACCATGGAGGGATGGTTGAAGGCAATTAACGCCAAAACTGGCGATGTATTGTGGAAGTTCAAAACTCCCTCGGGAATCATCGGCAATCCGATCACGTATTCGGGACCGGACGGTAAACAGTACGTCGCTGTGCTCTCCGGAGTTGGAGGCTGGTCCGGTATCGGCGTTGCAGCCGACATCGGTGCGGAGGATCCTACGGCAGCACTGGGAGCGCTTGGCGCCTTTGCAGACGTCGGCTCTTTTAGTAACCAGGGCGGTGTCTTGAGCGTGTTCTCGCTTCCTTAAATATGCGTAAGAAAAAACTCCTTGTCCTTTCGAGTTTGCTTCTGGCCGCGGTGTCCCTGGGAGGGCCGCAGTTTCGTGTGTGCGCCGATCCGGAGAATCTTCCGTTCTCCAACCGGAAACTGGAGGGATTCGAAAACAAGATTGCGGACTTGATGGCGAAGGAGATGGGCGCCTCTCTGAGCTACATCTGGTGGGGGCAACGGAGAGGTTTCATCAGAAACACGATGTTCGCGACGCTGAAGGAACAGCGTTGCGACATCGTGATCGGCGTTCCTGAAGGATACGATCTGGTTCGCACGACCAAACCTTACTACCGGTCTACGTATGTTTTTGTTTACCCCAAAAGCAAGGGACTTCAACTCAAGTCTCTGGACGATCCGATTCTCAAAAAACTCAAGATCGGGGTGCATCTGCTCGGCGACGATTACAACAATCCCCCTCCCGTCCACGAACTGGCAAAGAGGGGGATTGTCGATAACGTGGTCGGCTTCGACACGTTTTACTCCGCCCAGAATCCACCCAGCAAGATTATCGATGCCGTTGCTGCCGGGAAAATCGATGTCGCCATCGTTTGGGGACCCGCTGCAGGTTACTTTGTAAAACAACAACGTGTTCCCCTGGAGATGGTCCCCATCCCATCCGGGAAAACCGATCTGCCGTTCGCCTTCAATATGGTCATGGGCGTCAGGCCGGATGATGACAAGTTGCGAGCCCAGTTGGAAAAGGTGCTCGACACGAAGCAGGCGGAGATCCGGAAGATTCTGCAAGACTATGGGGTGCCACTTCTCGAGAGAAAGGCCGATACAAAATGAAGTCACGAATCCTGGGAAGTGCGCTATTCGTGCTGGCTGCAATAACAGGGTTCTCCGTACTTTGCAGTACACCGGCCGCTGCCGCTCAGGGGTCGGCGGAGATCTACAAGGATGTCTACAACGGCTGGAAGTGGTGGCATGTCTACTGTTACAGATGTCACGGCCAGGACGCGCTCGGCGGTACGCTGGCACCCAATCTGATAGATCCCAACGAAAAATTCCCTCTCGCGGATTTTCTGAAGATCGTTCGTAACGGAAACCCGAAGAAAGGGATGCAGGCCTGGGACAAACTTCTCGACGACAAACAGATTACTCAAGTCTATACGTACGTCAGGGCCAGGGCTGACAACGTGCTGCCACCCGGTAGACCGGATGAGGTAGGACCGAAGGGTGGTCCGTGGGTCCCGCCGCAAAGTTGGGCGGCCGGGGGGAAGTAATTTCGAGCATGCTTTCTCAAAGGAGATTCTCTTTTCTCCTGGCTCTTCTGGCGGCGTGCTCCGCGTTAGTAGCTGCGCAGGACAAGCCGTCGATTCCGGTTGAAGAGATCGTCAAACGGTTTGCCGAGAATGAGAAGGAGGCCAAGCGCGCCTGGGAAAAGTACGGCTATCGCCTGGAACTCCGCGTGCAAGAACTCGATTCCAAGAACGCTGTAGGCGGCGAGTACCGTTACATGGCCGACATCGCACCTGTCCAGGCGGGCAAACGTGTCGAAAGAGTGGTGTCCGCTCCCCCGCCCACACTGAAGCGGATCGGCCTTACCTCCGAAGACGTGAAGGACTTTCGCGAAACCCTGCCCTTCGTTCTGACGAGCGACGAGATCCAGAAGTATGACGTCAAGTATGTCGGCACAGAGACTGTGAATGCCCGCAACTGCTTCGTTTTTGATGTGAAGCCGAAGAAGACCGAAAAGGGGCAGCGCTATTTTTACGGCAAGATCTGGGTTGAAGACCAGGGCTTACACATTGTGAAGTCGGTCGGCAAGTCCGGGCCTGATATTCGGAATGATGGGGCGGAGAATCTGTTTCCCACCCTCGAAACGAATCGAGAAATGATCGGCAACTATTGGTTCCCCGTGACGGCGGAAGGAACCGGCACCCTCAAGTTCTCAAATGTCTCTCAACGCATCCGAACAAGCGTTAAATTCACCAACTACAATGAATCGCCTGTGGTTCCATAGTACGGCTGAATCCTGTGGTTCGTAATTACGGTAACGTGTTCGTGCGGGCGTCCCCTCCTCTTGAGGAGGGGTGGCGCGAAGCGCCGGGGTGGTCAGGGTTTGAAACATTTCTGCTTTCGGCCACCGCTCGTCCTAAAGGGGAGGGGACATCCTTTCCACGAATTTCCCGTCCATGACACTCCCATGACACTGACCTTGAACGTAGCGTTGGAATTGCCGCCATGAATCTGACGATCCGGCCATACCTTCCCCGGCACCGGGCCTTGCTATTCCTCATCGCGATTCTCGTCCCTTGCGCGGTGCTTTTTCTTTTGGGGCTGCGGACGATGGACCACGGCAATTAGAGGCCAAGCAGCTCAGACAAGCGGCAGCGGTTCGTGGACGTGGCCGTGATGGTTGCGATTGCCGCCGCGCTCGGCCGGTTGGGCTGGCGTTTGCTGGACCAGGATCGCGACCTCAGCCGCCAACGGATTCAGGAGCGGCTGGAAGGGGCGTCGGATCTTGCGTCCTCAATCCGGGTACGCACAGTGTCGGATGTGATCGAGAACCTGGCGACTCTCCTGAAAGGTTCAAAATGAAAGCTGCCTGACGCTAGCTCTTGCTCTGTGAATTCGGGGCCGTGCTACTCGAACCCCGAATTCTGAAACTTGAATTCGGGGTTCGAGTAGCACGGCCCCGAATTCAGGTCTGGCGAAGGGTTTCCGCGTTTTTGACCATCGCGTCCGCGACCATCAGCCCATTGGCCGTTGGTCGCGACCACGCTTTCTCAAGAGGAGTGGATACTTTTTGCCGCGTGACCGTCAGATGCAACCACGCAAGGCTGAAGATCGTCAGGCCGAGGAGCGACACAAAGGCAAGTTGGGGAATTCCGGTCCAGCGTCCGAGCATGCCAAAGGCCGGAGGCAGAATGAATCCGCCGAGCGCACCAAGCGCTCCAACGACGCCGCCGGCGGCGCCCACATCTTCCGGGAAGTAGTCCGGAATGTACTTGAAGACCGACGCTTTGCCGATTCCCATCGCACAACCCAGCGCAAACGTCAAAACCGTGAATGAAGAGACACTCAAGCGGCTGGGTACGGACAGGGCGATCAGTATGGCAGTCATCGTCACAAACACGGTGTAGGTGACGATTCGTGGACCGAACCGATCGGAAAGGTGGCCTCCAAGGGGACGCAAGAGGCTCGCGGGAAAGATAAATGTCGCGGTAAGCATGGCCGCTGTCGAAAGGGACACGCCGTATGAATCGATATAGAACTTCGGCAACCATCCTGACAGTGCAACGTACGCTCCGAAAACCACGACATAGTAAAGCCCAAAACGCCAGACGCGCGTCTGCCGCAGCGGCCGCAGCATTTCGCGAAGAGGCCGGCCATGGCTCGGCTTGAGATCAGGTGATGGGCCGAGCAAGAAAACCGCCAGAGCCATCAGCACCAGCAGCGCGGCATACAACGCCGGAATGAATCGCCAGCCGCCCGGAATGAATCCGCCTAGATAGCCGGCAGCGGGAATGAGGGTCAAAACTCCAGGCAGGAACGCGACCAGCATCTTTGTGCCTGCTGCGCCGACGTTGCCTGCGCCAAAGATTCCCAGGGCCTTTCCTTTTGACTCGTGCGGGAACCATGCCGAGTTCCAGGCGATGCCCGCAGAAAACGCGTTGCCGCCAAGGCCGAAGAGCATTGCGCAGACGAGCATCTCGCCAAACGTCGAAGCGTGGCTGAACATGTATGTGGGAATCGCGACGCCGAGCAGCAGCCATCCCATGATCTTTTTTCCGCCGAAGGTGTCCGCCCAAATCCCGAAGTTCAAACGGAACAGCGCTCCCGAGAGAATTGCCGCGGCCATCAGCCATTCGAGCTGAGAATCGCTCAATCCCAACTCGCGACGAGCGGATATGCCCAGCACACCCAGCATGAGCCAGACGTTGAAGAGCAATGTGAATGCGCATGTCGACAGCCACAGAACGCGGTTCGCTGCTCTGGGCTTTTGTGCTTCGATCAAAGGTCCAGTCCTTCCAGGTTCAGCATCAGGTGGCCATCCACTTCGTTGACGACGTACGTCCGCACACACTCCTTTGGTTCGCTTCCCGCTCCAGTACCAAACTGGAATTGATGGCCGTGGAGAGGACAGATCACTTTCCCGTCACCGACGAGGCCCTCGGCCAGCGGCCCTTGCCGGTGGGGACAAAGATTTTCGGTCGCAAAGATACGGCCGTCGCGTTGACGGAAGACCGCGATTTCCAGCGGTCCCACGACGTAGCAGCGGCCCTGGCCCGGCGGAACTGCGTGGGCGCTGCCCAGGTAGACTTGAGTTGAAACCAGTTCTTTAGCCATTGTTTTCGGCAACCTCCAATGCGTATGACAATTCGGGTCCACTGAACTGAGCGGAGTATGCGGGGACCTCGGCTTCCTCCCACGGGTCGCTGTAAGCGTCGACCGCTTTCTGAATCTCCGCGTCGAGATGTGCGCAGATTCCGAGACTGTCTTCGACCAGGATCTGCCGGATCGTTTCGATTCCGACACGTTCCAGGAATCCGTAGGAACGCTCCAGATATTTGCCGTGCTCCCGGTAGTACTGCATGAAGCGTCCCATGTAGAGGAGAACGTCGTCGTGGGTATCGACGGTGCAGAGCAGGTCGCCTTTGCGAACATTGCCGCCGGCCGCACCGCCGATATAGATTTCCCACTTGCCGCCTTCGATGGCGACTGCGCCAAGATCCTTCACGTAGGCTTCCGAGCAGTTCCGAGGGCAGCCGGCAGTAGCCAGCTTCATCTTGTGGGGCGATTCCACACCCTGGAAACGGCGCTCGATCTTTTGTGCCAGAGCAATCGAGTCGCCGACACCGTACCGGCAGAAGTCCGTACCGACGCAGCTCTTGCACGTCCGGAACGCCTTGGTGTAGGCGTGGCCGCTCGGCATGCCGAGATCGCTCCAAACGCCGGGAAGGTCGTGTTTCTTGATTCCGAGCAGGTCGATGCGCTGGCCGCCGGTGAGCTTCACCATGGGTACCTGGTATTTCACGGCGACCTGCGCGATGCGCATCAGTTCATCGGCGCTGGTCACTCCGCCGTAAATGCGAGGCACCACGGAGAAGGTTCCGTCCTTCTGAATGTTGGCGTGAACGCGGTCGTTGATGAAACGGGCATCGCGTTCGTCGTCGTAATCGCCGGGCCAGAGAGTCTTGATCAGCGAAGCCAATCCGACCTTGCTGGCGGGGTCTTCCTTGCCGTCCGCCAATTGCACGAACGCCTCGCTGACGGATTTGATGCCACGATTCCGGATCTCCTTAACGAGCTGCGATTTCTCAAGGGGAATTCCGGGCACATAGTAGTGCTCCGTTGGGTCGTAGCCCACCTCTCCGACATAATGCTCTAGAAGTTGCGCGACCAGACTCTTGCAGGAACCACAGCCCATGCCGGCCCTGGTACAGGCGCCTACCTTCGAGACGCTGAGGCAGCTCTGGCTCTGGATGGCATCGACAATCTGTGCCTTGCTGACGCCGTTGCAGTTGCAGATCTGCGCGTTGTCAGGAAGATCGGAGGCTTTCAACAAAGCCACGCCCTTCGGTGAACCAAACAGCAGATCGGCTCGCCGCGCCGGAGCTTTTGTGCCGGTGAAGAACATCTGCATGAGCGTGCTGGCTGCTTCGATGTCGCCAAGCAGAATCGCTCCTGCGATCTGGCCTCCACGGACGATCAGCTTTTTGTAGATGCCTTTTGCAGGCTCGCGATAGACGACCACCTCATCGTCGGCATCCGCAGGTTTGGTCGCGCCCATCGAGGCCAGCTCCACGCCCATGACTTTGAGCTTCGTGCCCAGTTTGGAGCCGCAATATTCGGCTTCCGGCCTTACTCCGGTGAGGACGTCCGCAAGAACTTTCGCCTGCTCCCAGATCGGATCGACCAAGCCATACAACTGCCCGCGGTGTTCGATGCATTCGCCGACGGAGAAGATTGCCGGATCGCTCGTTCGCATCTGGTCGTCGCAGACGATGCCGCGGTTAACCGCCAATCCCGATGCCGTCGCAATCTCGGTGATCGGGCGGATGCCGGTGCTGACAACCACCATGTCGGTATCAACCGTGGCGCCATCCTTGAGTTCGAGGTGCGTGATGCGCCCATCCCTTGATGGTTTCGCCCTATCGGGCTCACATTCGCTCCGCTCATGCGCTCGCGCGATCCTTGTCGTGATCGCACCACACAGGACTTTGATCCCCATCCCCTCGATTGTCTTGCGGAGCATGTCGCCTGCTTCGGGATCCAGTTGGACGCCCATCAACTGGGGGCCCGCTTCGAGCACGGTCACTTCCACGCCATGCGTGAGGAGTCCGCGAGCCGCTTCAAGACCCAGCAAACCGCCCCCAATGACTGCTGCTTTCCGGTTATTTCGTGCGAAGTCCGCAATACGGGCACAGTCGTCGATGGTGCGGAACAAGAACGTACCGTCGCCGCCGAATCCTTCCATCGGAGGCACGAAGGGCCGAGATCCCGTCGCAATGATGACGTGGTCGTAGGGTTCTTCAACGGCGCCGGCGCCGGGTTCTGTTGCCGCATCGAGGCTGTACGCCAAAGCGTCCTTCTTCAGTGATGAGCCCACGACAACCCGGCGCTCGCGATCGATATGTGTGGCCCTCACTCCCGCGTGCAGTCGGATATTGTTCTCGCGATACCAGGACAGCGGATTCATGAAAATGTCGGTGGCGGACTGGCTGCCGTTCAGGACATTGCTCAAGAGAATCCGGTTGTAATTGCCATACGGTTCCGCGCCGAACATCGTGATATCAAACTGATCGGGCGTCCGTTTCAGGACCTCTTCAACCACACGGGCCCCGGCCATTCCGTTGCCCACTACGACGAGTTTCCGTTTAACTGCGTTCAAAGTCTTTCTCCCGTTTCCGTTTGTTCAGTGCGTAAAAAGAATCGAATCAACGTCCAGATGGCGGCGCATGCTACGAGCGAACAGACGACTGCGGCGACCGCCACGTTCATGGAGACGGCATGGTTTTCCATGGCGTCCAGCGTGACGGTGAACAGCCAGAGCTGTGCCAGCAGGATTGCGGCGATAATCGCCATGACCATCTGCAGGACCACGTTCATACGATGACGGACGCGGATCTGTGGACTCATGCGGTTCCCTCCGCTTCTTCGTTCGGACCGTGGACCCACACGCGGGCGTTTTGCGTGGTGACAGAGAGCTGAGCGAGCCCTCGTTTCGGCGGCCCTGCCAGCGGACGTCCGTCGTCTATGCTGAAAAACCCTTCATGGCAGGGGCATGCGAGCTGCTTGATGGCGGCGTTGAAGAACACCGGGCACGAGAGATGCGTGCAGCGCTGATCGAAAGCTACAAACCTATCTTCCGCGAGACGTAGAAGAATGCAGGGATCGTCCTTCGTCGGATACCGGAACAATTTGTATCCGCCAACGGGAACCTCACCGATTTCGGCAATCGCAATAGACGAGGACGGAGAGCCCATAAGGCGCTTCACCAGCTTGCGGCCGGCAGTCGCGCAGGTCCCGATCAGGAACGCGAGCGAAGTGAGTCCCAGGAACTTGGTGAACTCCCGTCGAGTGACGTAGCTGTCTTCCGCGCTGGGGACGGGGAAGTCCTGCTTCCAATGTGACGGCGTTTTCATATTCCCCACACGCAAAGCTCGGTAACGTCGGGAACGGGGTCTTCAGCTCCCGGCATGAACGATGCGATGTCGAAGTCCAGTTGGTCTGTTGAGGGCGCACTCATCAGTCGCACTTTCGTGCGCACGGTCTGTCTTCCGAATTGGAATTCATTGATGGGTTGCTCGACCCGCGTGCGTTCGATGTCTTCCGCGCGTCCATAATAGAGCGCCTGGCTTGGGCATACCGTCGCGCACATCGGTTTCTTCCCCACGCTTGTGCGGTCGAAGCACATATCGCACTTCATCATCTGATCGATTTCCACGACGTAGTGCGGAAAGCCGAACGGACAGGCGATCACGCAGTTCGAACAGCCGATGCAGCGGGGCTTCAGGGAACTGTGGACGATGCCGTCTTCGGTCTGCTTGATGGCATCGGCAGGGCAGACACGCGCACAAGTGGGGTCTTCGCAGTGCATGCAAACAACGGGAGATGTTTGCGTGCTCACCGCACGGTCTACGAACTCGAGGTGAATCATCGAGCGTCCGCGGTGCGTGTCGCATTCCATGCACGCCTGCATGCAGGCCTTGCAGCCGATGCAGCGGGACGGGTCGATGAAGAATTCGTACCCGTTCACGATGCCACCTTTTCCACGCGGCACGCGCAGACCTTGTACTCGGGAATCTTGGAAATGGGGTCCAGCGCGCGCTTCGTCAACAGATTCGCGGACTTCTTTCCCGGCCAGTGATAGGGAACGAAGACCGTATCGGGGCGAATGGTTTTGACAACCTGTGCGGGAACGCGAATTTCGCCTCGTCGCGTTTGAACCGAAACAATGTCTCCATCCGCGATCCCCAGCTTTTTCGCGAGCAAGGGATGCATCTCGCACAGCGGTTCGGGGTATTGATCGACAAGCGGACCGATCCGTCGCGTTTGATTCCCGCTCAGGTACTGCGACACGACACGGCCTGTCGTGAAGAAGATCGGATATTCGGCGTCCACGTCTTCGGCAGGCGGACGATACTCGTAGCCGTAGAAGCGGGCCTTGCCATCCGGGTGGTGGAACTTCGCGCCTTCGAACAGACGCGGCGTGCCTGGATGATTGAACGACGGACAGGGCCAGAAAATGCCCATGTTCTTTTCGAGTTTTGCGTAAGTCATGCCGCTGTAATCTGCCGAGCCGCCTTTCGACGCGGCCGCGAGCTCGCGGAAGATGTCGTCGGCGATCGCGTAGGGAAAGTAGTCCTTGCATCCCAGCCGAGCGGCGAGATCGGTGAGTATCTGCCAATCGACGCGGGCATTGCCCGGGGGCGTGACGGCCTGCTTCAGCCGCACGCATCGCCCCTCGCCGGTTGTCACGGTGCCCTCGTCCTCTTCCTGAAGCGAACCCGCCAGAACGACGTCCGCATGACGTGCTGTCTCGGAAAGAAAGAAGTCGATGCAGCCGAAGAAATCCAGCTTGTTGAGCGCGTTACGCGTGCGGTTCGCGTCCGGAATGGAAACCAGCGGGTTGAAACTGATGGAGAAAAGCCCCTTGATTTCACCGGCTTCGATGGCGTCAAAGATTTCGCAGGCGGTAAGACCGGTGCGCGGAAGTTCGGCTTCCGCGATGCGCCAGAAGTCAGCGATGAATTTTCGATGCTCCGGGTTCTCAATATCGCGCGCGCCGGGCAGCTGATTGCAGCGTTGTCCGTGCTCGCGCCCGCCCTGTCCGTTTCCCTGGCCGGTGATGGTTCCGTAGCCGGATCCAGGTTTTCCGATGCGGCCGGTCGCCAGCACGAGGTTGATGTACGAGAGGCAATTTTCAACGCCTTTTGTGTGATGCTCGACGCCGCGTGCGTGCAGGAGCATGGAAGTTTCAGCGGGGCCCCAGATTTCCGCGGCCTTGACGATGCTTGCCGCCGGAACGCCGGTGATCGATTCCGTGAACCGTGGTGTGTACTTCGCAACGAGTTCTTTCACGGCATCGAAACCAATCGTGTTCTCGTCGATAAAAGCGCGGTCGACCCAGCCGCGCTCGATCATCACGTGAAGGATGCCGTTCGCGAGCGCACTGTCGCGGCCGGGGCGCACCGGAAGAAAGAGGTCCGCGGTGCGCGCGATCGGTGTCATGCGCGGATCGATGACGATGATCTTCGCGCCATTGTCGCGGGCTCTCCAGACGTAGTCCGTGAGGATGGGAAAGCACTCGCCGATATTCGCGCCGGCGATGATGACTGCCTTCGCCAGTGGAATATCGCTCCAGGGATTCGCGGCGCGGTCCACGCCGAACGCCATCTTGTTGGCAGCGCCGGCGCTGACCATGCAGAGACGTCCGTTGTAATCGATGTTGGCAGTCCGGAGCGCGACGCGCGCAAACTTGCCGATGAGGTACGCCTTTTCGTTCGTCATCGATGCGCCGCCCAGCATGGCGAAGGCATCCCGGCCATACTGGTTCTGAATCCTGCGAATCGCCGTGACCGTGCGATCCAGCGCTTCATCCCACGTCGCTTGGCGGAAGCCTTCGTGCGTGCGGACGAGCGGAGCCAGTAGCCTGTCGGGATGCTCGTTCTGCAGGTAACGCTTGACACCCTTGGGGCAGAGCATGCCGCGGTTCACGGGGAATTCTTCCCAAGGCTCGAATCCGACAACCTTGTTCTCGTGAACCTTGAGTTGAATGCCACATTGCACACCGCAGAAGCAGCAGTGCGTTTTTACGAGCGTGCAGTCCTGCTGCTCGACCCAGCCGCCGGGAGGCTCGTAGTTCAAGCTGGGGCCGTATTTTTCGATGAAGGACTGTTCGTCGAGTGTGAGTATCGCCATTGTTATCGCCCCAACACCTTTCCCTGGTTCAGGGCGAGCAGACGCCGACGGCACGGCGGGCAGATGTCCTGGTAATGAAGCTCGCCGGAAGGTGTGGTGAAGCGGTAGTTGAACCCGAGCTCGTCGAGCACGGTCTTCAGGTCATTTACCTGCAAACGGGATGCGAAGCTTTCACCGCAACGGAGGCATGTGGCAGCGCCATCGAGGAGTCCCGCATCTTTATAGAAGGAGACTCCGAGCGAAAGAGGCCGCTGGATGACGTGAAACAGTTTTCCAAAAGGAAGATAGAGGAGTAGGCCGATCACACTCGCGGCGTGGGCCAGGCCGATGAACTGAAAGCCTGAGCCCGCAAGGAACCTGGCGCTGACGGTGAGCATCAGGCCCGTGACGCAGACTGCGAATAGAAGAAGCACCGGGAAGACATCGTCGGCGAAGGTCTGGGTCGCGAACTCGCCCCTATCGCTCATCCGCAGCTTTACGGATAAGACGAGACCGGCGAGCAGCACTACTGCGGATATGTTGAGGAGATTGAAATGAAGAAAGCCACGCAGGCTGTGAACGGGGAACTGTTCGACGGCGAACCCGGCGACAAAAACCCTATAGATTTCCGCATTGTCCGGCAACGATTCGAAGTGAATCCAGCCAAATACGAGAGGGAATGTGAGGGCAAAGGCGAGCATGCCTCCCCATGAGAGGCAGGCGTGCATGATCCAGCGTTGTCTGCTGCGTCGCGTGATGAAGCGTTGCAGGACGAAGTTGTCGAGAAGCAGCTTGCCCAGAGTCCCTGTATTTCGGGGCATGGACGTCCATCCGCGTTTTCGCGCAAAAAACGCCTGGACGCCCCGTCTGAGATACATCCGCGTCGGGGGGCGCTGAGACCACACGGTGTAGCGATAAACGACAGCAAATGCGGCGAAGATGCTCCCCACCGCATAGGTCGTCAATGCCCAGTCGAAATCTCGAAGGTTGCGAGAGCCGATGACGATCAATGCCGCGACGGCCAGAGCTCCGACGATACCGGCCTTGAAGGCATTGCTGTCGAAGGCGTTCATCTTGTCTTTCATTGCTTCACTGGCTGCGCCCTATCCTTGGGGTTTCGCGCTACCGCGCTCAAGCTTCGCGCGGGCTTGCATTCGCAGCCGCTCATGCGACCGTCACGATGAGTTGTTCTGTGGAGTCCAGCGATACGGGGAAAACTCTAAGACTGCCGTACGCGTGCCCAGCCGGCCGTCCCGATGTCACATCAAAACCGCAGCTATGCAGAGGACAGATCAGGGTGCGCTGGCCGAGAATTCCGTCTGCGAGTGGTCCTCCGCGATGCGGACAGGCCGCCTGTGTGGCGAAGACCGATCCGTCGCGGCTGCGAAAGACGGCTATCGAGATGCCGCGGACTTCGAATACCTTGCCCTGTCCGAGCGGAATGTTATCGACGCTTCCCAGATTTGCTGTGGTCTCTGTCGCCATCGCATTTCATTTATGCAATACCCGTGCCAGTGCGGTGGGAGATGGGTTTCGATGATTTTGAAGGAGTTAAGGAATAAGGAAGACAAGCGAAGAATCAGGATTCCTACAATGATGTAGTGGTTTCGGGGTCCCCCTACATCGTTGTTCACTGCCTGCGCCCTTGCGTGATTACGACGACCTATTCGGGCGCGTGTCCCCTCCTAGGTTAGGAGGGGTGGCTGCGACATCAAAAAATATCCGAAGATCCTTTGGTGGAGCAGACGGGGTGGTTCCAAAGGAACCAGTTCTCGAAATGCATTTTTGGAACGTTCGGCTTTGGAACCACCCCCGTCTGCCGCGCCAAGGAGCTAGCGCGCCATTTTCTTACTGCGGCAGCCACCCCTCCTAACTTAGGAGAAGACACCCGCCCGAATACGTCATCGTAGTTACGAAAGCCAGTCCCAGGGTTTTCGCGCTACCTCGCTCACGCTTCGCGCGGCCTGCATTTGCAGCCACCCATGGTTTTTATCCGCGAAAACGATCGACGTCGACTTCGTATTTCTTCACTTTGTAGTTGAAGATTCGCTCGGTGGTGCTGAGCAGGCGCGCTGCTTTCGCGCGGTTACCTCGCGCGGTTTTGAGCGCGTCCTGAACAAGGTCCTTCTCGTACGCCGATATGGCTTCGTCGAGCGAAAGACGCGTCACCGTCCCGGAAGCCTGCGCTGTCTGCAACGTTGGCGGAAGGTGGTGGCCATGGATCACGGCGCCGTCGCAGATCAGGACGGCCCGCTCGATAACATTCTCGAGTTCGCGCACGTTTCCGGGCCAGTGATACGAAGTCAGCATGTCGATGGCGGGTGTGGAGATTCTCCGGATATCCCGCCCGTGCTCCTTCGCGTACTTCTGCAGGAAATGATCCGCGAGCAACAAGAGATCCGACTTCCGCTCCCGCAGGGGAGGTACAAAAATGGCGAACACATTCAAACGGTAGTAGAGATCCTCACGGAACTGGCCTTCCGCGATGGCGCGTTCAAGATCCTTATTGGTTGCGGTAATCAACCGGACGTTCGCCCGAATCGTTTCCGTTCCGCCGACGCGTTCGAATTCCTTTTCCTGCAGCACTCTCAGCAGCTTCACCTGTGTCGTGAGGTTGATATCGCCGATTTCGTCGAGGAACAGCGTTCCGCCGTCGGCCAATTCGAAGCGTCCTTTCTTGCGGGCGTGTGCGCCGGTGAATGCGCCCTTTTCGTAGCCAAATAGCTCAGACTCCATAAGGGAATCGGGCAGCGCCGCGCAGCTGACCTTCACGAATGGCTTTTTCGCTCGCGGCGAATTGTAGTGAAGCGCATGCGCGATGAGTTCCTTACCTGTGCCGGACTCGCCGCGGACGAGAACCGTCGTGTTGGTGTTCGAGACCTGGACGATCTGTTCATAGACCTGCTTCATGGGACCGGCGGTCCCGATGATGTTGGAGAATTCATAGCGCTCCTTTAATTCACCGCGCAGGTGCGTGTTTTCGTCGAGAAGGCGCTGTCTTTCGTCATCGAGCAGGTGATCGGCTTTCACCGCCTGGGCCATCATGGATGCCACGATGCGGAGACAGTTCAAGTCCGCCTCATAATCGCGTTCGGCTTCGAACTCGAGGTCGACGCCCAGGGCTCCGACAGGCCTGTTGTTGACGAAGAAGGGCACGCAGACAAATGTGACGTCTTTTTTGTCGAGGTCCTTTCTCTGGCCGACACGGTTCAGGAACATCGGTTCACGGCTTACCTGGGGGACCACGATAGGTTTGCCGGTTTCGACGACGCGCCCGGTGATGCCTTCACCCAGCCGGTAATGCGCGCCGCGGCTGGCGTCACCCATTCCGATGGACGCTTCAACACGTATCTCGCCGGTATCACGGTCGAGAACGGTGACCGTGCCACGCAGAACTTCGTGATGGCGTTCGAGAACTTCCAGAACGCGCTGGAATGCGGCTCTTGCAGAAAGGGCCGTACTCAAGGTCCCCCCGATTTCTAGCAGTGTGCCGAGATGTCGACTCGCCGAAGACTTCATGTATGACAGATTTGTCGCCACGTTGTTTTTTCACCTACAAAACTGCGCCAAAAATAAAAAACGTCCAAAACACCCCAGCTGAGGTGTTTTGGACGTCGATGTCCAAATTCGAAATGTCGGCGCCGGTTGCGTGATCTCACAGGCGTCGTGAAATCAGAGGCGTTCAACTGCGGATTCGCCCGGTTGAACTAATACGGCGCGTTCATTATCAATCTGGGGCTGGGCGGTGTCAACCCGTTTTGGACGGACCGGTTAGAGCGGAACGGCCCAACGGCCGGAATTTCCCATAGACAGGCGCTCCTGCACCGAGCCCTTAAAAGATACCTGTCAATATAGCCGGATCCCTATCGGCTTGCATTTGCTGCCGGTCATCTGTTTGATGGCTGGAACATCCGGCGAGGGACACCTCGACATCTTCTCGAGGCGTTAGGCCGCCTTCACCCTGCTTCTTTTGCCGACGCTTTCGGAAGGGCCTTCTTCTCCAGTCCTGCCTTGAGCACAAGGGTGACCAGTGCCAACAGGGTCAGCAGCGACGCAACGGCAAAGGCGCCCGGCAGATTGTATTCCTGAAATAGTTTTTCGACCCGCAGAGGCATCGTATCCGTCTGGCCCGCCACATGGCCGGACACAACGTACACTGCGCCAAATTCTCCCATTGCCCGCGCGTTGCACAAGATCACGCCGTAAAGCAGGCCCCACTTGATATTGGGCAGGGTGACTCGCCAGAACATCTGCAATCCATTTGCTCCAAGACTAACGGCAGCAAGGTCTTCGTCATCGCCGATGGCTTCCATGATGGGAATCAGTTCGCGCGCCACGAAGGGAAACGTAACAAAGGCGGTTGCCAGAATCAGACCCGGAGTTGCGAAGATGATCTTCAAGCTTTCTCCATGGGGCCAGACCTCGTAATGCACCTGTAGTCCGAACAGCACGATGAAGGCCGCTCCCGCTGCGGCCGGCCTGAGAAGTTTCCACACGATTGACTTACGGCTTCGCGACGGCCGAAACATGGAAAGAAGGACAAAGGTCAGGAGCGCTCCCGCGAATGAGACGACGTGGGGGGCATACCGGTAACCGTCTTCCTGTAAAGCGGGTCCGAGATACCCGCTAAGACCAAAGATCAGTACGAGCATAAGACCCGCCACGACGGGGGATACCGAGAACGGCAGGTCGATCAGAGTCGTCAGGACAGTTCGGCCGGGGAACCGAAAGCGGGCGATGAGCCATGCCGCGGCGATCCCGAAGATGACGTTTGCCACAACCGCAACAGGCGCAACGGTGAGCGTAAGTTTTATCGAATGCCACGTGTCCGGGTCCCCAAACAGATTGTTCCAGTAAACAGAGAGCCCTGGTTTCAGAGCCTCAACGAAGACGAAGACGACGGGGACGACGACCAGAATCCCGATCACTCCTGCAGCGGCGGCGATAAGCAGCCCCCGAACCCATGCAGGGTCTTCGTGAGCGCGGCGCACATTAGGCATGGTGACGTTTGCTCCAGCTTTCGAGGGTATTGATGACGATCAGCATCGAGAAGGAAAACACCAACAGGACGATGGCTATCGCCGTCGCTTCGCCATAAGCGTATTCCTCCAGGCGGGCGACAATCAGAACCGCGGCGATCTCCGTCTTGTGCGGAAGGTTGCCCGAAACGAACACGACCGATCCGTACTCCCCCAGACCGCGAGCGAATCCGAGTGAGAAACCTGTCAGCAATGACGGATAGAGTGTCGGCAGAATAACATGACGGAACGTCTGCCAGCGCGTTGCGCCGAGGCAGCCCGCAGCTTCTTCGGCGTCGGGGTCCATATCTTCGAGCACCGGCTGCACGGTTCTGACGATAAAGGGCAAGCCAATGAACGTCAGCACGAGGATGATGCCAAGCCGCGTGTAGACGAGCTGAATTCCCATCGGGACCAGGTACTGCCCCAGCCACCCGCTTTCGACGTACAGCGTGGAATACACCAACCCCGCAACAGAGGTCGGCAGGGCCAGGGGCACGTCGATCAGGGAATCGAAAATCCGCTTCATTGGAAACTTGTAGCGGACCAGGACCCAGGCGATAAGCAGCCCGAGAAACACGTTGATCAGCGCCGCCACAAACGAAGTTCCGAAGGTCACGGCATAAGCGCTCCTGGCTCGCTCGCTCCACACGGTCTTGAAGAACTCGTTCCAGCCGATGGAAGCTCCACGGGCAAAGGTTGCGGCGACCGGGATCAATACCAGCATGCTCATGTAGAACATGGAGTACCCAAGCGTTAATGAAAACCCCGGGAGTACTTTTCGATTGACGCTAGACATTCAGCAAATTCCTTTACGGGTAGCGACCTTCTTAGCTGCGTTTCGCAATTACGATCACGTATTCGGGCGGGTGTCCCCTCCTCGAGAGGAGGGGTGGCCGAAGGCCGGGGTGGTCAAGCGTGACGAGACTTAATTCGATTCCTGACCACCCCGGCTCACTTCGTTCGCCACCCCTCCTCAAGAGGAGGGGACACCCGCCCGAATACGTGACCATTAATTCCGAAATACACTTCTACGGCTTATAGATGGAGTCGAACACTCCGCCGTCCCCGACGAGTTGCTTGAATGCGTCGGTCCAGCTTTTTGCAATGTCCGTGATACTGAATAACTTCACGGCCGGAAAGTTCTTCGCAAACTTTTTCAGGACTTCGGGATCCGTCGGCCGATAAAAATTCTGCGCGATGATCTCCTGGGCTTCCGGCGTGTAGAGGAACTTCAGATACGCTTCCGCCGCCGCCCGTGTTTTCTTGCGATCGACGTTCTTGTCCACGACCGCGACGTGGGGTTCTGCTCGAATGCTGATCGGAGGGTAGACCACTTCGAGAGTGCCGCCGGCTTCCTTGACCTCCAGCTGTGCTTCGTTCTCCCACGCCAGGTGGACATCGCCGATCTTCTTTTGCACGAAGGTTGTCGTCGCTGCTCGCGCGCCGGAATCCAGCACAGGAACCTGTTTGTACAGTTTGGTCAGATAGTCGATGGCCTGCTGCCGGGTGCCGCTTCGAAGGATGACCGATCCCCACGCTGCGTAGAGGCTCAGCTGTCCGTTGCCCGAAGTTTTCGGGTTTGGCGTGACAATGGAAATCCCGGGTTTCACAAGATCCGTCCAATCCTTGATGCCCTTGGGATTACCTCTGCGTACGACAAAGACGATCGTCGATGTATACGGAAGCGAGTCGTTCGGCAGCCGCTTCTCCCAGCCCGGAGCGATAAGCTTGCCCCGTTCGCGAATCGCATCGGTGTCTGAGAACAAGGCAAGCGTAACGACATCGGCTTCGAGGCCATCGATGACAGCGCGAGCCTGGGTGCTGGATCCCCCGTGCGATTGATTGATAGTCAGCTTTGTGCCGGTCTGCTTTTCGTATTTCGGAATGAACGCGGCATTGATCGCCCGCCACAGTTCCCGGGTCGGATCGTAAGAGACGTTAAGGAGCGTCAACGGCTTTCCGGCCTGGGCCGTGCCGATTCGGGGAACCAAAAGCGCGAGCCCGGCCAAAGTTGCAATTGCAAACAAACGTACTAACGATTTGTTCAAAAATTTCGACATCGGAATCTCCTGTTAGAAAGCGACCTGGAAGCGCGTGATGAGAGCCTTCTCGCTGGTTCTGTTTCCGGTTGTGCTTCCACCTGTGAAATGGGTTTGGGTGTAATCGAGAACGAATTTGTTTCCGCGAGCGACGTACCAGCTCAAACCGCCAGTCCACTCCTGCGCCTTGCGCGCCGACTTCGTAATGTCCGCAAAGCCGAGCTGAAAAGCCGCGGGATCGATCGTGAGCTCGGTATACCGGCCGGACACTTCGAGAGCACCCTTGCCGTGAGTGGCTCTGTCAAATGCCTTCAGGGGGGCCGGTGACCTGTAGCCTTTCCGCTCACCGGTCAGGAAAAAGGATGTGGCGACCTGCCAGCCATCGTTCCGAAGCGTTGCCGCTGTAAGGCCGCGGCGGACATCCTGTTCACTCACCGTGTATTCCGCGAACAGGCCGAACCGGCCGAGATAGTAATGGCCCTGGGGTCCCAGACGTTTGCGATCTCCATCGGCCAAGGTTCCTGTCACGAAATTGAAGAATGCCGACTGCGGAGTCGTTCTGTAGATGGGAAGTGTCGTTCCGTTCTGACGGCCGTGAGACGCGGCGATGCCAATTCCAAGACCGCTTCCTCTGTTCGTAACGCCTTTGCGGACAAACGGCTGAAAAAATACCCGTCCCACAAAGTCTTTACCATCGTTGGTATCCAGATCCGAGCTGCCGCCGTCTGGAACACCATTCATCGCCGCAAGGGCATAGGTGAACGTGCCCGTGCCGAAATCCCCATAAACCATCACGCCGGTATCGCGGTTTGGAGCGAGATTTGTGGGGAACGCCCGCTCGATGAAGGTCAGATCGGTTGCAGACTGAAGCCGCTCCAGGCTGAATGGCGCTTTGAATTTCCCGAATCTGATGGAAGCTTTGGGAAAGTAGCGGAAATCCAGGTGCAGGTCTTGAAGCACCGATTGTCCCTGTCCCCAGTCCGGCATCAGGCGAAATTCGATATTCTTGTAAAAGGTTCCCGTGAAGACAGGCCGTACACGGCGAAGGATGAAAGTGCTGGGCTCACTTTGACCGGGCCCCGCAAAGAACCGGCTGTCGGCCTGAAAATACCCGCCGATCTTAAGCAGAAAACTCCTGTCAGGCGACCGGAACGAGAATCCTTCCGTGCCGGCATCAACACCGGGCGCCGTATTGAATCTCGTGGCAACGGCCTCCTCGTCGAGTTCGCGCTTGCGATCGACAATACGCACCTCCTGGTCGATCGCTTCGAGCCGCGCGGCGATATCGCGCACCGAGGGGAGTTCCGTAGGAGGCGGCACTTCAAGCGCGGCGTTTGGCTGTTGTCCTTCAAGAGTGGAGAGACGACGTTCAATCGTCGTCAGGCGGGCCAGGATTTCATCCAGTTTACTGTCCTCTGCCTTTGTTGCGCCGGCTCCCTGGGCGTACAGAGAGAGCGCTGCGATGCTCATGGATACAAGGACGTAAAAAGTCTTCGCTATAAGTTTCATGTCTTTCCTTCCAGGGTTTTCGAAGCGTAACTAGCGATGAATCGGCTAATTGAGGAAGCGACAGCGGCAACAGCGACAACAGCGGAAGACAGAGGCGGCATAGAGTGTAGAAGGACGTTTCATGGGTTATTTACTAATAGTCCATCGAAAGACTCGGGAGATAGTAGGATTCAGGCCGGTTGCCTGTCAATCGTTATTATTAAGTATCTGATTCTATTTTGATTCTTTATTGACTTGTGGCGGTCCGATAGCAATAATGCCTATCTGTTCAGTAGAGTTATGCTGTCAATGAAAGCAAAATACGGGCTCCGCGCTCTGGTTGCTCTTGCGAGAGAACACGGAAAGGGCCCGGTGCTGATCGCCGATCTGGCGACGTCCGAAACCATTCCGCGGAAGTTTCTGGAGTTGATTCTCCTTGATTTGAAGAAGACGGGAATTCTCGAGAGTAAGAAGGGAAGAGGTGGGGGCTACAACCTCAGCAGGCCCCCTTCTTTGATATCCCTTGGAGAGATTATCCGGGCTCTCGATGGGCCTATCGCTTTACTGCCGTGTGTCAGTCAGACGGCGTACAAGCGATGTGAGGAGTGTGTGGATGAGCATAGCTGCGGCATCCGTCTCGTAATGAAGGAAGTCCGCGACTCGACGGCTGCCATCTTTGATGGAACCACGCTCGAAGACCTGCTCAACCGCAGTCGGCAGATGGCGGGAACCAGCAGGTCTGTGATGTATCACATCTAGTAGCGCAGCCATTTAGAAAAGGATATCGATAGATGGGTATTGAGATTCGCAACGTCAGCAAGAGCTTTGGAGCATTCCAGGCTCTCAAGAACGTTGAACTGACGGTACCGGACGGTGAGCTTTTGGCGTTGCTCGGGCCGTCCGGTTCAGGCAAGACGACGTTGCTCCGGATCATTGCCGGATTGGAGTTCCCGGATTCCGGCTCCATTATTCTCAATGGCGAGGATGCCTCGTCCAGCAGCGCCCAGGATCGCCATGTCGGTTTCGTTTTCCAGCACTATGCATTGTTCCGGCACATGTCCGTGTTCGAGAACGTCGCGTTTGGGCTTCGTATCCAGCCTCGCAAGCTCCGCAAGTCTAAAGAAGAGATTCAGGAACGTGTCACTGGGCTTCTGAAACTTGTCCAACTCGACTGGTTGGGCGACCGTTTTCCGGGCAATCTCTCGGGAGGCCAGCGGCAGCGTATTGCTCTGGCCCGCGCTCTCGCCGTCGAGCCGAGGGTTCTGCTTCTCGACGAGCCTTTTGGCGCGCTCGATGCGCGAGTTCGAAAGGAATTGAGAGTCTGGCTGCGCCGCCTCCACGATGAAATCAATGTCGCGTGCGTTTTCGTAACTCACGACCAGGAGGAAGCGCTTGAGGTTTCCGACCGGGTGGCGATCATGGACAAGGGAAAGATCGAACAGATCGGGACGCCGGAAAGTGTTTACGATAGTCCCGTCAATCCCTTCGTTTACAATTTTCTGGGCAATGTGAATCTGTTCCATGGTCGTGTGCATTCCGGAAAAGCCCTGATCGGCGGTATGGAAATCGACGCCCCCGATCACCAGGACGCGACGGACTCGCCGGCTGTCGTCTACGCCAGGCCGCATGAAATGGAGGTCTCGCGCGAGCGATACGGAGCCGATGCCATCGGCGCATCGCTTTTCCGGATCCAGGCAGTCGGTCCCAACATCAAGCTGAAACTGAAGCGCACAGATACCGGTCAGTTCCTGGAAGCGGAAATTACGCGGGAGCGTCAGAGGGAGATGGACCTCAAGGTTGGGGAGTCGGTCTTTGTAAAACCACGCCAGGTGCGGGTCTTTATTGCCGACGCCGATTCGTTGCCCGTGAACTATCAGATTTGAATGAGCGGAGCGAATGCAAGCCCGATAGGGCGCAGCCATAAAGAGAATGAGCGGAGCGAATGCAAGCCCGATAGGGCGAAACCATCAACTAATGCAAGCCAGCGCGAAGCGTGAGCGCGGTAGCGCGAGACCTCGAGCATAGGGCACACCCATAAAGAAAAAGAGAGAATCATGCACGACGCGGTATACGACAACATTTGCCAACTGATTGGACGTACGCCGATCGTTCGTCTCAATCGCATTCCCAAAGACGGTTTCGCCGAGATGTTGGTGAAACTCGAGTCTTTCAACCCCGGCGGCAGCGTGAAGGATCGAATCGGGTTGAGCATGATCGAAAAGGCTGAGGAGGAAGGCCGGTTGAAACCGGGAGGTACCATCGTGGAGCCCACGAGCGGGAATACCGGGATCGGGCTGGCTGTCGTCGCTGCGGCCAAAGGCTATCGGGTGATCCTGACCATGCCCGAAGACATGAGCACGGAACGCATGACATTGCTCAAGGCCTATGGCGCCCAGCTCGTTCTAACACGACGCGAGGAATTCATGCAGGGCGCGATCGATGCCGCAGAAAAGATTTGCCGGGAGCATCCGGATTATTTCATGCCGCAGCAATTCCGGAATCCCGCGAATCCCGACGTCCACCGTCGCACGACGGCAAAGGAAATCCTTTCGGTAACCGGTTCAAAACTTGATGCGCTTGTCGTCGGGATCGGCACTGGCGGAACCGCGACGGGTACAGGTGAAACGCTCAAGAAAGAGTTGCCGAACCTGCAAGTTTTTGGAGTGGAGCCCGCGGAGTCTCCGTTTTTCTCCGGCGGCCGGCCCGGACCGCACAAAATTCAGGGTATCGGCGCCGGCTTCATGCCGCAGATTTTCAATCGCGAGGTCGTGGATCGCATTGTCCTGGTGAGCTATGAGCACGCGCGGGCCGCCTCCCGGCGCCTGGCTGAGCTTGAGGGCATCCTCTGCGGTGTCTCATCGGGCGCGATTCTTCACGCGGCCGCTGGCGTTGCCCAGGAGCTCGGCAGGGGTAAGCGCGTTCTTGCCATCCTTCCGGATACCGGTGAACGCTACCTATCGACGGACCTGTTTGCGTGAGGCCCGAGCCGGTCGTTGAGACGGCTTGCCGGCGATACCCTGGTCCATTTCGAGCGAGGGGCGTTCCGTCGAGGGCCTTCCTATAACGACTGCCGGCACTCCCGCTACGGTCGTATGGGGCGGAACGTCCGTGAGCACGACGCTGCCTGCGGCAACCTTGGAGCCTTCGCCGATCTCGACGTTGCCGAGAATCTTGGCGCCCGCTCCGATCAGCACGCCGCGGCGAACTTTGGGATGGCGGTCGCCGGTCGTCTTGCCCGTTCCTCCCAGCGTCACTTCGTGCAGCAGGGACACGTCATCTTCGACCACCGACGTCTCTCCGATAACGACTCCGGTTGCGTGGTCCATCAATATCCCTTTTCCGATTCTTGCAGCGGGGTGGATATCCACCGCGAAGACTTCGGAGATCCGGTTCTGCAAATAACATGCCAGGGCTTGCCGGTCCGATTGCCACAACCAATGCGAAACGCGATAGGCCTCGAGTGCATGGAAGCCCTTATAGTGGAGGAACGGCTCCGAGATTCCCCGTGATGCAGGATCACGCCGGAGCACGGCCTCAAGGTCCTTGCGAATCGCCTGCTGTATCTGATCGGACTTCTCGAACGCCTCGCTCATGAACTCGCGTATCGACATTGCGGGGAGCGTCGGTGTGGAAAGCTTGGTCGCCAAATGAAATGACAGGGCATCTTCCAGCCGGCGATGATTCAGGATGGTGGCGTGCAGATAGCTCGCCAGGATCGGCTCAGAATCTGCTTTCTGCCGGGCTTCTTCTCGAAGTTTCTTCCAGATAGTGTCGGTCACGGTCCCGTCATCTTCTCAATTTCGCTCAAAGACTCCAACGAGTTCCTCATTGCTAAGGGCCAGGTCTGTGCAGTATTGCTGATTCAATGACCCAATAAGCGAGCAGAATATCCATGTGGAACCCACGGCAAAAAAACATCTATCGATGTTGCGGTCTTATACCGTCGCGGACCTCTTTACGATCGGGAACGCCACGTGCGGCACGATTTCGATATTTCTGTGTTTGGACTACATTGCCGAAGGCCGAAACCGGTTCTTCTGGATTGCATTCCTTCTCCTTTTCGCTGCGCTCTTCTTCGATATTTTCGATGGTTACTGGGCGCGCCGCTCGCGTCGCCAATCGCTACTTGGTGCGGATCTGGATTCTCTCTCGGACATTATTTCGTTCGGAGTTGCGCCGGCCGTGCTGGGATTCACTTTGGGTATGCGCGGCGGCTGGGACATGTTGATTCTCGCCTTCTTTGTGGTGTGCGGTATCAGCCGGCTGGCCCGCTTCAATGTCACGGCGGACGCGTTATCGGAAGGCACGGGCAAAGTGAAGTATTTCGAGGGTACGCCCATTCCAACAAGCATTCTGATTGTGCTTCTGCTCGGTGTAGCGTTCAGCCGGCAGGCCATCGAAAACAATCTGTGGTTCGGTGCGTATCAGTTTCTGTCTGTGGCGACGCTGCATCCGCTGTCGCTAATCTACGTTGTCAGCGGACTGGGAATGATCAGCGCCACTATACGCATTCCTAAGCCTTAGGAGGTGTTTCGTGTCACGGCATTTCGACGCAATCATCATCGGGACCGGCCAGGCAGGCCCGTCTTTGGCTCGGCGGTTTGCGGCCGCGGGTATGGCGGTCGGCATTATTGAACGCCACAAGTTTGGTGGCACCTGTGTAAATACGGGTTGTATACCGACAAAGACGCTCCTTGCCAGCGCAGATGCCGCCCACGCTGCTCGCCGGGGTGCCGAATATGGTTTTGTTGTCAATGGCGATGTGCGCGTCGATATGAAGCGTGTGAAAGCCCGCAAGGATGAAATCGCCGGACGGTCGAACAGGAGCGTAGAGGAATCGTTGCGAGGACTGAAGAATTGTACGGTCGTCCAGGGCCACGCCCGCTTTCAATCGTCCCGCGCTGTCGTGGTCAATGATGAAGTGCTGCAAGCCGACAAAATTTTCATCAATGTTGGCGGGCGCGCCTCTGTTCCCGCGATACCGGGGATTAATGAGGCGTCATTTCTCACGAACTCTTCGATGATGGATGTCGACTTTTTGCCGGAGCATCTCGTCATTGTCGGCGGAAGTTATGTCGGGTTGGAATTCGCTCAGATGTATCGCCGATTCGGGAGCGAAGTCACGATCGTGGAGATGGGGCCGCGCCTGATTGGGCGTGAAGATGAAGATGTTTCCGCAGCCGTGCGCGAAATCCTGGAAATTGAGGGCATACGGATTCGGCCGAATGCGAAATGCATATCCCTGGCGAAGCGCGACGGTCGTATCGCTGTCGGCATAGAATGCGGCGAGGGTGCGCCGGAAGTATCCGGAACCCACCTTCTGCTAGCGGTGGGACGTACCCCCAACACGAACGACCTGGGGCTCGACCGGGCCGGGGTTGCAACCGACCCCCGCGGCTACATCATCGTTGACGAGCAACTGCAGACGAATGTGCCTGGCATCTGGGCCCTCGGTGATTGCAACGGCCGCGGCGCTTTTACGCATACTTCCTACAATGACCACGAGATCGTCGCCGATAATCTTCTCAACGCAGACCATCGACGCGTGTCAGATCGAATCCAGGCGTACGCCTTGTTTACAGATCCGCCGCTAGGCCGATGCGGCATGACGGACGCCGAAATACGGAAATCCGGTCGCGCTGCACTCACTGCGAAACATCCGATGAGCCGGGTGGGCCGGGCTGTTGAGAAAGGTGAGACACAAGGCTTCATCAAAATTTCCGTTGATGCGGAAACAAAACACATTCTGGGTGCTGCGATTCTCGGGACGGGGGGCGATGAAGTGATTCACGTTCTGTTGGACGTCATGTATGCGAAGGCGCCGTATACGGTTGTCCAACGCGCCATGCATATTCATCCAACGGTTGCGGAGTTTCTCCCCACCGTATTGTCCAAACTGGAACCCTTTGTGTAGACGCTCGCCTTGGCACCGCGGAGCGGTGCAGGGAAGTTAGCCAGGTGTGGAGCGCAGCACGCTCCGCACCTGGTCCGTGTTCGGTCTCGGCCTCGCACCCCGGATGGTTGCGAGGAGGTCGTTTGGTTCCGGATCACAGGATGCGCGCTTTGCGCTTACCCCTGGCTAATTTCCTGCACCCCTTCGGGGTGTTCAGGGCTTCTGTTGCTCCACAGGCGGCGAGTGCGCGCCCAGGCTGTCCAGGCCGAACCATATTTCGAGTTGTCGATGCGGCACTTTGTCTTCGAACCCTCCGATAAGCTTTATCACCGCTTTCACTCCATACGGTTCAAGGAGCTTTTGGATATTCTCGGCGTCCGCCTTGTCTTCGGGATGGAAGTAACGCAGGTCGGATCTTAGAACCGGGCGGACTTTCTCGATCCCACTCATGATGCGAATGTTCGGTCGCCGCAGATCTGCACTAATTTTCTTTGCTGTGTCCCGCTGATTCTCGTCGCTTATTTGAAGAAAGATTGTGACGATCTGTTGCTGTTGCTGCTGCTGTTGCTGCTGCTGTTGCTGCTGTTGCTGTTGCTGCTGCTGGCCCCGTTGTGCGAGAGGTGGCGGCTGTGGAACTGGAATGTCTGTCTGTCCTTGTTCTGCTTGAGCCTTGAGAATGTTGTGTTCCGTTGTCAAATTCTCGAAATCGGCTTCAAGTTTGGTTTGGTTCTGCTTGAGCTCGTGATCGTCGTGGGCTAACTTCTCGGATTTCCGTTGAAGATGGAGTGCTATTCCACTGATGATGACGATGATCACCGCGGCGCTGGCGAGTCCCAGCATTAACAGCATATTCTTGCGACGAAGGGCGGACTCGTGGTGTCGTTGGGCGCTCTCGATCTCAGCGGCGCTGGCGTCGACAAACTGTTGTTCCAGGGGTGACAGATCCGCGTGGCGCCTGGCGTCCTGTAGCTGCCATCCCGTAAGCAGTGCCTCCTTCGGCTTTCCGTTCTTTGCCCATCGCTCCGCTGCCTGGGTCAACACGAGACGCTGGCGCCGCTCCACGCGTTTTTCGTCGATCCATGCGACGTAGCGCGGCCAGTTGCGGATAAGGGATTCGTGTTTGACTTCGACGACGGAGTCGTTGTCGGCGCCGTCCGGCCGGATGCGGATATATTCGTTCCTGGCAAGCAGGTCGAGCACTTCAACGGTATTCGCCTTTCCCGCTTCGAGCAGCGCTCGGCGTGAAACGGGCTCTCGATAGGCCTCAAGGAGTTCGTCGACGTGCACAAGTTGAAGCAGGATGCGGCGGACTTCGTCCTGAGTCTGCGTGGCCAGTCCATCGAAGAACTTGTCGGCAGAGGCTTTAAGGGCATTCAGTGGATCACCGACTTTGCGATAGACCTCCCAGGTGATGCGATTGCGATCGCGCGCGTCCCATAGTGCGCGCAACGTGAACTGGAGAAGCGGCAACGCCGCGGGTTGTCCGAGAACCTTCTTAACAAGGTCGTCTACGATGCCGGGCTGGAACTGCAGGTTAACCAATGCCGCGGGTGTTTCTACGGCAGCTTTGAGTTCGTCATAGCCCATGGGCCGCATGAAGTACATCCCTCCATCGACGTACGGACCGAAGCGGGCCAGCTCCACGATGCGGCTTCTGAACTCTTCTCGCATCATCAATATGACGCGATGGCCTTTGCCGGCTTCGAGTAAGGCTGCAAGGTTCGACGCCAGGGCGCTGCGATCGGCCGCGTCGGAAAGCGTGAAGACCTCTTCGAATTGATCGACGGTGATGAGAGTCGAGGGCGCGTTGGGGCCACCAAGTATTGTTCCCAGATGGGCTGCGTCATCGCGCATGAGCTTTGCTTCGTTCGCGGCGTTGCCTTGCACGCCAGCGGCTGCGAGCACTGTTGCGGCAAGGTTATCGAGTGCCGCATGTCCAGGTGTAAAAGGCGGGACGACGCGAAGCGGCGCTGTGTCGCGCTTCCGTATCGCCGGTAACACCCCGCCCATAACAAGTGAAGACTTTCCGCTCCCGGATGCCTCGAGGACGATGACTAGCGGCGAAGTTTGTACCATCGAGACAAGTTTCTGGATATCGCCGTCACGGCCGAAGAAAAAATCCTCAGCTCGGAAGGCGTCCAGCCCCACGTAAGGGCACACTTTGTCCTTCAGATCCGGAAGCTGCCCGGCATCAAAGCGCGCCAGCCGCACGCCGGAAACGGGCAAGCCGGCCTGGGACAAAGCAGATACCCAGTATTCGAGGAGCACGGAACAAACTGTGCGCTCACTGACCTCGTCCAGAAACATGCCCGTCGCCGCGCCGCGTTGCAGAAACAGGCGAATCTCAGGCGCGACATTTCTGAACGCCGAAGCCTCATCGGCGCGGCCCGAATTGCCGTCAGCGAGTTCGATGTCGAGCTTCTCCAGGAGGCGCGCATGCGCTTCCTTCAATTCACTGACGCTCTCGAATGGTTTCACTGTCTCGGTAGTGTCGGCGTCTGGCATGTCACCTCCGCAATTCCCTGATACCGGCTAACACGTCGACAGAATGAGTCTCAATGGCTCGTTCACGGCGCTCAGGCGCATACAGAATCCCATCAGGCTCGTGTCAACGTCCCGGAAAACGGAGCTGATGGATCTGAAATACTCCATGACCAAAGCCATCGCCTCGTGCTCATCCTGCTTCAAAAAAGCGGCTTCAATTTCGGTTTCGATAGCGACCAGATCTCCGTTGGCCGCCTCCATCTCAGGTGAAAAAGGCGGCGTCAGTTTGGAGCGCACAAGCTTCATTCGAGTCCATTCAGTCCCCAGCGTTCCGGGCGCGGCGCTTCCCGCCGACACGGTGCGTAGTTTTGAATCGAGCCGCTGCAGGCGCGTATGCTCGGTAACCCGGCGCTCGAGTTCCTCGCGCAGCCGGTTCAGCGCCTCGACGCCCTTGATGAAGGATTCCAATTCGGAATTCTCCGTCTGCGAGTCCGGCAATTTTGTCCGCACCGACGTCATCAGTTCGATAAGTCGTTTGAGGTTCAGCTCGCCAGCTGCATCGGCGATCGCCGCGTCCAGTCGCGACGGAAGACCGGAGAGAAGCACACTTAACTCCGCGAGTACCTGGGCATAAGCCGCTTCGCCCGGTGAATCGACAACGGCTTGAAACGCTGCAGCCACAATATCCAACTGTTCAATCAAGTCGTCCCGGAGAGAGGGGTTGACCTCTTCGTTCTGAACTGTTTCCCGAATTCGACGCGCCTCTGTATTGAAGCCGATCTTGAACGGACGCAATCCCCTGGAGGATGCCCCCGCTCGCATTGGCCGGAGACAGTCGAACTCGATGTTATGCAGGGCATCATGGACAGTCTTGAAAAGCTCCAGCCTTCCCACCTGGCGTTGGGTATTCTCGATGACTTCCTTGGAGCGGCTTACTGCATCGGCTACTGCCGGCACTTTGAGGATGAGCTCCTTGAGCGCGCGGATGCCGCTGTCGGCTGAGGCCACGTCGTCCCCGACAAGTCTTAAAGACGTGAGCTTCAGGAGATCTTCGACGAGCTTGCCGACATCATAATCCCAGCGGTTGTCCAGAATCTCGGCCGCCTGTCGTTTGCACAGCGGGCGGAGGTCTTCGGGGATGTTCGCTGCTCCGGGAAGAGCGGCGTTACCCAGCAGCACGGGAATGACCACGACCTTTTCACGTCTCAACGCAGTGACGACTTCGTTCCGCACCCAATCGTCCGGCATGTCGATCCGGCGCTCCGAGTCGGATCGTTTGCAACTTACCCATTGCGGACCGATCAACACCAGCAATGCGTCACAGGATGAAAGCGCGTTCTTTAAGACATCCTCAAATTGAGCGCCCCGGGGGATGCCCCCATTGATGTCCATGAACACCTGGGACGCATTGAAGCGCGCAGCCAGGTCTGCGAAGAGCCGTCCTGCCCAGGCGATCGTGTCAACTCGGCGGTAGCTGATAAAAATCCCTGCCATATGTTCCGGTGAGGATAGCCCAGGTGTGATCGCACCCATAAAGAAGAGTTTGTGTCTGATGAAGGCAGGGCCGTAAATTTTCTAACCGTAACCCGCTGACTCTACAGGCTTCGCACAATTAGGCTTTGACTAATCTCCGTCACCATTCTACGGTGCTGGTTCTCGTTTTTTCCTTTATGCGGTCCAATCGAGCAACAACATTATTGGCGCTGCTGCTAATTCTCTCGCTTCCGTGCGTATTGGGCGCACAGAGCGTCCTTCAGTTTCCGCGCGTCATTACCACCACCGACACCTTTACCGGTATCGCCGTAGGGAATCCCACGAACGCGGAGGTGTCGGTCACATTTACTGCCTATCAGCCCGACGGAACGGCGCTGACAGGAGGTATAGCGAAGAATCCCGTGACGGTGACGATCCCTGCCGGTGGACAGTACGCCCGCCTTTTCCCGGAAATCTTCGGCGCCACGGCATTCAATGGCTGGGTGCAGGCAACAAGTGGGACGACCGGACTCACGGGCTTCTTTCTGAACGGCAACAGCGGTATCACCGATCTCGACGGATCCGGATCGAGTACGCCTGCTTCTGAAGCAATTCTTCCGCTGATCTCGGAAGACAATGTCACGCAGACTGAGATCACGGTCGTTAATGGAAATCCAGAAACCGCATCGGTCACCCTGACTTTGTATTCCGGGAACGGCGCGATTCTGACGTCAAAGAACATCACGCTCGCATCGCGTGCCTTGATCCGACAGACCGTCGGAACTCTGTTCGATTCGGTTAATTTGATCAATGCATCCCACGTAAAGGTGAAATCCGATCGCCCCGTTGTAACGCACGAGGTTGTCGCGGATTATCAGTTGCCAGGGAGCACGCTCCAGCGGGAGACGGGCGCCTTGGCCGGTCAGACCGCGACCGGTTCCACGACTTATGTTTTGCCGCATTTTGCAAGCGGTGGCGGTTGGGCCTCACTGATCGGCCTGGTGAACGCCAGCGGTGTCGGACAGGACGTTACGCTTACTGCTTATAAAGATGACGGAACGCCGTGGCCTGAAACTTCCAATCCTCGACGAATTACGCTGGAAGGCAACGGAGCTTTGCGGACCACGGTCGGAGATCTATTTGGTTTTCCGGTGGACACCCTGAGAATCGGGTGGATTGAGGTTCGTGCTTCCCTCGGTTTCATCAACAGCTACATCGGGTACGGCAACACGCTGACACCCTCCTTCGCCATCGTGCAGGGAACTTCGATAGAAGCTGCCACGCGCTTTGCCGTCTATTCTCATTTTGCAGAAGGGGTCGGTTACTACACCGGGCTCACGGTTGTGAACCCGGGAACAACACCCGTAGATCTCGAGTTTTATACCCTACGGCCGGACGGCAGCACGATCGGCCGCGCGACGATGACGCTCGGACCCAATGAGCATCGAGCTCAGTTGTTTCGCGAGTTGCTGGCAGCGAGTCTGCAGCAGGTCGGGGGCTGGGGTTACCTGAGAGCGTCGAAGCCTGTTGTCAGCGCCGTTCTGTTCGGATCTTCCAATGGCTATGCTCTGGCGAACGTCGCGCAGCAATCTCTCGCCGCGGATTATGCGCCGCCCGCACAGACCACCGGCGTGATCACAGGCGCCGTCAGATCCGGGGGATCCGGAGTCGCTGAGGTTGAGATTTCTCTATCCGGTCCTGTCAATGCGAGCGCGACGACGGACGACAGTGGGCACTACGTCGTGTCCCAGCTACCCACGGGAACCTACCACGTCTCGGCGACTCTTACCGGAGCCGTGGTGGTGCCTTCCGAACGCGTCGTATCCATGGATCGCCAGAATGTGGACGGAGTCGACTTCGAAGCCGGCGGAGTTACGCCTGCAAGTGCTCCCATCATCTCCTTCGTAACGCCCGCTGCAATTTCCGCTGGAAGCACTGCCTTCATCCTGAAAGTTGCCGGCGCCAATTTTACCCCCCTGTCGCTCCTTCGCATCAACGACGTCGCGATTGGGACGACCTATATCAGCCCGGTGGAACTGCGCGCCGCAGTTTCCGCATCATTCGTGACGCAGTCGGGAACGCTGCGGCTATTGGTGGAGACACCGCCTCCGGGCGGCGGACGCTCCGCCGAAGTGCCGTTCACCGTGAATAGCGCGCCGAACGATCCGTTCATCGAGGCACAGGTTGCGGTGGGAGAGTTTCCCTCGGGCGTGGCGATCGATCCCATTCGTCACACCGCGCTCATTACCAACCAGGGCAGCGACAGTGTCACCGTTCTCGACCTCACCACTCATCTGAGAGTGGCCGAGGTTCACGTGGGAAGAAGTCCGGATGAGGGCGTCGACATTCATTCCGGCAGAGACCTGGCGTTGGTTTCCAACGCCGGCGGCAACGAAATCAGCGTCATCGACCTCAAGAACAATACGGTTATCAAGCCCATCAAAGTGGGGCGGTTTCCCATTGGCACTGCGGTAAACGCTATTACAAACCGCGGCTATGTGGTGAACGGCGACGACAATAACGTTTCTGTCATCAATCTCGACACGCTTGAGGTGATCGGAACCTTTGGCGTCGGAACCAGGCCCGCGGATATTGCAGTCAATGCCGTCACCAATCAGGCCGTGGTTACGAATCGCGGCGGGAATTCCGTCACGATCGTGGACCTTGCAACAGGGGGAACCATTGCAACCGTTCCGGTCGGGCAGCTTCCACGCGGAGTGGCGATCAATCCTGAGACGAATCGCGCGGTCGTCGTCAATACGGGTAGTAATTCGATTACGATCATCGATCTTGCTTCCCGCACTGTAACGGCGACGCTTGACGTCGGATCCGCTCCTACCGGCGTCGCGATTCATTTATTAACAAATAGCGCTGTTGTGACCAACAGCGGCGTCACCCCGAACACGAATGGAGTTGGCGTTTCTTCGACGGTCAGCGTGGTGAATCTCGACACGCGCGAAATAAGGGAGATACGGACCGGCAGCGCATCTTTCGGTGTCGACATCGACCAGGAAAAACAGATCGCCGTCGTGGCGAACTTCGGAAGCAACAATGTCACGATCTTAAGAGTGCCGAATGCCACGCCCGTCGTAACGACGGTGGAACCTAAGACGTTCCTGGCGCTTGGTGGTGCGTTCACGATTACTGTCCGGGGCGCCGGATTCGTGCCGACCTCCGTCATTACGGTGAATGGACAGCCGCTTCCCACTACGTTTGTGTCGTCCACCGAGCTTCATGCAGAAGTCTCGGCTGCGCTGGCAGACCAGCTGCTTCAGATTCAGAGCATCAGTGTCGGGCCGGGAAAAGGCGTCGTGCTGCCGGCCGTAACTCCGGTGCAGTTCACAGTGTGCGTGACAACTCCGGCGCCCGGTGGCGGTTCCTGTACGCCGAATGCGCAGAACCAAATCAATGCACTGAATGCGGCACCGTTCTTGTTCGGCCTGTCGCCGACCGATATTGCGCTGAGCACAACGGATCTGTCCTTGACGCTCACTGGAAACAATTTCAACGCGACGTCGATCGTTAATTTCGGCGGACTCCAGTTTTCTCCGATCGAATCGACAGCGACCCAGATCAGAATCGTGGTGCCTCGCGGCCAGCTGGTGGCGGGCACCGTGCCTGTTTCGGTGACGAATCCCGCCCCGGGGGGCGGCACATCTGACGTAATGTCCTTCCGCGTCAACGGGCAGTTGAATCCAACGCCGATCGTTAACACGGTGACGCCTGCTTCTATCGACGCGGGCTCACCCGCGACGAGTGTGACGGTGCAAGGATCGGGCTTCATCACGGCGACGAGCGCGACTCTCGGGGGAATAGCCGGTACCATCGCCGGCAACTCCATCCAATTCCTCGTGCCGGCATCGCAGCTCACCGACCCCGGAATTTTGAGTGGCGCGATCGTGAATCCAGGGCCGGGCGGTGGCGCAGCGACATTCGTGGTCAACGTGGTGTCGTTGCCTCCAACCATTTCAGGCTTCAGCCCGAATTCGGCGGACACAGGTTCGGCCGACGTTCAGATCCATGTTACGGGAACGAACTTCCGTTCCGGCACTCGAATCCTTTTCGCGGGCACTCCGATAGGGACGGTTTTCAACTCGGCAACGGACTTGACCGGAACGATTCCCGCGGCATTTTTCATAAGAGCCGGCGGGTTTCGGATCGGCGTGGAGAATCCTCCTCCAGATTCTGGAAGCGCTGAAGGGGCGCTGTTCACCGTGACAGGTTCCGCTCCTGTGTTGACGGGTGTGTCGCCTCCGACGGCGATTGTGCAAACGACGTCTATCGTCCTGCAACTTTCCGGTTCGGGCTTCGCGGGGAATTCGGTTGCGTTCGCCGGCGGTACAAGCCTCGGTACCGTTTTCAACTCGGCGACTTCATTGACAGTCACGATACCTGCGGCGCTCATGAGTCACGCGGGGATCCTGGACATCACGGTAACGACGCCTGCGCCGGGCGGCGGTTCTTCCGGGGCACGCCCGTTCGAGATCGACAATCCGGCGGCGGTTGCCTCTTCCGTATCGCCCGCGGTATTTCGTGCTGATGCGACGGGTGTTGTCCTTGCGATCACCGGGAGGGATTTCGTTTCGGGTGCCGGCGTTCGAATCGGGAGTGCGAGCTTCCCGGCGACGTTCATTTCTTCGACTCAGTTGAGCGTTCCCCTTTCGCCGCCGTTGCCGGTGGGCCGGCTGTTGTTGACGGTTCTGAACCCGGCGCCATCGGTCGGACCGTCGAACTCCCTTGATTTGGAGATCACGCCGGTTGCGCCGACCGTGACTTCCGTCACCCCATCGCCTGCGTTGGTTGGCGATACCATCCACGTTCTAGGAACAAATTACGTTTCGGGTTCGACGGTGTTGTTAAGGGGTGGAGCGATTTCAACTTCACTCGTCTCTGGCACCGAGCTAACGGCTACCATTCCTCTGACTTCAGCGACGGGAGCCGCGGACATTATTGTCCAGAATCCCGCTCAAGCCGGTGGCGTACCGCTCAACTCCAGCGCAGCATCGATTTCATTGGAGAATCCGTCACCGACGATCGCTTCGTTAAGTCCCCCAACGGCGACTTCTGGAGCTGCAGGGACGCTCATTACAATCATTGGCCATGGATTTGTTCCAGGGTCCCAGATCCTCGTAGGTGGCTCGAGTCTTGCCAGTACCTTTGTCGACGGCACAACACTGTCTTTCACGCTGCCTGCGGCGACGCCTGTCGGAATAAGTGTGGTCCAGGTTACGAACCCCGGCCCGGGTGGTGGCACCTCGGCAGGCGCGAATCTTAACGTTATAGCGCCCGTTCCCATCCTGAGCGGCATTTCCCCGTCCAATGGAGCGTCTGGGGCGACGATTGTTCTGAGCGTCTCCGGTTCGAACTTTGTGGGTGGTGCCAGCATTCTTTTCGGCGGTTCGCCGATTGCGACGACATTCCTGAGTTCCACTTCGTTACAGGGTTCCCTCACGTTGCCTGGAACGGCCGGGCCGCGCGACGTCAGCGTGTCGAATCCCGGAGGAACGGTTTCGAGTGCTCTCCCATTCGTTGTCAATGCGCCTGTTGTTTCCGCGCCGACACTCACAGGGATTACCCCGCCATCAGGTGCTCAGGGCACGGTTGTATCGATTGCGCTAAGCGGTACGAACTTCGTCACTGGAGCAACGAGCATCGCGCTTGTACCAGGGGGAATCATCACGGTTGGAAACATCAGCGTGGCGAGTCCAACGGCGCTCACGGCCAACTTCACGATTCCAGGCGGTGCCACGATCGGCTCTTACAACGTTAACGTCACGACGGCGAACGGAAGTTCGAATTCTGTGCCGTTTGCGGTGACTGCCCCTGTTGTTTCCGCGCCGACACTCACAGGAATCACCCCGCCCTCAGGTGCTCAGGGCACGGTTGTTTCGATTGCGCTGGGCGGTACGAACTTCGTGACAGGAGCAACGAGCATCGCTCTTGTGCCGGGCGGCATCATCACGGTTGGAAACATCGTCGTGACGAGTGCGACAGCGCTCACGGCCAACTTCACGATTCCAGGCGGCGCCACGATCGGCTCTTACAACGTTAACGTCACGACGGCGAACGGAAGTTCGAATTCTGTGCCGTTTGCGGTGACTGCCCCTGTTGTTTCCGCGCCGACACTCA
>Ga0134121_10000670_pt1 | contig 37013 bp, 36 predicted proteins | sample KB301_FD_96463 | JGI IMG/M metagenome (GOLD analysis project Ga0134121, IMG submission 96463) | Terrestrial soil microbial communities without Nitrogen fertilizer from Kellogg Biological Station, Michigan, USA - KB3-0-1 | ecosystem: Environmental > Terrestrial > Soil > Unclassified ...
CCTGCTCCCCGAAGAGGCGCCGAACAACGTCTCGAGCTTCGTGTCGCTCGCCCATCGCGGCTTCTACAACAACATGAACTTCCACCGCATCATCAAGGGCGGCTGGATCCAGACGGGCTGCCCGTACGACCTGGGCTTCGGCCACGCCGGCTACGCGGTCAAGGCGGAGATCGATCCGCCCCAGACCGTCGTCCACGAGGCGGGCACCGTCGCTATGTCTCAGAACCTGAAGGGCAACTACACCGGGTCGCAGTTCTTCATCGATCTCAAGCGGCAGGAGTCGCACGACAAGAAGTTCACCATCATCGGCCGGGTCCCGGAGAGCCGGATGGAGGTCGTGCGCCAGATCGGGTCCGTCGAGACCGACAAGAACACCGACCGTCCGTTGAAGGAAGAGATCCGGCTGAAGGAAATCAAGATCATCGTGGTGAAGTGATGGCCGCCGATCTCGTCCTGCTCTCCGAGCAAGAGGGGATCGCGACCGTCACGATCAACCGGCCGGAGAAGCTGAACGCCCTCAACGAGGAGGTCATCGCCCGCCTCTCGAGGGTGTTCGAAGAGTGCCGCGACCTGGCGTCGACGCGCGCGGTGATCCTCACCGGCGCCGGAGACCGCGCGTTCGTCGCCGGAGCCGACATCTCCGTCCTCCAGGCCCTCGATCCGCGCACGGCCCGGGAGACGGCCCAGCGCGGCCAGCGGCTCACGCTCCTGATGGAGTCGATCGGCAAGCCGGTGATCGCGGCGATCAACGGCTACGCGTTCGGCGGCGGCCTGGAGCTCGCGATGGCCTGCACGATGCGCCTCGCGGCCGAAGGGGCGAAGATGGGGCAGCCCGAGGTGAAGCTCGGCCTGCTCGCGGGCTACGGCGGCACCCAGCGGCTGCCGCGGCTCGTCGGGAAGGGCCGCGCCCTCGAGCTCCTCCTCACGGGAGAGCCCATCGACGCCGCGGAGGCCCACCGCATCGGCCTGGTCAACCGCGTCGTCAAGCGCGAGGCGCTCCTCGACGAGTGCCGGGCGCTCGCGAAGAAGATCCTCGCCGTCGGTCCGATCGGCGTGACGCTGACGATCGACGCGGTGAACCGCGGGCTCGACGTCGGCCTGCCGCAGGGTCTGGAGATCGAAGCCGATGCCTTCGGGAAGATCGCCTCGACGGCCGACATGAAGGAAGGCACCGCCGCCTTCCTCGAAAAGCGGTCGCCGAAGTTCACGGGCAAGTAGGCCGCGTGGACTTCCGAGCGCTGCCGAAGATCGACCTCCACCGCCATCTCGAGGGCAGCGTCCGCTTCGAGACGTTCGTGGAGCTCGCCCGGGAGGTCGGGATCGATCTGCCGCGGGCCGAGCTGCGCCGGCGGACGTCGATGAAGGGCGAAAAGCCCGGCTTTCTCCGCTTCATGTCCAAGTTCGAGATCTATCGCGGACTGTATCCGTCGCGCGAGTGGATCGAGCGCGTCGCGTTCGAGGCGGCGGAGGACGCGAAGAAGGACGGCGTCGTCTACCTGGAGCTCCGCTTCAGCCCCACCCATTTCGCCCGCCGCATGGGCGCGAAGGGCGAGGACGTCGCCGCGTGGGTCGCCCGCGGCGCGCGGCGGGCGAAGCTGGACGTCCGGTTCATCGCGACGTTCGGCCGCCACTTCGGCGTGAAGGGCAACGAGCCGACCACGCGGGCGGTGAAGGGGACCGATGTCTTCTCGGGACTCGACCTCGCCGGCGTGGAGTCGGCTCCGGCCGCGCCGTTCGTCCCGCTCTTCAAGAAGCTCAAGCTGCCGGTCACGATCCACGCGGGGGAGGCGGGCGGACCGGAGAACGTCCGCGAGGCGATCCAGAAGTTCGGCGCCCGGCGGATCGGCCACGGGGTCGCCGTGCTGAAGGATCGCGGGGTCGTCGGTCTTGCGCGGAAGCGCGGCGTCCATTTCGAGGTCTGCCTGACCAGCGAGATCCAGACGGGGGCGGCGCGGAGCTGGCGGCGCCATCCGGGACTCCGGATGATCCGGGAGGAGCTGGACGTCTCGCTCAACACGGACGATCCGTCGATCTCCGACGTCCGGCTGACCGGCGAGCTCCGGGCGGCCGAGCGGGCGGGCCTGGACCGGTTCCATCTGGGGCTGGCGACGCTCTCCGCCGCGGGCGCCGCGTTCCTGCCGGACGATCGACGGAAGGATCTGGCGAGGAAGGTCTTGGGGGCCTGGATTCCTCCGCTGCTGGCGCGTAATGCGTGATTCAGGCGGGGTCTTTCCGTAGAATCTCCACCCGACATGAGCGTGCGCGTCCGGTTTGCTCCGAGCCCCACGGGCGACCTCCACATCGGCGGCGTCCGCACGGCCCTCTACAACTACCTCCACGCCAAGCACGAAGGCGGGACCTTCGTGCTCCGGATCGAGGACACCGACCAGGAGCGGAACAGCGACGAATCTCTGAAGACCATCAAGGAAGGCCTGGCCTGGTGCGGGCTGTCCTACGACGAAGGCCCGTTCTATCAGAGCAAACGTCTGGATCGATACCGGGAGATGGCGAAGAAGCTCGAGGAGAGCGGCCGCGCCTACTGGAAGGAAGACCCCGACAAGGGCAAGGCCTTGTATTTTGCCATCGATCGCGGCCGGCAGGTCTTCAAGGACCTCGTCCACGGAGACATCGCGATCGATACGACGGCGGACCCGGACCTGGTGCTCCTCCGGTCCAGCGGATTCCCCACGTTCATCTTCGCCAATGCCATCGACGATCACGACATGGGCGTGACCCGGGTGCTCCGGGGCGACGACCACATTCCCAACACGCCCAAGCAACTCATGCTCTTCAAAGCGTTCGGATGGACGCCTCCCGAGTATGGGCACATGCCCCTGATCTTCGATCCTAACGGCGAGAAGCTTTCCAAGCGGGAGATCGAAAAGTACCGGCAGATGGGTCTTCCGGTGACCGTCTCGGAATGCCAGCGCCTGGGGTATCTTCCCGAGTCGATCCTCAATTTCCTCGCGCTGCTCGGCTGGTCGCCCGGCAAGGATGTCGAGATGATGACGCTGCCCGAGATGGTGAAGCTCTTCACCGTCGACCGCATCGGCAGCACCCCCGCGCGGTTCCTGGTGGACAAGCTCCAGTGGATGAACGGCCAGTACATCCGCAAGTGCGAGCTCGGTCGGCTGGTCGAGCTCTGCCGGCCATACCTCGCGGCGAAGTACGACCTGGCCAAGTTCTCCGCCGACGTGGTGAAGGAAGCCGTCCGCCAGCAGCAGGAGCGCCTCAAGCGGCTCGACGAGATCGTGGGGCTGACCCGCTGGGTGTTCCTCGACGACCCGGAGATCGACGAGAAGGCCGTCGCCAAGTGGCTGAAGGCGGACGGCGGGAAGGCGATCCTCGAGGAGCTCCGCGCCGGGCTGGCGCAGATGGAGAAGTTCGAGAAGGAAGCGATCGAGAACCTGCTGAAGGGCGTCGCCGAGAAGCGGGGGCTCAAGCTCGGCAAGGTGGCGCAGCCGCTCCGCGTCGCGGTGACCGGAAGCGATGCGAGCCCGCCGATGCACGAGACGCTGGGCATCATCGGCAAGGAACGCGTCATGCGGCGCATCGACGCGATGCTGAAAAACCTATGAACAACGTCCTCGTCGTGGGCAGCGTGGCGCTCGACACCCTCGAGACCCCGCACGGTCGCGCGGACAACGCGCTCGGCGGCTCCGCGACCCACTTCGCCCTCGCGGCGAGCCGGTTCGCGCCGGTCCGCCTGGTCGGCGTCGTCGGCAAGGATTTCCCGCGCGAGCACATCGAGATGCTCAAGGCGCAGAAGATCGACGTCACGGGCCTTGAGATCGCGGACGGAAAGACGTTCCGCTGGCACGGCCGCTTCGTGGGGGACATGAGCCGCGCCGAGACCGTCTCGGTCGAGCTGAACGTCCTCGCGACGTTCCAGCCGAAGGTGCCGGCGTCGTTCGCCTCCACGCCGTTCGTCCTGCTCGGCAACGCATCGCCCGACGTGCAGCTGGCGGTCCTCAACCAGCTCAAGGGGCCGAAATTCGTGATGCTCGACACGATGAACCTGTGGATCTCCACCCAGCGGGCGGCGCTGCTCACGCTCCTTCCGCGGGTCGACGCGGTCTGCATCAACTTCGAGGAGGCGCTGCAGCTTGCGGAGACGACGAGCGGCGCGAAGGCCGTGCGGAAGATTCTCGACCTCGGCGCGAAGATGCTCATCATGAAGCGCGGCGAGCACGGCGCGACGCTGGCGACGCGCGACGGCCAGTTCACGTCGCCGTCGTTTCCGACCGACCGGGTGGTCGACCCGACGGGCGCCGGCGACTCGTTCGCGGGCGGCACGCTGGGCTACCTGGCCCAGGCGGGCGGCGAGAAGGACGCGATCCGCAAGGCGATCATCTACGGTTCGGTCATGGGATCGTTCGCCGTCGAGGAATTCGGCACCCGTCGAATCCAGACGGTGACGCGCGAGGAAATCGAAACGCGGGCGCGTGCGATCCTGGACATGCTGAGCGTCTAGTCGACGGCCGCCAAATTCGGACGTGTTACCCCTGGCGCGTGGCGCTCCTTCGGTGCATCGGCCGGAGCTTGTACGTCTTGCGGGTCCCGCAGTTGCGAGTCGGGCAGCGGTAGTCCCCGTAGGTGAGACGGATGGGCTCGAAGCCCGAGCCCAAGCCCCAGCGGCGGATGAGCACCAGCGTGGTGTCGTGGATCCTGCAACGTCTAGCCGGAATGTCCTGGACCATCTGTTTCCCCTCGTTTGGCCGCGACAAGGCCGTTTCATTCGAGCCTACAGCGCTTTCGGCGTGATGCGGAAGTCGATCTGAGGGGTCCGTCGCCTTAACCCGTACCAGAACAGTGGGTTTTGGGTGCTTCCGGCGGGTCCAGAACGTAAAATGCGCGCCGATTCTCAGCCCCTGTCCATCGACTCGGCGAAGGCTGAGGTATAGTAGAAGGCCCGACTAGAGACCGGCGAGGAGCAACGATGTCCACCACGGCGCAGCGCAAGGAGTGGATGCTCGGGATTCCGGGCCATAACGAGCTCTGCAACCTCGACCAGGTGCTGCTGCTCGTCCGCGGCGGCTCGCTGCGGCCCACCGACCTGGTCAAGAAGCTCGGGGAGCCCTGGCGGGCGGCCAACGAGGTCACCGAGCTCGCGCCCCATTTCGCGAGCGCGCCGCCGCCTCCGACGTACGCCCCCGTCGAGCCCATGCCGCTGACGGCCAACGAGGCCCAGCGCGGCGAGCCCATCCGGACCACCACCGACCGCGTTCCCAAGATGGGCGGGAAGATCCCGGACTCGTCGAAGTCCATCCAGAAGGTCGACGCCCGCGGCGAGCCCGCGCCGAAGCCGGCCCCCGAGGCGCCCCGCGGAGAGGCGATCCGGACCACCACGGCCCGCGTCGACAAGCTGTCGTCGCCGCCGAAGGCCGAGACGAAAGTCCCGCCTCCGTCGCCGCCGCCCCCTCCCAAGGAAGAGAAAAAGCCCGACCTGAGGTCGGAGACGAAAAGCGACGGCGGGTCGACCGACAAGATCGGCGCGCGGTCCACCCGCAAGCCGATGCTGCCGAAGCCGCTGCCCAAGGTCGAGCCGACCGTCGAACCGATGGTCCAGCGCTACTACTCGCCGGTCGACATGCTCCGCTGCGCGTCGTTCGCGTTCGAGCCGAAGAAGCTGCTCTACTCCTCCCCGATCGTGATCCTGATGATCATCTGGTCGATCGGGATGTATCGCACGGGAAGCGGCTCCAGCGGCGGCGTCCTCGAAGGCGTGCTGTTCATCCTCTTCATGGCGATCCTGATCTTCGGATTCGCGGCCATCCTCACCGGGCTGGCGTTCGTCTCGCGGCGGCAGCTCGAAGGACGCGACTACTACTTCGGGGAAGTGATCCATTACACGACGAAGAATGCGATGACCGCGCTGGTCTACCCGATCGGCGCCCTGTTCCCGTCTCTCTTCTCGCTGATCATCCTCTATCTCCTGGGGCTCGCGAAGAACAAGACTCCGGGAATGGCCTCGGCGCTCAAGATGGGATACCTGCTGCCGATGATCTTCGCGTTCATCACCGTCCTGGGCGCGCTCGTCTACCAGGTCGCGTCGATGTACGTCCCCGCGGCGGCCGCCATCGAGGGCGAAGGTCTCGGCGGCTCGGCGAGGCACGCGTGGAACAACATCAAGCGGCAGTGGGGCCGGGTGGTCCTGCACTGGCTGATCGTCACCGTCGCGTTCGGGGTGATCAGCGCCGTCTGCGTCGGACTGTCGATCCTCGCGGTCAAGCTGCCGCCCTGGCTGTGGAAGACCGACGACTCGACGATCAACGCGGCCTGGGATCAATTCGCCGGCGTGTTCGCGGTCTACGAGGGCCTCGCCTACGGCCTCGGCATGCTGCTGCCGGTCTCGCTGCTCTCGACCCTGGGCACGCTCTCGTACCTCTCGCTGCGGACGCCGGCCGGCGCGCAGCTGTCGCCGTCGCCCATGGACGACACGAGCGGCATCGCGATCGGCGCGATGTCCGGCTCCCGTCCTCCGGGCGAGAGCACGAACCCGTCGGACACCCGTCCCGCCGACACCCGGCCCGCGCCCGCGGAGTCCGGGGCGCCGCTCAGCGACATCTCGGACGACAGCGACGAGCAACCCTTGGTGAAGGACTAGCGCCGTCATGCTGCTGCTCGCCCTGGCGTCCTTGATCTGCCAGGTCGAGCCGGTGGCGCGCTGGACGTTCGACGGCGACGTCCAGAACTCCGGGCCGTCCAAGCTGTCCGCGAACGCCGGCGGCCGCCTCGAGTTCATCGATTCCCCCGTCTCGGGCAAGGCGGCCGTCTTCAACGGCGTCGACACGTTTGTCGAAATCACGCCTCCGAAACGGCTGAGCAACGGCAACGGCGATTTCTCCCTGAGCGCCTGGGTTTTTCCGATCGATCGCCGCCCGGCGCCGCTGTTCTCCCGATGGGGCTGGACGCTCCGCCAGATCGACGGCGGCGCGCTGCGATGGGAGATCGATGACCGGCCCGCGTCGACCTCCACCAGCGTCTACGGCCTCGGGCAGTGGAACCACGTGGTGATCAGCCTGAGGCTCCAGGAGCAGAAGCACGAAGTCACCATCTACGTCAATGGGGCCGGTTTCCCCGCGGGAATCCTGACGTCGATGAACCAGGATCCCTTCGGAGCTCCGATCCTGATCGGGAAGGACCGGGAAGGCAAGCTCTTCACGGGGCTGATCGACGATGTCCGGATCTACAACCGGGCGTTGACGGCGGAAGAGGCCGTCAAGCTGACCGACGAAGGCATGCCCTGGATCCGGCCGAAGGCTCACGCGAAGACGCCGTTCGGCGGGAAGTTCGAGCTGCTGCCGAACGACGTCGTCGTCTTCGCGGGCGGCGAGAACGGCCGGGTCGGCCAGGAGTTCGGCTACCTCGAGACGCTGCTCGCGCTCCACGCCTCGGGGAAGCGCGTGCGATTCCGGAACATGGCCTGGGAAGGGGACACGGTCTACGAGCAGCCGCGGCCGCTCAACTTCGGATCGTGGTCCGACCATCTCCGCCGGACGGGCGCGAGCGTCGTGGTCCTCCAGTTCGGCCAGGTCGAAGCGCTGGAAGGAATGGCGGGCGTCGAGCGGTTCGCCGCGGCGTACGACGCGCTCGTGGGCCAGTTCGCCGCCACGACGAAGCGCCTCGTCCTCGTCTCGCCGGTGCCGTTCGATCGCAGCCTCTCCGCCCGCAATGACGAGCTGAAATTCTACATCGACGCGATCCGCAAGATCGCCGCGAAGCGGGAATGCCTGTTCGTCGATCTCACGACGGTGACGGGCGACGGCTTCACGCGGAACGGGCTGCACCTGACGTCGGCAGGTCAGTGGGCCGCCGCCCGCGAGACCGCGCGCCAGCTGCAGATCCCCGGGCTGAGCGACCTGGATTCGCCCGACGCCGGCGGGGCGTTCCGCCGCGAGTCGCTCGAGAAGCTCCGCGGGGAGATCCGCGCGAAGAACGACCTCTGGACTGCGTCGTGGCGCCCGACCAACTGGGCCTTCCTCAACGGCGACCGCATGGAGCAGCCGAGCAGCCGCGACCACCTGGACCGGCGGGTCCGCTGGTTCCCGGTCGAAGTGCAGCAGCTTCCGGCGCTGGTGCTCCGCGAGGAAGAGAAGATCGAGACCCTCCTCCAGGCGGAGAAGAAATGAGCCTGCTCCTCGCGCTGGTCTTGACCCTTCAGGCGCCGGACGATCCGGAGACCGAGCGCAAATCGTTCCAGGTCGCCGACGGCTACGAGGTCAGCCTCTTCGCCTCCGAGAAGGACGGCATCGTCAAGCCGCTCCAGATCCGCTGGGATCCGCAGGGGCGCCTCTGGGTGACGTGCGGCCAGTCGTACCCGCAGCTCAAGCCCGGCGAGAAACCCGACGACACGATCGTCATCCTCGAGGACACCAACGGCGACGGCGTGGCGGACAAGTCGACCGTCTTCGCGCGCGGGCTCAATATGCCGATGGGGCTCGAGATCGGCCAGGGCGGCGCGTACGTCGGCCAGGGCGAGGAGATCCTCCACCTGAAGGAGAAGGACGGCCGCGCGGCGGAGCGCACGGTCCTCTTCCGCGGCTTCTTCTCCGCCGACTCCCACCAGAACATCAACTCGTTCGTCTGGGGCCCGGGCGGGGAGATGATGTTCTGCCAGGGGCTCCACCTGTTCTCCCACGTCGAGACGCCGTGGGGCGTCGAAAAGCTCGACAAGGCGGGCGTGTGGCGGATGCGGGAGAAGCGCGGACGGCTCGACCCGTTCCTCGGCGACGACATGGGCCCGCAGAACCCGTACGGCGTCGTCTTCGACGACTACGGGCAACCCATCATGGTCGCCGGCAACGGCCAAGGCGTGTACTACATGCTCCCCGCGATGATCCGGACGCGCCACTTCCAGCAGTATGCGCAGATCTGGACGAAGACGAACAAGCTGGCCGGCGCGGACATCATCGAGACCGCGGCCCAGCCCGCCGACGTCCAAGGCGTGATGGTGGCGGGCGGGTTCCTCAACAACGCGGTCTACTGGTTCCAGATCCTCGAGGACGGCTCGGGATTCCGGGTGAAGGATCTCCCGGCGCTCATCGTCTCCAAGAGCCCGGTGTTCCGCGCGGTCGACGTGCGGATGGGACCCGACGGCGCGATCTACATCGCCGACTGGTACAACCCGATCATCGGCCACTACCAGGCGTCGTTCCGCCATCCCGACCGCGACAAGGCCCACGGGCGGATCTGGCGGGTGACGGCGAAGGGGAAGTCCCCGGTCAAGCCGCCCGACCTGGTGAAGATGTCGACGCCCGAGCTGCTCGATCAGCTGAAGTCGGGCGAGCGGTGGAACCGCACCCAGGCGCGCCGCGTCCTGGCGGACCGGCCGACCGACGAGGTGACCGCCACGACGGCGAAGTGGGCCGAGTCGGCGGATGCCCGGGGTCTGATCGATGCGATCGGTCTCTTCGAGACCCACGAGGTCGTCGAGCCGGCGCTGCTCAAGAAGATGCTCCGGTCTCCCGACTACCGGGTGCGCGCCTACGCGACCCGCGTCGTCGGCTCGTGGAACGACCGGCTCCCCGACGCGCTCTCGCTGCTCGCGGAGCGGGCGGCGGACGACCATCCGCGCGTCAGGCTCGAGGCCGTCGTCGCCGCGTCGACCGTGCCCGACCCGAAGGCGGTCGAGGTTGCGTCCATCGTCGTCGACCGCCCGATGGACCGGTTCCTGAACCACGCGCTCATCCAGGCGGTCCACGCGCTCAAGGTCCACTGGAAGCCGGCGTTCGACGCGGGCACGCTGACGTTCGGCGGCCGCGCGGAGCGGCTGCAGTTCGTGCTCAAGGCGGACGGCTCGAAGGACGTCCTCGCGCAGCTCGTCACGCTGCTGAAGTCGAACAAGCTGGAAGACGAGACGCGCGAGAACGCGCTGGTGCTCCTCGCGTCGATCGGCGGCCCCGACGAGCTCTCGATCGTCCTGAACGAATCGTTCCGGCCGCGGCAGACGGCGCTCTCGATCCGCGTCCTGGACGAGCTGGCCGCGTCGGCGCGCGCGAAGCGCGGCGTCCCTGCCGGCGGAGGGGAGCTGCTCCAGCGGCTGCTCCAGAACGGCGACCCGGCGCTGCGGCCGGGGGTCCTGACCCTCGCCGGGCTCTGGCATGTCGAGGCGCTGCGGCCGTCGCTCGAGGCGATCGCGAAGGCGGCCGGCGCGCCCGAGGCGACGCGCCGGGCGGCGCTGGAAGGGCTCGCCGACTTCGGCGCCGCGGACGTGCTCAAGGAGATCAAGGGCGCGGCGGCGGCCGCGGCGCTCTCGCGGGTCGATCTCAAGGCAGGGGCGGCTTCGGCGGCCGCCGCGTTCGGCGCCGACTATACGAGCATCGATCTGCTGATCAACGCCTTCCTGGCCCGGCAGGGCGGCTCCGATGCGCTGGCGTCGGCCCTCGCCTCGGTCACGATCGCCCCGGACGCGGCGAAGCTCGCGCTCCGCGCGCTCAGCACCGCCGGACGCCAGGACGAATCGCTTCGCGGGGTCCTCAACAAGGCGGCCGGGATCTCCAGCGCGGCGATCGAGTACAGCGTCGACTTCGTCAAGGCGCTCGGCCAGGAGGCGCTCGCGCAGGGCGACCCCTCGCGGGGCGAGAAGGTGTTCCGCGGGACGATCACCAACTGCGTCTCCTGCCACGCGATCGGCGGCGCGGGGGGCAAGGTCGGCCCCGACGTCAGCGCCGTCGGCACGGGGCTGCCGATGGACATGGTCATCGAGTCGGTCCTCTGGCCCAACCGCCAGGTCAAGGAAGGGTTCATGACCACGATGGTGCTGACGAAGAGCGACCAGATCCACCAGGGCTTCCACGCGAGCGAGGACAAGCAGACGCTGATCCTGCGCGACCCGGCGAAGGACGAGCTGATCCGGATTCCGGTGGCCGACATCGCCAAGCGGAAGGAGATCGGATCGGTCATGCCGGAGGGGCTGACGAACGGGCTGACGAGGACGGAGCTTCGCGACCTGATCCGGTTCGTCTCCGAACTCGGGAAGCCCGGTCCGTTCCGCGTCCCCGACAAGCCGCTGGTGCGCCGATGGCTCGTGGGGCAAGGGGGGACGGACGATGTGAGCTTCGACCTGGCGAGCCCGCATCTCTGGCTTCCGAAATACAGCACCGTTTCGGGGGAACTGCCCCTGGAGGACCTCGGCCCGGCGGGCTGGGTCCGGTTCGAAGTGGAGGTGCTGAAGCCCGGCCGCTTCCAGTTGATGTTCAACAACGCGAGCGGGCTCCAGATCTGGTACGACGGCCAACTCAACTCGTCCTCGGAGAAGGAGCTCACGGCCGGACGCCACGGGATCACGCTCAAGGTGAACCGGGAGCGCCGCGACGGCCAGGGATTGCGCTGCCAGATCGATCCCGCGCCGCGCTCGGCGTCGGAGCTGCGGATCCTCACCGACCGCTAGGAAAACAGCCGCAGCAGGATCTGGGCGAGGGCCATGGACGACGCCGCCGTCGCCGCGCACGTCAGCAGGGCCGGCCGGTCCTGCGCCGGGTAGACCTCCTCCAGCCGCCGATACTTCAGGTCGCCCAGCACCAGCAGGAACACGCCGGTCCAGTACAGCATCAGCACGGCGTTCTGAATGAAATGGGCTCCGAGCGAGGCGTAGCGAAGGGGCTCGTCCCGGGCGGAAGGGACGGCGTAGACGAGCTGGGGCAGGGAGAGGATCAACCCGAAGAGCGCGTTCGCATAGATGGCGCCGCCGGCGATCGCCGAGATCCGAAGCGCCTTCGAGTGGCGTCGGAGGAGCAGGCCGCCGCTCAGGATGCTGAGGGTCCCCATCGCGAAGTCGATGATCAGCGCGATCCTCAGGATTCCCGAGCGATGGATCGGACCCGTTTCGAGCCGGATCAGCTCGGGCACGACCCGCGACCAGATGAACAGGCCCAGGATCAGATTGACCCACCCGATCCGGTGCAGGATCTTCAGGGAACCGGCGGGCGCGCTCATCCGGGCAGCCTGACCAGGATCATCTCGATCAGGACGGTGAGCGCCGCGGTGATGAGCACGCACGTCCAGAACTTCCGCTTGCCGTTCCGCGCGGCCGCGGGATCTTCGGAGCACTGGAGATCGATGTACAGGTGTCCCAGGACGATCGGCCAGAAGAGAACCTGGGCGAGGATCAGGAGGAGGCGCAAGGCGAAGTCGACGCCGAGGTCATGGTCGTAGATCACGCCGAGAATGGTGAGCAGTCGCAGCAGGGCGGAGCCGAGGATGACGACGGCGAGCAGGGCGTGGATGAACCCGGCGACGGCGGTCACGACGGCGGCCTTGAGCGCCCAGCCTCGGCGCTGCATCAGACCCAGGCCGCTGACGATCGCCGCCTGGGCCAGCACGAACTCGAAGATCGCCGCGGGGCGGGCCTTCTCCGTCTGATGGATTTCGTACGCCGAGTCGGTCGCGCCCAGGAACCCCAGGACGAGGCTGATGAGGCCGAGCCGCCGGAAGGTCTTCCCGTCTTCGTCCGACGTCATGCGGGGAGTATAGCGTCAACGGAGCGGGCCGAGGAGCGCGGCTTGGACGATCATCCCGAGCACGGCCGCGCCGGCGAAGGCCAGGCAGCTGGAGTTGCCCGGATCGGGCTGCCCGCGCGGTCGGGGGGCGTCGAAAGCCTTCAGCATGACCAGCACCACGAACGGCCAGTAGAGGAACTCGACTCCATAGGAGAGGAACCGGGCGGCCGAGTCCGCGACCGCCTGGGGGACCATCGCGGTGTCCCGGATGTTCCACAGCGAATCCGCCATCCGCATCCCGACCACCGTCCCGGAGATCATGCTTCGAGCGGCCGACGCGCCTGCCGCCATCGCCGTGATCATCCACGCGGGATCGCTGGAGAGAAGGCATTTGCCGCTCAGGAGCCAGAGGGTCGCGACCGACGCGTCGAAAAGCACGACCTGGACGCGGAAGTGCGGCTCGGCGGTCAGTCGGATCAGGGAAAACATCCCGAAGACGATGTTGCTCCAGCCCAACTCTCGGGTCGTCAGCATCCTGAGAGATACCAACGGCGCGGCGAAGAGGAGGGTTCAGCTCGGATTGACGTCGAACGTCCGGGAGTAGAGCGCGATCCAGGGGGTCACGATGACAAACAGGGCGAACGCGCAGCCCATGAGCCCCACCGAGAACTGACCGATCCCCGCGGAAATGCCGCGACGGTCGATGAACGGGACCAGCATGCCGCCCGAAAGAAAAGTGGCCGCGAGGAACCCGAGCATCCGTTTCATGCGGCGGCTCGCGTGGAGGCGCAGCGGCTCCGCGGCGGTGTCGCGGGGACGGCAGAGGAGGGCGATGACCAGCACCAGCCCCGGCGCCAGGAGAATGGCCGCAAAGGTCATCCAGGCGAACGTACGGACCTCCGGGAGCCAAGGGGGGACCCGGAGCCAGGCGTGCGACAGCAGCCCCGCCAGCGAGGTCAGGGTGAGGACCGTGTGGGCGGCCAGGACCGGCACGAACGCGGCGCGCACGGGCCCATTATAGGCGCTCCTGGGGGAAATAAAAAAGCCCTCCGAGGGGAGGGCTTTTTTATAGCCTGGCAACAACCTACTTTCCCGTCGATGTTATTCCCGACAGTATCATCGGCCCCAGAGGCTTAACGACCGTGGTCGGAATGGGAACGGGTGTTGCCCTCTGGGAATCGGGTCACCAGGCAGGGATATATATAGATTTCTCCTTCCTCGATGTCAACTGATTTGATATAAAACGCCGACAAATTATGGCACTCAAAATCGCCGTCCCGAACAAGGGCCGCCTCATGGAGGAGACCCTCGACCTCCTCCGCGCCGTCGGCCTCCGCGTCCCGCGGAACACCGACCGCACCCTCATCGCCACGACCAATGGGGGAAAGTACCAGGTCCTTTTCGCCCGCGCCGCCGACATCCCCGAGTTCGTTGAGCTCGGCGCCGCCGACGTGGGCGTCACGGGCCTCGACCTCATCGAGGAGACCGGCTGCAAGATCGAGAAGCTCCTCGATCTCAAGTACGGGCATTGCAAACTCGTCGTCGCCGCGCCCGAGCACTCCGGAATCTCCTCCATCGCGAAGATCCCGTCGGGCGCCCGCGTCGCCACGGCGTTCCCCAACCTGACGCGGAAGTTCTTCGAGGGCAAGAAGAAGAAGGTCACCGTCGTCCCGGTCTCGGGCGCCACCGAGATCACGCCCTCGATCGGCGTCGCCGACCTGATCACCGACCTCACCCAGACCGGCTCCACGCTCAAGCAGAACCACCTGGTCGAGCTCGACACGATCGTGCAGTCGTGGGCCGTCTTCATCGCCGGGCCGTCCGCCAAGGGCGACGTGCGCCAGGACGCCGAGGACCTCGCCCACGCGTTCGACAGCGTCGAGAACGCGCTGCGCAGACGCTACCTGATGGCGAACATCCCGGAGAAGCAGCTCACGGCGATCGTCACGCTGATCCCCGGCCTCAAGAGCCCGACCGTCATGAACCTCGCCGAGCGGGGCATGGTCGCCGTTCACGCCGTCGTGGACGAGGACCACGTGACGGCGCTCGTGCCTCAGCTCAAGAAGGCCGGCGCCACCGGAATCCTCGTCCTTCCGATCGAGAGGATGGTCCCGTGACCCCGGTCACGAGGCTGACGCCGGAAATCCGCGCAAAGTACACCTCGCGACGTGGCGCTTTGTCGGGGGGAGTCGGCGGCGTCGTCGACCAGATCCTGGCCGACTTCCAGAAGGACCCCGACGGCACGATCCGGGCGCTGACGAAGAAATTCGACAAGGTCGACTTGCCGAGCTTCGAGGTCACCGCGGAGGAAGTCGCGAAGGCCGAGGAGCGGCTGGCGCAGAACGTCCAGGTGGCCATCCGGACCATGTACGACAGCGTTGTCCGCTACCACAAGCAGGACCTCGCCAAGAGCTTCGAGATCCAGCCCATCAAGGGCGTGGGCCTCGGGAAGCAGATCGTGCCGTTCGACCGCGCGGGCCTCTACGTGCCGGGCGGCCTCGCGGTCTATCCCTCGAGCGTCATCATGGCCGCCGCGCCGGCGGTCGTCGCGGGCGTGAAGCAGCTGATCCTCTGCACGCCGCCGAACGAGAAGGGCGAGATCTCCGACGCGGTCCTCTTCGCCGCGATGGTTTGCGGCGTCGGCCACATTTACAAGGTCGGCGGCGCCCAGGCGGTCTTCGCGATGGCGTACGGGACGCCGACCGTCCCGAAGTGCGAGATCATCGCCGGTCCCGGCAACGTCTACGTCACTGCCGCCAAGCAGCGCGTCCAGAACGACGTCGCGATCGATTTTCTCGCCGGTCCGACCGAGCTGCTGGTCCTCTCGGACGGCACGACCTCGGCGAAGTTCATCGCCGCGGAGCTGATCGGCCAGGCGGAACACGCGCCCGACACCTGCTGCGTCCTCGTCACGACGAGCGAGCAGCAGGCGAAGGAAGTCGACGCGGAGATGGAGGCCCAGGCGAAGCAGTGCGAGCGGGCCGAGATTATCCGGAAGTCGATGTCGACCCAGGGCGCGCTGATCGTCGCCGACACCTTCGACCAGGCGATCCAGTTCACCAACGAGTTCGCCGCGGAGCACCTCACGGTCTCGACGCAGAAGCCGATCGAGATCCTCAAGCGGCTCAAGGCGGCCGGCTCGGTGTTCCTCGGCGAATACTCGCCGGTCGCGGTGGGGGACTACGGCATCGGCCCCAACGCGATCCTCCCGACCTACGGCGAAGCGCTCCGCCGCGGCGGCCTCTCGGCCAACACGTTCACGCGGACGCTCTTCTACCAGCTCCTGTCCAAGGAGGGGCTGCAGAACGTCGCCCCGACGGCGACGATCCTGGCCCGCATCGAAAACCTCCAGGCCCACCTCCGATCGATCGAGGTGCGCCTTGGACGTTGAAAACCTGATCCGCCGCTCTCTCGCGGGCCTCGAGCCGCAGGTCTATCCGAGCACCGAGCGCGGCGTCCTGCTCATGGACGCCAACACGAACCTCATCGGACGCAATCCCGCCGTCGACCGGGCGGCAAAGCGGCTGGGCTCGATCGACGTCGAGCACTATCCGAGCTGCCTGTCCGACGATCTCCGGGTCGCGCTCGCGAAAGAGCACGGCCTCGCCCCCGAGGAGATCCTCGTGGGGAACGGCTCCGACGAGATCCTGGACGTGATCTGCAAGGCGTTCTGCAATCCCGGGGATCTCATCGCGATCCCGGTGCCGACGTTCGTCATGTACGCGTTCTTCGCGCGGATCCACCTCGGCCGCCTGGTGGAGGCGCCGCTCCAGCAGCCGGAATGGCAGCTGGACGTCGACCTGATCCTGCGCGTCCGGCCCAAGATCCTGTTCGTGGCGTCGCCGAACAATCCGACGGGCAACGCCTTTCCGAAGGAGGTCCTGGAGCGGCTGATCACGGAGTCGCAGGGCGTCGTGGTCGTCGACGAGGCCTACGCCGATTTCTGCGGCCAGGACTTCGTCTCGCAGGTGCGCCGGTACGAGAACCTCATCGTGACCCGGACGTTTTCGAAGAGCCACGGGCTCGCTGGGCTGCGCGTCGGTTACGGCGCGGGCAACCGCAGGCTGATGGCGAAGATGGAGTGCGCCAAGACGCCGCTCACGCTCAGCTCGATCAGCGAGGCGATCGCGCTCGAGGCGCTCGCGGACAAGACGTTCATGAAGGAGTCGGTGCGGGTCATTCGGTCGGAGCGGGTGCGGCTCGCCGACCGGCTCCGCGAGCTGGGATTCCGGCCCCAGAAGACCGACGCGAACTTCCTGATCGCCGACCTCGGCCGGCCGTCGAGCGGCGCCCGCGCGTTCCTCCGCGGCCGGGGCATCGTCACGCGCGACATGAGCGACTTCAAGGGGCTCGAGAACTATCTCCGCGTCACCGTCGGCCGGCCCGAGCACAACGACCGGCTGGTGGCGGAGCTGAAACAGTGGAAGACGGCATGCTAGCCCTGACTCTCCTGGACTACGGCGTCGGCAACATCCACAGCATCAAGAAGTGCTTCGAGCGCGCGGGCGCGGCGGTGTCGGTGGAGACCGATGCCGACAAGATCCTCGCGGCGAAGGCGCTGGTGCTGCCCGGCGTCGGCGCGTTCGGCAAGGTCGCCGAGCAGATCTCCCCGTTCCGGAAGGAGCTGAAGGCGAAGCTGGAGGCCGGCCTGCCCGCGTTCGCGGTCTGCATTGGGATGCAGATCCTCTACGAATCGAGCGAGGAAGGGGTGGGCGAGGGGTTCGGCCTCTTCCCGGGCCGCGTCCGGCGCCTGCGCCACCGTCGGCTGCCCCACATCGGCTGGAACGCCGTGCGTCATGCCGGAACCGGCATCTTCGAGGGCGTGCCGCGCGACGCCTTCTTCTATTTCGTCCACTCGTTCGCGCCGTCGGAGTGCTCCGACCCGTGCGTCGCGACGACCGACTACGGCGACAAGTTCGCGTCGGCGTCGGTCGGCGGCAACGTCTGGGCCGTCCAGTTCCACCCCGAGAAGTCGAGCGACGTCGGCTACCGCGTCGTCCAGAACTTCGTGAAGTACGCGGGAGCCCGCACATGACTTCTTATTGGCCACAGAGGACACAGAGTGCACGGAGCGGACTCTTTGTGTCCGGATCCGGGCACAGAAATCTCATCTCCGTGTCCTCTGTGCTCCCGGTGGCCAATCCGCGATTGGGCTGGGTGACGAGGTGATCATCTTTCCCGCGATGGATCTGTGGAACGGCGAGATCGTCAAGCTCGAGGCGAAGCAGCACCGCACCGTCGAGATCGTGTACGGCAACCCCGCGGAGATCGCCGACCGCTGGCTCGGCCTGGGCGCGACGTGGCTGCACGTCGTCGACCTGAACGCCGCGCTCAGCGAAGGGAACAACCTGCCGGCGCTGACGCTGATCCGCACCCCTGCCGCCAAGGCGCGGGCGAAGATCCAGTGGGGCGGCGGCGTGCGGGACGAGAAGGCGCTCCGGGCGGTGCTCGACGGCGGCGCCGAGCGGGCGATCGTCGGAACCAAGGCGATCCGCGACTGGAAATGGCTGGTCGAGATGGCGGCTGCGTTTCCGAACAAGATCATGGTGTCGATCGACGGCAAGGGCCGCGAGATCATGATCGAGGGCTGGCAGTCGAAGGCGGGCGTCGACGTCGTCGAGTTCCTCGCGAAGGCGAACGGGCTGCCGCTGGCCGGCTACCTCTACACGAACGTCGCCGTGGAAGGGCGCGGGCAGGGCGTGGACTGGACGCCGGTGCGCGACGTCATCGAGGCGTCGACCAAGCCGGTGGTCTTCTCCGGCGGGGTGACGACGATCGACGACGTGGCCCGCTTTAAAGACCTCGGGGCCTATGGTATTATCGCCGGTTCCGCGCTCTACAAGGGAAGGATCGATTTCGCCCAAGCAAAGGCCCTCGCCACATGAGCCGCTCGAAGCGCATCAGCCGGAAGACCAAGGAGACCGACGTCACGGTCAAGCTCGACCTGGACGGCTCGGGGAAGTACTCCATCGAGCTGCCCGACAAGTGGCTCAAGCACATGCTGGAGTCGGTGGCGCGGTTCGGCCAGTTCGACCTCCAGGTGAAGGCGTCGGGCGACTTCAACCACCACATCGTGGAGGACGTCGCGCTGACGATCGGCAAGGTGCTGCGGGAGTCGCTCCAGGGGCGGCCCGTCCAGCGCGTCGGCACCGCGACGATCCCGATGGACGAGGCGCTGGTGACGGTGAGCGTCGACCTCGTCGACCGTCCGTACTGCCAGGTCGATCTCCCCGACGAGATGCTGGAGCACTTCTTCCGGAGCCTCGCGCTCGAGGCGCGGATCACGCTCCACAACCTCGTGCACCGCGGGAAGAACTTCCACCACATCAACGAGGCCACGTTCAAGGCGTTCGGCATGGCGCTCCGCCAGGCGACGCGCCCGGCGGGGGAACTCCAGTCGACCAAGGGCAAAGTCCACTGGAAGAAGTGATGCTGACCAAGCGCATCATCCCGTGCCTGGACGTCAAGGCGGGACGGGTCGTCAAGGGCGTCAAGTTCCAGAACCTCGCCGACGTCGGCGATCCCCCCGGCCTGGCCGAGCGGTACGAGCAGGAGGGGGCGGACGAGATCGTCTTCCTCGACATCACCGCGACGCTCGAGGCGCGGAAGACGATGCACGAGATCGCCCGCCGGACGGCGGAGCGGCTCTTCATCCCGCTCACGATCGGCGGCGGCGTGCGCACCTACCAGGACGTGAAGGAGACGCTGCGCGCCGGCGCGGACAAGATCTCGCTCAACACCGCGGCGGTCCAGACGCCGCAGGTCATCACCGAGGCGTCGCGCGACTTAGGCGCCCAGTGCGTCGTCATCGCGATCGACACCAAGCGCGAGGGCGGGAAGCACAAGGTCTTCACCCATGCCGGCTCGAAGCCCACGGGGCTCGACACGGTCGAATGGGCGAAGCGGGTGGCCGACCTGGGCGCGGGCGAGATCCTGCTGACGAGCATCGACGCCGACGGGACGACGAGCGGCTACGACCTCGAGGTGACGGCGGCGGTGGCCGAAGCGGTGCCGATCCCGGTGATCGCCTCGGGCGGCTGCGGCTCGGCGGACCACATCCACGACGTGCTCACGCGCGGCAAGGCCGACGCGGCCCTCGCGGCGTCGATCTTTCACTACGGGACGACGACCGTGAGGGCCGTGAAGGAGATGCTCCGCGGGAAGGGGCTGCTGATCCGATGAGCGACAAGCCCCTCATTCCCGTGATCGCGCAGGACGCGCGCACGAACGACGTGCTGATGATGGCGTGGGCGGACGCCGAGGCGCTGCGCCGCACGAAGAAGACCGGCTACATGCACTACTGGAGCCGCTCGCGGAAGAAGTACTGGAAGAAGGGCGAGGAGTCGGGCCACGTCCAGCGCCTCGTCAGCCTGCACTACGACTGCGACAAGGACACGATCCTGGCGCGCGTGATCCAGGAAGGCCCGGCGTGCCACACCGGCCAGGCGACCTGCTGGACGGCGAAGCCGTGGCGGGTCCATCCCGCGATCGACGAGCTGCTCGAGGTGTTCGCCGAGCGGAAGAAGCATCCCAAGAAGGGCTCCTACACCAACAAGCTGATCGACGACCCCGCGCGGCTGCGCGAAAAGCTGATCGAGGAAGTCTGCGAGCTCGAGATGGCGGTGCGCGCCAAGAAGAAAGGCGACATCGCCGAAGAAGCCGCCGACGTGCTCTATCACTACCTGCTGATGCTTTACACGTCAGGCGTCACGTTCCGGGACGTCGCCGGCGTCCTCGAGAAGCGCCGCCGCTGACGCTCAGCGCGGACGGGGCAGGTCCTCGAGGATGGTGCGGAGTCGGTCCGCGGAGAGCGCCTCGGGGCAGATCGCGTGGACGCTCCGCGCGACCCGCGCAATCCGACTCGCCAGCATCCTCACGAGTCCTTCCGGTGGGCCCATCCAGGAAATCTCGTCGGAATACCGATTCCCCGTCTCCGGATCGCGCAGATCGAAGAAGAGCACCAGTGGTCCGACCGCATCGTACGCGACGTTGACGCATGGGTCGTGCAGCCCCCGGATGCTCAGGGGGACGATCCGATGGGCCCGGGAGCCATCGCCCGCCATCAGCTCGCCGGCCTTCTGGAACGCCATCGTCCGAATTGCCGACGACGGGTCCCTCGATGCTTGCTCGATCAGATCGATGCGGTCGTCCGAAGAGAGATCACGGCATCCCGGGAGTTCCCGGAGCGCGATGTATCGGGCGAAGAGAGGAAAGCTCCGATCCGGAATGACCTTGCGGAGGCTCGCCGCGGTCAAACGGACCCGGACCATGACGGATCCTTCCGGTCGAACCGAGGCGGCGCGGATCCACGGGACGCCTGCCTCGTCCTCCAGAGAGCTGGTGCCGGAGTAACGACCTTCCCGACCCCCTTCGGCGACGCGCAGGGTGACGCCGGCCTGGGGATCGCTGAAGTCCGGATGGCGCCAGCCCTCTCGATATTCATCCTCCAGGAGAGCCCGTGCGAGCGGGGGGAGGATCTCCAGGGGCGGTAACTGCCTTCGGAGCGACCGAGGCCCTTCGGCGAGCAGGTCGGAAGGAGCCGCCGGCGGCGTCGCGCAAGAGATCAGGCCGAGGAGCAGGGCCCAGCATCCGTGCCGCATCCTCCCTCAGCCTACCCTCCGGTCCAGCGTCGCACAACCCAGACGAGCGCGCCCGCGCCGGTGGCTAGGAGGAGGATCATTCCGCCGAGAAAGAGGTAGCCGATGCTGGATGCCGGCTTCTGGATGCCGGATGCTGGTTCTAGCGGAACGGATTCTTCCCCGTGTACAGGTAGTAGCTCAGCAGGATCGGCAACGCGATCGCGGCCAGATAGACGGCGACCGAGAGGAGGGAGCCGATGGCGGATCCGGCCATGCCGAACAGCTGGCAGCCGCCGAGCATCGGCAACAGGATCAGACCGGCAAGACGGAGGAGGGTGGATTTCATGCGTCGATGGCCATTTCGCTGTCGCCCAGGAATAAGCGCCAAATGCGGTAGGCGGGCGACTCCACCTTGTCCGCCAGCATCGGATTCTTCTTCGGCACCGCGGGGGTGCGGCGCAGCTTCATGGACGCCTCCCAGGGCATCCGGCCGCCTTTGCGCGTGTTGCAGGGGTTGCAGGCGGCCACCACGTTCGTCCAGGTCGACTTCCCGCCGCGCGACTTGGGCGTCACGTGGTCGAGCGAGAGGCGCGTCGTCGGAAGCCGCTTGCCGCAGTACTGGCACTGGTGCTCGTCGCGCGCCAGGATGTTGCGGCGGCTGAACTTCACCTCGCGGCGCGGGACCTTGTCGTACTCCACCAGGCGGATCACCCGCGGCACGAGGATCCAGAACCGGGGCGTGCAGACGAACTGGTCCTGGTGGGCCGGCAGCTGCTTCCGCTGCTGCGAGAGGTCCACCCAGGACTGGAAATTCAGGACGTCCCACTGCTCGTCGTGGGCGTCGACGACTTCGGCGGAGTTGGTGTAGAGCAGGGAAAAGGCCCGGCGGGCGGAGACGACCCGGACGGCGGTGTAATTCCGGTTGAGCACGAGCACGCTGGCCGACAACGGTTGATCGCGGGTAGGAACGCTTACGCCACCGTTGTCGTCCATGACTCCCAAGTATTATTTCCGGAGCGGGGCCGGTTTGCAAGAGCCGGGAACACCCCATTCCTTATTAATAAGGACGGTCGGCCGGGGGCGGGGACCTTCAACGGACCGGATTGGCGAGCGTGCCGATGCCCTCGATCGTCGCCTCCACCCGGTCGCCCTTCTTCAGCCACCGCGGCGGCGTCATGAACATCCCGACGCCGCTCGGGGTCCCGGTGGAGATCACGTCACCCGCTTCCAGGGGGAAGGCGGCGCTGATGTACTCGATCAGGAACGGCACGTCGAAGATGAGGTCGTTGGTGTTCGATTTCTGCCGCACCTCGCCGTTGACCTTGAGGTGGACCGGCGCGTTCGCGGGGTCGATCTCGTCGGGCGTCACGACCACCGGCCCCAGCGGGGCGAACGTGTTGCAGCTCTTGCCGCGGAACCACTGCTTGTCGCCGCGCTGGAGGTCGCGCGCCGTGACGTCGTTCATGATCGTGTAGCCGAATACGTGCTTCTTCGCCTCGGTGCGCGGGATCCGGAACCCGGGCGTCCCGATTACGACCGCCAGCTCGCATTCGTAGTCGATCTGCTCCGACAGCCCCAGCGGAATCTCGATCGCGTCCTCGGGGCCGATCACGATGTTGGGCGCTTTCGCGAACAGCATGGGGGCGGGGGGCGGCTCCAGCTTCTGTTCGGTCGCGTGGGCGCGGTAGTTGAGCCCGACGCAGACGATCTTCGGCGGCCGGCGCAGCGGCGCCTTGAGCTTCACCTCGTGGAGGGGAATGCCCACGGTCCGCTCGCGGGTCAACCTGTCGAGTTCCAGCTGGCCGACCTTCTCGACGCCGCCCTGCTCGAGAAACTCGCCCAGGTCCTGGAATTTCGCCGGCCGCTTGAACTGGCGGAAGAAGGCCTGGCCGAGATCGATCGCGAACTTCCCGTGGATCAGGCAGGCGCCGACCCGGTTGCCCAGCTGGAAGGTTCCGTATTTCATGCAGGGTGTTTATATGAAAATCCCCCGCAGGGCGGGGGACTTTCCGGTTTTCGATATTCGATTTTCGTCTTTAGGCTTCGTCTTTGAGTCCCTGCCCGGACAGATACTCCTTCCACTTCTGGATGGCCGCCTCGCGGACGGGCTTCGGGTCGGAGGCCTTGAAGGACTTGTCCTTGTCGGCGCTGCCCTCCTTGTCGGGCTCCAGGCCGAACGTGTCGCAGAGGGCCCGGTAGGCGGCGTTGCGGACCGCCTCGCGCTCGTACTCGTCGGACATCGTCTTCAGGAGCGCCTCGCAGGCGGGCTTCGTCTTCGCCTTCAGGTTGCCCAGCGCCACGCCGATCTGGATCCGCACGCCGGAGTCGGAATCGCGCAGCACGCGGGGCGGGTTGACGTCGATGAGCCGCGACGCCAGCTCCTTGCCCATGGCGGCCTCGCCGGTGTCGCCCAGCAGGAGGGCCGCGCCGCTGCGGTCGTCGGTCTTCTTCTTCTCGCTGCGGAACACTTCGATCGCCGACGTCGTCATGGCCTTGCCGTCGGCCTTGTAGACCTTCTGGATCGCGAGCGTCGCGGCTTCGCGGACGTTGCGGGCCGTGTCGCGCCGGGCGCGGAGCAGGGCGAGCGTCGCGGCGGGGTCGCCGATCTCGCCCAGGGCCGTCGTGGCGTGCTCGCGCACGAGGTCGGCCTTGGCGCCGGCGAGGACCTTCTTGGACGGATCGCCGATCTTCTCGGGCTCGTCGGCGACCATGTCGCCGAGGGCCTTCACGGTGTCCGCGTTCTTCGGGTGGAGGTTCGCCAGCGCGCGGAGCGCGGCGATCTGCACGTCCTGGTTGGCGTCCGCGGCCGCGCGGGTCAGGTCGGCGCCGCTCGACTCCTCGCCCACCTTGCCGAGGGCGTTGGCGGCCGCTTCCTTCACCTCGGGGGCGGCGTCGCTCAGGCCCTTGGACTGGAGGACGCCGCGGTCGTCCGCCGTCACCATCGCCTTGGGCAGGAAGCCCAGCGCGGAGCAGCCGCCCGCGGCCTTGGCGCCGCCGGCGTTGACGGCCTCGCGGAGCTTCGCGACCGCGTCCGTCGCGTTGTTCTTCTCGATGATCTTCGCCATCGCCTCGGCGACGAACTGGCGGGTCGCGGCGTTCGGCTTGGCTTCCTTCTCCGTCTCGCCGCCGATGAACTTCACCAGCTGGTCGAGCGCGGGGACGCCGATGTCCACGGCGTCCTGGACGAACACGTCCTTCTTCCGCTGGAACTCGTCGATCTCCCGCTTCACGCGGCCTTCGTCGATCTTGGGATCGGGCGAGCTCCACTTCTTGGAGTCGACTTCCTTGAGGAGCACGGCCGGATCGAACAGCTTGACCGCGCTGCCCTGGGACCACTGGGACTGGAAGGACCAGAAGCGCTCGACGAGGACGACGACGCCCGCCGTGTCCTTCCACCACGCTTCCCACTTCTCCTGCGCCTTCTTGCGGTCGGCGAGGGGCTTGTCGGCCTCGTACGTCTTCGAGAGGCCCTTGTCGTCCTTCTCGTACTCGAAGTCGCGGTTCGTGATCACGCGGAGCGCGCGGAACGCGGCGCCGCGGACGCGGCTGTCGTTGTCGTCCAGCGCCTTGATGAGCGCCGGCAGGGTCTTCACGAGCGCAATCTGCTCCAGCGCCTCGGCCGACGCCTGGCGGACGGCCTCGTCGTTGGCCCAGTCGGCCGTCGACTTGTCCTCGACCTTCGCCGGCTCGTCCTTGACGGACTTGATGAGGCGGTCGGCGAGCTTGATCTTGTCGGTGCTGATGGAGGTGTCGACGCTGCCCGCGGCGCGGCACGCGGCCTCGCGGACGTTGCGGTCCTTGCTGTCCATGGCCTTGAGGAGCGCGTCGACCAGCGGGCCGGAGATGCGGCCGATGTACCGGACCGCGATCGCGGCCTCGCGGCGCGCCTGGCCGTGGGCGCCTTCGTCCTCGAGGATCTTCTGGAGCGCGCCCTGGATGTCGGCGGTGTTGAGCGAGGGCGGGATGCCCGTGTCGCCGCCGCGGATCTCCTTCGCCTTGGTCCGGAGCTTCGCGGCCTCCTCGGTGAGCTTCGCGTGCTGGCCCTTGGGCTTGTCGGTGCCTTGGGCGAGGTTGACGGTCGCCAGATCGCGCTCGAGCTCGTCGGCGCGGCGGATCAGGTCGGCGGCGTCGTTGAACTTGTGGTAGATCTTCTGGAGCGCGGAGGCGGCGCCGGCGCGCGCCTGGGGGTTGGCGTCGTTCAGCTTCGCGATCACCGCGGTGACGCCCGCCTCGTCCGTGATCTGGGCGATGCAGTCGGCGGAGAAGTCGCGGATCACTTCGTCGGCGTGGCCCAGGCCCCAGATGAGGCCCGTGACCGCCTCGGCCTTCATCGCCAGGATCTGGTCGGCGACGGCCTTCTTCTTCTCGGTCATGTCGAGCGAGCTGCGCGCCGCCGTGACGCGCCAGGCGTCGAGCTGGGCGTGCAGGACCTTCAGGTGGACGTCCACGCCCTTGTAGGAGGCCTTCTCCTTCGCGATGTCGCCCCAGGGCTTGGATTCGGCGAAGGTCGAGACGACCTCGTCGTACGCCGCCTTGGCGCCGGGGATGTTCGCGGGGTCGAGCTTCTCGTTGCACCAGCCGGTGTGGACGAGCGCCATCGCGGCGACGTCGTTGTTCTTCTCGTCCTTGGCGTGCTTCACCGCGAGCGCGTACTTCGAGATCGCCAGGAGGAGATTGACGGGCTTCTCCGTTTCGGCGCGCAGTCCCTCATTGTAGAGCGCGGCAGCGTTCTTCTTCTTGTCGCGATCGTTCTCTTCCTGCGCCAGGATCGGAGCGACCAACGCCGCCGTCACGGCCAAAACGAGCATCCGACTCATGATGTGTGCTCCCACAGATTTCCCCAGGTCCCCGAAACGAACCGGAATTATAGACGCGGCCGGAAAACCTGTCACCCAAATTCGACAGACCGGCTTCTATATATGCAGACGGTGATGCTGCGGAGATTCCTGCACTACTTCGAGAGAAGTTCCGAAACCTCGCGCGGCATCCGGACCGGAGTCTTGGACTGGTCGACCGACGCGAGCTCGGTATGGCCCTCCGCGAGCAGCGTCTCGTCCGGCCCCAGGACCCGGTAGGAAAAGCGGATCGTCGCCTTGCGCACCTCGTCGACCCGGGTGACGACCCGCAGTTCCTGGTCGTACCGCGCCGCCGCCCGGTACTTGCAGGACGTCTCCGTCACGACGAGGAACACGCCCGACTTCTCCATCTCGGAGTACGTCACGCCCGCGGCGCGCATCAGCTCGGTCCGGCCGGTCTCGAAATAGAGAAGGTAGTTGGGGTGGTAGACGACGCCCATCTGGTCGGTCTCGCCGTAGCGGACGCGAACGGTGACCGTGTGTTCGCGGGACATGCCGGACTACTGGAGTCCTTCGAGAGAGACGCGGCAGATCTGGCAGTAGGCGTCGAACTCGGGGACCAGGCCGCTGCCGAAGGTCTTGAGGAGCGACTGGAAGGCCTCCCGCGCCTCGTCCTTGCGCGAGAACTTCATCGACTCGGCTTCCGTGAGCTTGGTCTTGAAGTACGTCTTGCCGTCCTCGATGGCCTGATCCTTGAGCTTGCTGAGCCGCTCGTAGATGTCCGCGTCGGTCTTGTACTTCTGCAGCAGCTCGCGGACTTTCTTCATGCCGTTGCCGAACTCGTTCTTGCGGAAGTCCTCCTGGGCCGCCCGCTCCGCCTCGGTGAAGGCGGCGTTGCGGGAGGTCTTGATGCCGTTCTGGGCGGCGGCCCGGTACTCTCGCGCCTTGGCGCCGTTCGGGCTCCGGGGGTGGGCCTTTTCGAAGTCGTCGACCTTCTTGATGATCTCGTTGAACGCGGTCGAGGTGTTCTTGTTCTTCTCGTAATAGCCGGTCAGCTCCTCGAAGTCGTGCGCTTCCTTTTCGGCGCTGAGCTGCTCCGCCATCGAAGGTGCGAGCTTTCCGCCCGGCTTCGACGGGTTCGCATCGGTGCTGCCGCCGCCGGAGGGGATGAAGATCAGGATCAGGATGACGAAGACGAAGACACCGGCGCCGACCGCGACCATCGTCAGCGTCTTCTTCTCTTCCTGCAGCTGCACGTGGACCTGGTGCTTCTGGACCGCCGTCGTGTGGCCGGACCGGTTGCGCTTCGAGCGGTAATCCTCGACCGGAGGGGCCGGCGCGGCGGGCGGGGGCTTCGGGGCCTCCGTCGCCACGGGGAGCGGCGGATTTCCGGCCGCGACCTCGACCTTCGGTGCCGGGCCGGAGGGCGGCGGCGCGAGCTTGGCGGCCACCTCGGGCGGCGGCTCCTTGAAGCTCGGATCCTCGAACGTCAACGTGTGCTTGCCGATCACGATCTTGTCGCCCGGCCGCAGCAGCTGCTGGTTCACCTGCCGGTCGTTCACGCGGGTGCCGTTCCGGCTCTCGAGGTCGACGATCTTGAAGCCGTACTCGATCTTGTCGATGGAGAAGTGGCGGCGGGACGCCTGCTTGTCGTCGATGACGATCTTGTTCTCGGGCGCGCGGCCGGCAACGGTGCTGGCGTCGGTGAGTTCCACCGTGCGTGACGAATCTCCGTCGCTGATGAGCAGCCGCGCCATGATGTTCACCCGCAGTTGAGGAAGGTCCCAGTCTAAATAACGACGTACGGGGAGTCCAGCGTCCCGCAATTTTTGTCAACATCCGCCATCCCCCCGACGTCTGGTGTATGATGGCCACGATGAGACCCGCCCTGATCCTGATGGCTGCTTTGGCGTTGCCGGGCGCCGCCCAGGACAAGAAGGACGACGCCGCGGTCGACATCCTCTATCTTCACGACCGCAGCGAAGTCCGCGGGGAGATCCTCGAGTTCGGGACGTCGGGCCGGTTCAAGGTGAAGGTGCCCAGCCTCGCCAAGCCCGTCGAGTACGGGATCGAGGAGCTCGCGCGGCTGCGGTTCTCCTCCGACGCCTCCCGTCCCGCCGCCCCCTCCGGGGAGCAGGCGCGGCTCGCGGGCGGAGGCACGATCAGCGGGAAGATCGCGTCCTTCGACGGCGAGACGGCGGTCCTCGAGAGCTCCTGGGGCTCGCTCCGGCTGCGCCGCCGGGATCTCAAGGCGCTCTTCCTCGGCACGCCCGCATCGTCGCCCGAGCCCCGCGACGAGAAGAAGGACATCCTGATCCGCGACGTCGAGAAGGTCGACGGCAACGGCAAGGCGACGCGCGACACCGTCGCCGACTACGGCCGGCTGAAGTCGATCGGCGACAAGGTCGTGTTCCAGGCGATCGTGCCCGCGGAAGGGGAGACCAAGGAGAAGACGGAAGACCGGGAGGTCGACCGGGGCCTGGTCCGCCACGTCTACTTCCAGCGCGACGCGGCGGGCGGCGAGTTCCCCAGCGGGCTGTTCACGAAGGTGACGCTGCGGAACGGCGACCGCTGGGTCGGCGTCCTCCGCGGCACGACGAAGGACAAGGTCCGCTTCTTCTCGCACCTGTTCGGCTCCGTCGAGATCGAGAAATCGAAGATCCACTCGCTCTCGTTCATCCAGCAGGCTCAGCTCACGGCGGGGAACCTGCTGATCACCGACCAGGCGGGCATCCACGAGTTCGACGCGCAGCAGAAGGAGATCTGGACCTACAACCAGGCGGCCCAGGGCTCGGCGATCGCGCGCAAGCTGCGCAACGGCAACGTCCTGGTCGCCGATCCGAACACCAACTCGGTCCTCGAGATCCGTCCCTCGGGGCGGACCGGCGGCGAGATCGTGTGGCGGATCGAGGACGTCCAGAATCCCTGGGACGTGACGCGGCTCGAGAACGGCAACACGATGGTGACCGAGCGCTACCAGAACCGCGTGGTGGAGTACGACGCGAAGACCCGCGAGGTCGTCTGGCAGCTGCCCGCGCAGTACCCGATGTCGGCTCAGCGGCTGGAGAACGGCAACACGCTCGTCACGACGATGAACGCCGTCTTCGAGGTGAACCGCGACCCGCGCCCCCAGCAGCAGTGGCGCGCCGACCTCCTCCGCGGCGGCACGATCCGGCCCCACCGCGCCGTCCGCCTCGACAACGGCAACACGCTGATCACCGACATCCAGAAGGGCCAGGTGGTGGAGATCGACGTGAACTCCAACGAAGTCTGGAAGGTCACGAACCTGATCCACCCCGTCCAGGCCGTGCGCCTCGAGGACGGCAACACGCTCATCCTCGAGCAGGGCGCCGGCCGCGTCGTCGAGGTCGATCCCGCCAACCCGAAGGACCGGCGGGAGCTGATCAAGCGCGGGCTGAATCTCCCGCAAGGAATGACCACCTACTAGTCAGCGGGAGGCGCGCTGGCGTTTGATCAAGACGGCGAGGCGGGCCACCGTCTCGTTCACGCGGTCGAGCAGCGGCGGGGGAACCGGCTGGGGACTGGCGTAGAGGCCCTGCGCCGTCAGGTAGGCCGTGCGCGCCTTCGTGTAGCAGTCCATCGCGAGCGCCGTGTCCGGCTCGGCTCCGCGGAACGGCGGAATCCCCTTCAGGAACAGACGGTCGCCGTCCTCCACCAGCTTCCGGACGCGGTCGGGCGGATCGATCAGCGGGCGGAGGATGCGCTCCTCGTCGGGAGTGAGGCGGACCGAGGGAACGGAGCCGCCCGAGCAGGCCGCGAGAAGGAGCGGCACGACCGTCACGCACAGGTTCTTCATCGGGTCTAACGGTCGGAGGCGTCCCGTACCGGGTACGGGGGACGGAGTCCTGGTCCTCATGCCATCGACCCGAGCTCGCTGCCCAGCTCGCCGCGGCGGATCTCCTTGCGCGCGGGGATGAGCAGGAAGAGCGTCGTGCCTTTCCCGGTCTCACTCTCAAACCAGCAGCGGCCGCCGTGGTGCTCGGTGATCGCCTTCACGATCGTGAGGCCGAGGCCCGTGCCGGGAATCGCGGCCGTGTGCGACGAGTCGACCCGGTAGAACGCTTCGAAGAGCTTCGACTGGTGCTCCTTGGCGATGCCGATGCCGTGGTCCTGCACCTCGATGCGCAGGTTCGACTCGTCCATCCGCATCCGCACGTTCACGTCGCCGCCCTGGGGGGAGTACTTGATGGCGTTGGAGATCAGGTTGATCATGACCTCCTTGAGCTTCTCCTTGTCGAGCATCATCTCGGGGAGCCCGTCGGCGATCTCGAGGACCAGCTTGTGCTTCTCCGAGTTGATCTTGGAGATGTTGAGGATCTCGTCGACGATCGCCCGCGGCGGCGTCAGCGTGAAGTGCATCTTGATCTTGCCCGACTGGATGCGCGACACGTTGAGCAGGTCGTTGATCAGGAAGAGGAGGCGGTCCGACTCCTCGTCGATGACCTTCAGGAACGACTTCATCTGCTCCTCGGTGGCCATGTCGAGGAGCGCCTCGGTGTAGGCCTTGATCGAGGTGAGCGGCGTCTTCAGCTCGTGCGAGACGTTGGCGACGAACTCGCTCTTCATGGTGTCGATCTTGCGGAGGCGGTCGAGCTCGCGCGACGCGGTCATGTCGCGGAACACGAGGATCGTCCCCAGGGGCGCGAACGACTCGTCGCGAAGGATCGAGGTCGAGATCGCGATGTTGAGCTCGAGGCCCTGGTCGAGCTTCGCGGTGACCATCTTCTCCATCGCGAAGCCGAGGTGTTCGGTCTCCTTGAGCAGCGCCGCGACGGCCTTCGTCACCTCGGGGAAGAGGACGTCCGAGTAGGGGCGGCCCACGACGTCGGGCGTCAGCTCCAGGATCGCCATGGCGTTCCGGTTGATGCGGGTGATCTGGCCCTCGTTGTCGAGCGTGATGATCGCGTTCGTGATGGAGTCGAGGATGTTGGAGAGCAGGGCCGACTCGCCGATCGACCGGTTGACGCGCTGCGCGTTGTGGATCATCACGGCCGCCTGGCCGCAGAGCACGGAGACCGGCTCGAGGTTCATCCGGACGACTTCCTCGGCGATCTCGGTGACGTCGCAGACGAGCGCGCCGACGGGGCCCTGGGCGACGCGGAGCGGGAAGGCCGTGATCCAGCCGCTCCCGTGGGGCACGGTGATGGGACGCGCCCCTTCGAGGACGTAGTCGAGGACCGTCTTCTCGGGCATCAGGGCGGGATCGCCGCCGGTGAGCGCCCCTTCGTCGCCGAGGAGGAAGACGGAGATCTTCCGGGCCTTGGTGTACTTCAGCGCCGTTTCGGAAAGGACCTTCACCAGCTCGTTGGTGTCCTGGAGCAGGAACATCCGCGAGACGACGTCCTGCAGCTCGAGGGCCTCGGGCGACTGCTGGATCGCCCGGAAGATTCCCGAGTCGGCCCGGGTGATGCTCGAATCGGACTTGGTCGGGTCGAACGGCGGCACGGCTATTTGATGAAGTCGAGGAAAACCATGGCCTTCTCGATCTCCGCGTGAGTCTGGAGGAAGAGGTCGTCGAAATCGGAATGCTGGAGCCCCAGCGACTTCCACGCGCTCTCGCTGATCATGGGGATCCGGTTGTCCCCGCCGTTCCCGAACCGCATCGCGCGGATGAGGATGTCGGCGAGGTGGATGATCTCGGCCAGCTTCTGGTTCTCGCCCGCGAGCGCCGGGTTGTGGTGGCAGCGGGTGGTCTCGATGAGCCCCTTGGAGAGGTTCCACTTCTCGAAGAGCCAGGCGCCGACGTCGGCGTGAGTGGCGCCCAGGATTTCCGTCTCCGCCTCGGCGATCAGGCAGTCCCGCGTGTGGACGACGTTGAGCACCTCGACGAACTTGTCGGGCATGTACTGGTCCATGACGATCTTGCCCACGTCGTGGAGCAGGCCCGCGATGAAGAGCTCCTCGAGCATGGGGTAGTTGAGCCGCCGGCCGATCGCCTTCGCCGCGGAGCCGCAGCCGATCGAATGCTTCCAGAACTGGGTGCGGTCGAAGTCGCCGGGCTTCACGTTGCGGCGGAACACGTCGAAGATCGTCGACGACAGCACGATCGACTTGATCGTGTTGAAGCCGAGGATGACGATCGCGTGGGTGACGGTGGTGATGCGGTTGGGGAATCCGTAGAACGACGAGTTGACGACCCGGAGGACTTTCGAGGTGAGCGACGGGTCGTTCGAGATCACGTGGGCGACCTCCTTGGGGGAGGTGCGCGGATTGAGGATCATCTGGTTGATGTTGTTCAGCATCACCGGCAGGGTGGGCAGACCCTGGATGCGGTCCACGAGCTTCTTGACGCGCTCCTGGACCTGCTGGTGGGGGTTGGCGGTTTCTCCCATGCGATCCTATTTGGGAATCTTGCCGAGCAGGTAGCGCTTGGAAGCCTCCCGAAGCGCGACCATCGTGGGCGACTTGTCCGTGCCCAGGAACAGGCGATCCAGCTCCTTGGAGAGGTTCACCTTGCGCGTTTCCAGCTCGAGGGGGTTGTGCTGGGGCGCGGCGCCGCCCTCCTCGATGAAGAGGTGGGAGATCGTGCGCGCCTTGCAGGTCTCGAGCAGCTCGGCGGTCAACTCGGTGCCGGCCTTGAAGAGGAGGTTGCCCCGGAGATCGTTCACGTCGCGCGCGGCCCGCTGCCCGATGCGCGCATCCTCCGTCTTCACGAGCTTCATCGCTCGGATAATATCACGGATGGAAGAATCCAGAAGTCAGAAACCAGAAACCGGAGGGAGAAACCGACGTCGCCGCGCGCAATGTGAATTCGCCGTGGTTCTGCCCAGGCTCCGGCCCTAGACCCGCCGGTCCAGGACGAAGTCGGCGAGGTTGACCAGGGCGTCGACGTGGAGGGAGTCGGGGAGCTGGCGGAGGCCCGACTTGGCGTCCTCGATGAACTCGGTGGCGCGGCGGTTGCAATAGGAGAGGATGTCGCGCTCGCGGATCATCTTGAGGACGTGGCTCTTCTTGTCCGCGCCGTCGCGGGAGGCGAGCAGGTCCTGGAGATCCTTGCGCTCGCGCGACTGGAGGTCGCGGAGGAGCTTGATCACCGGCAGCGTCAGCTTGCCCTTCTCGAGGTCCGTGCCGAGCGACTTGCCCATCTCGCGCTCGTCGCCCGTGATGTCGAGGCAGTCGTCGATGATCTGGAACGCGGTGCCGAAGCAGGCGCCGTAGTTGGCGAGCGCCTCGACCTGCGCGGCGGGCGCGCCGCTGTCGACGCTGCCCAGGCGGCATGCCGTCGCGAACAGCGAGCCGGTCTTGTGATAGATGACCTTGAGGTACTGGTCCTCGTCGAGGTCGAAGTTGAACTTCGTCGAGATCTGCCAGAGCTCGCCGACGCACATCTCCTCGACCGTCTTGGCGAGGATCATGTTCGCTTCGCGGTTGTGGATCTTCGCCGCGAGCGTGTACGCCTTGGCGAAGAGGTAGTCGCCGAAGAGGATCGACGCCTCGTTGCCCCAGACGTTGTTCAGCGTCTTCACCTGGCGGCGGAGCAGCGCTTCGTCGAGGACGTCGTCGTGCACCAGCGTCGCGGTGTGGAGCATCTCGACGACGGCCGAGAGCGCGATGTGGACGTCGGTGACCTCGCCGCCCAGGATGTGGGCTGCGTGGAGGAGCAGGGCGGGACGCACGCGCTTGCCCTGGAACTTGGTCGAGTGCTTGAGCAGCTGCGTGACGAACGGATTCTCGTGGGCGAGTTCTCGCTGGAGGGTCTCTTCGAAGCGATCGACTTCGGCCTGAATGGGTTCGTAGATGCTCTTCAGCGCTGCGGCGGCCTGACCCAAGGATCCTCCTTTGCCCTCAACCGCGTGGGTCGGGGCGCGAGTCTAGCACGCCCCTCGGGCGCATTCAACTGATATTCTGGAAAGCAACGGGCGTGCCAGCACGGGAAGGCCGGGAAGGGCCTCCGGTGAGACGTTATGGCGCAGCGGTGCGCCACTCGTCGGGCGTGTTGGCATTGAGGAACGGCGACCGGCCGTCGACCGCCCACTCGGCATCCCGGACGCGCACTTTCTCTACCCGGACCCGGGCGTAGAAGTCCGTCGCCTTCCACGCCCCGCGCTGCGCCGACTCCTCGATCGCGGCGACGCACCCGGGGCCGTAGAAGGCGTGCAGCGGCTCGAGGCCCCGATCCGATTCCGGGACGATCACGTCGGGCTCTCCCGGCGTCGCATAGAGATGCTCGATGAGCGCCGGATTGAGGAAGGGCATGTCGCAGGCCACCACGAAGACGCGACGCCGGGCCGCCCCCTTGAGCAGGGCGTGGATGCCGGTCAGCGCGCATCGCTCGGGCAGGAGGTCCGGGACGACGCGGACGTTGAACGGCGCGTAGGGAGCCGGATCGTTCGCGCCGACGATCACTTCCTTGAAGTACGGCGACAGCAGTTCGATCTGGCGCTGAATCAGCGGCTTCCCGCGGAACTCCATCAGCGCCTTGTTCTCCCCCATGCGGGAGCTCGCTCCTCCCGCGAGGATTCCGCACGTCGCCGCGTGGCGCATCGCAAACGATGTTAACAGGAAGTCGTCTCAGATGTAGAGTTTCCACATGCTCGTGAAGCTCCTCCTGGCGTTGCTGGTTCAGGCGGCCGACGCCGACGCGGCGAAGGTCGTCGATCGCATCAACGTCCACCGCAAGGCCGCGGGTCTCGAGCCCCTCGCGATCGACCCCGCGCTCTCCAAGGGCTGCGCCGCCCGTGCCGCCTATCTGGTGACCAACGTCGATCATCCCTCGACGCAGGGGCTCGGACTTCACGCCGAGGACCCGAAGCTCCCCGGCTACACCAAGGAAGGGGAGAAAGCGGGGAAGGCGTCGGTCATCTTTCTCGGTCTCGAAGGCCCGGCCGCCGTGGAGGGCTGGATGGGCTCGCTCTTCCACCGCATCCCGCTGATGCAGTCGCGCCTCCGCAAGGTCGGCTACGGCGTCGCGCGGGGCGGACCGGCGAACGTGACCGTGGTCCTCGACGCCACGAACGGGATGGGCCCGGTGAAGGACTCGACGGTCGTCCTCTATCCGGCGGAGGACCAGAAGGACGTGCCCCTCGCCTTCGTTCCCGAGATCCCCGATCCGATCCCCGATTCGCTCAACAACAAGGCCGGTTACCCGATCACGGCGATCTTCGCCGAGGGCGCGCTCATCAAGGACGTGAAGGCGTCGCTCAAGGATGCCGAGGGCAACGACGTCCCCGTCTGGCTTTCCTCCCCGGAGAAGCCGGCGGCCGCCGACTACCAGCGCAACACGGTCGGCCTGATCGCGCGCAAGCCGCTCCGCCCGCAGACGGCGTACACCGCCACCGTCTCCGCCCTCGTCCGCGGCAAGCCGTGGCTCAAGACCTGGACCTTTACCACCGCTGAGAAGTAGGTCGACTCGCCTGCGGCGAAGCCGCAATTGCCCACTCACGACAAGTAATCTCCCGGGCCCTCGCGCTTATAATGGGACTGACGGAGAACCTCTCGTGATCAAACGACTCGCCCCGCTCGTCGCCGTGCTCCTGGCCGCCGCCCCCGCCGAAGACACCCCCGATCTCCTCATCTATGGAGGCACGTCGGCGGGCGTCATCGCCGCGGTCCAGGCGAAGAAGATGGGAAAGACGGCGGTCATCGTCTGCCCCGACAAGCACCTGGGCGGGCTCTCGAGCAGCGGCCTCGGGTTCACCGACACCGGCAACAAGGGCGTGATCGGCGGCCTGTCGCGCGACTTCTACCACCGCGTCTGGAAGTACTACCAGAAGCCCGAGACGTGGGTCCACCAGAAGCGCGACGAGTACGGCAACAAGGGCCAGGGCACGCCCGCCATGGACGGCGAACATCGGACGATGTGGATCTTCGAGCCGCGCATCGCCGAGGCGGTCTTCGAGGACTTCGTGAAGGAGTTCGCCATCCCCGTCCATCGCGACAAATGGCTCGACCGCAAGAACGGCGTGAAGAAGGAAGGCGACCGGATCGTCTCGATCACGACGCTCGACGGCGCGACCTGGCGCGGCCGGATGTTCGTCGACGCCACCTATGAAGGCGACCTGATGGCCGCCGCGGGCGTGTCGTATCACGTCGGCCGCGAGGCCAACTCCGTCTACGGCGAGACGTGGAACGGCAACCAGGTCGGCACGCTCCACCACGGCCACTATTTCAAGAAGCCGGTCTCGGCGTACGTCGTCCCGGGCAAGCCCGACAGCGGCCTCGTGGCCGGCGTCAGCGCCGAGCCTCCCGGCGTGAAGGGCGAGGCGGACCACCGGCTCCAGGCCTACTGCTACCGGATGTGCCTCACGAACGCGCCGGAGAACCGGATCCCGTTCCCGAAGCCCGACGGCTACGATCCGAAGCAGTATGAACTGGCCGTCCGCGTCTTCGACGGCGGCTGGCGCGAGCACTTCGGCAAGTTCGATCCGATCCCGAACCACAAGACCGACACGAACAACCACGGGCCGTTCAGCACCGACAACATCGGCGCGAACTACGACTATCCCGAGGCGACGTACGAGCGGCGCCGCGAGATCCTGAAGCAGCACGAGGTCTACCAGAAGGGGCTGATGTACTTCCTCGCGAACGACGAGCGCATTCCCGAGGACGTGCGCGCGGCGGTCGGGAAGTGGGGGCTGCCCAAGGACGAGTTCAAGGACAACGGCGGCTGGCCGCACCAGATCTACGTGCGCGAGGCGCGCCGCATGGTCGGGTCGTACGTCATGACCGAGCTCGACTGCCTCGACAAGCGGCCGACGCCGGAGTCGGTGGGCATGGGCTCGTACACGCTCGACTCGCACAACGTCCGGCGCTACGTCACGCCCGAGGGGAACGTGCAGAACGAGGGCGACATCGGCGTCCATTGCCCGCGGCCGTACGAGGTCGCGTACGGCGCGCTGGTGCCGAAGAAGGGGCAGACCGCGAACCTGTTCGTCCCCGTCTGCCTCTCGAGCTCGCACATCGCCTACGGCTCGATCCGCATGGAGCCGGTGTTCATGGTGCTCGGCCAGTCGGCGGCGACGGCCGCGGTGGCGGCGGATTGCCCGAGGATCATGAAGACGGGCTCCATGCGAATGCTGCCAAACGCAATGTGCGAGGCCGACACGCACACCGGCACGAGAAGATTCTCGGCCTGACCCTTTTTCGGCACGAGCGCGCCGTAGGAAATTTCGTAGGGACGGATCGACACGCCGATGTCGCCCTCGTTCTGCACGTAGCCCTCGGGCGTGATGTAGCGC
>Ga0134121_10000671_pt1 | contig 36985 bp, 21 predicted proteins | sample KB301_FD_96463 | JGI IMG/M metagenome (GOLD analysis project Ga0134121, IMG submission 96463) | Terrestrial soil microbial communities without Nitrogen fertilizer from Kellogg Biological Station, Michigan, USA - KB3-0-1 | ecosystem: Environmental > Terrestrial > Soil > Unclassified ...
CAGCTGCGGCAATGGATGGCCGCATCATAAAATCCGCAATCACTTTCACGACCGTTTCGAGATTGATCTCCTGCGTGTCTAATCTACTTCGGCGAACGAACGCGTCCCACTGCGATAGTTTGCCAGCGTCGGAAACGAACTCAATTGACAAACCAATCGGTAGTTCATTTGGCAATACAGTGCGGCGACGCCTGAAGGTAGCATCGATGGCTCGGACTAAAATCGCACCGTCAAAATCAAACTGCTGCGATAGCAACCAAATGTCGTAGTAATCTTTCATGCGGCTATTAGTCAGACCGAGATTTACAATTGCTTCGAACTTCTCTGCGATAGCAGTTTCCTTCGGATAGGTCAGAAGAATGGGAGCGGGAAAATCCAGGAGCGTTGGAAACTCTTCCTGTTGTGCTGCGGGAGTAACCGCATCACCGAAGCCGATGTCGACCTGCAATGGAATCCGTATCTTGCCTAGTCGAGCTTCGAGCGTGACGCGCATGCCTCCGTAGACATTGTCTTCCCGAATCTGCCGAACTCGAATCGTCTCGCTTCGAAAGACCAAACCGTCGTCTTCAACGGTCAGTGTACAGATGTCGCGGAAGATCTGATCTAGTTCTTCGGGAGACTTATCCAGGATCGCAAGTAGGTCCAAATCCTTAGTGGGCCGGTATTGTTCGCCGGTCCATACACGAAGCAACATGGCACCCTTGACAACAAATTCTTTTGCGTAGACTGAGCGGCTCAACCTGTACATTAGCCGTTCCAATCCATAGCGCATTAGAACATACTGAAAATCTTCACCTGATTGCCGCGAGAGATTCAGTAATCGCTTTTCAACTGAAGCGCTGATATTTCGCAAAGCCCGAGTCATGCGATCGTCTCCAGGTAGGGCCGCATCACGTTTGCAACCCGGCAGACTTTCGCGTATTTCCAGAGATCGTCGATTTTGCACTTGCGGTTACGACGACATTCGCGCAGGGCTTCAATCGCCACATCTAGTCCTATCTTGTTGCGATATTTGAAGCAGTCTGCGACGGTCTTCGCCGGACAATAAACTCGGACAGTAACGCCGTCGATCTTGTGAGTCTCAACACCCGAGGAGAAAGCTGCTTCAGAGAATCTCATTACGCGAAGCCTTGGTGTCTCAACCTGCGGACGTGCAGATTTTCGGTCAAGCGCAATCCAGACTTCGGAAGGGCTTTGCGTGCCAATGTCGTGGAAACGAAGCGCCGACAGTAGACATATGATGCCGCGCGGTACCTTCTTTGCCACCTCCGCGAGAGAAAAGTTGCCGGAGATTCTCGCGTTCGGAAGCATGTAGACACCGCGGCCCATTCGGACCAGCAGGCCTCGTTGATAGAGTCGCCGTAGATGCTCCGGATGAATTCCTTTTCCGGTTAGATCTTGAATCCGTAGTATCTTTGCCTTCCGCGCGAGGTTGAGAACCTGCTTCTCTTTGGTGAGTTCCTTACTCATGTGTAAAAGTATAGCCACATATTAAAATCTGGCAAGACTATTACACATTCGCCGATTCCTGTTCGCGGAGTAGTAACATTGCCAGTTGGAACAGGGGCTCTCTGCGTTGCGTGCGTGACTTTGGTGTCCATCGCATAAACAAAACCTACACGCATAAACAAAACCCTTGCAATCCGAGTCGTTAGTGATAGAATCCCGCGCCTCTATAGAACCAGTTGCGAGTTGGGCTAGCTCGGCCCCAGGCTTCTTGGCTTGCTATGCTGTTCCACTCAGAGTAGCTGAGTTGGTGTTGCGAATGGGGAACGCATCCCAATCAGGTTTCTCGCTTCTTCAATAACTGCGCGTCTTAAACTGGGTCGTCTCGCAGACTCTGACTCACATTCGCAATTCTAATGACTCCTAATTCAGGCAATTGTCAGTTTCAATGAGAGTGAACCGGAAGTCGATAAAGTTAAGGAAGGAGCCTTGAGATGCCAATATCGAAGATTTGGCGGTGATGGCGAAGTAGAGTGCAGTGCTATGGACCGGCCGCCACGGCAATTATTCGAACAGGCATAAGTGGTGGTATTGCGAGGACTCTACTGCTAGAATCCGATTGCATTTGAACAATAGGTAAGCAGGTATAATTCAATGATTAATTCATCGCAATTACACGAAGACACTACGGAAGAAATCGGAGAGTCCTTTGATATTCCGAGTCTGAAGCGTGCCCTGCACGACCCGGAACTTCGAGAACGGATTTGCCGCCATTATCAAATCCGTGCGGAACATGAAATTGCTGTTGAATCGTCGCTTGACGATCACCGTGAGCACCGCAAAATGGCAATTTTTAACTCCTGGTGAGTTGGTTAATTGAGGCTGGCGGCGCTTAGAATAAAGCATGCTTATTCTTGTGACCGGAGCAGCGGGTTATTTAGGAAGTGCTGTCAGTTTAGCCTTGCTGAAGGCCGGACACCAGGTTACCGGTGTTGGCCATCACCACCCGCAATTTGCACGACTCTTTGATGCATCGTATCAATCCATCAAGACAGACGTACGGGACATTCAAGCCTGGAGGGAGGCTTTTTGCGAGAGCGATGCGGTCGTGCATCTCGCGGCCACCGGCCAAGCGGCCTGCGAGGTTGACGATCTGGTAATTTCCCAAGTCCTTGAACGTTCAACCACATCATCCCGGCTAAAGTGCTTCATCTACACTTCCGGAACGATGCCGTTCGGGAATACCGGTGCGACCGCTATCAATGAGGATAGTCTTTTTGGAGGCGGAGTCGTACCTGATCTGATCGCATGGCGTCCTTCACACGAGCGCCGAGTGCTCTCATCATTTCAGTCAGGCTTTCGGGCAATGGTCGTGCGTCCGGGGTTTGTCTATGGGAACGGGCAAGGAATCTATGGTCTGCTGCTGGACCACGTCGACCAGTCTGGATGTGTACGCGTGCCAGGCAGCGGAGAACAGAGATGGTCGATGGTCCATGTCGATGATGTTGCCATGCTTTACACTCTGGTGATCGCTAACGGCGAGAAGGGTGTTTACCACGGAGTCAGTGAACCGGCTGTTCGCACTGCCGATCTCGCCAAAGCTATCGTGAATGAGGTCGGATCCCCAAGGGCTTGCTGGAAGGCCTGGCCCGTTGAAGAAGCACGTAAAGAAATCGGCTCGCTTGCTGATGGGTTAGCTCTTGACCAATGTATTGCCGCCCCTCGCGCACGCTCTCTTGGGTGGCGCCCTCAATATCTCAGTGCCGTTGCCTCGGCGCGGGAGGAAGTTCAACTTTGGAAGCAAAGGAACCTCACGAGATGGGACCATATGATGGGAATAGCGTAATTGATCCTGAATCTGCTGTTAGCATCGGCGCCTGGTCACTACTCGCCGACCTGCGACAAATTCTTTGTGGCCGCCTGGTAGCGCAAACTCGGAAACTCGGTAATCTCGAACCATTACTGATCAAAGAACTGATTTCTGATAGTGCCAAACACTGGGCCGGTCTGAGCACTGAAGACAAGTTTCAGAAGGAGAGGTTAGTTGAATATCTCAACCGTGAAGCAGATCTGACTGTAGGCCTGGAGACCGATCATGACTGGGCCTCACTGTTCGAGCGTCTGATAGTGCCCTACGTTATATCGGTGACCGATGATTTCAAGGTCCACCCGTGGTTCCCCGATCAGACGTTTCTGAGTGTTTACTATCGGGAATTCGATCATGGGTCCAATGGCGCCAGGCCCACAATTCCTCTTTTTCTGACAGAAAAAACTATTTCTCAACTTCGTCCGACGCCCGGGACATATCAGGACCTGTTGCGTGTCGCCACCACATTGCCTGATGCGCGGGTGCGCTTCGCTTCGGGTATGCGAGCACTACAGTCGAAGCTGGTTGGGGATTACGACCGCGTGTTGACGCAGGAGAGCCGTGATATTGATCGTCTCGTCGGTAACGGCTCAGCGTTGATGTATGGCATAGAAGACAAATCCTGGCCACCGCTTGGTCTGATATGTTTCTCCTCTCCGATTATCGGCCTTTACCACGAACTCCTGCTGCCGGCCGACGTGAAGGAGATTTTGCCGCGGCCGCAGTTCAGACGTTCAATTTTCATTTGTCGAGCAGTACTGGGCCAACTGGATCAGGCGTGCCTGGATGAACTCATTGAGAGTTCATCGGTATACACCCGGGCAGAAGGTCCGCCTGTTTCGCACATTGCGATCGAAGAAACAGAAGTAGGTACGGTTGATCTGTTGGTCTGTAGCACATGTGAAGGCAGTGGAACGAATGCCCGTTGCGTTTTCGGGGATATCGACACTTGGCTCAATCCCATGTTGGGAACGTTCTTGAGCGGACTTAAGCAGATCGCCGCACGCGCCGAGCTGGAGCCTTTGAAGAAATATGCCGCGACGCTCTCTCACGTTCTTCATACTCCGATAGCGACGATTGCTACGTCGTTTTTTTATTATCTGGAAAAGATCGCGCCTGAGGACGCTGAGTTAAAAGCGGCTCTGGAAAAGCTCGGTGCGTCTCTCTTTGCCCTTTACCAAATCACGGAATCCACCAGCCGGAATTTTCAATTCGAAAGACAGGGAGACTCGGACTCGCTCAAGTCTGCGTGGCCGGTGCAGGCTGGAGGCACGAGCACAGATCTTGTGGAGATCGTAAGAGAACTCGAGTTCACTCCGTTTTTCGAGAGCCTGTTCCAAATGGGGATAGAACTGCGGCCGCAGGTCGGTGGCACTCAGACTCTGGTAAGCGGATACAAGGGCGATTGGTACGTGATCTTTTATACGCTCCTGAAGAATGCATTTACGGGCGCGTCGCGATGGAAAGTGGAGCAGGATTCTCAAGCTTCGGTTGCCGTCACTCTCAATCTGCTGTATCCGGACGACGAAAGCGGGACCTTCAGTCTCGAGTTTCGAAACCCCTCGCCACGTTTGGATCCTGCCTTGCTTGTCGCTATGGGCCAGTGTCTGACAAGCAAGCTCGCAAGAATTCCAACAGAGATTTACAGAAAAAATCCGAGCGGAGGTTTTGGCGTTGGCCTGGGCATTGTTGGCGACATAATCAAAGCCAACGGGTTTACTGCGACGATCGAGCAGGACGCATCCACGCTCGAAGTCATTTTGAGAATCAATGACGTTCCGGTCAGAAACACTTAGCCATGGTGCAAAGCAAACTTAAGCCACTTCAGGGTAAAGCGGCGTCGCCGTTATACCTGCACTTTACTGACTTCAAGCGGATGCCCGCGTTCGCCGACGACACCTTCTATGTCCTGTTCGTCGAGGACAACCCAAACCTGTTTGCGATACTGAAAGATTTTGTCAAAGACGCTTTGGCAGAGCATGACCTGTCGAAAATTGTCTGGTACAGCGCCCCTAACCTCGAAAGTGCAATTTCCTATATCGACGAAGCGGATAAGAAGACGGGTAGTCGCGGCTACAAAGGCTTCGACCTCGTTCTTTGTGATTTATTGATTCCGAAGTCGGATAACCCTGACGAGTGCGACATTACTTACGGCTTTGCGGTGGCCCGGAAGATAGCTGAAAAGCAGTGGCTTGCCCCCGTCATAGGCTTGAGCGCCTATACGGATGAAGAGAATACTCGCGCAACAAAATGGTTGTTGAGTCAGGAGGAATTTGAGAAAGAAGGTATACCCGTCTTCGGTGACTTCCTGGCCAAAGGAACTATTGCGCTCAACCCAGCCAACCGTGCGCTTTTTGCCGCAAAACTCCGCCGGCATGTCATTCCCCTATTTCATTACGCCAAAGCCGCGGCAGGAACTGAGGAATCCCTCTTTCATGGCGACCCGACCTTCTTTGTCGGTAATGAGATGTTGCGGATACTTCGTCAATTAGTCTGGTTGTCGCGACTCGAGGTCGATAGCTGGCGCACACTGCCGAAGATTCTGCTTCTAGGCCCAACAGGATCGGGTAAAACACATCTCGCCTCGACCTACCATCGGTTCTTACAACTACAGGATCGCATTTTGAATCGAGCGGCAGAGACGCGCCCGCCAAACCCAATTAGAGTTAACTGCGCAGGTCTCATATCGTATGACTTGAGCGGACAAATCGAGATGTACGGTGCGCGAGATAATACGCAAGCGTTAGGACTGAGACGGGGACACGACATCGTAACTCAATTAGGAGCGTTCGAGAGAGCGAGCGTGTATATCGACGGGCAAGGTACTCGGTGGACTGCGTTCGCCCCACCCAATTTAAGGCCACAGTACGGCGCGGGCGGCGTTGTCTTCTTTGACGAGTTTGCCAATCTGCATTTGACGTTGCAGGCTGGAGTACTCAATGCGATTGAAGAGGGTTGGATTAGAAGAACGCTTGACAATTCAACGGTTAACATCGGCTGCCATATTGTCTGCGCCACTAACGCGGATCCGTCAAAAACAACGCGCGAGACGAGTGATATAGACTTCCAGGATATTGACTCGCCACGAATGCGGCAGGATCTTCTTGACCGTATCCCGTATGTCATTAACGTGCCGAGCCTGCGTGAGCGTGAACCCGCGGAGATTCTTGGCCTGCTGGAGCGCTTCGCCAGACTAAGTTCGGGAGTGTCCGAGGTTCACATAACTCCATCAGCAGAAGAAATTTTGTTCGCTGCAATCAAGAGCGAGAAAAATATAGTCACCAGTATTCGTCATCTCCAAAGCATCGCGAGGTTGCAGCCTGGAGAGAATGTTATTTCTGACAGCAACCTCCGCTGGGTGATAGAAAAGGCTCGCATACTGAAGGCTAAATCGTTATTCAGAGGGGGCGAGCTCACCATCGCGGAGAAGGCGAAAGAAATCGGCCTTAAAGAATGGCTCTGTGTTGATCTTCCGCCCTATACGGGTTGGGGCGTCGAACAACTTTACAACGTGCACAAAGATCCTGAACGTCATCAGGTCCCGAATTTCCAGGAGCAGCAATACCAGACCGCAGAGGGCCAGGAGAAAGAGTGGCGATACTGGCTTCTCTCGGCATACTTCGAGAGAGAGGCGACTGCGCTTAAGCTATTCCAGAAAGATAAAAGGATCTTTAATGCGCGACGTAATCAGGCGCGCAAAAATTTCGGTCTCAAAACCGATGGACGCAAAGACAGGAAAAATGCAGAGACTTTCGACCGGCAGATATTACTGAGCCCTGAATTACGGTTGCGGGACTCTAAATCAGGCGACAAACCGTAATCCACGACCCGCTCACATTGCTCTCACAAACAACTCACAAAGGCCCTCCACATTTTCCGGGTTAGCCCGAAAAGTGTCGGCCTAGTTTCGTAAATTACTGCTAAAATCTGCTCAGCGTATGAGTTACGGCGATTCGTAAAAAGTGGCATACCCGGTGCTTTGGGCGTTGGTGCCGCGGCTTAAGAGCCGCGGGCATTGTTTAGGAACCGAATGACGAACGTAGTACTCATTGTGCCTCCCGGCTACACAGTGCCACACGCACAGTTCAATCTGGAGCGCCTTGGCCTATCCTATCTTGCGTCACCACTACGAGCGGCCGGTCACCAGGTCGCGATCGTGGATTCCATTATCGAACGACTGAGCTGGGCCGAGTTGTTGAGGGAGGTCCAACATAATCGTCCGGATGTCCTCGGCGTTTCGCTCATGTCCCATCACGGGGTGACAGAGCTCCGGGATTTTCTCCGCGACGCGAGAAGGGAACTACCCGGTACACACATCTGCCTCGGCGGAATGTTTCCTTCCCTTAACTGGAAGAAATTGCTGGAAACGCTTCCCGAAGTGGACAGCGTGATCTGTGGCGAAGGAGAGCAGACGTTTGTTTCCCTGGCGAACGCCACTCAAGACGCAACGCCGTTAGATTCCATACCGGGCTTGGCCGTGCGAGCGCCATCCGGCCCGCGATTCGAGGCCGCGCGCACACCCATCGATCTCGACGAACTTCTGTTGCCCTCACGCGACCAGCTTGGGACAATTCTCGCGCGTGGTGGTCCTGCCAGTCTTATCTCGAGTCGTGGCTGCTACGCCCGTTGCACCTTCTGCACAATTGAGGCTGTTACGCGCTCACTCTATCCGCGACCGCAGCGATACCGGTCTCCTGTGAGTGTCGCTGATGAGATGGAGTCGTTGTGTCGAACGTACGGCGCGCGACGATTCTACTTTGTGGACGAAAACTTCATTGGACCGGGGCGGCGTGGGCGCGAGCGTGCGCAGGCCATCGCGCGTGAGATCAAAAGCCGGAACCTTGCGGTAACGTTCAGTCTCGAATGCCGTTGTATGGATGTTGAGCGTGAGACTTTTCGCGAGTTGGTTGAGGCTGGACTGCAACGCGTCTTTCTTGGTGTTGAGACTATCGTCCAGGAAGAACTCGACCGGTTCCACAAGGCACAGGACGAACCGATGGTCCATCGGGCCATCAACACACTTCGCGATTTGAGGGTTCACGTCGAAATCGGTTTCATACTCTTCACTCCGTGGTCCACGCTCGAATCGCTCGCAACCAAACGCCGGTTCCTCGAAGAATTCGGTTCGCACGCGACTGCCAGTCTGGGCAGCTATCTTTCTGTTATGCCGGGTACCGAGCTCGAGAAGCAGTTGCGTGACGAGAATCTGTTGGCAGGCGAATGGCCTGATTACTGGTTTGAGTTTAAGGATCAGCGCGCGTCGATTCTCTTTGGCTTAGTGCAGCAGGAATTAGTCACGCCGTGGAACAACGTCATTCAGGAACTACTCGGCTATCAATGGAATCAACCGTTCGATTGGGGGATACAGCACGCGCTCGATCGCTCAGCCGATCCAAAACTTGATTTTGTAGAAGAACTTTTACAGTGGGCTTCTGAAGTGCGGTACCAACATTTTGACGCGCTAATGGAGATAGTCTCGCGATTATCACTCCCGCAGGATGCTACAAATCCTCCGGCGTGGGCACGTGATGGGCTTCGCGAGATTGCTGCTTCATCGCGCAGGCACGCGGCGGAAACTTCCGCGATGCTCCGGGCTCTTGAAGATTGCCGGGTGGAAACGCCGGTATTCGCTGCGAGTGTTAAACTCAGATAGGAGACGGTCCAATGAAGACTTATCAACAAACATCTATCACAATGCGACTTATGCTCACGGTGCTGCTGTTGGCGGCTACCCTTGCCAGTTTTGTCGGCTGCGATCCACCTGCAAATACGAACTCGAGCGGCAACGTGTCGACGACGATCGGCATGCTTCTTCCGCTGGGAAGCGAGACTGGCACTCAGGCACGCAAGGGAGCCGAGCTTGCATTGCGCGAACTCAATGCGACTTCCGGACCGCTTCAATTTGAGGCCCGCTGGGAAGATGAACGCGGCGAGCCAACCGCGGCAGGGACGCGCGCCGAAGCGCTTGCTTCCGACGCAAAAGTGCTGGGCATTGTTGGGCCAATAAATTCAGGACCGGCCATCGCCGCAGCCGACGTCGCAAATCGTCAACGCCTCGTACTCATCTCACCGCTGGCTTCGACACCTGTTTTGGCGAAGCCTCACGACTTCTTTTTCCGCACTTGGACCTCGGACGCGGCCGAAGCGCAGTTTGAAAGCGGCTACGCGCGAGACGAACTGCGCGTCAACGATCTCGTGATTCTTCACATTGGCGCGGCTTACGGCCAGGATCTTGCGAAAGCTTTTGCGGCGGATTTTCAGTCGCGTGGCGGCCGAGTCGTGGACACGATCGAATACCCGCCGGACACGCAGAGCTTTGGGCCAATTGTGAATCGCGTTATTTCCCGTTCGCCTCAGGCTCTTTACTTCGTGGGCTACCCGCCCGACATCGCTGAAATCCTGCGTGAGATACGTTCGCGTCGCGTCAATTTTTTGATTCTGGGCGCGGCAATCATCTCGGATCCGAGTGTGTTTAGCCTGGCCGGAAAAAACGTCGAAGGCGTTATGTTCCCGTTCCCCGCGACTTTTGATCCGACCGGAACTTCTGCCGCAATGAAGAAGTTCACCGACGATTACAAGAAAGCGAATAACGAAGAGCCGAGCTTCATCGCTGCTCAGGCGTACGACGCGACGATGTTGCTCGGGCAGGCGATCAAAACCGCACGTGGCACCCGTTCGACTATGCCGACGCGTGAGGAAGTTGAGAAGGCGCTCGACTCGATCGATCGCTACGACGGCGCCACAGGCACGTTCGTCTTCGACGACAACGGTGACGCGATTCGCACTTTCCGTATGTACGAGATACGCGACGGACGCATGGTCCCCCGAGAAACGAGCAGGAGTGCTGCGGCTGGTTCGGGAGCTAAGTAGACACCAAAGTCGGCAGCGGGATGATCAAAACACTTCTCGAAAGCACTCCGGATGCCGCCATTTTTCTGTTGGCCGCGATTTCGTTCGGAATGGTCTGGGCTTCGAGACGAGAAGGGCTTTTTCATCTCGCTCTCGGCGGTTTGATGATCTGCTCTGTCGGCCTGTTCAACCACGCGGTTAACGCCGGATTAGGAATCCCGTTCAGTATCGGCGTTGCCGTAATAACCGGAGCGATGTTGGGGTTGGCGGTTGAGCTCGGTCTTTATCGAGTATTCCGCCGGCGAAACGTTTCCGGCGAATCCTTTCTTCTCGCCTCGTTCGGACTCCTCATCGTATTCGAGCGCGTTACTTCAATGTCGCTGGGAACCATGCCTCTTTCCCTTGAAATACATCGCGGTATAGTCGAACGAATCAATTTCATGGGAAGTGAACTCACGGCAATTCAATGGAAGACTGTAAGCGTAGCGTTGGTAGTGTTCATCGTGATCGCGTTCATGTACATTGGTGAATGGGGACAAAAGTTGAACGCCGTACGACAGTCCGGCTTCCTATATGATTGGCGCGTTGGCCGCTCTTCCGTTCTGCTGGCGGGAGTCAGTCTGATCTCCGGCGCGATCGCTGCACTTGGCGGCGTGCTTTATCACTTACAACATCGCATTGTCATTGAACGGGCGGCGATGGCGTACATCGTGCCTGCATTTGTGGTGGTCCTAAGTGCTGAAAGTGTCGGAGGTTTGGTGGCGTCCTTGGTTCCGCCACATCGCCACAGCGCAAAGATCGATCGCGGTCTTCGCGTGGGTTTGTATCTGTTGATGGCCTTCTTGCTGGCCATTCTCACTCAGGTAGTGACGCGAGTATTAGAACCGGAATGGAAGAATGTCATCCTGCTCGGAGTGACACTGCTCGTACTCAGGTTCGGAACTGTGGGCAGAAGAGAGCGCCTACCAGCAGGTGTCACCCCATGAACTACTTCGCCGATCTTGCGCTGCGCCTGGCGCTGCTTCTGAATCTTGCACTCGCGCTGAATATTCCGTTTCGCTGGGGCGGGCGACTCATCCTGTCGCAGGGCATCTTCGTCGCAATGGGAGCATACGTTGTCGCGATAAGCATCGTTCGCTGGGATCTGCATCCGGCGCTTGCAGTTCTGTTGGCCGGACTGATCGCTGTACCAAGCGGATGGCTGCTCGCGCGCATCGCTGCTCCTTTGAGTGCAGCCACCTTCGCCCTGCTTACGTTTCTACTCGCTCTCGCCGGCATGGAGATCCTGGAGAATTGGGACTCGCTCACGGGTGGTCGTTCAGGCATAGGCGGCTTACATAACCTATTCCTCCCCGGTTTGAATGCCTCGCCTAAAATGTCGGTCGCATTGGTTCTTCTGTTACTAGGCCTGCTCTTTTTTCTGCTGGCTCGTTTCCTTTTCCAGACGCAGTTTGGACGTGCCGTTCGAGCATCGCGCGACGACGCGACCGGCGCGGAACTCGACGGGATCAGTGTGATACGTGTCGAGCGGGATGTTTTTATTCTCTTCGCGGTCCATTCTGCTTTAGCAGGTGCGTTGTGGGCGTTCGCGTTGCCGCGCGTGATTCCGGAATATTTTGATTTCGCAGTTTTGTCTTTGCCCATTGTTTTAGCCTGCATCCTGGGCGGCGGAGAGCAGCCCAGGCATGCTTTGTTAGGGGCGCTCCTGGTCCTTGCTCTGGATGAAGGGGCGCAGCGATTGCCCACCACGCCGGAGGTTCGAGCAGACGTCCCGCTTCTGGTTGTCGGCATCGCGTATGTCGTTGTCACGTTAATCAACGGCGACTCAGGTGTGCTAAGCACCGCAAATCGGTTTAAAGCACGGTTGCGCCGTTACATGTGACGATCGTTACCTCAATGAGAAAACCCGTCGTCCAGCTTGAAGATTTCACGTTGTTAAGAGAGGGAATCCCGCTCTTTAACCCGTTGTCTCTGACGATTGATGCCGGTCAGACGATCAGTGTGCTGGGTGAAAACGGCGTGGGTAAAACGACGCTGTTAAATCAACTCGCAGGTCTGCGTCGACCAGGAATTCAATATCGGGGACGGTGTTCGGTGCTTGCATCAGCGACCAATAAAAAAGCGGTGGAGAGTGCCTGGATGGGAGTCATGTTGATACGACAAATGCCCACAAGCTACAAACGATTGACCGTGCTCGATCAGGTGTTGTTGTCAACAATGAAACCTTACAGCCTGTGGGCTTCCGTATCGATTTCTGTTCGCAAGTCGAGAATGGATACTCGCCAGCGCGCCATGAATGCGCTGGACGAGATGGGCCTGGCTAATGAAGCTGCAACGCTCGTAGAACATCTCTCACTCGGTCAGCGGAGATGCCTCGCGTTGGCATCTGTTCGTGTGAGGCTTGAGTCCGGCCATCTTCAACTGCTGATGCTCGATGAGCCGATGAGCGGGCTTGATGAGTCGCGTCGCCTGATTTTTAACCAGGTTCTTAGAGACGTTGCCGCGCGTGGTTGCGCAACGATGGTCGCGGAACATCTCGGAATCAGTCAATCACCCCTCGGGGAAACGGCAATAACGTTGCAAGCTTACTCGGGAGAAGCCTTGTGAGTGTGGTTTTGGAGATAACAGACATCGAAGCCGGGTATCAGTCTGATTTGGTGCCGGTGATCAAGAAGGTGTCATTTCGCGCCGAGCGTGGAGCGGTAGTCACTCTGATCGGAAAAAACGGAAGTGGAAAATCGACGTTACTCCGCGGCCTCGCGGGTGACCCGCAGGTCTATTTACGCGGCGAAGTCAGATTTCAAGGTTACCTTATGAAGCGCAACCCTCACTGGTGGCGACAGCACTCGGTGCTTTGGATACCTCAGCAGGGAGGGGCGTTTGAAGAGCTCAGCGTCAATGAAAATCTGAAGCTTTCCGCGCATTGGGCCGGCGCGCAACGCATCGATGCCGCATTGCAGTTATTTCCCGATCTGGAAAAACTTCTAACGCGGAAGGCGATGTATCTCTCCGGCGGAGAGCGGCGCATGCTGGAACTGGCGATTGTTACCTTCGTGTCGTTGCCGACAGCGCTCTTAATTGACGAACCAACAGCCGCTCTGTCTTTGCGAAACGCAACTCGCTTTCTCGAATACGTCAATACGCTTCTGGATAACGGCACTACGGTTGTCCTGGCCTCACATCAGGAAGAACTAAGCACTCGAGCGAATCAGATCGTGCATATAGGACAAAAAAGCTAGAGAGAAATTTATCCTCTCTAGCTTGTTCGCTGTTACTTGGTCCACAGACGTGGCTAGCTTCAGGGAAGCTCCGCCAAGGTCTCCTCCTTGAATAAGGAGAACTTGCGGGTAAGGTCGTTGAGCGTTTCCGCAGGACCAAAGATACAGATGCCGAAGTACTCCAGCTCTGATTCTTTAGTTCGCAGTGTTTGGTCCAACTGCTGCTCGGCAGACGAGCCGAGCATCGTGTTGACGAAGTCGGTGAAGGGAATCGCAAGTCGCATCGCCGATTCACGCAACGTGCGAATCTGGTTCCCGTTTTTCGCGCTCAGAATTATGAACGGGTAACGGCTGATCGCGGGATGCGTCGATCCGTCGGCGTCTTTGTACTGCAGGAACTGAACATCAGCGGGTTGGCACTGGCTGATCAAACCGGCAGACATGTGGCCCAGCGCATTCATCAACTGCGGCAACTTAACTCGGCGGTTCAGCACCGCGACGAACTTGTAAACGTTATCACTGTACAGCATCGTTTTCTCCTCATAAAAAGAAGGGGCGCGCGAACGCCCCTTCGTTGGTGGCTGGTTTACATGGCGGTGACAAACTCATCCAGGCTTGTTGTAGCCGGCTCGACACTTACCAACTCTGGTGGCATAGAGCTGAGCAGTTCGAAGACTCCATCGATGGCGTTCAACAAACCCCAGACTTCGCGATAGTCCTCCGGCCAACCGGGGTGGTTTGCGTCCATGTCGCGTTGCCGCTCATAGACTGAGTTTGCCCACTCCCTGCTCCGAGGATGTCTGTGGTGCCAATCATGATCCGGTAAGCCCTGGACCAGGACGGCGATCCGGGCTAAGCCGTGACCGATCATTTTTACGAACCACAGTGCCTTCGCCGCTGGTCCGCGATGGGTTGGATACGGCGCGCCGAGGAACCGGCCCACCGTCAGTCGACCGACGTGCAGTTTCGCCGACTGATCGCTCTGCCTTTGCAACAGCCACCGATGCTCGCAAACAAACTGGAGCAGCGCGCTGGCCTGGTAGAGCAGGGTGATCGGCAAGACCCAACACAACAGGACTGCTCGCCATTGGTTGGTCAGGATGACCACCGCGAACAAGCTCCCATAGAAAGCGAACACCAGCAGCGATCGCCGAAGACCGCCGAAGAGATTCGCCTTCACACGCGCAGCGAAGAACAGCAGGTGATATCGGGGTGAGACTACAGCGCGTGCCAGTTGCAGCCACAACTGTCTTTTCGTCTTTCCAGGCTTGAAACCAAGTTTTGCAAGAAAGACGAAATCGGGATCGAGCACCGTCCCGAATGTTTCCGCTGGGTGGTGGAGGAGTATGTGATCGCGGTAGTACTGGTCATAAGATGCGATAAAAAGCACCACGCTGACCGCTTCACCGATCCAGCGATCGATTCGCTTGTTACCTGTGAGCACCGTGTGTACGGATGAGTGGAAGATGCTTACTTGAAATCGTCTCGCACTCGAGACGACGCTCAACCACATCACAGGCAACAGCAGCCACGCGATCGTTTGACTGGTGACCGCGACATACCCTCCGATGGCGCCGAATACCAACCAAAACGCTGCTGCGCCAACTTGCAGCGTTGGTGTGCTTCTAAAGAGAGGTGACTGGCCGGGCGTTGCGCGTCCGGTCAGCCATGTCAGGAAATTCTGCACCCAGCAGTGCAGAACACCTGGCAACCTCTCCGATACAGCGACCATACTCGTTCGTACGTCGCCTACATCACTTTCAGACATAGCATTTTTCCTTTCGGTTAATGCCCTGCCGAAAGCAAAGAAGACGGCTTAACTGATATACTCGCCCATGTGGCGGGCTAACAGTTCTCGCTAACTTCTCTGCTCCACGACGGGCGGGAGGTTTGTGCCTTGAGCTACTCACATCGCCTGTTTGTCGACTGGATCGATGTGGCAGCCCGCTACGTTTATTTTGTTATCAAAGAGCGCGCCACATGAGAACCTGCTCACTCCGCCTGAATTCAATCAAGTTCCCCGCTGTCCTTATATAACTGCAAGGACCATACCGCCCTTTTTCCCAGAGGAATAGACATTCGTCGTTATGAAAACGCGAGTACGGCGGGATGATTGTGTTTTGTTTATGAGAGCTAAGTGATTTCGTAAGCAATAACCAAAACAACCTTGGAGTGCACGGAGAGAACGGGCACTACAACATTCAATCGCGGTTCCTAAATGGTGTTGCGTCGTATTCGAGAGAAAACGGAGTTAGGGGTGACGGGGGTAATACGTGAGTGTTCAAGTTTCTGGATAAGCAGCATCTCCTTCATTTAGCATTAGTTTTGGTTTATCTGATCCCAAGCCTGAAATTCAACTCACTTGAAACGGCATCCGGCAGTGGAACGCCAGGCTCAGTCTCCGGTTTGATCAGCTTCGCGACCGCATCTTGGCCCATCACAACGCGAAACCATCGTTCGCGATCAGACATCACTCGGTATTGCCGCTCGTCAGCCGTGCCGGCGAGGTAGGGAAGATACACTGCAATGGATTCACACCCTTCGGCCCTGCAGCCCAGCCGATCGATACGCCCGGTGCGCTGTTCGATATTGCTTGGATTCCATGCCAGATCGTGATGAATGACATGGCGGCAGAATCGTTGCAGGTCCACTCCTTCACCCATGACCTCGCTGCACACAAAGATCTCCGGAAAGAAAGGCGTATTGAACGACCGCATCAACCGCGTGCGCGTTTCACGCTTTGTTCTACCTGTAGCTTCTCTAACATTGGCAACGGTCAGCTTTCCGCGATACGCATCGGAATCGCCTTCATCGCTAATCGCGATCTTTCCAGTCTCGGTTTTTAAGACGGCATCCAGATATGGTTCGCGTTCATTGTCGGAACATTGCTTAGTCAGAAACTCGATGAATCCCTCGAGCTTTTCGCGCCATGACCCAGCGGAACCCTCCACGTGATCGAGCATTCTCTGGACCGCTTCAGCTGGCTTTAATCGTTCGAACTCAACTAAGGGAAAGCACCTCACGAGCGTCGTTGGCTCCCGCAAGAAACGACGCATCGTGCTCTTTAGTGATTCGCTTTGATCGCTGAGAACCTGAACCGTTTCCATGGAAGTCGCATGGCGCTCGATCAGTTTTTCAAGGGCGCGGTCGAGTGCTTTCCGTGCTCGTCCATCCGCGTCATCGAAAAAGCGGTCCTGGATTCTTTCGAGCAAACGTTCGACAGCTTCAGGGCTACTGTCCTGATCAGCTTTGTCAAGGATCTGCTGCGCGCGAATGTGCATACGTCGCTCAATCTCGTCGCTAATGTGAATGCGCAGCGCACGACATGTATGACGATAAAACGCAAACACAAGTACTTTCTCGCCTTGCTGCCAATGGTCTACAGCGCGTCTCACGGTTGCCGAAATCTTGGGATGGGTCGATCCGCTAACATTTTTTAAAGTGCCATCGAACTGGGCGAGGTACCAGCGGGAGTGCGAGAGATCGGCGGTTATAGTGCCGACCTGGTCCTGTTCATCCTTTCCTGATTCCTGACTGTTTCGTGTGTAGCGGAAAGCTTCGTAGGACGAACAGAGTGCTTCTCCCAACACGTCTTTACTTGGATTCGCCGCACTTCGCGCTGCCAGAAAGAACGGAAGTAGTTGCTCGGTAGGAATCTGGACTCCTCCACGTTGCGAGGGATCAACGATCGCCGCGCCGTCGATTCGTTCGCGACGGGCAATCTCAGTTCCTGGCCAACAGGCAGTTTTGTTGTGACGGACCACCCACGTTTGCAAAGACTTCTCTGTCGACTCACGGTAACGTCGAGCAGTTTCATAAGCATCGCGCACCGCCATCTGGTGACTTGTGAGTGATGCCGCGGGCGAGTGCAGAATGCGGTCCCACCACGTCTCGACGTCAGATTCGCTATCCACATCTTCCGAACGCAACCGGCTCCAACTTCGCTGTAGTGCTATGGCACTGCGCTGGCTTTCAGTAAGCTGCGTCGCGAGACGATTCAGACAGTCTTTGAATTCTTCGCGAGTACCAAGCTCAGCGTCATTCCATCTCACGCCGCGAAAGCTTCTCAAAACGCTGACAAGCTCGTGATGTCCAAGTTGAAACGGCGTTGCCGTTAGAAAGAGCATTCTGTCAAATGCGTTAGCCATCGCTCCGTCGCCGGTGCGCAGATCTCTTTCTGAGTCGGGTGACTGAAGTTGCCGTGCCAGCGCCGTACCGGGATTCTTCAGGTGATGTGCCTCGTCTAGAACAAGTAGCGGTGAGCGCCAGCTGGTTCGGGCCAGCACTGCATTCCACAGAGTTCTTTCGGCTTTTAGCAATGTCGTGCGAGCGGCCTTGATGCGTTCCGACCGGCGTTCACTTGTTCGCAAGGGCATTTCCTGAAGCGCCACGGCGATCGGTTTGAGATCGATTCTCCTGATTGCGCGCAACACTGATTTTGGAACCGGATCATCTTTCAGACGCCGGCGCTCATCTCGTAAGGAAGCGTTATATATTTCCCTCCACGCTTCCGGATCCGTTCGTAGCAGTTGTAACCAGAGTTCATCGCCCCAGCCGTGAGCTCGTTCCTCACCAATCGCCCACAACAACTCGCCCAGAAAGCGATGAATCTGATTTCTAACTTGGATCAGCTTAAACGCATTGCCACGTGCATGCCGGCGCAGCGATTCGGCGATAAGTGAGAGGCGAACCCACTTGTCGTATTGACTACGACTCATCGCGCCTTGTGCGAGAAAGATCAAGTGACAGCGCTCGCGTGGTGGATCGTCCAACAGTTTCATAAAGTCCACGCTGTGACGTGCCACGCCATATCGCACTGCCGTCGAGTCTCTGAGCTCCCGGCGCGTGGCAACATTCCCCTGAACAGGTTGGCGATTGTTTAGGTACAGCTCACAAAACGTCTTTAGATCCTGTACCCATTTATCGACCAAGTTCGCCGGTACCATGACGACGACTGGACCAGTCTTTTTAAGGAGAGCGATACTATAAGCAACCGCGAGCGCAACGAACGTCTTTCCCATACCAACTTCATCGGCTAGAATCACGCCCGGCTGGCGCTGAAGACGTCGCAGTATTTCCTCTACTTCACTACGCTGTCTGAGCTGGTCGGCCGCTGGCACTCGCTCGGTAATTCGGTTTCCCAACAAAAGTTCGGAAGGAATGTTCAGTCGCTCACTCCACCGCATTTTTTTACAACCCCTTCCCAAAAACTAAATAGATCCGAGGAGACCGTATGGTGCGGTAGCAGCCGCGTCCACATATCGCTTGAAATTGCTGCCAGAAACGACTGGTACTCTTGGTTGAACTCCGCCTCCGTTAACGAACCGCTCGCTGGCTGATACTTCACTTCACGCAGGACGATCAGGAAATCAGCGAGAGTTAAGAGTCCCTCGGCTGCAAAACCATCAGCATTCACGACTTCACGCACAAATCGATCTGCTAAAGGCTGAATACCGATCAGACCACGGAAGCGCCAGTCGAGTGCCTGCCGGCTGTAAACTGGCCGCTCTAGTTTCTCGCGAAGCTGTGCTAGTACTCGCGCCCGGCGCCGGACGCGATGCAAGAAAGTCGTATACAGGTCGTGACGGCGTAGAGGATCAAGTTCTGCCGGAGTTGCTGAATCGAGATCATTATCAAAGTCTCCGGCCAGTTGCTGCTGTTTTCCCCCTAGCTTGTGTGTCCAAGTACGAAAAGCGGCACTCGGATCCGCAGCCGCGAGAATCATCAACATGTCGTCGGCTGTCATCCCTTCGATCTCCGCAGGCGGCGGTAACGCTCTAATGTCTTCGACGTTAATGGGCCAGAACGCTTCTGCACCTGACCATTTCACCAAAAGCCTGTGCGGTGGCTGTGCTTCAGCCCAGGCAAGTTCGATCGACGGTTGAGAACCAAGATCGTGCCACTCTGCCGTGGATAACAGCTTTCGCTCTGTTGGTGTACACGCATAGATCTCCCATTCTTCAGGCAAACGTTCCGTGCTGAAGCTCAGGATGATTTGTCGTTTTTCTCCGGCACGATAGATGGCAGAAAGGAACCCCGACGGCAACACGGGAGTCACTGCGTGTTCTTCCTCTTCGAATTCAGGTTGAGGACCCATCCACTCAGCGGATTCGGGATCCATAATCTGGTCCATATCGGGCCACAACGCGTCGAGCTGCCTGCTTTCATTACTCATTGAGTGATCGACTATGCTAAGAAGGTTTGCTTCGGCATTGCGATATGGACCAACACCCATACCGAAGCAGGTGAAATTGGATGAGCCAATCATCAGTGCTGAATAAGAGTTGCCCTGAAGTGCAATCATCTTCGCGTGCCATGGCCGGCGGTTCTTGTCGCGATCAAGCTGCGGCAGCATCTTCACTGTCACGCCGGCTTGATATGTTTTAGGTGTTTCAAGCAGTGCTTTCGGAGCAGCGAGCCGGGGTGTTGCCGCAGGATCGTCGTCGCGTATAGCCGGAACGCAAAATGATAGTCGGCGCATACCGCCGCGCGCCATCGACTTGCAGAGCGCCGCCGTAACGGGACTCGATTTTCCATCCAGATCAAAAAACGGTGAAGCAATCAACGCCGAATTCGGAGAGCTTCCTCGTCTGCGGCAAGTATTGATCATATCTTCGAGCGAACTGCGTGACGGTTGATCTGGATCGATTCCGGGGAGTGTAAAGACGAGTTGCTGACGGATTGCCCGGTGCCGACGGGGTCTCCAATTCTGAACTAATGTTTCCGTATTTTTTAGAAACTTTCCCGCTCGGTGAACCTCTGGGGCTTGTTCAGTTTCACCGGGGACGAAGGCAAGAAGGCTTCTTAAAAATGTGATCCCCTGCATGAGTATTTCGCGATCAAAACTTTCTGGCCCAAGATCAATTGTGGCGGCGACCTCCTGATTCACTCTGTAACCGGATTCAGTGAGGTTCGCCGAGGCAACGATGATGCGAATATGGTCTCGCCACACGAGCAGACTGACTTTGGCATGTTGCTTCGCGTTTCGTAGGCGCACGCGGAGTACGTCCCATCTTAACGAATGCTCAACTCCTGCTTGGCGATGATCCACCAGTACACCGGCGTACACACCACCAAGACGGCTTTCACGCTCAAGTAAAAAAGCAAGGTCCTCACGATCCGGTTCGGATTCGATCTCGAGGAAGCGTCCCAGGCACTGTTCGTCGAAAAGTCCGGGATGGAACGTAAATGTGGTTGCCAGGCAGCCGATGGCATCGCCTGCGTGTTGCGGCGGTCGCCAAAGATCGAGCATTGCTCCACTGATGGCGCTCTTACGTTTGCTCATGTGAGGTCGTTGAAGAAGTTATGAATTGGTCTGCTGCGATAATCATGAACATAACGGTTGGGCTCTATGTCGCGCCTCTTTTCACGATAGCCATGACGAATGTAGATGCGGCGTTCACTCATGCGATCAAACCACGGCCGTTTGCCGCTAGCAGATTTGGCTCGTTGAATGTCCTCATGATGCTTGCATAGCACAAGAGCGCAGGCGCCGGCGTCCAACGGCTCAGAAAAAACTCCAAACCGATTGTCAAATAAATCTGGAGCAGTAACTTCACTCAGAGCGTGGTACGCGGTCGCAAAGCGCTCGTGTAAGTTCTTAACGCACATTATGAAATCCGCATCGTTTGCAATGTCGGCTATTTCAAACCCGCGCGCATCCATGCTTGTAGCTTCGGCACGTAGCAGATCGAAGGCGTCCTGCAAGGCACGAGCGAAAGCTTCATAGCTCCGGATGGCGTGTAGCAGGGCGGCGTTAGAGGGCTCACGCTGTGCGAGCAAGTCGTGTAAGGTTTCCTCCGTTAGCTCGTCCTTCGATTCTGACAAGAGTTTCCATACCGTTGGTAAGACACCCAGGCGTCGCTCGCGTTCATCTAGCAGCAGCTTACGCAGGTAACGTCTCTCTTGAAACTTGCAACGGTAAGGTGCGAATGCCTCTGCCAGTTCGTTCCAATCCTTATTGGTCCAATTGGGCCTCGTCCGCGGTGGCCTTTCGCGCAAACAACGTCTGACTTCGGTAGTCCAACGCGAGAGAAATGGCTTCGCGTCATTGAGGTCGCTGAACCCGACGCTTCGTGCCCACGCATCCACAAGGGCTTCCGTGTTTGGACCAGGATGGAGGTGCACATCAACGATGCGAAGACGCATCGCGAGACGTTTGTAGACGCCGTGAAAACCGAAGATGCGAGGTGTCTTAAGGTAACAGCGGGCGTCGAGATATCCGTGTAAATTCAGTGCCCGACGAGCGACGAGCGTACCTGGTACTCCCCAAAGCCCAGGATCTTCGCTCTTGGTTCGCATGAGCGCTTCAACCACGAGCCACTCCCATACCAGATAAGGAGAGGCATCGCGAAGTTCAGGATTATCTTCCAGCCCCTCGGTGACTAACGCGCCAACAGCCATCGCCGTGAGAAAACGAATTCGTTGCATTCGTTCTCGCACGCCCGGCACGAGCTGCACCGCCAACTGGTCAGCAATTTGATATAACCCGAGAGGGTCTAAGGTCCCTTCGCTGGTGGCGGAAGGATCGTAGCTGGTGAGAAAAGGGAGCGAGGATTGCATTTTCTGAGATTACGGTCGAGATTCGACTCAATAGAAGGCAAGCGCGAGTTGAATTCGCAAAATGCCTCTAAAAAAGTCATCTACCTGGCACACCATCGACACGCGCTGAAACCGCCGCACCTTGAACTGAGATCGTACTCCGCTTGGGCGTGTCTAGGCAGTTTGACCTCAATCGTTTCCTACTCGGTCTCAAATCCTTGGCTAGTAAACCTCAATGTTCGACTGTTCTCGGTGACGGTTCTCACTACATTTTCTGGCGCGCCGTCTGGAATATCCGCTTCAATATCTAATGTTACTCTCACAGTAGAACCAACCAGTCCGGTTAAATGTGCGATGACCTCGTCAGCAATTCTGCCAGCATCGCGTCCGACTCGCGTGGGATCGAGTGCGACGCTGCCGTGAAATCGTGTAGGTGCTGATGGTGCGGCAGGAAGGGAACTTCCAGAGCCTATAGCGCCTACGCTATCAATTGATGATTGCAGGTCAGTAGTAGCAGCACCGCGTTCCTCGCTTGGTTGGCCTGAACCGGAAACCGCTGCGGCTTCCGCGTCTAATTGTTTCCGCGCAATATCGGGCCGAACGATTAATCCGGAAAGGTTTGCTTCGGAAATCGGAATGTGTTGTCCGCTGCGCAACCCACGATACCGACCAGCCACTTCATCATAACTATCTGCGTAGGCAAAGGAATCTTGCTGCCATAATAAAAGGCCAAGTCCGTCTCGAATCGCACCGAGTAAGACGGATGGTCCCTGAAGACGTGGTAAATACAGATACCGCGCGAAATCATCAAGCAACTGTTTTATGGTTACGTGGTCGCCTCGCCACAGCGGAACTCGATCGAGGTCCATACGCAAACGTGTGCCAGCCAGCATCGTCACAAGCAGTTCGTCGCTCCGAAGTTTTTTACTCGCCCTGACCGCGAGTGCATCCGATCCTGACAATCTCGAAATTTGCCATTCAACTTCCGCTTGCGGCGAATTTTGAACCGGCACAAGTAACCATTGATAAGCCTCAGGAAGTCTCGCCGTAACTGCGGTGTCGGCAGACAGAAGCTGCTCTTCTGCCTGCTTGTACTGCTGGCGAGTGAGATCCATTGCTCGCTCTTTTTCCAAGTCTTGAGGCTTCTCGTAGTCCGAAATGATCGATTGCCACGCAAGATAGCGCCGCACCGCTTCATCCAAATCCTGTAATCGATTATGGTCAACAGCAAGAAAGACTAAAGAGTTTCGAAACAATCGCGGTGTACTACCACGAGATTCAAAGATGGACTTCGCCATTTTCTCGGCCGCATTCTCCGTCTCTTTCGAGTAGGCATGATCGATACCCAGCACGACAAGCCTTGCTTCCATGTCATCTGAAACATCCTGGCCAGACTGTGGCAGGGGATGTACGCGTGTGAAGTCCCCAGTTTTCCGTAAGTCAGCTCGAATACGCTTTCCGATTTCTTCAGCCACTTTGTCGGGATCTCGCTTGAGGTTCTCCGCCCGATCCTGCGCAAGCTTTGTAACTGTCGGCTGAGTTGAATACCAATAGCGTGCTCCCTCATGGTAAAGATACGTGGCCGACGTGCTTAACCGTCTCAGCGCGTCGTAAAAGATCGCGGGTGATTCACCTGGCATTACGCAACCGAGTTTGACCTGCCGTTCCTCAATACCTCTGTTCGCGGCATTTGTCGTCGGAGCGGATCCTAGATAAATCGTACGCGCAACTCTGCGACACGCAGCAAATTTTCCAAGGTTTGAGACCTCATTATCAATCTTCAACGGTAGTGCCTCTGGACCATCTATGTCCTTCCTTATAATCGGCGGCCAGCTATCAGACAGGTATCTCGTTAATTCAAACTGGACTCGTTGATCATCGATTGAAATGTTTGCCGGCATGATCAGAGGATTACGATCCCCCTTTTCCCATAAGCTGTGGATCACAGCAGCCATCAGACGCAGCACGCCACGAGTACGCTGAAATTTCACCAATGTAGACCAGTCCTCATAGAGACGGTCGAACACCTCTGGATGAATTGGGTAGGCTGCTTTAAGTCGTGCCTCATACTCCGACTTATGACAGGCCGTAGGAAAGTCCTGATGCTGTGTCCTATAGAGATCGTAAAACTGACGCGCAATGCTGTCTCGAGCCACAAATTGATCTTTCTCAACTAGCGGTTCAAACAAGCGTCGTCTAACAATTTCAAACCCTTCCTCTGCGCTGGCTGGTCGCCACGACGCCTCAACTCTGCCCACTGCGTTTCGCAGACGGTCAAGGGCTGCACGACCTCTCTCTCCTCCCACCTCGACATCGTCAGCAATAACGTGCGGTGAACCTGTTGTGTCTGATGCGGGCAGACTTATTACTAAGAGGCATTGTTTTGCTAGTTTCACTGATTCTGTAAGCGCTTGGGCAAAGGTGAAGTGCGTTTCAAAACTTCCCGCTGGTAAATCGGCTATATCGTGTAACTGCCGAGCATAAGCAACCCACTCATCAATAAGGATTAGACATGGCCCATATTCATTCATGAGCTCTCGAAGTACATCTCCTGGGCTTGTGGCGTTCTTATCGTCAGCGGCGATTCGAGCAAACGCTTTCTTGCCACCGAGCTGCCATGCGAGTTCGCCCCAGAGGGTGCGCACCTCGGTGCCGTCAGGTTTTTTCACCGGATTACCTGGTGAGATCTTGTTTCCGACAAGCACGACTCTCTTGACTGTTGGAAGCTTTGAAACTGCGGCTTCCTTTAAGATCTCATCAACTCCAACCAAGTCTTTTAGGGATGACCCAGAGAAAAGGTGAAAAAGCGCCAGCATTGAGTGAGTCTTGCCGCCGCCGAAGTTTGTTTGTAACTGGACTACCGGATCCCCACCGTCGTCGGCAAGCCTACGCACAGCACCGATGAGCAATCCTTTGAGACTTTCAGTCAGGTAGGTGCGTCGAAAGAATTCGACTGGTTTCAGATATTCATCGGAACCCTCACCCAAATGAACTTGCCAAAGGTCGGCTGCGAATTCTGCTTGCTGGTAGCGACCGCTTGCTACATCCCTGTGTGGATTCACGACCTCACGCCACGGCTTTAGTGCTCCGGTGGTTTGGCTTTCGATTGCACTCCCCGCACTCTTACGTTTTTCGCTGCGCATCTGCTCATCGAAGATGAGACGGCGCAGCTCCATTTTCATCTTATTGATCTCATCAGCCTGAGGAGCAGATACCGCCGTTAGGAGTCGCGCCATTGAATCTAGCGCACGGTCAGCATCATCGCTTGAGAACGCTTCTTGGTGTGCCCACTTATTTCGGTGATCGCGCAGTTCGCTTAGTAGGCTGCGTTCAGCTGGTCCAAGAGTCTTGCGAAAGACACTGTTCCAGCCCTCCCACATCAGCTTTAATAGTGCGGCAACATCCCAATCCACTATTGGCTTTTTCGCCAACAGACGATCATCGCCAATAAATATGACGGCTTGATCTTGTGCATTGCTCTGATAGGAACTGCGAAATTCACGTTCAACAAAAGGCGCCAAACCAATCTTGAATAGTTCGAGCGCTTTGCCAACTCGTTCGTGGTTGCTAATTGCCATCCATTACTCCAATCGCGAGCGTTATTTTGTGGCGGCCCCTTCGCCCTGCTGCTCGGAAGCTATCGTTTCCAGCTCTGAGAGTTTTCTCTCCACTTCTTCGTTCGACATTCCGCCAATAACCTGTGCCACCAGCTCGCACCGCTGACGAGCCTCAGGAACAGACTTTATTCGCGCAAGAATCTCAAGTTCCACTTCGCAGCGACTTTTCGCCCCTCGTGAATGAAAGTTTTTGCATACATCATCGTCAGCGACATTCATCGCTTCGAGCAAATCCTCCTCTGCCACGCGCAACCCTCTAAGAAAAAACTTGTCCGTTAGTACCTTTCTTGGAAAGGCTGCTACTTGTGAAAGCAACGAATAGGCCTGACCCCATGGAGATACAAACGCATTCTCTTTGCGGTCGAAAACAATCGCGGAATATGAAAGCTTCGGCATAAAGTTCGAGGATTGAGCTTTCTCAAGACGAATTTTCAAACTCTTAACAACTTCGCCGATTACATCGTCAGACACCTGCCCCGGTCGCCCAAGCTCGGAATACACCTGGTTGATATTGGCAATTAGATTTTCGCGCCTACCACTGAGGTAGGCGTCAATGTTGCCCTTTAAGAGATCAGAGATCAGTTTTAATCCTTCATCGTTGACTCGCTTAAGCTCCGATTCAAACAATTCACGCGCAGCCAGTGGCATCCAGCGCAAGTTGTCGGCTAAAGCAAAGCTGAATTTTGACAATAACGGGCTGACTGACTTCCGACGTTTTTCAATCTCTCGGAGCGTGTGTGCGTCAATCGCTGAGACTCTAGTGGCGACGCGACGTGTAACGCCGCCGCGCACCATTTCGGCTTCATCACCAAAGATACGAGGATGTACAGGTGTATCCAGGGGAGGAATTCGACTGAGCTTATCAATGCTAACCAGTGATCCTTTTTCATAGACGCGAACCATCTGTTCGCTTAGTTCGTCCAACTTAATAAGACCAACTTCCTCTGTCGGAGATGTTACTTCCTCTCCTTGGCTCGATCTGATTTTAACGTCGCCCGTTTCTTGGTCCACCTCAGCGATCAAAGCCCCTTCAATCTCAATGGCAGTTTTGCCATTAGTCGAACCGGGGCTGAATTGTGAACACGACTTTATATAAGTGCGCCACAATCGTGCGCCTTCGTCAGTTCCTTCAGGTACGACGAGATCTGGAATGAGTGTTACTCCATCCGCACGAATGTCTTTGGACTTAGACCACGACCAATTGAAGCATCGTCTAAACGATTCAACGAACCCCGGATCTCCTCGAAAAGCGAAGTTCGACTCAGTGGCTACGCATAGGTCGAGACTAAAATTCCCACTGACCCCAGCTACGAGGTAAACGTGATCGGATGATTTCGAGATGAAAGCTAAACAGTTCAATGTCCGGTCGCTGAGATGTTCCAATGGATAAATGTGAACCGTAAGTCGCTCACGGTTTTCTTCAACAACCTCGAGTAACTGGACCAGATCAGACTGACGGGTTGAACAAGCGGGGTAAACAGTAATTATTAGTCTCGCTTTGAAGTTCAAATCGCGAGTGAGCCAAGCTTTCAGAATATTGACACCATCGGTTGTGATCGCGGAGACCATTCCGAACATCGACTGCGAAGCTCTAATCAGCTCGTCAAAGGGAGGGTGATGCTCGTAGGTCGCGAGTCCCTCAATGATTCGCGCGTCAGGCCAGAGGAAGGGTGGTTGGGGACTCAGGGATTTCATGATCTCTCACGCTCGTGGGATTAACAATGACAGATCGATCCAAATTGTGTTTTGTTTACGATGATCAACAGTGCTAACTAATCGCTTATGAACATCTCGGTTTGTGCTGCCTCGGGTGTACGCGTCTCATGCGCTAGTCGAGAAATTTCGGGCCAGCTTTGAACGAGACTGTTATAGGTGAGAGCTTCAGCAGCGCGTTTCTTGCGCTCACAAAGTGTGTACAGTCGATAGGCCAGCTCGCGCGCGGTCTCAGCCTTAGAACCGAGCTTCGAAACGAGTTCGGCTGCGGCCTTTTCGCCAGCTCCGAGAACTCGAATGAGCTGGTGCACCGTTTCCCAATTCGTTAGTCGTTTATCGGTAGCTGGGTCCCAATCATCTCCCAGTTCATCTGGTTTAAGTAGCCTTACCTTACCCCGTTTTGATTCGAGGATGCCCGCGTCTGCCAATCCGCTAACGCTCGTGTTCTTCGCCTTGCTGAGTGTCTCGGCCACGCCGTATTCGCCTTCAGCGAAGCCGTGCTGCTCAAACCAAGCGAGTGCCCAGCGACTGTCAGCGTCAAAATCACCCTCCTGCTCTGCCAATGCGGTGTCAAGTGTCTCGTTAATTAGGGCCAACGCCTCACGCACGGATAGAGCATCGCCCTTAGCGTCGAGCACCTTTGCATAACGGGTGAAGACGGCCATCCCAGGACCAATGGCCGCCTGCGCGAGGTCTACCGGGGCTATGTTACCCGCCTGCAAATGCCGCAATGCCTCCGGCAGCTCCCGCTGGAGCGCGGCCACGAACTCTCGCCGCGTTGCCGTCGCCGCATCCACCGGTCGCGGCCGGCAGACGAGTATGATGCTAGACGCAAGAGTATTGGTTTTGCTTGATCGGGCGCTTCGCTCCGTTCGCATGGGCCATGTGCCGGTGATGGCAAGGCCAGATCGGAGTAAAGCGTCAAGGAAAGTATCCCATCCGCTGCTTGTCACACCTGCGTCATCGTCGCTTTCGGTCTGCCTGAAGGCGTAATAGATTGTTACTGGGAAACAGGGATGCACTTGTTCCGCGAGCCGATGCATCACTTCGGTCATTCCTGTGAGGAAGAACGATTCCGCGTTATCTTTGCTGCCATGTCGATAGGAGCAAGCAACCAACTCCTCAGCCTTCGGCACGGCAACCGTAGCGAAGAGCTCTGGAAAAACTGGCTTCAGTGTACGCCGCAACCAGACATAAAAGAAGTCGGAAAGATCGGCATACCCGATGTTGTTGTAATACGGCGGATCAGTGGAAACAACACGACCGACGCTCGGGATACTCCTTGCGTCGGCTTGGGAAACGTGGCCCGCGGAGCCGGGGACAATCATCTGCAAGACTTTCGCGACCTGTCCAACGCCACTGTCAAAACTCCCCGTTGCCGATCCGAGAATATTTGCCTCACAATAGTCCCAGACCATTGGGATGGCTTGTCGTCCGAAAGTATTCCGGAGTGTCTCGCCGCCTGGAATCCACCGGCTTATGGTTGAGTTGTAGTCGGCAGCTTTATCGACGGCAATTCCAAGGCACACTCCTATCGAATCGGAGTAAGCTGTTGCACTGACGCCGCCAGTCGCTAGCCGGGTGTTGTCGTCGTTCAACCCAAAGGCCTGAGCATCTTTCATGACTTTCTGCCGCACATCTTCAACCAAGTCGGCGAGTGTGGTCAGGGCCAGAAGTTGCCGGGGTGTGAAGTAATCGCCAAAGGTTTTGAAACCATATTTACGTCCCTGAGCGTTGCTTGCCCATGTGCCTCTGCTTGGCGCATCTGGTTTCCAAACAGGGTTTGCAGTGCGCGCGACGGCGGCCTCCGCTTCGATTGGCGGCAAATAGAGACGGCCGCGCTGGCCTTCAACAATAATTGCCATTAACCGCGCCCCCATCCGACCTGCGTTTGCTTCGTCGTCGATATATTCGTAGGCAATTGGCACGCCCGAGATCAAGCATCGGAAACTTCCACCCGAGAGTTTGGTTCCCGTCTCTACCGCCTCAGCATTCTTCGGCTTGCCCACTTTCACCATGAAGCGATAGCCGCCCTCCTCCATGACTGGCTCGACCCAGGCTTCTTTGCCCGGTTTCGTCGAGAGCATGAAGGTGGAGGCGAGCGGCACATCCAGTTTGCGGAACGCTGGGTTCGGGCTTTTCACCGTGCGCGCCCAGAGCCACGCGATGACGGGGAGCTTTTGCCCGACAAGCGGTTTCAGGTCGGGCCGCTCCTTAGCCATCGCGGCGGTGATCTCGATCTTCGGGTAGAGGTGACCGATGCGCTTCTCCGCCTCGTCGCGCATCCACTTCCCGTAATAGCGCACATCCTCAGCGAGTCCCTGTGCACCATGCCATGTCTTTGTACCGAGGTCCATGCGCGACTCCGGATTCACTGGCGGTCGACCTGCGAACTTCGGTGGGATCTCAATCATCGCCTTGTTGATAAGCACAGCAACGGGATTCAAATCACTAGCGTAAGCTTCAAGCCCGAGTCGCTGAGCCTCGAGAGGTAGTGTTCCGCCTCCAGCGAAGGGATCGTGAAACGCCGGGAGCTTATGCCGATCGAATAGCTCCTTCGCACGCGCATGATCAGCGTTTTCGGCGCATGCTCTTCGCCAGCTCTGCCAGATCTCATCACGCGCAGCCTGAAGGACTCTTTCATTATTAGTGTTCTCCCACTGAACAAGATCCTCGATGATTTTGAATAGCCGCTTACGTTCCTTTTCCTGTGCCTTCTCAGTGGGAAACAAGTCGGGATTGGCTGATGGGTCATCCACCATCTGCGCAAAGATCACCGCACGCGCCGCCGCCAACGGGCGACGCGCCCACCATAGGTGTAAGGTGCTGGGATGGCCATGACGTATCGACTTCTCCCTGGCAGATGCCTTGTTAATGGCATCGAGAGGTAATGCCACTTCAATAAGTTTCTTCTTAACTACGGTCATTCTTTTCTAGTCCCTGCTGTTCATACCAGACGCGATGCCACTCGTATTTATAGAGCCATGGTTCGTCGGTCATGGAGTCGAGAGCTCCTTGGAAAATAAATCGGTTACACTGACTAACGGGCAAGGGCGTTCGGCATTGAGTCCAAGAGCGCCTTAATTTTAGGATTCAAAGGTCTCTCACCGATATCAACACCGGCGTTATTGATAATTGTTTCAGCGTGCTGTTTTGCGTTAACGCTAAGATCGCGTAACAGTCCAATAATAATCACTTCGAGGTCATTCAAACCAACCAGAAGGTCTTGACGAATTGTAGAGTATAGAGGCTGTGCCGATTTGTAAGCTTGAGGCTCCAGGTGCTGGTCTAACATTCGGCGCTTCATTCCCGTCCCACTTTCGGTCTTCGCACCTTCATAAGCTGATTTCATCAGGTCTTTCGCAACAAGCGGGATCTTCGCGGCCAGTTCGCTTCTCCGTTCTCGGATGGCATCTAGCACGGTGGTTGTCGACATTTTGGCCAGTGACGAGACCTTGTCTTTGAACCATGCAAGTTGCCTATCTACACGCGTGTCGGTTCGTTTGAAGAGTAGTTCGACAATCAGTCGAATTCGGTCACAGAAATGTTTGCCTGATTCCGTAACCTTAATCACGAACTCCTTGGTAATTTGGCCGAGGTCCTCCGTAAAGTACTCCTCCCAAGCAACAGGTAATTTACCTAGTAGTGGTTCTGACAGGTCCTCGTTGAAATCAAACGATCGACCGGTAGATGGACTTCTAAAAATTCCGTTCCGTTGCACAATAGCTCTCAGGCTTGCCCAATGGATGCTTTGCCATTCCTGAGTTACTTTTTCGACACCTTTAACACTCGCTTTAAGAAGCGGATCCAATGTTTCCAGAAACCGATCGCGGTAGAAGGAGAGTTGCTCGTTGGCTTGTCCCTGGATGTTTTCGACATTCCCGATAAAGGCGTTGAGTTCCTTACTGAATCTCTCGCTGGCATCGGCCATGTCTGCGGAGCCTTCTGAGTTACGTGCGCGAAAAAAGAAATCTATCTCTTTGCGGAGTTGCTCAAGCCGCATCACAGCAGTTTGAGACTTGAAGGTAAGCCCAGCCTCCTTTCCGATCTGTCGAAAATGATCATGCACCCCAGGAATCCCCGTTTCTGTCTCGTCATCAATGCCGTAGTCCTTTAGCAGGCGACCAATCTTCTTAAGTTTGTTGTAACCACTGGAGGAAGTGGTGTGCACCTTGACCTGTCTCGCGATGTTGACCATTCGTTCGAGAGTGGCGCCTTCGTCATTAGGTGAGGCAAGTCCACGAACCATTTGCTCCAGTTGATCACGAACCGCATCGACTGTTTGTAAGCGATAAGCTCTGATCAGGTCCATGAGGTCACAGTCTTCTGGAAGTCCCAGCTGACTTGCCATGTTCGCATCAATTTCGTCTGCTTTAGTGCCTATGAGAGATAGCGTGTTGTAAGTGCCACTTAGAACCAGAGTTCGGAGTAGCTTTTCTTCCTGAAGCGTCCTCTGAATATCTTCAGTCAAGCCACGGACCATAGAAAAGATTACCCAAACGAAAGGAGAGGTTCGCAAGAACTCTCTAGTAACTTCAACCCTCGCCTCATTGGGATCATTTAGTCCTGGCAGATCAACCACCTCTAGCCCACCAGCCAAGCAATCGTAAGGACCAGTGATGTCCACTTCTTTTACGAGTGGCCAAAGCGAATTCTCTCCGTGGATCAACTTGCGTAAGTAAGAAAGCATCTCCTTGGGTTCTGAAAACTGTCGTGTCTCACTGGCGCCCTTCGCAAATATATCTCTCACTGACGACGGTAGTTTGGCGTCGAGAATATCTTCAGGATCAAAATCTCCATCGAATCCGTATACCGCTCGTACTCGTTTCTTTGTAGCCTCAATTAGCCGCTTCGACTCTGTGCGTCCCTCTCCGTCATCATCTGATTCGCCAGGCTGTAAAGCCACAATGAGGCTTTCGACGTCGCTCTGCCATTCCTGAGACGTGCAGAATTGAACTGTGATGTTGTAATTCTTCTCGGGAGAGTATGAGACTCCTGTCACGAAGGCAGTACACGGGTGCATAACGCCTACCGGTAAGATCTCCTGACCCAAGACTGCATTAAGAAATGTAGACTTGCCAGCACCGGTGGTGCCGACGAGTGCAATCCGTACTCGATCTGGTTTGTCAATCAAATCTCGAATTAGATTGAACTCTCTGCGCCACGAATCGAGCTCCAAGGGATACGAAGACCTTGCGAATGGCTCAAGTTGTTCTTCGAACCACTTCGCAAAAGCATCCACCTCATTTCTTGCTCGTTGGAAGATTAGAGTCGAATCGTCAGTCAAATCTGATTCTCCAAGGACGGATGGGCTAATACGGCTTTCCAGAACGGGAGACTAGATTTCGGAAATCATAGTTGACACTCGTGACACCGAAGTCTGGCTCCCGTTGAAACGGTTGCCGTATGTAGTGAACTCGATGCGAATCGTCAGCCATGAACTCAACTATCGCCAGAATGAAATCGTCAGGCTTATTGAGTGAGTACAGAATCTCGTTTTTAGTAACCGTTATAGTGTCAGCTCCCGAGATTCTACCCTTCACTTCAAGGAAGCGTAGCTTGCCGGTGCCTGGGATCCTACTTTCGATGTCGTAACCGAGTTTTTCGAACTCTCGATCGGTTGGATCAAAACCAAGCTCTCGTTCAATTGCCATCACGATTTCGCGAGCTCGGGCCGCCGCTGCCTGATTGTCAGTGGATGTGGATGTGTCTGATAGCGGGCGCCCCGTCATCGAAGCGATAAGGCCGGCCGGGATTACTAACACTCCCCCAAGAACAACTGGCGGAAGTGGAGAGATCTGTCTCTCGAGTCTCAATTCTTCTAGACGCTTCTCGAGACGTGCTTGAAGAGCATCAGCACGTTTTCGTGCTTCCCCAGAGTTGAGACGAGCATTTGTCTTCCCTGATTGTTCTTGTAACTTCAACTCTTCGGCGCGGTGGTCCCAATAGGTGATCTCCTTAGTAAGGCGATCCTTGACAGCAGCCTCAGTCTTCGTAATAAGTTCTAACTTCCGAGATCGAACTTCAGAGTCGTGCTCAGGCACAATGTGTTCAATTGCGTAGCCTTGGGCTCTTAGCTCGAGGTCTCTACCAATCCACGCGCATTCTGGATGTGAAAGAATGGCGTCAACACCCGGTTCTTCTTCCGTAAGCGGTCGGTAGTCAAGGTACGGGGCATAGTGCAGGTGCCGCGCGTTACTTTCGGCATCTAATTCCACGTACAACATTCTCTTCGATATCACACGTCGTTCACCTGAACGTGTAACGCTGGCATCCTGGATGGCGTGTTCAAGGTAAAACATCACGCGAGGTTTAGTGCCAGTATCACGGTCGTCGATCAAGATCGTGCCGCGACGGAGCAGATCGCGATTCCGCTCTAAAGTAATGTCCAACGTTGCATCGAGGAGAGGATGACCTGGGCACACGAAAGCAGCTAGTGGCTGCCCCTGAGGAGACACGAGCGATTTTTCAAATACAATCCTTTCATAGCGAGGAAGGATCGGCTCACCGATACCTATTAAGCGATCCCTCGCGCGGACGGGAGCCGGAACGTGCGATACAAAATAGCGGCGAGGCTCGCGTTGTGAAATCGATCCTCCCAAACGTTTAAATGCTTCCATGAAGAACGATTCGATGTAGTGTGGCTGTAATCGCCGCGCGTCTGCCCTCTCCATGTCTTCGCGCACACGCTGAACTCGGCTTGCGTCCATCGCGTCGTGTGCGAGTGCTCGCTCTTCCAGCAGTTCCTCTATCTGACTTCGGTTGAAAGCATTTTCAACAATACGAGTTAACCGAGCGCGCACTTCGACATCGTCACCGTACCTGATCGCTTCGATCATGAGCTCACGCAGCGGTTTTCCATCGAATTGCACTTTGCCCAAGACATCAAACACCTGGCCGCCAAGCGTTGAACGTGCCTGTTCTAGTTTCTCTAAGAGAGTGAAATAGACGTCGCCTTCACGTGTCTCATCTGCGATGAGATTCCACAGGTGGCAGACCTCCGTTTGACCGATGCGATGAATGCGGCCAAAGCGTTGTTCAAGTCGATTCGGGTTCCAAGGTAAATCGTAGTTGACCATCAAATGCGCTCGCTGAAGGTTGATACCTTCGCCAGCCGCATCTGTTGCGACTAAGACTTGGACCTCAGGATCGTGCCTAAACGATTCCTGCATCTTTGTCCGCTCTTCGCGTCCCATACCACCGTGAATCGTTACCACTGCCTGCGGTCGACCTAAGAGTGTGGTGATGCGACCTTCCAGATAATTCAGGGTGTCGCGATGTTCGGTGAAAATTACTAGCTTCTGTCGCCGAATAGAATCTGACGGTTCAGATGATTCGGTAAACTCCTTTTCACCAAACGAAAAGATCTCTGAGAGCAAATTAGCAAGCTCTTTCCACTTGCGATCTTCAGCGTTACGTCTTACCGCTGCTGCCAACGCCTCTAAATGTTGTAGCGTGTCGATCTCAGCTTTTAGTTCCTCAATCGTACGTGCGGCTGTTGCTTGATCGAGAATTTGTTCCTCGGCTTGTTCCACCTCATTGTCTGGGGCTTCATCCAGATCTTCGAGGTCATCTTCATCAAGACTGGGCCCTTGCTGTGAGAGAGCCTCGGCCACTGCGCCGCGCTGCAGTATTTCGAGTTCTCGCAGGCGTTTTTCGAGTCGTTCACGTCGTCGACGTAACGATTGAAAGATCGCCTCCGGGGATGAAGCAAGGCGTCTTTGGAGAATAGTTAAGGCGAAGCCAACCGTGCCGGCGCGTTTGTCATTTTGTAAAGCTTCGGCACGATTGAATTCTTCGCGAACATAGTCGGTCACCGCTTTGTATAGTTTGGCCTCTGTATCTGAAAGTTTGTAGGGAACGGTGTAAGCGATGCGTTCGGGAAATAGAGGCGTCGAGTCGAACTTCATCAAATTCTCTTTCACCATGCGACGCATTAGGTCGGACACATCGACGGCATGCACGCCATCTCTGAAGCGTCCTTCGAACCGATCCCCATCTAATAGGGCCATGAAGAGTTGAAAGTCATCCTCTTTCCCATTGTGAGGAGTTGCGGTCATCAGAAGAAAATGTCGCGTTAAGGTGGATAACAGTTGACCCAATCTGTAGCGCTTCGTGTATTTGATCTCACCCCCGAAGTGGGTCGCAGACATCTTGTGCGCCTCATCGCAAACCACGAGGTCCCATCCGCAGTCTGGAGCCTGAAGCTTGGCTTGAACATCCTCGTTGCGCGAGAGCTTGTCGAGTCTGGCAATCACGAGATTTGTTTCGAGGAACCAGTTACCGGTACGTGCAGCTTCGAGCTTATCGTTGGTCAGAATCTCAAACGGAAGGTGGAAGCGACGATAGAGTTCGTCTTGCCACTGCTCGGCCAAACTTCCGGGACAAACTACAAGGCAACGTTGCAAATCTCCTCGGGCGATCAACTCCTTCATCAACAGACCAGCCATGATCGTTTTGCCGGCGCCAGGATCATCGGCGAGCAAGAACCTTAGGGGCTGCCGTGGCAACATCGATTCATATACCGCCGTGATCTGGTGAGGCAGTGGATCCACGATTGAAGTGTGCACCGCAAGCACAGGATCAAAAAGATGCGCTAGTCGGATTCGATGAGCTTCGGAGACTAGTCGGAAAAGAGCTCCGTCACCATCAAAGCTCCACGGTCGTCCAACCTCAACAACTTCGATCCGCGCCTCATCGTGTCTGTAGAGCAGTTCATTCGCTAACTTCCCAGCGGGTGTTTTATAGGTGAGTTCCAAAGCTTCCGAGCCAAACCACTGCGTGTTGACGACAGTCACCAGTGATTCAGGCAAAATGCCACGAACGGAAGCGTTAGGTTGCAGCTCTTCGAGCTTGCTCATTGTCGATCGAAGATAACTAATCTGAATTAAACGAACATAGCGAAGCTCAATGGATGAATCATAGAACGACGCTGAGGTGTCGAGGATCAAGCCACGAACGAGTAGTTTACGCTACGCATCAGGACCGCGCCAGCGTATTGAGCTTGATTTGCTTCCCAGACGCCTCAGAAACTGCATCTGCGACTGTCCTCGAATAAGTTTCGGCATAAACAACCTCAAATCGGACGGTCATCTGATAACAGGAGATTCCGTTTTTCCCAACTACAGCGCCTGGCGGCGCTCCCAAACGGAATCGCTGTTATCAAGACGCCCGCTATTTTATTTTATTCTCCCCCTTGCGCCCCGCTTCGTTCGCCCGCTCGGCGCGCCTCGCACTGCTCACTACGCTACGCCCCCGCTGGGGGCTGGCGCTGTTTGATGGCTTAGGCTCCAGCCGAAAAGTTTCGAGATAGTTGAACCGAGTCGCACGTCGACTTGTGTACCCAAGCCTTGTTAGGATCGCGCCACGGCGCTTTGACCTGTCCGCTCTAATAACGGCGGCCGTACCACGCAGGTCACGCGGGTTAACCCTCCCATTCAATACACGGAGTGAAGCCCGCTGTACAAGCTCGTAAATGTATCTCTCGTCCACTGGCATATTGTTCCGTGTCCGGCGATATCGCCTAACGAATAAGTATTCAGAGTCACAGCCGCTCCTTCGTTTCTCGAAATATCGCTCTAACAGCGGGCGGAGCCAGTAAGCTGCATCTTTCGGATACTTCATTATTGGTCCATCACGCCTCGGTAATTGTCGACCGCGGCTCTGTTCGCGAACGGGTAGCAGCAGATACTCGAAGTCTTTTGCGCGGTCACGATCGCCTGGTGGTGTCTCGG
>Ga0134121_10000672_pt1 | contig 36977 bp, 44 predicted proteins | sample KB301_FD_96463 | JGI IMG/M metagenome (GOLD analysis project Ga0134121, IMG submission 96463) | Terrestrial soil microbial communities without Nitrogen fertilizer from Kellogg Biological Station, Michigan, USA - KB3-0-1 | ecosystem: Environmental > Terrestrial > Soil > Unclassified ...
CTAGGCTACAATTCACCCGCCTAGGGGGAAATAACGTGTCAAGCGTCGCTGCTGCTAAATCCAAGCCGATGTCCTTCTTCATCACGCTTCTCGAGACGACCGACACGAGTCGGCGCGAGTTAGAGGCAATTCCGAAAATGACCGCGATGCTCAATCGCGGCCTGTCGGTCGTCGAGTACCGCGCTTTCCTGCACGACCTGTATTACCTGGTTTGGCATTTCTGCCCGACGATCGGGGCCGCGGCGTCGCGTTGCGACGATCGCTTCCGCCAGGTGCGCTACGAACTCTATGAGCGCATCGAGGAGGAAAAGAATCATGAGACCTGGGTGCTAGAGGATCTTGATGCCGTGGGTGGTGATCGAGGCCGGATTCAAAGCCTGCCACCGAGCCCGCCGATCCAATGCATGCTGGCTTTCAACTACTACTGCGCCGAGCGGGCGCACCCGTGCGCGGTACTCGGCATGCTGTATTCGCTCGAGGTGATTGCCTCGGCCTATGCGGCAACCCTTGCGCAGTCCATCGCCAAATCCCTAGGGCGCAACTACGAAGGCCCCGGGTTTAAGTTTCTTCTTTCTCATTCCGCCATGGACCAGGACCACGTGGCGAAGCTGAATACCTTGTTTAAGACGATCGAAGATCCGCAGGCCCAGGAAGCGATCGTGAACGCAACACGCGTCAATTTCTACCAATTCGGGCGCATGTTCCACGACGGCGGTTTCACGTCGCTAATTCCCTGAGTCTGCTCGGGCGGTCACACCGCAACAGCCGCCCGCTCCTCGGCTACCGCCTCCACCCCTACATCGCACGCTTCACCGCTTTCCATGCGGCGCATCTGCGCGCGCACGATGCGGCTCATCATCTTCAGGTCGCGGTCATTCAGACGGAACGCTGCGTCGACCCACGTGTTGGTAATGTCGTCCAGTTCTTCGCGAGTAATCGCATTGACGCGACGGCGGGCGCTGAACGCTGCTTGCATGCCATTGCGGTGCTTGGCGTGGCGCGAGATCCATTCACGTACTGCGGTCTCGCCTTCGCCGTCCTTGCAGACCACGTCGATGATGCCCATTTCCTTCAGCTTCGCGGCCGGCAGGATCCGCCCGGAAAGGATGAACTCCTCGGCCGCCTGCATGCCGATACGGCGCGAGAGGAAGCTGTAAGCTCCCATCCCCGGAAACAAGTTGAACAAGATCTCGGGGAAGCCGAGTTGAGCGCTTTCCTCGGCTACGATCACGTCCGACGCCAGCGCGCACTCGAAGCCGCCGCCTAGCGCGTCGCCTTGCACGAGCGCGATCTTGGTAAGGGTCGGGCTGAAGAAGCTTTGGCAGCGTGGATATTGCACATCAATGCAGAGTTTCGCGTAGTGCGACAGCGCTTCGCGGTCGCGGGACTTGATCAGCAGCACGAAAAGCGCGAGGTCGCCCCCGAGGTTGAACACACGCGGTGTGCGTGAGCCGGTGACGTAGTAGTTCACTTCAAACGCTTCGTCATTGACCTCGATGCGGCCGTGGTTGGCGCCCAGGCGCTCATCATGCGCGCGCATGTCTTTCAGCAACCCGAGGCTGTAACACGCGAGCCCTTTGGGATTGAAGTAGCCCCAAGTGGTCGCTATTGCCGGCTCGAACTCGGTTTCGTACTGTGAACCGGGCCTGCTGTACGGAATTCGCAGGCCGACTACATCTTTCATGTTGCTCATGTGCCATCTCCCCGAAAAAAAGCCCCGGTGGCGGGGGCTCAATCGCCCGGGCCATGGCATGCATGAAGCCCTACCACGGCCTCCTGTGGAGGATTTAACGCCCCCCTACCTGAGGGGGCAATCAGGGACTCCCCTAGGCCGCGCCTTGTTGAGCGGTGTTTCATCGGTTAAATTCCTGCGCCGAGGGGGCTGCATGTACGCGATCGTCTACAAGTCCGACGGTTTCCCGATCTGCCGGCAGGTCGCGGGGGTCTCACCCGACCCTGTGGTGACCTGGAACACGGAGGCCCAGGCCAAGGCGTTCATTGCCTCGAAAGGGGGGGACGCGGATTTTCAGGCCGTGGCGATCGACGACGATTCCATGGACAAGCTTGCCAAGGCGATCGGTTGCCCCGTCGAGTCGATGACCTTCGAGCCGTACCCCGGCTAGAACTCCACGTTGTCGATCAGGCGCGTAGGGCCCAAGCGGGCCGCGCCAAGCACCACCAGGTTCTTCTCTCCCGGCTTTGCCTGCGCCAGGGCTTCGCGTGTTCGCACCTCGATGTAGTCCGGCTGCCAGCCGGCGTGGGCCAGTTCCCGCATCGCATCGGCCAGCGACGCGCCTCGCACGACGTCCTGGAGGACACGATGGAGGCGTGGCGCTTCCGCGCGCTCCGCGTCGGAGAGATAAGCATTGCGCGAGCTCATCGCGAGACCGTCGGCTTCGCGCACGGTCTCTGCGGGGACGATCGCGATCGGCAGGTCCAGCTGCTGCACCATGCCGCGCACGATGAGAAGCTGCTGGTAGTCTTTTTTCCCGAACACCGCCACCTTTGGCTGCACGCAGTTGAAGAGCTTGAGCACGACGGTGGCGACGCCGTCGAAGAATCCCGGGCGGAATTTGCCTTCCAGCTCGCCGGCAATCGGCGGCGGCTTGACGATATATGTCTGCGGCACGGGGTAGAGCGTGCGCTCATCCGGCGCGAAAAGAATCTCGACACGCTCGCTTTCGAGCAGCTGCCGGTCGCGCTTGAACGTGCGTGGATAGCGCTCGAAGTCCTCGCCCGGCTGGAATTGCAGGCGGTTGACGAACAGGCTGACCGCGACCGCCCGGGCATGCTGGCGCGCCGTGCGCACAAGGGAGAGATGGCCGTCGTGCAGGTTGCCCATGGTCGGGACCAACGCCACAGGCCCCAGTTCGGCGACTGCGCGGCGCAATACCGCGATGTCGGAGATGACCTGCATCAGGCGAGGTTGAAGAACTCGCGCCGGCTCTTCATGCCGCGCAGCCGGGAGACCAGCAGCTCGAAGTCGGCGTCGCGCTCGACAAAGTTCAGGTTGTCGGAATTGACGATTAGCACGGGCGCGGCGTTGTAGTGATAGAAGAAACGCGCGTAGCTTTCGGCGAGGAGCGCGAGATATTCCTCGCTCACGGGCTTTTCGTATCCCTTCGCTCGCCGGCGTACCCGCTCGATCAGCGTGGCAGGCTGCGCCTGGAGGTACACCACCAGATCGGGCGAGGGCGAGCGAGGACGCAGCGCCTCGTAGATCTTCTGGTAAAGCGCCATCTCATCCGCAGAGAGCGTGATGCGGGCGAAAAGGGGGTCCTTGTCGAGCAGGAAATCGCCGACCAGCGGCCGCCCGAACATGTCCGGCTGCGCGAGCGGCTCGAGCAGGCGCGCACGCTGAAACAGGAAGAAGAGCTGCGTTGGCAGCGCGAAGCGCACCATGTCCTGGTAGAAGCGTGAAAGGAACGGATTTTCCTCGGGCAGCTCGAGCAGCAGATCGGCGGTGAAGCGCGAGGCGAGCCGGCGGGCGAGGCTCGTCTTGCCGGCGCCGATCGGTCCCTCCACCACCAGGTAGCGAAATCTATCCACGGAAGACGAAATACACTGCGCCCACGATACACAATGAGGCCCAAAGATAGTCGAGCTTGACCGGTTGCTTCATGTAGAGGATCGCGAAGGGCACGAACACGAGCAGCGTGATCGCCTCCTGCAGGATCTTGAGCTGCGGCAGCGACATCTGCGTGTAGCCGATGCGGTTCGCGGGCACCTGCAGCAGGTACTCGAAGAGGGCGATTCCCCAGCTCACAAGCGCGGCGATCCACCACGGCTTGGCCGAGAGCTCCTTCAGGTGCGCGTACCAGGCGAACGTCATGAAGACGTTCGAGGCCATCAGCATGAGCGCGCTCAGGCCCACGACGGAGAGCTGCATCAGGCAATCCTTTCCACTTTTTGGCGACCGCTCGCCGCGAGGCACCGACTCGCCGCGCCACGTTGCGGTATCTGGAGCTGGGGTGCGATTTCGACGAGCGGCCACAGAACGAACGCGCGCTCGTGCATCCGCGGGTGAGGCACGCTGAGGCCGGGTTCCTCGATCCGCGCGTCGCCGTACAGCAGCAGGTCGAGGTCGAGCGTGCGTGGCGCGTTCGGGAAGCTCCGCTTGCGTCCATGGCGTTCTTCCACTGCCTGAAGCTCGCGCAAGAGCACGTCGGGCGTCAGCTGTGTATCGACCGCCGCGACCGCGTTGATGAAATCGGGCTGAGCCCCGTGGCCGATCGGCGCCGTGCGATACAGCGACGACCGCGCAGTCACGCGCGTGCGCGGAATCCTCGCGAGCTCGTCGAAGGCGCGCAGGACCTGCGTCCGAGGGTCTTCGAGATTGGAGCCGAGACCGACGTAGGCGAGGGTCACGCCGGTGCAGGCGTTGGCGCGGCGGGACGTTTCTTGCGGCGGCGCCGGCGGCGTTTGCGCGGGCCGGTGTCAGGCAGGAGCATCGCTTGCCGCGTATCGGCATCCGCGGCATGGAAGGCCCGCCACCAGGCCTCGAGGTCGGCGGGCACCTCGCCGCTCGCAGCGCGCAGGGCGAGGAAGTCGTACGCCATGCGAAAGCGCGGCGCCTCGATCAGGCGATAGGGTCGCTGGCCGGCGCGCCCCTCGAAGCGAGGCTGCATGCTCCACACCTCGCGCATCGTCGCGGTGAGCTTGCGCGTGATGGCGAGCTTCGCGCACTGCGTGTCGAGGACCTCGTCCATGGCGTGCTCCAGCGCCGGGATGGAGCGCTCGCCGCGCGCTTCCCGCGCCCGCCACGCGGCGAGCACCTCATGCCACAGAAGCGCGGCGAAGAGAAATGCGGGCGACACCGGCCGGTCGGCGAGCACGCGCTCGTCGGTTTGAGCGAGCGCGAGCGTGACAAAGCGCTCGCCGAGCGGCTGCTCGAGGATTACGTCGAGGAGCGGCAAGAGGCCTTTGTGCAGCCCGACCTCACGCAGCTGCCGCAGACACGCGCTGGCGTGGCCCGAGAGGAGTAGCTTCAGCATCTCGTCGAAGAGGCGCGCGGGCGGTACGCGTTCCATTAGCGGCGCGAGGCTGCGGATCGGCTCGCGGGTGGCGCTCTCGAGCGTGAGCCCCAATTTCGCCGCGAGGCGCACGGCGCGCAACATGCGCACGGGATCCTCGCGATAGCGGGTCACCGGCTCGCCGATCACGCGCAGCATTCGTTTTTTCAGGTCCGCCAGGCCGCCATGGAAATCGACCACTTCCTCGGTGGCGGGATCGAAGTAGAGCGCATTCACGGTAAAGTCACGGCGCCGCGCGTCTTCGGCTTGCGTGCCGAACACGTTGTCTCGCAGCACGCGGCCGTGCTCATCCTTCTCCGCGGTGTCCGGGTCTGCGGCTCGGAAGGTGGACACTTCGACGGTCTCAGCGCCCATCATCACGTGCACCAGGCGGAAACGTCGGCCGATGATCAGCGCGCGTCGAAAGAGCGGCTTCACCTGCTCGGGCCGGGCATCGGTGGCGATATCGAAATCCTTCGGCTCGATACCCAGCAAAAGGTCGCGCACCGCGCCGCCGACTACGTACGCCGAGAAGCCCGCCTCGCGCAAGACAGCGCACACCTTGGAAGCGGGCGAGCTGATGGCGTCCCGTGACAGACCGTGCCTTTCGCGCGGGACCCGCACCATGTGGTTGGCGGGCAAGCCGAGGACGCGCCGGATGAACCGCTTGATCATTCGCGGGCGGGCATTCTACCGGAGGGACATCGTTGGCCACTTCCGGCGCGCGGCCTCGGCGGCGAGCGCACCGTCGGCATCGACGGCGACCGGGCGGGTAACGCGCTCGAGGAGCGGCAGGTCGTTGTGCGAGTCGCTGTAGAAGACGCTCTCGCGGAAGTCCCCGAAGCGCTTTCCGAGGGAATCGAGCCATTCGTCGAGGCGCTTCACCTTTCCCTCTCGGAAGCAGGGAGTCCCGCGTACGCGTCCGGTGAAGCGGCCGTTTTGCATCTCCGGTTCGGTGGCGATGAGGTGCTGCACGCTGAACGCTCGCGCGATCGGCGCCGTGACGAAGCTGTTGGTCGCGGTGACGATGGCGCACAGGTCGCCCGTATCCAGGTGACCGCGGACGAGCCGGCGCGCGGCCGGGGTGACCATGGGCTCGATGCGCAAGCGCATGAAGTCTGCGTGCCAGCGCTCGAGGTCCGCCGGCGGATGCTCCGCCAGCGGCCGGAGCGCGAAGCCGAGATACTCATGGATGTCGAGCGTGCCGGCGACGTACTGGTCGTAATAGGCGCGGTTCTGGGCTTCGTACGTCTCGCGATCAAGCACCCCGCGGTCGATGAGGAACTGGCCCCACTCATAGTCGCTGTCGCCGGCGAGCAGCGTGTTGTCAAGGTCGAACAGAGCCAGGCGCATGGGCGCCCGGAGTTTAGCCGCGAAGCGAAGATCAGAACCGGCGTTGAACGCCGATGCGGAAATCCTGCAGTCGGAAAAGGCCCGTGGTATCGCGCGAGAGAGACTCGGCGCTGACCGCCCAGTCCTGCGCGAACCAGTAGCGACCGAAGACCGACATGGGCCGCTGGTCGAAGTCGGAGTCTCTCCGGTTGGTGAGCGCGAGGCCGAGATTGCCGCGGTCCACGGCCGCAGTGGACCACTCCGAGCGAGGCCGCCAGGGATAGCTGTTGGCGAAGCCGAAGCGGTCATATTCCGGAGCAAGCCAGCCGCGCGCAAACGAGGGATCGAGGCCCGGCTCGCCGCGATCGGGCAGCCGTAGACCGGATTGGCCCAACGCGGGGAAGGCGCTTAGCAAAGCGCCAACGAAGACGATTTGGCGCAGCGGGAGCATGCGAATGAATCTACTCAGCGCTCTTCGCGCTGTCTACCAAGAATTTCCTGTGCGAGCGCTTCGCGCACAAGGGGCAACGTGAGGGCGCGCTTGCGCATTAGTGAATACTGATCAAGCACTTCCATGATGGATTGAAGGCTGCGCATGTCGCGCGGTAGCCGCGTCAGGAGGTACCCGACGATGTCGTCAGAAAGCTGCAATCCGCGCGCTGCGGCGAGTGCCTTGAGGTGGCGCGCCTTGTCCTCGTCGCCGAGCGGCACGAGCTCGTAGACGAGGCCCCACGCGAGGCGCGTGCGCAGATCCTCGCGCAAGGCGAGCTGCGCCGGCGGCTTGTCGCCGGCGGCGAGCACGCCCGGACCGCAATCGCGCGCTTCGTTGATGTCGACAAAGAGCGAGTGTTGCCCTGCGCCGTCGAGGAGCTGCACGTCGTCGACGACGACGAGCGAAGGATTGCTGCGCGCGGCTGCGCGCAGCAAGTGGGTGCGGCCGCTGCCCGCGCTGCCCCAGACATAGACGATACGGTCGCCGAGCGTCCCCTGCGCAAGCTCGCGCACGCGCGCAAGCGCTTCGGCGTTCCGTCCGGCGACGAAGTTATCGAATGCGGGTTCGGGCGCCGGCGAGATGCCGAGCGGAAGTTGTTGCATCACGTAGAATTTTGGCATGTCGAAGGGCCTTTCCTACCGCGATGCCGGTGTCGATATCGACGCGGGCGACGCGCTGGTCGAGGCCATCAAGCCGTTCGCCAAGAAAACCATCCGCCCGGAAGTGCTCGCCGGCATCGGCGGCTTCGGCGCCCTCTGCGAGATTCCCAAGAAATACAAGCGGCCGGTGCTGGTTTCGGGCACCGACGGCGTTGGCACGAAGCTCAAGCTCGCCTTTTCGCTTCACCGGCACGGCACCGTCGGCATCGATCTCGTCGCGATGAGTGTGAACGACGTGCTGGTGCAGGGCGCCGAGCCCCTTTTCTTCCTCGACTATTTCGCCTGCGGCAAGCTCGACAAGAAGGTCGCCGCCGACGTCGTGAAGGGCATCGCTGAAGGCTGCGAAATGGCGGGCTGCGCGCTCATCGGCGGCGAAACGGCCGAGATGCCCGGCATGTATCCCGACGGCGAGTACGACCTCGCGGGTTTCTGTGTCGGCGTGGTGGAGAAGGATCGCATCATCGACGGACAGTCCATTGTTCCCGGCGACGTGGTGCTCGGCCTCGCCTCGAGCGGGCCGCATTCCAACGGCTACTCGCTCATCCGCCGCATCATCGGCGAGGAGCACTTGGCGTCCGAGCTCAACGATTCACTCATGGAGCCGACGCGCATTTACGTGAAGCCGATCCTCAAGCTTGCCGCCGCCATGCCGGTCAAGGGGCTTGCGCACATCACCGGTGGTGGGCTGGTGGGAAACGTGCCGCGTGTCCTACCCAAGGGTACAAAAGCGGTGCTGAACAAGAAACAATGGCCGCGCCACGACATTTTTCGCTGGCTGCAGAAGAACGGAAATGTCGCCGAGGAGGAGATGTTCCGCGTCTTCAACTGTGGCATCGGCATGGTGATCGTGGTCGCCAAGGACAAGGTGCAGATGGCGACCATGTTGCTTAAGCGCGAGGGCGAACTTGCCTACGAAATCGGCACTATCGAGGCCGGCGGCGACGAGCCCGAGGCAGTAATTACTTAAGATCGTTCCAGCGCTTCAGCGCGGCTTCGTAGCGCTTGCGCGCGCTTTCCACGTCCTGCTCGAGAATCGCCTGCCGCGCGAAATAGTTTTCGTTCGGACGGCTGCCGCCGGCCGCGCTACCCGTGCGCTCGCCAGGCAGCGATTCGACGCCCTGGTCGCGCCGTGCGGTCGCCTGCTGGAGCGCGACGTAGGCATTGCGCGTGTCCTCGTAGGCACGATCGAGCTCCGCGGTGCGATTCGGCGCCGGACTTTGCGCCGCGGCGGCGGTGGCGACGGCGAAGAACGAGAGGACGAGCAGGCGTTTCACGGAGGCCTTTCCGGTAGAATTTTTTGACATGGCAAGGCCGCGTTTCGTTCACCTGAGGATGCATAGCGAGTATTCGGTGAGCGATGGCATAGTCCGGATCGACGATGCGGTCCGGCGCGCTGCGGCCGACCACATGCCCGCGCTTGCGCTGACCGACACTGCGAACCTCTTCGGCATGGTCAAGTTCTATGGCGCGGCACGCGCGAGCGGCGTCAAGCCGATCATTGGCGCCGACTGCTGGATCGAGAACGAGGCCGATCGCGAGAAGCCGTTCCGCGCGCTGCTTCTCTGTGCTTCACGTGCCGGATACCTGAAGCTTTGCGCGCTGCTCTCGCGCGCCTGGCTCGCGCATCAGCACCGCGGCCGCGCGATCATCGCGCGTAGCTCGCTCGACGAGGGCACCGAGGGTCTGATCGTGCTCTCGGGGTTCCTCGGCGGCGAGCTCGCTGCACCGCTCCTTTCGGATCAGGTCGAGAACGCCGAACGGCTCGCGCGGCGCTGGAGCGAGCTGTTCCCCGGGCGCTATTACATCGAGCTGCAGCGCTCGAGCCAGCCCAACGGCGAAGCACTCCTCTCGCGGGCCGTGGCGCTCGCCGGCCGCCTGCGCCTGCCGGTGGTGGCGACGCACCCGGTGCAGTTCTTACAGCCCGGCGACTTCAAGGCCCACGAGGCGCGTGTCTGCATCGCGCAAGGCTACCTGCTCGGCGACCAGCGACGGCCGAAGCTCTTTACGCCGGAGCAGTACTTCAAGTCGCAGCAGGAGATGGCACAGCTTTTCGCCGACGCGCCGCAGGCGCTCGAGAACACGATCGAGATCGCGCGCCGCTGCAACCTCGAGATTGCGCTCGGCAAGACGCGGCTACCCGATTTCCCGACCCCGCAAGGCGTCACGCTGGAAGAGCATCTCAAGAACGAGGCCCAGGCGGGACTATCGCGCCGCGGCGCCGAGCTAAGTCTCTCGGCCGATGCGCTCGAGCGCTATCGCGCGCGGCTCGATTTCGAGATCCGCACTATCGTGCAGATGGGTTTTGCCGGCTATTTCCTGATCGTCGCCGACTTCATCAACTGGGCAAAGAAGAACGGCGTGCCGGTGGGACCCGGCCGCGGCTCCGGTGCGGGCTCGCTCGTCGCCTATTCGCTCGGCATCACCGACCTCGATCCGCTGCGCTACGACCTGCTCTTCGAGCGGTTCTTGAACCCTGAGCGCGTGTCGATGCCGGACTTCGATATCGACTTTTGCCAGGATGGCCGCGACAAGGTGATCGATTACGTGCGGCGCAAGTTCGGCGAGGACTCGGTGTCGCAGATCGCTACCTTCGGCACGATGGCGGCGCGCGCCGTAGTGCGCGACGTCGGCCGCGTGCTCGACCTCGGCTACAACTTCTGCGACCAGATCGCGAAGCTAATTCCGGTTCAGCCAGGAAAGAACGTGACGCTGGCAGATGCGCGCAGGGCGGAGCCGCTCCTCGCGGAGCGCGAGAAGAACGAAGACGAAGTCGGCGAGCTCTTGGAGCTCGGCGAAAAGCTCGAAGGCCTCGTGCGCAACGTCGGCATGCACGCGGGCGGCGTGCTCATTGCGCCCGGACGCCTCGTCGAATACTGCCCGCTTTACGCCGCAGAAGGCACGCAGCACGTCATCTCGCAGCTCGACAAGGACGACGTCGAGGCGATCGGACTCGTCAAGTTCGACTTCCTCGGCTTGACCACGCTCACCATCCTCGACTGGGCAGAGCGCTCGGTGCGCGCGATGGAACAGCCGGATTTCGCGCTGGCCCGAATCCCGCTCGACGATCAGCCGACGTACCAGCTTCTCTCGGCGGGCAATACCACCGCCGTGTTCCAGCTGGAATCGCGCGGCATGCGCGACCTCATCCGGCGCGCGCGTCCCGACCGCTTCGAGGACGTGATCGCCCTCGTCGCGCTCTACCGGCCGGGTCCGATGGATCTCATTCCCGATTTCATCGCGCGCAAGCACGGCGAGCAGCGCGTCGACTACCTCGACCCTCGCCTGCAGCCGATCCTCGGTCCGACCTACGGCATCATGGTTTATCAGGAGCAGGTGATGCAGATCGCGCAGGTCATCGGCGGCTATACGCTGGGCGGCGCGGACCTGCTGCGGCGGGCGATGGGCAAGAAAAAGCCGGAAGAGATGGCGCAGCAGCGCGACATCTTCATCGCCGGGGCGCAGAAGAACGGCTTATCGCGGGCCAAGGCAACCCTGCTTTTCGACCTGATGGAGAAGTTCGCCGGCTACGGCTTCAACAAGTCGCACGCCGCTGCGTATGCGTTGCTCGCCTACCAGACGGCGTACATGAAGGCGCACCATCGCTCTGCGTTCCTCGCCGCCAACCTTTCGGCGGTGATGGACGACACGGATAAGGTGCGCCAGCTCTACGAGGACGCGCAGGCAAACGGCCTTGAGATTCTGCCGCCCGACATCAACGCCTCGGAGTACCGCTTTACACCCGTGGACGCAAAGCGCATCCGCTATGGCCTTGGCGGCGTGCGCGGTACCGGCGCGGGCGCGATCGAGTCGATTGTGCAGGCACGCCGGCAGGCGCTGTTCACCGACCTCTTCGATTTCTGCCGTCGGGTGGACAAGCGCATGGTCAACCGGCGCGTAGTGGAAGCGCTGGTGCGCGCGGGCGCCTTCGATAAGCTCGACGCCCAGCGCTCGCGCCTACTCGCCACGGTCGGCCGCGCGCTGGAAGCCGCCGAGCAGGCTGAGCGCGCTGCTTCCCAGTCGAGCCTTTTCGGCGAGGCCGAGGCGCCGCGCGGTGGTAGCCATGCCTACGTGGACGCCCCCGGGTGGGACCCGCGTCAGAAGCTGCTGGAAGAGAAGACGGCCCTTGGCTTTTCGATCTCTGGCCACCTTTTCTCGGTCTACGAGCGAGAGCTCGTCGGCTTCGCGCGTACGCCGCTCGCGAAGCTCTCTCCGGGCGACCGGGTCTGGATGGCCGGCGTCGTGTCCGAGGCGCGCATGCAGATGACGCGGCGCGGTCGCATGATGGTGGTGACGCTCGACGACGCGACCGCGCAGGTCGAAATCACGGTCTTCAACGAGCTTTTGGAGAAGACGCGCGACAAGATCAAGGAGGACGCCCTGCTCGTCGTGGCGGGCAAGGTGCAGCGCGACGAGTTCTCCGGCGGCTTGCGCGTGAGCGGCGACGAGATCCTCGATCTCGAAGGCCTCCGTGCGCGCTTCGCAGCCCGGCTGCGCATCGCCATGAATGGCGATGCCGATGCGAAGAAGCTGCAGCAAGTACTCGCCCCGTATCGCGCCTCCGGCGGCGGTGCCTGCCAGGTCGTGGTCGCATACCGCAACTCGATGGCGGCCTGCGAAGTGGCGCTCGGCGACGCCTGGCGCGTGCGGCCCGACAGCCGCCTCATCGCCGAGCTCGGCGCGTGGCTCGCGCCGGAGAACGTGCAGCTCGTTTATGGCGTCGCTGCCGCTACGGCCGCCGCCTAATTAGCCCAGCGTACCTCGCATGGCCTGCGGTTCAAGACTTCGCGCTGGTGCAAATACCACGCGTTCACCAGCCGTTCGTGCGGATCGACCCGGCGCTTTTCGGCAAGGAAGCTCTTGAGCTGCGGATAGCACGCCTCGGTCTGCTCGCGCGTCGCGTCGCCAGTGCAGGCGATATGGAAGCTGCCGCCCGCCTTGATCGCCGCATCGATGAGCTCGTGGCGCAGTTGCGCGCCGCGCACGGCAGCGCCAAGCCCGACCGGCTCCGCCAGCGCAAGCTTTACCTCGGTAAAGTCGCGGCGCGCCCAACGCAGGTAGCTGTCGTCCTCGCGCGAGGTCTGCCGAACGGCCACGCTTTGCAACGGGATGCGCCAGTCGCTGCAGCGGGTATCGGTCTCGGCGACGAATGCGTCGAGAGACTCCGGGGGGATGAGGAGCTCGAGCGCGCGGTTGGCGCGGCATTTCTGGAAAGTCATTTCCTGGGGTCGTGTCGCGCGCTCCACCGCGCGCGCGAGCGTCGCGATGCGCAGCGTGATGCTGTAGACGGTGCCGAACACACCGTGGCCACCGACGACCAGCGCGAAGAGGTCGCGGCTGCGCTGGCGGCTTGCGCGGCGCAACTCGCCGTCTGGCGTGACGACGGTCAGCGACGCCACGTGGTTCACTGCCGGCGTGCCATCGGGTCCGGCCGAGTTGCGCGCGATGCTCTAGCCGACCGTGGGCATCGTTGTGCGGACGTTGGCGCGCTCATCGCCGGGCCGCAGCTCGGCCGCAATCGCGTGCCAGGGGGTCGAGGCTTGCACCTCGAGCAGGCCGTGCATGGCGTCGAGGCCGAGGATGCGATTCAGTCGGCAAGCCTTGAAGGTTTTGCCGGAGCGGATGGCGTCGCACAGTTCCAGTGCGGACATCGGCGTCGTCGCGAGCATGGGACCCTCCTGTCGTTAGCTCGCATCCAGCGTGCGCCGCGATCTGTTGCGTTGCAATACCGGCGTGCGCCGGTATCATTTTCTGATACCGTAGGTTCCATGGCCCTGCGCAGCCGCCTCGTCGATGCCCTGAAGGCCTGTCTTCGCGCGCGGGACATGACCTACAGGGACCTGGCCGTGAAGCTGCGCCTCTCCGAGGCCACGGTAAAGCGAATGTTCTCGCACGGCAGCTTCACCCTTGAGCGCATCGAGCAAATCCTGGAAGTGATCGACCTCGATCTGCAGGAGCTCGCACGCCTCGCGCGGGAAGGCTCGCCCGCGCCGGCCGAGCTTTCGGTCGAGCAGGAGACGGCGCTCGCGCAAGACCAGCAGCTGTTCTCCGTCTTCTGGCTGGTGCAGAACGGCTCGTCGTTCGACGAGATTCTCGCTGCGTTCACCATCTCTCGCGCGCAGCTGACCGGCGCCTTCGCCCGCCTGGATCATCTGAAGCTCATTCGCTGGGGGCCGCAGGAGCGTGCGCGTCTGCTCGTGCGTCGCGATTTCCACTGGCGCGACGGCGGTCCGGTGAAGAAGACCTACGGCCCCAAGATCATGGCCGAATTCCTGGACGGCCGCTTCAAGGCGCCGCTTGAATTCCTGCGCTTCGAGGCGCGGGTACTCTCGGCGGAGTCGGCCGCGGTGCTCAAGCGACGACTGGAGCGCGTCGTGATGGATTTCAACGAGCTGGCCGAAGTCGATTCTTCCGTGCCGAGCGGAAAGCGCGTCGGCGTCGCGATGCTCGCGGCTTGCCGCCCATGGGAGTTCTCGGCGCTGAACGCGCTCAAGCGCCGCTAGGCGCTCGGCCGGATCTCGAAGTCGGAGGGTTCCCCGGCGTCGGCTGCGGGCGCCTCATCGCGCACCGACTGCACGCGCGCCGCGCGCGGCCCGCGCTGCGCCCAAGCAACGAGCGCTGACACCGCCGCTTCGTCACCGCTCAAGAGCGCTTCGACGCTGCCGTCGGCGCGGTTGCGTACCCAGCCACGCACGCCCAGCCGGCGCGCTTCGTCGCGCAGCGCATAGCGGAAGCCCACGCCCTGTACGCGCCCGCTGACACGAATTTGCCGGGTCCTCATGCAAGCCTGCCGGGCAGATGTTAAGCTGAACAAAAAAGGGGATCGACCTATGCGGATCGGCTTGCTGATAGTGGCGGCACTGGCCCTGATCGGATTCATCGTGGTCGCCTTCGTTCTGCCGCAGATGGCGGGCACCGAGGCCAAGGAAGCCGCGCAGGCGCTGGTCGCGGGCGCGCAGCCCGCGCAGCAGCAGGTCGGCACCGCGGCCGAGAAGGCGGGCAATCTGGGCGGCGCAGGCAAGGGCGTGAAGGTCGCATCCAAGAACGACGCCAAGTACGGCGAGCTCAAGTGGATCGTTAGCGAAGACGGCGGCATCCGTGGCTGGAACGAGAAGAATGCGCTCGAGATCGCGCTGACCCCGAGCCTTCAGGCGGGCAAGGTCAACTGGAACTGCAAGGGCTATCCGGTCAACGCGATGCCCTCGAGTTGCGGCGGGCGTTAGAAGCTAGCGTCCTTTACGCAGGATCGCCCGGGCCGCAAGCAGCCCGCATACGCCGGCGCCCACTACCACGAGCCAGTCGCGGCGCCGCCAGCGTTGCGGCGTTTCGCGCGGGAGTGACTTGATTGCCTGGGTAGCGGTCTGCGGCGGCGCGGCGCCGGTGAGAGACGCGAGCCGTTGCGTCGCCTCCGCCGAATCGAACGAGGAAGCGAGGCCTCGCGCAGGCGGCGCCGAAGCCTCGTTCGTCGTACCGCGATCGGCTTCGCGGGTGCGGGAGACCGATTGCGCAAGGACGCTCGTCTTGGCCACCGCGTCGACAAGCTTTGGTTGCGGCGCCGACACGACGCCAATGGTTCGCTGCGCCAGGGTCTGCGTCGTGCCGGTCGGTGGCGTTGCCGGCGCGGCGGAAGCAAGCTGGCGCTCGCAGTCGCGCAGGTCGCGGGCCAGTTCGGCGGCATCCTGGTAGCGCTCCTCGAGCGGCTTGGCGATGCTTTTCGCGACAATGTAGTCGAGCAGCTCGGGGACCTCGCGGTTCAGCGTGCTCGGCGCGGGCGGCACGAAATTCACGATCTGGTACATGAGCGCGGTGACGTTCTCGCCGTTGAAAGGCGCTGCGCCCACCAGCATCTCGTAGAGGATCACGCCCAGCGAGAAAATGTCCGAGCGCTGATCGGCGCGCTTGCCGATGACCTGCTCGGGTGACATGTACTTCGGCGAGCCGAGGAGCATCCCGGTCTGAGTGAGGTCACCGGCGCCGCGCATGCGAGCGATGCCGAAATCGGTGATCTTCACGGGGCCGTTCGCCACCACCATGATGTTCGCGGGCTTGATATCGCGGTGCACGACGCCGCGCTGGTGCGCAAAGGCGAGCCCCTCGGCGACCTGGGCGGCGATGGAGATCGCCTGCGGCAGGCGCAGCGGCCGGCCCTCACCGATCAGCGTCTTGAGCTCGACCCCTTCGATGTACTCCATCGCCATGAAGACGACGTCGCCGGCCTTGCCCACGTCGTGGATCGTGACGATGTTCGGATGGTTGAGGATGCCCGCTGACCTCGCTTCCTGGTAGAAGCGTTTCTCGTACTTGTCGGCGTACTCGCGCTCGAGCGTGATGTTGACGGTCTTCACCGCCACTGGCCGCTCGAGCACCGAGTCGAGCGCCTTGTACACGACGCCCATGGCGCCGCGACCGATCTCGGACTGGATGACGTAGCGGCCGAGCTGCGCGGGCTCCACGCCGGCGCTCATCCGCTGCCGGCCTTCACCGACCTGAAGACCGGGCCCCATACCGGATGTCCGGCCTCGGCCGGCTCGAGCTCGAGCGTCGGATCGACGCCGAGCGCCTTCTTGAACTCGTCGCGGCACTGGCGCTCGCGGTTGGACACGCAATAGATGAACGCGAGGTGCTTGTGCGCGTTCGCGAGCTCCTTGGCGCTGAGCCCCTCCCTGATCGCTCCCTGGAAGTTCTTCGCAGACTCCGCATATTGGCCGGCCTCGTACTGCTGCAGCGCAAGCTTGAACGGTGCGGGTCCCGCCTTGAGCGAGGCGAAGATCGGTCCCCAGGCGGGGTGTCCGGCCTCGGCCGGAGTGAGCTCGAGATCAGGATTGATGCTCAGCGCCTTGCGGAACTCTTCGCGGCACGCTCGCTCCCGCGCCGAAGCGCAGTGGATGAAAGCGAGGGTCTTGTGCGCATTGGCGCGCTCCCGGTCGCTAAGACCCAGGTCGATCGCCGCCTCGACGTTACGCGCGGCTTCCGGATATTCGCCGTCGTCGTACTGCCGCAGCCCGGTGGCTAGCGTCGCAGCGCCCTTGCTCGGCTGGATCAGCTCGCGCAAGGGTGCCGAAGAACACGCCGACAACACTATGACCAGCACGCCGAGGATCAGGGCGCGCGGTGTCATCGGAAGCGGTGCCGGATTCTGACCGCTTCGCCTGCCTTGACCTGCACTTGCTCCACGTGCGCCGGAAATGTCGAGTTTCGTACCTCAATGGTATGCGCGCCGGCGGGCAGGTCGAGCACGCGAAGCGGAGGACTCACGCCGCGGCTCTTGCCGTCGACAACCACCTCGCCCCACGGCGCGATCGCGAGCTCGAGCTTGCCGGCGCCAGGCGGGAAGTGCCTTTCGGGCCGCTTTTCGAGGCGTGCGGTGAGTTTCTTTGGCGGCGGCTCGGTCTTTGTTGGAGCGGACGGGCCGGGCGTGGCCGCGCCTGTCGCCGATGCGTCAGCCGCCGCTTCTGATGCTGCCGCAGCGGGCTCGAGCAACGCGCGCGCGCCCACGCCGCCCCCCAACAGTACCAACAGCCCGACGCCCGCGACGACGAGCGCGGAATGCCGTAGTCCCATGGGTCCCGTGCGGGAAATCCAGCGCCCGGGGACTTCGCCATCGAGCGATTGCGTCACCGTATCGCCGAGGCGCTTGCTCGCGGGCGTGCCGCCGACGACCGAGTAAACGTCGTGCTCGCGCACATGCTTGTCGGTGCGGGCGCCTTCGTGATGGAAGAGATTGGCGTAGTCGCGCGAGAGACAAGACACGACCTCGTAGAACGAGCGCGAGACGAGGAGCTGCCCCGGCTGCGCGAAGCTCATCACGCGCTGCGCGACGTTGATACCGTCGCCGATGATGTTCATCTGCCCGTTCAAGTCCTTCACGAGGCGCACGGGGCCGAGGTTCACGCCAAGGCGCACCGCGAGCGCGCCGGCGCTGTCGCGCACTGCCATGGCGGCGAAGAGCGCGTCCTCGGGGTCGCCCATGAAAGTCACCGCCGCGCCGTCGCCGGTATCGAGGATGATGCGATCGCGCGCCGGCACCTGCTCGAGCGCCTTGGTCAGGACGCGATTGAACTCCTGCTTGATCTGCAGCTGGTCCGAAACCGGCTTCTTCGAGTACTCGACGATGTCGAGGAAGAGCACGCTGCAAACGAGCGTGCGGCCGGAGCTTTCCATAGTCCCGGTATTTTATTTCACGCGCATGCCGGGTTCCGCCCCGGCATCCGGCGAAACGAGGAATATGCCCGGACCTTCGCCCGCCGTCGCGCTCTTGTCCCAGGAGGCAGCCAGGACCATCCCCTCGGAAACGCCGAACTTCATAGTGCGCGGAGCCAGGTTCGCCACAACGACGGCAAGTTTCCCTTCCAGCTTTTCGGGCGCATAGGCGGACTTGATGCCGGCGAAGACGGTGCGCGTCGCGCCGCCCACGTCGAGCGTGAGCTTGAGCAGCTTGTCCGCGCCCTCGACGCGCTCAGCGCGGGCGATGCGTGCGACGCGCAGATCGAGCTTGTTGAAGTCGTCGATGCTGATCGTGTCCACTGCGTGCTCCTTCGCGGCGTGCTGTTGCTTCTCTGCGTGGCGCTGCGGCGTCGTCGGTTGAGGCACCCATGCTATGTCGAAAAGCTGATCGAGCTGCTTCTCGTCGACCCGGGTAATGAGGTGCTTGAACGGTCGGATGCGCTCTGGGAGATACCTGCAGTCGTTGAAGCTCAAGTCGCGCTCCAAGCCAAAGAGTTCTCTGGCCACCCGATTGGCGGTCACCGGCAAGATCGGCGCTAGATATACGGTTAACACGAAGAACGCATCGATCGCATCACTGCAGGTGCGGTGCAGCTCGGTCCGCTTGGCGGGATCCTTAGCCAATTCCCAAGGTTTTGCTTGGTCATAGCGCTGATTCACGATGTCGGCGACTCGCATCACCTCGCGCACCACCTTGCCGAATTCCCGCGCCTCATAAGCTTCCTTGATTTGTTCGGCTAAGCCCGCAGCGATCCCCCAACTCTGTTGCGGGAAAGCTTCGCCACTAGGCGGTTCGAACTTGAAGAGCTCGCCATCAAATGACTTGCTAATGAAGCTGGCCGCACGAGCCGCGATATTCACGTACTTGCCGACAAGGTCGCTGTTGACCCGCGCGGTGAAGTCGTCGGGGTTGAAATCGAAGTCCTCGACGTTGGCGTTCAGGCGCGCGGCGATGTAATAGCGCAGCCACTCCGGGTTCATGCCGAGCTCGAGATAGCGCAGCGGGCTGATGCCGGTGCCGCGGGACTTCGACATCTTGTCGCCCGACACGGTGATGAAGCCGTGCACGTAGACATGATCGGGCGGCTGGTAGCCGGAGAATTCCAGCATTGCCGGCCAGAACAGCGTGTGGAAGTAGATGATGTCCTTGCCGATGAAGTGGACCATCTCGGTGCCGCCGCCCGGCTTCACGAAGCGGTCGAAATCGAGGCCGTTCTTCTCGCAGTAGTTCTTAAGGCTGGCGAAGTAGCCGATTGGCGCATCGAGCCAGACGTAGAGGTATTTCTCTTCCGCGATATCCGGGACGCGGATGCCGAAGTAGGGCGGGTCACGCGAGATGTCCCAATCCGACAGTGCCTTCTCGCCTTCGCCCTCGAGCCACTCCTTCGCCTTGTTCACGACTTGCGGCTGCAGCCTTCCTGGGGTCTCGAGCCAGCTGCGTAAGAACTGTTTACAGCGCGCATCCGACAACCGGAAGAAGAAATGCTCCGAGGATTTCAGCACCGGTGTCGCGCCGGAGAGCGTCGAATAAGGATTCTTCAGCTCGGTTGCCGAATACACCGTGCTGCAGTTCTCGCAAGCGTCGCCGTACTGGTCCTTCGCGCCGCAGTTCGGGCATTCGCCCTTGATGTAGCGGTCGGCGAGGAACATGCGCTTCACCGGGTCGTAGAACTGCTCCACCGGCTTGCTGTATACGAAACCCGCGGCTTTCAGCCGGCGGAAGAGGTCCTGCGAGAGCGCCGTGTTCTCCGGCGAGTGCGTCGAGTGCCAGTTGTCATACGAGATGTGGAAGCCGTCGAGATATTTCTTGCGGTCGCGCGCGATCTCGGCGACGAAGGCTTCGGGCGACTTACCGGCTTTCTCCGCGGCAAGCATGATCGGCGCGCCATGCGCATCGTCCGCGCCCACGAAGTGCACGGTATTCCCCCGCATGCGCTGGAAGCGCACCCAGATGTCGGCCTGGATGTACTCCATGATGTGGCCGATGTGGAACGGCGCGTTCGCGTACGGCAGCGCCGTCGTCACGAATAGCGTGCGTGAGGACATGCAGACCGGGGGAAAAGCCAATTCTAGCGGCGATTTAGGTACACTTAGTCGCTTTCCCTCCCCGCCATGCCCCTCAGCGAAACGCAAGTCCAGGCGACTCTCAAGAGCCTAATCGACCCGAACACGGGCAGGGATTTCGTGAGCACGCGCGCGGCGCGCAACATCAAGGTCGCCGGCGACGAGGTGTCGCTCGACATCGAGCTCGGCTATCCCGGCAAGAGCCAGCACGACCCGATTCGGAGGCAGGTGACGCAGGCGCTGAAGCAGGCGGGCGCGCGAGGCGTTACCGTCAAAGTGACCTCGAAGGTTGTGCCGCACGCCGTGCAGCGTGGTGTGAAGCTCGTCCCCGGGATCAAGAACATCATCGCGGTCGCCTCCGGCAAAGGCGGCGTCGGCAAATCGACGACGGCGGTGAACCTGGCGCTGGCGCTCGCCGCCGAGGGCGCGTCGGTCGGCATCCTCGATGCGGATATCTACGGGCCTTCGCAGCCGATGATGCTCGGCATCGCCGGGCGGCCGGAGTCGAAGGACGGCAAAAGCCTCGAACCGATGGAAGGACACGGCCTGCAGGCCATCTCGATCGGCTTTCTCATCGACATCGACACGCCGATGGTGTGGCGCGGGCCGATGGTCACGCAGGCGCTCGAGCAGCTTCTCAAGGACACGCGCTGGCGCGACGTGGATTACCTCGTGGTCGACCTGCCGCCAGGCACGGGCGACATCCAGCTCACGCTGGCGCAGAAAGTGCCCGTCACCGGCGCGGTGATCGTCACGACGCCGCAAGACATCGCGCTGATCGACGCGAAAAAAGGACTCAAGATGTTCGAGAAGGTCGGCATCCCGATCCTCGGCATCGTCGAGAACATGTCGTTCCACGTCTGCCCGAAGTGCGGGCACGAGAGTCACATCTTCGGCGCCGGCGGCGCGGAGCGGATGGCCAAGGAATACGGCACCGAGCTCCTGGGCCAGCTGCCACTCGACGAGGGCATCCGCCGCCAGGCCGATTCGGGCAAGCCGACGGTCGTGTCGGAGCCCGACGGTCCGGTCGCCGAGATCTACCGGCGCATTGCCCGGCGCTGCGCCGTCAAGATCGCGGAGTCGCAGCGCGACATGACCGCGAAGTTCCCGAGCATCGTCGTCCAGAACACCTGAGCTAGGCCGGGACCTCGCCAAGCACGGTGCAGCGCCGGATGACGCGCGCTTGCGTGGCGGCGTCGTAGGGCGTCGCGCGGTGCAGGACGCAGCGGTTGTCCCACACGATGAGCTCGCCCACGGTCCAGCGGTGCTCGTAGGTGAGGTCCGCATGCACCGCGAGCGCGTTCAGCTCCTCGATGAGTGCGCGGCCTTCCTCGTAAGGCATGCCGACGATGTGCTCGGCATGGTCGCCGAGGTAGAGGCATTTTCGACCGGTCTCGGGATGGGTGCGCACGACCGGATGCTCGACCGGCGGGCGCGCGCGCCGCTGGGCGTCGGTCAGCGGCTCCTCGCCGTGGCGCCGATTGCGCGAGAAATCGAGGCTGTGCACGGCGCGCAAGCCGGCGATGCGAGCCTGCCAGGCAGCCGTGAGGCGCTCGTAGGCGCCGTACATGTCGCAGAAATGCGTCTCGCCGCCCGCGCCTCGGTCGGGCATGACCTCGCCGTAGATGATCGTCGCCTGCCCGGTGACATGCTGCCAGGAGCCGTCGGTGTGCCACGCGAGGGTGCCCTTGTCGGGGTGCTTGCCGTTGGGGTGTCCGTTCTCGTCCAGGTTCGAAAGCCGGTAGAGCTCCGGAAAGCCGTCGGCGTGGTACTGGTTCATGACGTGGACCTGCACTTCGCCGAAGCGCCGCGCGAACTCGACTTGCCGGCCGGGCGGCAACTCCTGCGGGGGAAAGACAAGTACCTGGTAGCGTAGGAAAGCGCGATACACCGCGGCGAAGGTTTCCTCGTCCAGGCCGCGGCCGAGGTCCAGATTCGCCCGCGCGCCGAGGCTCTGTGTCAGCGGCTCTAAGTCCACGGTGCGCAAGTTTAGAATGCCCGGCCTACGGAGCGAGCATGACTATCAAATCCGACAAGTGGATCCGGCGCATGGCCGCCCAGCACCGCATGATCGAGCCCTTCGAGGCGGGCCAGGTGAAGGAGGTCGCTGGCCGGCGGGTAGTGTCTTACGGCACCTCGAGCTACGGCTATGACATCCGCTGCTCGACCGAATTCAAGATCTTCACCAATATCAACTCGACCATCGTCGATCCCAAGGAATTCGACGAGAAAAACTTCGTCGACTACAGGGGCGAGGTCTGCATCATCCCGCCCAACTCATTTGCGCTCGCCCGGACCGTGGAGTATTTCCGCATTCCCCGCAACGTCCTGACCATCTGCCTCGGCAAGTCGACCTATGCCCGCTGCGGCATCATCGTCAACGTCACGCCGCTCGAGCCGGAGTGGGAGGGGCATGTGACGCTCGAGTTCTCCAACACCACGCCACTCCCCGCCCGCGTCTACGCCAACGAAGGTGTTGCCCAGGTGATCTTCATCGAGTCGGACGAGCCCTGCGAGACCTCCTACCGCGATCGCGGCGGCAAGTACCAGGGCCAAAAAGGCGTGACGCTGCCGCGCATCTAGCGTATCTAGCCCTTCGGTTTTTACCGACTACTAGATGTAGTGGTGAAAACCCCTCGGGGCGCTATAGGGACCGTAAAAGCAGCGCAAAAAGCCGAAAAAAAGTCTTGACGTCCGGGAAGGAAGCCCCATAATCCGCTCAAGTTTTTGGCGACCACTTTTGCGAGGAAAAGGAGGTCATCATGACAAGCCAGAGGAACTCGCATCTTATGAACGAAGTTTGCGTTCGGGATATTCCTGAAACCTAGGTCCGTTTGACCGACTTTTTGGGGGATTTGGAGATATGGGCGATCGCCCTCCGAGTAGTATCGGACGAGTAAGACAAGGCGCAGTAGCAAGGCAGCAACCGCAGGAGCAGCTCTTCGACACGCATCCCGAGGTCAGCCTCGACTTCGAGATCGTGCGCCAGGCGGCAAGCCAGAAATACACCCGACCGTTCCTGATCGTCGACACCGCCATCGTGCGCGGCAAGGCGCGGCGTTTCCGTGCGGCCATGCCTCGCGTGCGGCCGCACTACGCCGTGAAGGCGAACCCGGACCGTCGCGTTCTCAAGGCGCTGATTCAGGAAGGCTGCGGCTTCGAGATCGCCTCCACGGCGGAGCTCGACGTGCTCCTCGGCCTGGGCGTGCCGGCCGCCGAGATCTTCTTCTCCAATCCGGTCAAGTCGCGCGACACGATCGCGTACGCCGCAGGCAAAGGCGTCGAGTGGTTCGTGATCGACAGCCTGGATGAGCTGCGCCGCGTCTATGAGACCAGGCCGCAGGCCAAGCAGTATCTGCGTATCGCCACCCCGAATATCGGCAGCGACTGGCCCCTGTCGGGCAAATTTGGCGCGGGCGCGACCGACGCGCGCGAAATCGTCAGCGCCGCCGCGAAGATGGGCGCCGACCTCGCCGGCGTCACGTTCCACGTCGGCTCGCAATGCCGCAACCCGGAGAACTGGCGCGTAGCGCTCGAGAAGGCGCGCAACCTCTTCGACTACATGACCAAGGCGGGCCTCAAGCCGCGGCTTCTCAACGTCGGCGGCGGCTTCCCCGTACGCCATGTGAAGCCGATCCCCTCGATCGAGATGATCGGGCAGGTGATCAACGAGGGGCTGAAAGCGTTCCCCGAGGAGGTCCAGGTAATCGCCGAGCCTGGTCGCTACCTCGTGTCCGACGCGGGCTATTTCGTCTGCCGCGTACTCGGTACCGCCACCCGCGCCGGCAAGCGCTGGATGCACTGGGATGCGGGCCTTTTCGGTGGCGTGATCGAGGCGAGCGAAGGCCTGAAGTACAAGATTCGCACCGAGCGCTCGGGCCCGGACGTGCCGTGGACGGTCGGCGGCCCGACGTGCGACTCGGTCGACATCGTGATGCGCGAAGAGCCCCTCCCCTCGGATCTCCAGGAGGGCGACTTCATCTACATCCGCAACGCCGGCGCCTACACCACGGCCTACGCGAGCCAGTTCAACGGCTTCCCGCTACCCGAGGTGAGGGTGTTCGAGTCTAAGCAGTAGGTTCGTACAGGACGAAGTCGAACTTCGTTCCATCCGCCGCCGTATGAAGCTCACGCTGGCTTTCCCGCCAGCGTGAGCGGTCGTACTTCGGGAACGACACGTCACCCTCGTAGTCGCGGTGGATCTCGGTGAGGACGAGGCCAGCCGCGGCCGGCAGCGACTCGGCGAACAGCTGCTCGCCGCCGATGACGAAAACCACGCCCTCGCCAGCGCAGAGGGCGAGCGCCGCATCCAGCGACGAGGCGACGGCAGCACCCGGCGCCTCGTAGCCCGCTGTGCGCGTCACGACGATATTGTCGCGCCCGGGCAGGGGCCGGCCGTTCAGCGATTCCCAGGTCTTCCTGCCCATGATCACCGGATGGCCGAGCGTCAGCCGCTTGAAGTGCTTGAGGTCTTCCGGCAGGTGCCAGGGGAGATGGCCGTGGCGCCCGATGACGCCATTGGCGGCCACCGCGGCGACGAGGTAGACCTTGGGGCCGTTTGGCTTCAACATCGAACGCAAATTTGCTGAAATTATAAGTACATGCAGCCTAGATGCCTGGTGGCCGCAGCGCTTCTTGCGCTCGCTGGCTGCGCGGCGCTCGATCCCGAGTACCAGCAGGTGACGGCCGTCGATGGCCTGATGGCCGAGGCCGTGCACGTGTCGCGTGCGCCCGCTGCGGAGCAGAAGGCTGCGCTCGCTGCCGCCGAGCGCGCCTTCTCCAGCGACCGCTCCAGCCTGAGCCGTCTGCGGCTCGCTACGCTGCTCGCGACTCTCCCTGAGCCACTGCGCGACGATCGGCGCGCTGCAGAACTGCTGCAGCCGCTTGCCGATCCGAGAACGCCAGGCTATGGGCGCTTTGCGGCGCTGCTCAGTTCCGAGGTGGCGGAGCACGCGCGTCTCGTCCGGGAAGCCGACCAGGCGGCACGCGAGCACGACCGGATCGACAAGGAGCGAGACAAACGCGAAGAAGCGCTGCGCCAGCAGGTCGAGGCCTTGCGGGGTATCGAGCGCGGGATACTGGAGCGCGAAGAGCGCCTGCGCCGGCGCGAGAAGTAGGTCAGGCTGCCCGGAAAGCCCAGCGCCGGGTTCCGGCGATGAGGAGCGCGCCGGCGAGGGCGAAACCGCCGAGGACGTAGAACCCGACCACGATGCCGAACCGGTCGGCGAGGAATCCCATGAGGAGCGGTGTACTGAGGTGCGACACGCTCCAGCCCAGGCCGCCCAGGGCGAGCGCCGAGCCGCGCTCGGCGCTGGTGCTTGCTTCCGAGATCGTGATCTGGAAGTAAAGGGTCATGGCCGCCGTACCAGCGCCCACGACCAGCATCCAGAAAGCGATCGGAACGACGTGATTCACGACCGGGAGGAACCCGATCGCCGCGGCAACGGCAAGTCCGCAGATCACGGGCCATAGCGTTTGAGGGCCGCTGCGCACGAAGCGTGCCGCGAGCAGGCTGGCAAGGATCGACCCGGCTGCGCGCAATCCGAGCAGGACGCCCGAAGCCGCTGCGCCGTGTCCGAACTCCGACAGGAGCAGGGGGTAGAACGACATGGTGAGCGAGAACGGCAGCGCCGAGAGGTAGGCGCACAGCATCGTGTAGACGATGATCCGTCGACGCAGAAGCGGCAGGTAGCTCGCCAGCGGATGTCGAGCCGCGTGCGCCCTGGGCGGGCTGGAGGGCGTCAGGAGGCCGGCGCCGAGGGAGAGCACGCCGATCGCGGCGAGCGTCGCGAAGGCCGCGATGAATCCGGCGGCCGCCAAGATGAACCCGACCAGCACGGTGCCGACGATCTGGCCGAAGTTGGTCACGGCGTTGAGGCGGCCAAGCTGCATGCCGCGCGCTCCCGGCAGCTCGCTCGCCATGGCCCAGGTTGCCGGCCAGAACGCCGCCCGGGAAAGGATCAAGCCGACCTGCCCGCCGAGAAGCATCCAGAACCCCTTTGCCAGGATGAACCAGACGCCCGCAGCTACGACCACGCAGCAGGAGGCGAGCATGATGCGCCGGCCGCCGATGCGATCGGTATAGGCGCCGCCGACGAGGTTCAGCGGCGCTTGGGCGAATACCGGCACGGCGAAGAGAAATCCGATCTCGGCGTTCGAAAGGCCTTGGGCGTGCGCATAGAGCGGCACCGCAAGCCATGTCATGCCCAGACCGAGATTCCAAGCCGCCGATGCCAGGAAGAAAGAGGCGTGCGGCACGAGCCATTATCGGGGCCGGGGTGTAAGGTGGCGGCTGGAGTTTCGACGAAACACCATGCGCATCCTCCTCGCCGTCCTTTCCCTCTTCCTCGCGAGCGCGGCCGAAGCTCAGAAGTGCACTGCCCGCTCGGGCGACAAGACCGCCGTCCTGGTCGAGCTCTATACCTCCGAGGGCTGCAACAGCTGCCCGCCGGCGGATCGGTGGCTGTCGGGGCTCGGCAGCAAATATTCGCCCGGGCTTGTCGTGCCGCTCGCGCTGCACGTCGACTACTGGGACTACATCGGCTGGAAAGATCCGTACGCGAAGCGCGAATTCTCCCAGCGGCAGCGACGCCTGTCGCAGCTGCAGCGCGCGTCGTTCGTCTATACGCCGCAGGTCCTGGTTCAGGGGGCCGATTTCCGCGAGTGGGGCGACGCCGCTTTCGATCGCGCCGTGACGCGGATCCATGCGAGGCCGCCGGGCGCCCGGCTCGAGCTCGACATACTCGCGGCGACGCGCGACTCCCTGCAGGTTCGCGCGCAAGCCACGATCCTGGACCCGGCGCAAGCCGCCGACGCCGCTCTTTATGTCGCCGCCTATGAGAACCGGCTCGAGAGCAAGGTGACGGCGGGGGAAAACAGCGGCCGCCTCCTGCAGCACGATCATGTCGCGCTCGAATGGCAGGGCCCCTATGGCCCGGGCGAGCGCCAGCTCAAGCTGCCTCTGCTGCCCAAGGCCAAAATCGCCGACTCCGGAATCGTCGCCTTCGTGCAGAACCGGCGTACCGCGGAAGTGCTCCAGACGCTGATGCTCGGCACCTGCTCGGGCTAGGCGCTTTTTGAACAGGCCGGGCCGGCCTGCCGATTTTCCTTTATATTCGCGCCGATACGCCCGCCGGGGGGGCGGGGGCACATAGGAGCGTCCATGCAAGCGACGCAGATTCGCCAGAAGGACGGCGTCTTTTACTTCGTCAGCTACAGGGCCAAGGACCTGATGACGAAGGTGCGCTTCATCAGTCGCTTCTACGGCGAGGGTGAGGAGATCACGCCTTCCCGCGTCTCGCAGGACGACGATATCGCGCAGTTCATCTCCAAGATCGAGCGCAACGACGAGGCCTTCCAGCGCTCGATCTCCCGCTCGAAGGTAAAGCAGCTGAAGAATTTCTACGAGACCGCGGTCTCGCAGCCGCCGATCCCGGGCACCGTGCTTCTCTTCACCTCCGAGCGGCTGAATTTCCGCTCGGCCGATGGCGGCGCGGCCGGAACTCTTACGGAGCCGAATACCAAGTACCTGATCATCGACGGGCAGCACCGCCTGGCGGCACTGCACTTCTACATGCAGGAGCGCCCCGACGACGCCGCCACCATCAGCGTGCCGTGCATCATCTTCGACGGGCGCAGCGAAGACTTCGCCACCGAGATGTTCGTCATCATCAACTCGACGCCGACGAGGATCAACAAAAGCCACCTCGTCGACCTCTATGACCGAGTGTCCTTCGCGGCTCCGGACCGCAAGTTCGCCGCCCGGCTCGTCGAGAAGCTCTACAGCGAAGGCGATAGCCCGCTGCGCTATCGCATCAATCGACTTGGCGGCCGCAGCCAGCGCGACAAGTGGGTGCTACAGGCCGAGCTCTTCAACGAGCTGCATCGGTGGGTGCGCGGTCGCTGGCGCTCGATTCAGCTCGCCGGCGGCAGCTCCAAGGAAGTGCCGCGCTACTACGGCATCATCCGCGACTTCTTCAAGGCGGCGCGCGCCGTGTTCGGCGAAGCGGTCTGGGGCAAGGAAAGCTTCATGGTCACGAAGCCCGTCAGCATCAAGGCGATGGTGCGGGTATGCGCCGACCTTGCACGCGACGACTCCGAGCCCGAAGCCGGCCGCGTGGCGCGCTGGGAGCAGCGCCTCGCGCCGTGGTCCGAGATGGCCAAGCAGTTCCGCGAGGAAGGCTTCTACGAGCGCTTCCCCGCGAAGGGTGAGGTCGAGCGGGTTGCTCGCGTGCATCGCGACCTTGCCCGCGCCGCGAACATCGAGACCGGCCGCGCCCGCCAGTAACCGGAATAGCGGCCGGGCGCTGCTGTTCGCGGCGATATGAAGTCCGTACTGCCGGTCCTAACTGTCGCCTGGCTGACAGGCTGCGCGACAGTCAGCGCGGCCGAATGCCAGAATCCCTACGACATCGGTTTTCGCGATGCGATCTTCGGTCTGCAGCCGCAGGACGGCATTTATGCCCCGATCTGCAGCGGCAACGGCACGCAACTGAATGCCGCGCGGTATGCCGAAGGATGGCGGGAAGGCAACTATGAATACGAGAGACGCAAGGCTCACGGCGGCGTGGACTAAGGCGCTCGCGATTGCGGCAATCCTGGCCGCTTCCGGGTGCGCGCAGATGACCGAAACGCAGTGCCGGGCGAGCGACTGGTACCAGGTCGGCTACCGCGACGCCGACATCTACGGCCTGCGGCCGCAGGTCGACCAATACGCCTATCAGTGCAGGGCCGTGGGCGTGCAGGTGGCCGAGAACCAATACATGGCCGGCTGGGTCGACGGCTTCCGCGAGTGGAACACGCGAGTCATGGGCAGCGAATGCTGCGGCTCGCGCTGAGCTAGACCACCCCTTCTCGCCCGAGATTCTCGATTTCCTGCTCGCCGTAGCCGAGCTCCGCGAGCAGCGGGCGCGTGTGCTGGCCAAGGGCGGGAATTGCCTCCATCTTGGGCTCCATGCCCGACAGGTTGAAGGGCGGCTTGAGCGTGTCGATCGCGCCGGCGGACGTCTCCACCTTCGCCACGCGCGAGCGCGCCGCGAATTGCGGATGGCGCCAGAACTCGTGCATGTCGTTGAGCCGTGCGTTGGCGATGTCCGCGGCGTCCAGCCGTTCGACGACTTGCGCCGCCGTCAGGCGAGAGAAGACACGCTCGATCTCGGCATGGAGCGCGACGCGATGGACGAGCCGCTGCGGTCCGCTGGCAAAGCGTGGGTCCTTGGCGAGCGAAGCGTTTTCGAGCACCGTGCCGCAGAAACGGGCGAATTCGCGCTCGTTCTGCACGCTGAGGAACACATTGTCGCCGTCGCCGGCGCGAAAAGGCCCGTAGGGCGCGATCGTGGCGTGATGCGCGCCCGAGCGTGGCGGTGCATTTCCGCCATAGGCCGTGAAATAGGCGGGAAAGCCCATCCATTCGCCGAGCGCCTCGAACATCGTGATATCGAGCGTGGCGCCTTCGCCGGTGCGCTGCCGCCGGTAAAGCGCTGCAAGGATGGATGAGAACGCGTACATTCCCGCGGCGATGTCTGCCACCGGGATGCCGGCCTTGCTCGGCGCGTCGGGCGTCCCGGTCACCGACAGCAGGCCGGCTTCGCATTGGACGAGCAGGTCGTACGCTTTTTTTCCCGCGTACGGGCCGCTCGGCCCATAGCCGGAAATGCCGCACCAGATGAGCCCGGGCTTGCGCTCACGTACCGCCTGCGAGCCGAGCCCCAGCCGGTCGGCTGCGCCGGGCGCAAGGTTTTGCACGAATACGTCGGCCTTGTCGACGAGGCGCTGGAGGATCGGCCTCGCGCGGGCATGCTTCACATCGAGTGTCAGGCTCTCCTTCGAGCGGTTGGTCCAGACGAAGTGCGAGGAGAGGCCTTTCACCGTGTGGTCGTAAGAGCGCGCGGCGTCGCCCGTGCCGGGTCGCTCGATCTTGATCACACGGGCGCCGAGGTCGGCGAGCTGCCGCGTCGCGAACGGTCCGGCGATGACCTGCTCGAGGGCAACGACGGTGACGCCTTCGAGCGGTCTCATGCGACCTAGGTTAGCGCAGATCTCCGGAGGTGCGAGGCCACGGCCACGCAGCCAGCCACTCCAACCCACAGATGCGATTCGGAGGCGAAGCTACGCAGGCTTTCGCTGCCGGAGTAGTAAAGCAGGTAGCCGCTCGCCACCAGCCAGCCAAGCGCCACGAGAAGCAGCACCCCGGACCAGCGGTTCTTGAACGAGGCCCAGCCCGCCGGGATGTGATGCACAACCAGCGTCCCGAGGAGGACGAGCGCGAGCATGGCAGCGCCGCCATGGACCTTCATCAGTAGCGCCGCCGCAGGCCCGGCACTCACCACTTCCCAGGCGACGCCGGTCGCAAGAAGGATGAGCAACGCGGCGTACAAAAGGTACCGCTGCACGACAGGCAGGCGGTTCATTCGAGCCTCAGCACTTGCGCACCGACGCGACTCGCAAATTCACTGGCGCGCTGCGGCTCGAGCATGCATGGTTTGGTGAGCGCGTCAGCGGTCATGCAGTCTGCGGCGAAGACGGTCACTCCTCTTGCCCCAGGCCTGCCCGCTCGGGGATGGACGAGGCCCGCGCTCGCCGATGTCGCGACGGCGGCGTCGCGAATGTTGCCGGCGTAGATGAGGCTTGCCCCGGAGCGGATATGCAGCGCTTGCCATGCCTCGCCGAAGACGCGCAAATCGCCGCCGGCGTTTACGTTGCCGGCCACCATGCCGGCTTCGCGTAAGCAATCGATGGCGCGGTCGACCGCGAATCCCTTGGCGATGCCGTCGAGCGAGTAGTCGCAGAACGCGCAATCGAAGAGCCCATCGCTAGCCCAGCGGATCTCTTCGGCCCGCTCGAGCACGCGGCGCGTCCACGGATCGAGCGCGGCGCGATGGCCTGAGCGCAGACGCGCGATGTCGCTCGAGCTCTCCTGTCGGCTCATGGCGCGATGCACTCGCTCGACGCCGCGGAAGGCGCGATCGATGGCTGCGTCGGCGTGGCGTCCGCGGGCGCCGATCTCCACCAGCGTCCCGAGGAGCGGCCGTGCGCGCCTAGCGGTTACGCAGCTCGCTTTCATACAAGGCGAGGATGCGCTTCACGCCATCGGTCACATGGCGGCAGGAAAGCGTCGCACCGCTGATATTGCGGATGCCGCGGTCGAGCTGCAGCGGATCGCGCGCGCTCTTGCCAGCGAACTGCAGACGCCATTGCGGATCGCGGATCTCGCCGCCGTGCGATTCGCGGTAATCGAGGACTTCGATGCCGCGCACGCGACCCTGCGGGTCGAGGCCCACGGCGTAGGTGATGAGCTCGTGCTTGCCGAGCACCTCGTCGACGACGAACCAGCCCGCCTCGCCGCGCCAGACGCGTTCCTTTCGCTTGAGATCCACCGGCGTGAACTTGGCTCCCGGAAAGAGCACTTGCTGCGCCTGCTCCACCGTGAGGTAGGTCGTCGCGTGCGCCGTCGGCATGACCACCAGCGGCGCCGCGATGAAAGCAGGCCAGCCCGCGCGCATCAGAAGCTGATGCCCACGCGCACCCTCAGCTCCTGGCGCTCATGGTGCTCGCCGTAGAAGCGTCCGCCGATGACGTCTTCCTGCGCCTCTTCGGTATACGCCTTGGCGTTGGCGAGCTGCTTGAGGAAAGTGGCGGTGATCCACCAGTCGTTGCGCGCATAGTGGATCGAGGGCCCGAAGAAGCTCGCGCCGTAGGCGCGTTTCGATGCGGAGAAGCCGCGGCCATCGTAGCCGCGGTGGTAGCGGTATTCGGCGCCGGCGTGCCAGCGCGGCGCGAACTGATACGCGAGGCCGCTGGTGAACTCGAGCTCGCCCTCGCGCTCCCACTCGCCGTGGAAGCGCTCGCTTTCCGCGGCAAGCGAGAAGTTGGCGGCCCAGACGAGCCGATCGTCGAGGAAATTCTTCTGCACGATGACCTTGCCCTCGAGCTCTTTCTTGTCCGGGCCCCAGCTCGGCTCGATGTAGAGGGCGAGGCCGATCGGGTCCTTGTACGGACTGAGCAGCCGGTAAATCCATTCATTCGAAATCGATTCGAAAAACCGCTTCTGGTAACGCGCGTCGGGATCGACATCGTCGGGCACGATGGCGCCCGGTCCGGTGGTGCCATCCGGCCGGTTCCGGAAAGCGTCGACGCTGCCGTAATTCAGGTAAACCGACGTCTGCAGGCGATCGGTGACGCCGTATTCGATCTCGGAGCGGAGCTGCCACAGATCGAAATCTCCCTGCGATTGCCCATGGCGTTGCGTGACCCATTGCTCGAACTCGCGCTTGCCCTTCTGATGGGTATCGGTCGTATACACGTAGCCAAAGGGCGAGTCGCCTGCCACTGCGGCTTCAGCAAGAAACAATACGGACAACGCGAAGAACGCTCTATGCACAGCCAGCCTCCGTGGTTTCGAGTTTGAACGGGCTGGCTTCCGGCGAGGCCGCCGGTGGCTGGCATCGGGGAATCAGTTCAGGCGCGTGCGGAGCGGACCTTCAGTGTGCGCACCTTGACAGCAGAAACGGCGAGCCAGGCCGCCGGCACGAGCACCAGCGCATAAGTCAGCAGGGCGCCGTATTCGCCTTCCGGTCCGTAGGGCTCCGTGGCGATGTGCCAGTACGCGTTGTCGATCATCGGCAAAAGGTTGCCCTCAGTGGCCTCGTGGAACGCATAGATGACGAGTTGGAGGGCGAAAAGCAGCAGGAATACCGACGTGACGCGGAAGAAGAGTCCCAAGTCGACGCGATGCCCATACCGCGACCACGCCCAGGCGAGAAGCCCCGCGAGCGACAGCCCCGCGAGCGCGCCCCAGACGAAATGCGCAGTGTCGGTCTGGCGGAAGAGCGAGGCCGTGATGAAGGCGGTCTCCATGCCTTCGCGCGTGATCATGAAGACGACGAATAAGAACACGGCAAGCCATGCGCCTCGATCGGCGCGCTGGGCGGCGGCCTCGAGCCGCTCGCCGATATGTCGGCGCATCTCCTTGGCGGCGCGCAACATGTAGATCACCATCGAGATCACCAGCAGCGCGGCCACCAGGGCGAGCAGCGACTCCCATTTCGGCGTCACCGTGACTTCCGCGAGCCATACGCCGAGCACCACGGAGACCAATACGGCCGTGCCCGTGCCCCAAGCCACTGCCGGCAGCAACGCGGCGCGGCCGGTCTTGCGCAAATAAGCCGCCGCGATTGCCACGATGAGGAACATCTCGATGCCTTCGCGAAGCGTGACGAGGAGGATCTGGCCCATGGCGCCTATGCAGTGAGGATCAGCTTGCCGTTCTGCGTGACGCGCAGGCGGTATTCACGGCCGTTGTGGGTGATGACGAGCTCCTTTCGCGGGCCAAGCAGCGCTTCGCTCGGCACCTTTGTCGGGACCGATGGGCGCTGCGGCGCGGTGGCGACCTTCATCATGTTGAGGACGATAATAATTATCACTGTAAACGTCAATGGTTCTCAAATGAAGTTTAACTAGTCTCACCATCGCCTTATACGTTAGTGAACACTAGCTCCTTGATTTATTGTCTGGTTTTAGTGATAATCGTTCTCAACATAGAGGTTGGGAAACAACTTGTACATCTGCATCTGCAACGCCATCACCGAGAACGCCGTGCGCGAATGCGCACGCAAAGGTGCCTGCTCCCTCGACGAGCTCGCCTCAGAGCTGGGTGTCGGCTCGGGTTGCGGGCGCTGCCGCGATTGCGCGAACGAGGTACTGCGCGACGTGCAGGCGACCGAAATGCTGACCGCTACCGCCTAAACGCTTCTTCCTTCTTTCCCCGGGTTTTCTTGACGCGTGCCAGCGTTCGTCGTCGAATCGCCCCCTTCCCTGAGGAGGCGCGATGAAAGGTGATGCGAAGGTCGTACAGCATTTGAACAAGGTGCTGTTCAACGAGCTCACCGCCATCAACCAGTACTTCCTGCATGCCCGCATGTTCGGTAACTGGGGGCTGAAGAAGCTCGAGGAATACGAGAAGAAGGAGTCGATCGACGAGATGAAGCACGCCGATCGCCTGATCGAGCGGATCCTCTTCCTGGAGGGGCTGCCGAACCTGCAGGACCTCGGCAAGCTCCTCATCGGCGAGAACGCGCTCGAGGCGCTCAAGTGCGACCTCAAGCAGGAGCGCACCGCGCGGCCGGTGCTGCAGGAGGCCATCGCCCACTGCGAGACGGTCAAGGACTACATCTCGCGCGAGCTCCTGGAAGACATTCTCGAAGGCGAGGAGGAGCACATCGACTGGCTCGAGACGCAGATCGAGCTCGCGGACAGCCTCGGGCTGCAGAACTGGCTGCAGTCGGCCGCCGGCAGCCCTTCCTAGACGACCCTGGTTCTTACCGGCTTGCCGGCGAAATGCAGTCGCAGGTTCTCGATCTGCAGGTCGCCCATCGCCTTGCGGGTTTCTACGGTCGCGCTGCCGACATGGGGAAATAGCACGGCATTCTCCAGCGTGAAGAACTCCGGCGGCACGCGCGGCTCGTCGGCGAAGACATCGAGTCCTGCGCCGGCGATGCGTTTTTCCTGCAGGTAGCGCAAAAGCACCGGTTCGTCGATCACCGACCCCCGGGCGATGTTCACGAGGTACCCCTGCGGCCCCAGGGCATCGAGCACCGTGGCATTGACGAGCTTATTGGTCTCAGGGCCTCCGGGCGTCACGACCATCAGCACATCGCAGTTCTTCGCGAGTGCCACGGGATCGGGGTCGTAGGGGTAGGCCACGTCCTTCCTCCGCCGGTTGTGATAGCGGATCTTCATGTTGCAGGCGATGGCGCGTTTCGCAATCGCTTCGCCAATGCGGCCGAGGCCCAGGATACCGAGCACCTTGGCGCCCGCGTCGGTCGTGAGTGGATACGGTCCGCGCGATGCCCAGTTGCCGCCGCGCAGGTACACCTCCGACTGGGGAAACCGTCGCACTGTGTTCAGGAGCAGCGCGAGCGCAGTGTCGGCCACGGCCTCGTTCAGCACGTCGGGCGTGTTCGTGACGATGATGCCGCGCTTCTTCGCGTCGTCGAGGTTGATCGCATCCACGCCGACGCCGAAGTTGGAGATGATCTCCAGCTTTGGCAGCGCATCCATGAACTTGCCGTCGACCGCCATCGGGCCGAAGGTGGCGACGCCGCGCACCGTCGGTGCATGCTGCTTGAGGAAGGCGGCGCGGTCGGGCGCATCGGCGAGGAGGTGCGCGGTAAATTCGGACTGCAGCGTGGCCATGGTGCCGGCGTGGCCGCGGGCGGTAATGATGATTTCAGGTTTCATGATTTCTTGAATTTGGCGGCGAGCGCATCGGCCCCGCGCGCAAGGATACCGACGTCGGCGCCCACGGCAACGAAAAGCGCGCCGCAATCGAGCCAGCGGCGTGCGTCTTCCTCGCTCGGCGTCAGGATCCCGGGCGCTTTGCCGTTCTTGCGGATGCGTCGGATGGCGTCGTCGATCAAGGGCTTCACTTTGGGATTGGCGATCTCGCCGGTGTGCCCGAGCGAGGCATGCAAATCCGCTGGTCCGACGAACACGCCGTCGATGCCCTCTATTCCGCAGATCGCCTCGATGGCGTCCACTGCGGCCTGCGTCTCGACCTGCACGAGAAGGCAGATTTCCTCGTGCGCGCGTCTTGCGTAGTCCTTGATGCGGGCAAAGCGCGTCGCGCGGGTCGTGCCGGCGACACCGCGTACGCCCTTCGGCGGATAGCGAGTGTACGAAACGGCGGCGCGGGCTTCCTCGGCATTCGAGACGTACGGCACGAGGAGCGATTGCGCGCCGACATCCAGCACGCGCTTGATGGTCACCATGTCGTTCCAGGGAACGCGCACCACCGGATGCGCGGGGTAGGGCGCCGCGGCCTGCAGCTGCGCGAGCAGGTTCTCGAGGTCGCTCGGCGAATGCTCCATGTCGAGCAGGATCCAATCGAAGCCAGCGCCTGCGATCACCTCGACGGTGTAATTCGAGGAGAGGCTCGACCACAGGCCAATCTGCGGCTTACCCGCCTTGAGCGCGTGCTTGAAGGCGTTGCGGGGCAGGTCCATCTTTAGTGAATCTCCGGCTCGGGCGTCGCTGCGGTGCCTTCGAGGAAATCGAAGTCGCAGCCTTCGTCCGCCTGCTTGATGTGCCGCGAGAAGATCGCGCCATAGCCGCGTGCGAATTTACGCTCGGGCGCATGCCAGGCGGCCTTGCGGCGCGCGAGCTCGGCCGCATCGACCTTGAGATTCAGCTCGCGCCGCTCTACGTCGAGTTCGATCGGATCGCCGTTCTTGACCAGGGCGAGCGGGCCACCGACAAAAGACTCGGGTGAGACATGCAGCACGCACGTGCCGTAGCTCGTGCCGCTCATGCGTGCATCCGATATGCGCACCATGTCGCGCACGCCCTGCTTCAGAAGCTTCTTCGGTACGGGCAGCATGCCCCACTCGGGCATGCCCGGCCCGCCGAGGGGACCGGCGTTGCGCAGCACCAGCACCGAGTCGGCGTCGACTTCGAGGTCGTCGCGATCGATGCGCGCCGCCATGTCGTTGTAATCGTCGAAGACCACCGCCTTGCCGGTGTGCTTCAGCAGACCGGGGGTCGCAGCCGCGGCCTTGATTACCGCGCCGTTCGGCGCGAGGTTTCCCTTCACGACCACCAGACCGCCGGACGCCTTGAGCGGGCGCGCGCGGGGGCGGATGACGTCGTCGTTATAGATGCGCGCACCGGCGAGGTTCTCGCCGAGCGTCTTGCCGGTCACCGTGAGGCAGTCGAGATGCAAGAGGTCTTTCAGCTCGGCGAGGAGGGCGCGCAGTCCGCCCGCATAGTAGAAGTCTTCCATTAGGTACTTGTCGCCTGACGGACGCACGTTGGCGAGGAGCGGCGTCTTCGCCGAGAACTCGTTGTAGCGCTCGATCGGCAGCTTGATGCCCGCACGACCGGCCATGGCGATGAGGTGGATCAGTGCATTGGTCGAGCCGCCCATGGCCATCAGGGTAACGATCGCGTTATCGAAGGACTTGGTCGAGAGAATGTCGCGCGGCTTGAGGTCCTCCCACACCATCTCGACCGCACGCTTGCCGCAGAGCGTGGCCATCTTCGCGTGGTTGGAGTCCGGCGCCGGGATGGACGAGGCGCCGGGAAGGGCGAGGCCGAGTGCTTCGGTGATCGACATCATCGTCGCTGCCGTGCCCATCGTCATGCAGGTGCCGGGTGAACGCGCGATGCCGTCCTCGATCTCGTTCCAGTCGCGCTCGGTGA
>Ga0134121_10000673_pt1 | contig 36924 bp, 26 predicted proteins | sample KB301_FD_96463 | JGI IMG/M metagenome (GOLD analysis project Ga0134121, IMG submission 96463) | Terrestrial soil microbial communities without Nitrogen fertilizer from Kellogg Biological Station, Michigan, USA - KB3-0-1 | ecosystem: Environmental > Terrestrial > Soil > Unclassified ...
CTGGCGCAAGGTGCTCTACGTCGACGAGCGCACCGGCGCCGCCGACCTGGTGATCGACCCCACCAATCCCGAGAAGCTGTTCGCGGCGATGTGGGACTACCGGCGCTGGCCCTGGAGCTTCCGTTCCGGCGGCCCGGGGTCGGGGCTCTACGTTTCCTATGACGGCGGCGAGAGCTGGAAGCGGTTCACGGAGGACGACGGCCTGCCCAAGGGGGACCTGGGGCGCATCGGCATCGCCATCTCGCACTCCAATCCGCTCATCGTCTACGCCCTGGTCGAGGCCGAGAAGAGCGCTCTTCTCCGCTCCACCGACGGCGGCAAGACCTGGGAGAAGGCCAACGAGGACCACCGCACCGCCGAGCGGCCGTTCTACTACTCGGACATCAAGGTCGATCCCGCGTGGCCGAACCGGCTCTACAACCTCACGGCGCGGCTGATGGTCTCGGACGACAGCGGCAAGAGCTTCCGGGTGCTCGGCCGGTCGCGGGAGATCCACGGCGACTATCACGCCATCTGGATCGATCCGCGCGACCCCGAGCACATCGTCATGGGAGAGGACGGCGGCATGGGCGTCAGCCGCGACCGCGGCGAGACCTGGCAGTTCGTGAGCACCCTGCCGGTGGGCCAGTTCTACCACGTGGCCGTGGACATGGACACGCCCTACAACGTCTACGGCGGCCTGCAGGACAACGGCTCATGGCGGGGCCCGAGCTCGGTGTGGGAGCTCGGCGGCATCCGCAGCTATCACTGGGACCCGGTGGGCGGCGGCGACGGCTTCGAGACGCTCCCCGATCCCGCCGACTCGATGTCCGGCTACTCCGAATCGCAGGGCGGCGAGCTCAACCACTGGAACCTGCGCACCCGCGAGTTCCGGTACGCCAAGCCGGCGGACCCGGCCCCGGGCAGCGGTCTCAAGAAGCTCCGCTTCAACTGGAACGCCGCCCTCGCCGTCGATCCTTTCGACCCCGGCACGGTGTACATCGGCAGCCAGTACGTCCACAAGTCCACCGACCACGGCGCCTCCTGGACGGTGATCAGCCCAGACCTGACCACCGACAAGCCGGAGTGGCAGCAGGCGGCGAAGAGCGGCGGCCTGACGATCGACGCCAGCGCCGCCGAGAACTTCACCACTCTGCTCCAGATCGTGCCGAGCCCCAAGGAGAAGGGCGTGATCTGGACGGGGAGCGACGACGGCCGGCTGCACGTCACCCGCGACGGCGGCAAGACCTGGACGAGCCTGGAGAGAAATGTCCCGGGCGTGCCGGCCAACACCTGGATTCCCCACATCCGGGCCTCGAAGTTCGACGCGGCCTCGGCCTTCGTCGTCTTCGACAATCACCGCCGGGAGGATTTCACCCCCTACGTCTACCGCACGGACGACTGGGGGAAGACCTGGAAGAGCCTGGCGACCAAGGACCTCCGGGGCTACGCGCTGTCCATCGAGCAGGATCCGGGGGACAAGGACCTTCTCTTCCTGGGCACCGAGTTCGGACTCTGGATCTCTTTCGACGGCGGCAAGAGCTGGCAGCCCTGGAAGCACGGCGTGCCCACCGCCTCGGTGATGGACCTCGTGATCCATCCCCGGGACCTGGACCTGGTGATCGGCACCCATGGCCGGGCGGTCTACGTGCTGGACGACATCACGCCCCTGCGCGAGGTCACTCCGGAAGCCCTCGCCCAGCCCGTCCACCTCTTCCCCAGCGCGCCGGCGCTGCTGCACCGCAACCGGCAGGGCGGCGGCGGCATCCGTGGCGGCGGCGCCGGCGAGTACCAGGGCGAGAACCGGCCCTACGGCGCCTTCATCACCTACTCGCTGTCTGGCTCCGGCCTGCCCGTGCAGGACGAGGAGAAGGAGCGGGCGCGCAAGGAAGCCGAGCGGGCCGCGGCACGGGCCAAGGCGGCGCAGCCGTCGACCGAGAAGCCGGCCGCGACCACCAAGGAGGATGAGCCTCCCGCCGCCGAAACGGGTGGCCGGGGCGACCGCGACCGCGACTCGAAGGAGCCCAAGGCGGAGATCCGCATCACCGACGCCTCCGGCAAGCTCATCCGCAAGCTGGAAGGTCCGGCGAAGCTCGGCATCAACCGCACCGCCTGGGACTTCGGGCGCGATTCGTTCCGCCAGCCGCCGCGGGAGAACCGGGGATTCCGCGGACGCGACAGCGGTCCGGTGGTGGGACCCGGCACCTACAACGTGACGGTGAAGTTCAAAGGCAAGGAAGCCCGGGGAACCATCAAGGTCGTGCAGGACCCGGCGCTCACCAACACCGAGGCCGACTGGCAGGCCCGCGAGGCGGCGATCACGCGGGCGGGCGGCCTTCAGAACGCCGTGACGGACGCCATCACCCGCATCGGCGCGGCCAAGGACGACGTCAAGGTGGTTCTGGCCAAGCTCGACGCCCGCCGCAAGGAGCGGGAGCGCATCGCGGGTGTCACGGGCGGTGGCGAGGAGAAACCGGCGGACGATCCGGACAAGGCTCTCAGCAAAGCGGCCCGCGACCTCCAGAAGAAGCTGACCGAGGTCGAAAAGAGACTCTGGGTGTCGCCGGACACCAAGGGGCTCGTCCTCGACGAGACGGTCTCCTCCAAGGTCGACGACGCCAACCGCGCCCTCGACTCCACCTGGGACCGTCCGAACCCCACGGCCGAGCTCTACCTCGGCCAGGCGGAGACGGAGACGCAAGCCGTGCTGGCCGACCTCAACAAGCTTTTCGCTCAGGACGTGCCGGCTTTCCGCCAGAAGGTCGCCGATGCCAAGATCGATCTGCTGGCGCCGCAGGAGCCGATCGCGGTGAAGTAACTGATCGGCAAAAAGGGCCGCCGTCCGGCGGTCTTGAATCTGGGGGCGCAGCCGTGCTGCGCCCTTCGTTGTTTTCGTTTCGAGGCTCAAGTTGCAGGAGGCCGCGTGCAAGGGGACGATTGTGTCTGAGCTGAGAGCGCGCGACGCGAAGAGCCCGCCTTACTGGCAGTACCCGAAGGCGCGGCGGCGGCGGCGGATCAAAAACCATTTTCTGGTCGACAGCCGCGTCTTCCGCCACCTCTGTGCTCCCGGCCGTGAGCCGGTCCTCGCCGCGTTTCGCGAATCTCTGGCGCACCACGGCTTCGCCTCCGCGGACGGCTCGCTGCCCCGGCTCAAGCTCTCGCCCCTCGGCCTCCTCGCGGTGCTCGGCGTCGATCCGCCCCGTTTCGAGCCCATCCTTCTGCCTCCTGACACGGTCAAGAGCGGCGAGTACCTGACGGCGATGACCCTCGTCATCAAGCTCGCCGAGCCCAAGTTCCGCGACACCCTCGAGCTCCAGTCGGACGCGCTGAGGGATCGCGCCGAGGCCCTGCGGGCCACGTTGGCCACGGTGAGACCGGACGCGCTCGACCTCTACGATCTCTGCGTCAGCGAGATCGCCGCCCGCGAGGGCTTCCGCGATCCGATCATCCGCCAGCTCGCCTTCGACTACCTCTTCCGCTACTCGTTTCCCGACCACCTGCGGGAAGAGGTATTCCAGTTCTTCTGCGCCAGCCTGTTCGCCGCCGGAGAGTCCGTGGCCGGCCTCTCGAAGATGCGAGCCGTCAAGGTGCTGTGGGACCGCGCCTATCCGCGGCTGCTCAAGACCAACCTCGCATCGCGGGCCGAGCTCCAGGCCCTGGATCGCGAGATGAAGCTGCGCACCCGCAAGGATTTTCTCGGCCGCGAATCGATCCATCACGCCGTTCTGGGTTACGAGACCGAACCCGGATTCAATCCCGTCATGGCGTTCGCTCCTGAGGCCGAGGAGAAGATCAGGGCGCGCTGCATCGCCTACAAGAGCGCGCTGCGCGTTTTCCTCGACCAGATCACGCCCAGCGATCTGGCTAAGATCAGCTACAAGATCGAAGATTGGAAGCCCGGCTCGGTCGCGCCCTGCCTGGAGGATGGAAGTTTCCTGCCGCCGGTGACGACGGGCGACCTGCCGGTCTATACCGCGGAGAAAAAATCTCTCCCGCTCGATCGCGCGGCCGCGGATGCCCTTCTCGGAGCCATCGGAGTCGAAGAGGAGGCCGAAGCCGTTCTCGAACCGGAGGATTGACGCGCCGGAGACTCGCCTAGATCCTTTCGAGCAGAACGTTGCCTGAAAATCGCCGGAACCCCTCCCGAGCCTTCTTCGAGGCCAGCCGTCCGAGCAGATTCCAGAACCAGGCGCCCTTCATGGTCCGCTTCAGCCGGGCTGCTTCTTCCCAGGTCGACCGGAACTGCTCCTCGCGCCAGCCGTAGGGGCGGAAAAACTCCACTCCTTCCGCGGGACCGAACTGAAAGGGTGCTCCAGCCGCATGGAGGTTCTTGCCCCACATCTTGGTCATTCTCTTGAGCAGTTGCGGGCTTGCCAGATCGATCAGCCATTCCTGAAAGCCGGGTTGTGCGTGAAGCTCAGAGGCGAGCGCCGCAACCTGCTCCGGCGTGAGGTAGACCAGCAGGCCCTCGGTGACGATGATCGCACGCGAGGAGCCGGCGGCGAGCTCCGCGAAAAGTTTTTGTCGCTGCTCCACGTCCGTCAGGTCGGCGGTGACCGCTTCGTAGCGGCAAACAGGCTTTTCGGCTTGAAGCATCTCCGTCTTGAAGTTGAGGATTCCGGGGAGGTCTACGTCCACCCAGCGCAGCGACGGCGGCAGCGGCAGCCGCCACGGCCGCGCATCCAGCCCCGCGGCGAGGTTCACCACCAGATCCGCATGTCTCTTCCGGACCGCGTCGAGGATGATCTCGTCGAACACCGCCGTGCGAACGATCATCGGCCACGCGAGAGCCCGGCCGGAAGGCATCTCCTCCACGATCTGGCGTCCGCGCTCGCCCGCCAGCCGTTCGGCGAACGGGTCCCGGAAAATCGCGTCCGGCCGGGCCGTCTCCATGGCCCGGTAGACCGCCACCCAGCGCGCGGTGTCGGAGATGTTGTCGATGGCCATGGGGGTGATGTCCTCGGTAGTGGTAGATTGTCGAGCCGAATCATAGCAGCTTGGCGCCAAGCTCGAATGTTGGCCAAGGGAGAGGGAGAGGCGATGGGCGTCAGCTTCAAGGTCTACATCGACGAGTCTGGCGATGACGGTTTTTCATGGGATCGGGGCGGCTCGTCCTGGTTCACGCTTTCCGCCGTGGTCACCAGGAAGAGCAATGATGTCGAGGTCGTAAAGCTTGTTGACAAAGTCAACTCCGACCTCGGCCGGCCGATAGGAACACCCCTGCACTTTCGTAATCTTCGCCACGAGTTGAAGCTGCCGGTCATTGGCGAGATCGCAAGAAATAGACTGCGCACCGTCTCCGTCCTGGTCCACAAGCCCTCGATCTCCGCCTCTCTCAAATTCAAAGGCAAGCGCCATTCTCTGTATTTTTATGTCGCGCGCTATCTTCTTGAGCGCGTTTCCTGGCTGTGTCGGGATGCGAGGCGCTTGGAGGAGGGGGACGGGCGCGCCGAAATCGTATTTTCGAACCGGTCCGAGATGAAGTACGAAGAATTCCGGGACTATCTTCGGGTTCTACGGGATAAACCGGGCGAAGAGGCTGGCCGTATCGAGTGGTCAGTCATCGACTGCGATCTGGTTTCGGCCCAGCAGCATGCCAAGAGCATGGGGTTGCAAGTCGTGGACTCGGTGGCCAGCGGCTTCCAGCGAGCCGTTGAACCCCAGCGCGGCTTTACGGAGGACAGATACGCTCGAATGCTGAAACCGACGGTCTATTCACACAACGGGAAGCGCCGGAACAACGGGCTGAAGATCTGGCCTGGAGAGGTATACCAGACGATCGAGACCAATCCCGTCTTGTCTTGGGTGCGCGAGGTGTATCCAGAATAAAAAGAAAAGCGCAGGCTCCGGGCCTCAGGATCCCACCTCCCGAAGGGAGGCTGCCACTCTTTTGGAGCGACCAGAGGTGACTCCCGCGCACGCCTGCCAGATCAGTGTACCCGCAGTGCGTGTACACGTCAAGGATTCTTACGCCCTAATAGCGCCAGGGTAACGGGATGGCCGGAGAGGTTTCTTCGCTCTTCCCTGCGCCGCGCTCTCCCGCTACAATCCTCCGCTCGCGGACCACAAACTTCAGGAACTTGTATCGTCTTCAGACTACCATGGCCACCTTCACCCATCTCGAGTTCCATCGGACGGGCATCGGCCTCGTGCCGGAGCGGCCCGGCGAGACGCATACGGCGATCTACGTGGCCACGGTTCCCGGTAGCGGCACCCTGCGGTCGTGCACCTGCGCGACCAGCAAGAAGAAGACGTGCGATCACCTCCTGGATCTCTCCAAGGCGCTGTCCGAGGTGGAGCGGGCCTTCGAGGCGAAGAGCTGGGAGGCGGCGTTCGAGGCGTCTGTCTGGTACCGGGTGGCGCGGCTTCTCTTCGAGGGCAACCCACAGAGCTCGGCCAAGGTCCGGGTGCTGCGAGTGCCTCGCGAGCCGGTGCCGGTCATCCGCGTCACCTCGCCGGCCGGAGACGAGCTGGCCGAGTATCTCGACGCCTCGCCGGCGCGCCTGCGCTTTCTGGAACGGACAGGCAAGGCCGCGGCCGACGGCGAGAGGATCTTCGACCGCGCCGGCCTCCTGGAACGCCTGGCCCTCTTCCAGGCCACCGAGCAGGAGAGGATGTTCCATAAAGCCGGCATGAAGACCCAGCGGCAGACGTGGGAGGAGAGCTTCTGGCACCGTCTCGCCTACCACTGCGTGCGCGAGCTCGAAACGGCGGGTGCGCTAGGCCAGGCAGACATCCGAGGCACGTTTCATCCCGCGATCGATCAGGGCACCGGCCGGTTCACCTTCACCTATTGCTGGGCGGACGGCGAGCCTGTGGTCCGCTTCGCCGTCCCGAGGGACCGCGTGCGGGCGGCGCTTCAGCTCCTCGCCGCCGAGTATCCGGAGCAGGAGGATCTGGCGATCAAGCCCATCCCGCTGAGGTCCATCTTCCGCGTCACCCAGGAGACGGAGCTGGACCTGGAGGTGCGGCCGGTCATCCGCGCCCTTCAGGCCAACGGCGAGGAGCGCTTCTTCGAGCACCGGGATTTCGCCAAGTTCCGCTACGGCAACCTGGTCTGGATTCAGGAGCTTGGCGTGCTCGCGGAGCTGGAGCGCGAGGGCAAGGAGAGGAAGTTCAAGGCGCCGATTCACATGCGGCTCCAGCGCAGCCAGGTGCCGGGTTTCCTGGCCGAGCACGCGGAGGCGTTGGGCGAGGGGCTTCTGGTGCTCGACGAGCCGCTGCGCGACCGGCGGATCTTCACCCATCTCGACCGCATCGAGCTCTCCGTCCTCGACCTGGAGGGTGCCCTGGAGCGGAGCTGGTTCTGGCTGGCGGTGGAGTATGGCTTCGGCAACGACTCGGTGTCGCTCGCCGAGATCCTGAACGCAAAACGGGAGGGGCTGCCCTACCTGGAGACCGCGGCCGGCTGGATCGATCTCAACGCGCCGATCTTTCGCGAGCTGGACCGGCTGGCGGAGACAACGAAAGAGGGCCGGTTCCGGCTTCAGGCGAGCGAGCTGTTGCGCCTCCAGGCCGGCGCGGGCGGGCCGGTGGAGGTGCGGGGGGAAGGAGAGGAAGCGGAGAGGCTGGGCCGTCTCCTGGAGCTGCGTCCGGCGGTGCCGTTCACCGGGTCGAAGGGAATCGCCACCACGCTGAGGCCCTATCAGCGGCTGGGCGTCGACTGGCTGCTCTTCCTCGTTCAAAACCGGCTGGCCGGCCTGCTCTGCGACGACATGGGACTGGGCAAGACGCTCCAGGTGCTGGCATTGATGGCGACGCTTCTGGAGCGGGGAGAGGCGACGGAGCCGTTTCTCGTCATCTGCCCCACGAGCGTGCTGACGCATTGGCGCAACCAGATCCAGCGCCACGCTCCCGGGCTGCGGCCGGTGGTCTTCCACGGCGCCCAGCGGCGGCTGGCGGGAAAGCTGGGGCCAAGAGACGTGCTGATCACCTCCTACGGCGTGCTGCGCCGGGACGCCGAGACGCTCTCGGCGATGCCCTTTGCGCTGGCCGTCTTCGACGAGGCCCAGCACCTCAAGAACCGGGGGACGCAGAGCTGGCAGGCGGCGGATCACCTGGTGGCGGACGTCAAGCTGGGCGTCACCGGCACGCCGGTCGAGAACGCCCTGGGCGAGCTCAAGGCGTTGTTCGACCTCATCCTGCCTGGCTACCTGGGGACCGACGCCGGTTTCGTGGCGCGTTACGAACGGCTGCCCATGGAGCGGGACGCGCCGCGACCGGCAGATCGGCTCGCCGAGCTGCGGCGGGTGATCTCTCCCTTCGTGCTGCGGCGTCTCAAGTCCTCGGTGCTGAGCGAGCTGCCGGAGAAGATCGAGGACGTCCGCACCTGCGCGCTCTCGGACGATCAGGTCAAGCTCTATCGCGACACCGTGGCCGGCCGCGGAGCGGAGCTGGCGCGGCAGATCGAAGAGGCGGCGGATGGGCGGCTCCCCTATCTCCACGTTTTCGCCGTGCTCACGCTGCTCAAGAAAATCTGCGATCACCCAGCCCTGGCGCTGGGCGATCTCGACAAGGCCGGCGAGCTGGCTTCGGGCAAGTGGGACCTCTATCAGGAGATCCTCGACGAGGCGCTCGCGAGCGGCCAGAAAGTGGTGGTCTTCAGCCAGTATCTGGGGATGATCGAGCTGATGGGCCGCCATCTGGAGGGGTTGGGCGTGGGCCACGTCCGTCTCACGGGAGCGAGCGTCCGCCGCGGCGAGATCGTCGACCGTTTCAACGAGGATCCGGACTGCCGCGTCTTCCTCGGCAGCCTGAAGGCTGGCGGCGCGGGGATCGACCTCGTGGGCGGCTCGGTCGTGATCCATTACGACCGCTGGTGGAACGCCGCCAAGGAGGACCAGGCCACGGACCGCGTCTACCGCCTGGGGCAGAAGCGGGCCGTGCAGGTCTTCAAGCTGGTGACCTAGGGCACGCTCGAAGAAAAGATCGCCGCCTTGATCGAAAGAAAGCGGGAAGTCATGGCGAGCGTCGTCCAGGAAGACTCCGTCGAGCTGGCGAAGATGTTTACCCGGGAAGAGCTGCTGGAGATGCTGCGCGAGCCCGGACGGGCGGCGGGGGAGTGAATTACTTGATCTCCCGGCCCGTCCTTTTTGTATTCCATTGTTCGGCACCGGGTTCGGCCATCGCGATGCCGGCCTTGCGGGCTCCGGCTTCGAGGAGAGGCTTCAATCCTTCCCATTGGAGCGCCGTGAAATAGCGGCCGAGGTCGCTCTCCCAGAAGGTTGCGAAGGCTTCGAGATCCTCGTTGGTGACCTCTTCCATCTGAGCGAGGTAATAGTTAGCGATCGGGAGCTTGCCTTTGGCTTCGACAGGGACTGCAAGCTGGGGAACCTCCTTGTCGTCGATTCCGGCCGCGATCAGCCCCTTGCGCAGCTCCTCGAAGAAAGGCGGAGCCACGGCCTGCGAGACGTCACCGGGGTACTCCGCGGCTTTCTGCGCTACGATCAACCGCTCCAGCGCGTTCCTCCGGCGCTCCGAAGCCTCGGTGCGGAAATTCGCGAAATCCTCGAGCCTCTTCTGCGTCGGCGGCGAGGGCCAGTTGCGAAGTACCCGCCAGGCCGCGTCGGTGGCGCACCACTTCTGGAAGGCCCTCATCCGCTTGCGGTCCGCATGCTTCTGGAACCAGGGCCAGAGCGCCTCATGGTTGACGGCTGACGCGAGGCTCTCTTCAAAGAGACTGTCGAGGTCCATGAACGGTCCCGCGCTCGTGGAGACCGGCGGCGCCACATTGGACGCGAAGCCCTCGATCATGACCCGGGGTCCGCACCACTGGTAGGCGATGAGCAGGGCGTCCTCGTCGTCCTCGGCGAGAATCGGGGGCCCGAAAGACTTCTTCGTCGTCACGGCGAGCTGCTCCGCGGACAGGGGCTGGCGGCGGATCTCCCTCGTCGCAACGCCGGCCAGCGCCAGTCCGGCGGCCTTGGCGGCGCGGGTGAGGACGCGCTGACCAGCCTCCCATTGATACGCGACGTACCACTGGCCAAGGTCGCTCTCCCAGAAGGCCGCGAAGCTTTCGAGATCCTTCTCCGGCACATTTTTCAGGTGCCCCAGGTAGACCGCGGTTACGGCGTCGTCGAGCCCGGCCGCTTCCTTTTTCAGCGTGGCGGAGTTGCGGACGACCTCCGCCAGCACCTTCTCGCTCTCGGCGTTCCCTCCAAGCGGCGTGAAACCCTCCTTCAGCCCGCCGGCCAGCGCCTCCATCCAGACCGCGGCGATGCCTTCGGCCCGCTCCGGGGCGCGCTGGGCGTGCGCCACCCGGCGGGCGATCCCCCACCGAGGGTCCTTGGGCGTGGGCTTGTCCGCCGGGTAACGCAGTGAGTGCAGCGTCGGTGCCGGAATCCACGTTTGAATGATCGTCTCAGCGGGCTTGCCGGAGCACCACTCCTGGAGCTGCCGGAACCGCTCGCGGTCGAAGTGCTCCTCGAAGTCGCGGCGGACCTCCTCGTTGCGGGACTCCGGACGGAAATAGGAGGCGAGAAGGGCGCGGGTCCCCTCCAACGGCCAGCGATCCGTGGCCACCGGCGCCACCGACGCCACGGACGAGAAGAGGCTCTCGGACCACCACCGGGTCTCGCAGTCATGGAACACGGAGCTCGCCAGCTCCTTGTCCGCCTGGGACAGCTCCGCCCCGGCCGCCGTCGCCATCGCGGTCATCACCAGCCAACAACTCAGGACCATCCGCGGTGTCATTATGACGCCTCTCCTCTCCACGGCTGCAATGTCCTCCTACTTTGACACGCGGGCCCATCGGGGGGAAACCGCAGGCAGGGTAAGGATGGTTGGGGGGTGTAGTATAGTCCTCCGAAGGAGGAATGGCCGTGTCTCGTTTCCAAGCCCAGACCAACGCCGCGCTAGACAAGGAGCTTGCTGAGTTGCGGGAGCGGCTAGGCTTGTATGAGAACCCCGATCTCCTTCGCGAGCTTGCTGCACTCGCGTCCTGGGTGGTTCGCCAAGCCGAAGCGGGTCGCAAGATCGAAGCTCGACGTGGCCGGGATATCGAGACTCTCCATAGTCCGGCCATCGAGCGGTTGAGCCGGCAATACGACGAGGGTACCGTGGAACGGATTGATCTGACAGAGGCCGAAGTCGAGCGGCTCACGGAAATCCTCGATCGCGGCTTCTCTCCGACCCCTGCTTTACGTAAGGCGCTCTCGCGGCTCGCCGAGCCGAACCGACAGCCGCCGCGCCTGCAGTGGAAAGAGAACGCAGCCTGATCCATGCCCGTTCGCGTTGAGGTGCTCGGGCGGCACCATCGGGTGCTGCTCGAGGACTTTCAAAACCAGCACAGGACACTCGTCGAATACCTTCAACGCTTCGCGCTCCGGCATGCGGAGAAGGACCTACTTGGGCGCACCTACCTTGCCATCGAGAGTGAAACCGGATCGGAGCGCCTCGCCGGATACTTTACTCTGGCCGCCGCCAGCGTGGAGCGGACCGCGGTGGGTTCGATCGAATCCCTTGACCGGCTGCCCCGTTTTCCCATCCCGGCTGTACTCCTTGCGCGCCTCGCCGTCGACCAGCGCGCACAGGGGCAAGGACTCGGCAAGTACCTGTTTGAGGAGGCGCTTGGGTTGACTCTCCAACTCGCCAGCAGTGGGCCGGTTGCATTTCGGCTTTTTGCGACGGACGCGATCGACGAGGCCGCCGCAGGGTTCTACGAACGCTTCGGCTTCTCGCGCCTCGCGAACGCATTTCCCTGTCGAATGGTGCTCGACCTGAAACCCCTCATCAGCAAGTGACATAACGGACAGCAACGGGAAAATAATCTACCGAGAAAGCCATGGCACGAGCGAAAAGATATTGGTTGTTGAAGTGCGAGCCCGAGGCGTACAACATCGACGATCTCGAACGGGACGGCGAGGCGACGTGGGAGGGGGTGCGCAACTTCCAGGCGCGCAACACGATGCGGGACGACATGAAGGTGGGCGACGGCGTTCTTTTCTATGCCTCGAACGCCGAGCCTTCCGGGGTGACGGGGCTCGCGGAGGTCTCCCGCGAGGGCTATCCCGACTCCTACGCCTTCCAGAAGGGCCACAAGTACTTCGATCCCAAGAGCGATCCGGACAATCCCACCTGGTACATGGTCGACATCCGCTTCGTGGAAAAGTTTCCGGAGATCGTTCCGCTCGCCGAGCTCAAGGCGGCGAAGGGCCTGGAGAAGATGGTGGTGACGCAGAAGGGCTCGCGCCTCTCCGTGCAACCGGTGACCAAGAAGGAGCACGAGATCGTCCTCAAACTCGGACGGCGGAAGGGCTGAAACATGGAGCGCGACGGCTATTGGAGCGACACGATCGAGGTGCAGTGCCCCTACTGCGGCGAGCGGGTGGAGCTGACCCTGGAGCCGGACGTCTGGGGCACCATGGTCCAGGACTGCGAGGTCTGCTGCAATCCCTGGCAGGTCACGGTGAAGCGGGATCATTACGGCGATCCTGAGGTGCGGGTGGAGAAGGCGCAGTAGGCGAGGCGCATCTCAAAAAAGACCCTCTCTCCCCCGTGAGGAGTGGCAGGAGGCGGGAGAGAGAGGGTGTTGAGGGCTCCAAGCCCAGTTACGCGGTTCCCAGGGCCTCTTCCAGCCGCTCGCGGCAGCCGCGGGCAAGGGGGAGCCGCTTGCCGCTCTGGAGCACGACCACGAAGTCGCCGTGGACTCCGGGCTGCAGCTCGCGGACGGCTTCGAGATTGACGATCGCCGAGCGGTGGATGCGCAGGAAGCCGTCGCGCGGCAGCTTCCCCTCGACTCCGGACATCGTTTCGCGCAGCAGGTGGGACTGGCCGCTGGCGTTCAGACGGACGTAGTTGCCGGCCGCCTCGATCCACTCGACATCCTGTGGGGCGAGGAACATCACGTGCCCGTTGTTGCGCACGGCCAGGCGGCGCACCGGCGACTCTTCGGGCGGCGGTGGCCCCAGCAAGGCGGCGAGCTGGCGCTGCAGGGTGGCGGCCTGGGAGAGCAGCTCGCCCAAACGCCGCTGCCGTATCTCGTCGTCGATGTTCGCGTTCCTGAAAATCAAGCTCATGAGATGACCTCTCGCGCCCTCGTCGATTCCCGAATCGGAAGCAAAAGCAAAGACCTCAAAAGGGTCCGCCAGGTTGTCCTGGCGGACCTGGTGTGCAAGAAAGGGGCCGTTAGCGGAAGCTCAACCGCGCGCCGAGACGGAAGATGCGCGGGCTGAGGACCTCGGTGACGAAGTCGCCGTTTCTCACCGGCTGGCCGTTGTTGGCGATCACGGTCTGGCGCTGGAGGACGTAGGACTCGTTGAAGGCGTTGAACATGTCGACGCCGAGCGTGAGGCCGAACTGGCTGAAGGTGAACTCCTTCTCGACCCGGAAGTCGACGACGTTGAGGTTCGGATAGCGGAAGGCGCTCGTGTCGGAGTTGACCGGCACGTCGATGCCCGAGCCGCCGTTGTCGGCGATCGTCTCCCGGTTGATGCGGTCGACGTAACGCTCCGGATAGCCCTGGCGGCCGGTCAGGTTCGCGGCGACGTTGAAGCCCCAGGGGCGGTCGGGCGCGATCTGGTACATGCCGTTGAGACTGTAGGACCACTTGCTGTTGATGAAGACGCTGCCCTTGGGACCGGAGACGTTGCCGGAGCCCTGGAGGAAATCGGTGCCGTCGACGACGCCGCCGGCCACGGTGTCCGTGGGGTCCAGGTTGGCGCTATCGGGAATCCGCCACTTCCAGTCCTGGTAGGAGACGTTGCCGCGCAACATCCAGTGGTTGGACAGGCGCTTGTTGAAGGTCAGGGACGAGCCCTTGAACTCCTGCTCGCGCTGGCCGTTGGTGAGCAGGAAGCCGTTGCGGGTGGTGACGCCCGGGCGCAGCTCGTAGTAGTTCACCGTGTAGGTGTGGCCGTCGGGAGCCGTCACCTGCTGCGAATGCTGGACATAGTCGCTGCGCTGGCCGACACGTCCGACGCTGCCGAGCAGCTCGGGGGCGAACGGATCGGCGGCGTCGAAGACGAGCCGCTGGAACTCCAGGTTGTTGTGATACTTGCGGTAGGTGAGGTTGAGCCCCACGACGAAATCCGGCAGCAACGCGTGCTCGGCGCCGAGCAGCACTTCGTCGGTGATCGGCGCGCTGAGGTTGGGGTTTACCGCGTTCGATTGCAGGATGCCGAAGTCGAGGGGGTTGACGTTGCCGCTGGGTGCTGCCACCTCCGGGCCGATGGCGCCCCGGGTGAGGACCGGCGAGCCGTTGTTGGTGGTGTAGAAGTAGCGGTAGCCGAGACCGCCCATGGGGTTGAGCGCGCCGGCCGTGGCGGCGCCGAGCTGGTCGGCGAAGCGGGAGTAGCTGAAGCGCAGCAGCGTCTTGCGCTGCTCGCCGAGGGCATAGGTGAGGCCCAGGCGGGGCGTGAAGTTGCTCCAGGTGAAGCCGGAGTCCTGGCCCGCGTAGTGGACGGCGGGGAGAAGCTCCGGAGCCACGGAGTTGGCGGCGGCCGAGGAGGCCTCGTTCTTGCCGCCCTGGCGGTCCCAGCGCACGCCGATGTTGGCCGTCAGGTTGCCGAGGGCGATGGTGTCCTGGGCATAGGTGTTGGTGTAGTCGATCTTCACCTTGGGCGTCGCGTCGCGGGAGAGGATGAGCAGCGGGAAGTCGCCGCCGAGCGTGAGCTGGAGGCCGCCACCCGGCCAACTGACGTGCGTGGACGATTCGGCGGTGCGGTAGCCGGCGCCGAACTTCAGCTCATTCGAGACGCTCCCGGTGTTGAAGAAGCTCGAGCCGTCGAGTTTGCCCTGCTCCTGCGGCCGCTCGATCTGCTGGGAGAGGAAGCTGTTGTGCCACGTCAGGCCGGCGTCGCGGAAGGGAGTCCGGTCGCCGCCCTCGGGGATGAGCTGGAAGCCGCCGTTGACCCGGGAGTACATCCCGGTGGCGAAGAAGCTGGTGGTGAAGATCTGCGTGTCCTCCACTTTCCAGGTCGTCGGGCTGGGGCCGAAGTTGCCCTGGTCCCAGGTGGTCTCCTGCGGGCGGGTCGGGCCGGCGTTGCGGCCGAGCTTGATCTTCTCGCTCTGCCAGACGAAGCCGGTGGCCGAGTTGGTGGAGCTGATCTGAGCGTTCAGCTTGGTGTTCCAATCCTTGAGCGTGGTCTTGTCGCTGACGTTGTCGATGGTGAGCAGATCGATTTTCGGCTTGGCGTAGGAGCCCCAGATCCACAGCCGGTCGCGCACGATCGGACCGCCGATCTCGGCGCCGAGATCCTCGATCTTGTCGATGCGGTTGCCCTGCTTGAAGGCGGTCTGGGCGTGATTGCCGTTCCAGGCTCCGGCCTGGCCGAGGTCGCCCTTCTTGAGCGAGAGATCGGCCTGCGTGCTGCTGGAGGATTGCAGGTACCGGGCCGAGCCGCGCCACTCGTTGGTGCCGCGCTTGGTGACCATGTTGAGCACCACGCCGCCGGTGGCAATGGAGGCGTCGCTGCCTCCGGTCGACACGTTCATCTCCTCGAAGGCGTCGAAGTCGTAGTAGCCGGGCGAGGAGCCGAGGGCCGCCATGTCGGTGATGACCACGCCATCCATCGACCACACCGCCTGGTCGCCGCAGGAGCCCGGCCCCACGTACTGCGACTGCTGGCCGCTCTCGTTGCCGCCGACGTTGATGCGGTCGGTCAGCACGCCGGGAGTGGACTGCAGCACGGCCCAGGGATCGCGGGCCGAGGGAATGCGCTCGAGGTCGGTGTTGGTCACCGTGTTACCCGGAGTGAAGCGCCGGGGGTCGAGCAGCGGCTGTAACAATACTTTCTCGGCGACGACGTCGATCACGCCGGTCACCGCCGCCGGCAGCGTCACCTCGATGTCGGTGTTGCGCCCGACGTTGACGACGATGGCCTTGGACTCGTAGGGGGAGAACCCCTGGAGCTCCGCCTTCAGGGCGTAGTCGCTGCCCGGCGCCAGGCCTGGGAAGCGAAAGCGCCCACGGAGATCGGTGACCTGAACCTGGGGAGCGCCATTTCCTGACAGGGTGACTGTGGCTCCCGGGAGGATCTCGCCGTCCGGCCCCTTGACGGTGCCGAAGAGATTGCCGCTCGCGAGCTGCGCCAGCGCCGGCAGGGCGAGGAGCAGCAGCAGAGCGCCGATTGTGAGCGCCGGCAGCGCGCGCGTGGAAAACAAAACAGGCTTCATAAGCACGACCTCCTTGTCGATAAAGCGGTGAAGTCCAGTCAGACGAATCGATCAATACCTTCGGTGAAATACCGACCGCGTTCACCTCCTTTCACGCTCCTGCGATCTGCATAGAGCAAGGGCTGTGCCGCGCCGGGAAGGAGCGCGGACGTTGGGCGAAAAACCTTGTTCTGATTGGATTTGAAGCGCCATTGGGAAAAATTTTCTATCTCCTGCCGGCGCGGGATTGTTCATAAAATTGGATCGAATTTCCGGCGTCTTGTTCTCCGGCCACTCTCGGTTTTGCGGCTCGTCACGAATCCGCGCGGTTCGTCCCGGGGCTGCCGCGATTCGTCCCGTCGAGAGGCGGAATTCGAAACTTTGGATGCCCGGGAGCCGCCTTGAATCGGGGACCCCCTTCCGCTTTCCTTGCGCCTTCGGGTAGAATCAGGGCTCCGGCGGCCTGGAGCAACTTCCCCGGTGACGAGCCGTATGAGAGCAGTCGGGTCTCCACCCGGAACCCAAGAGGAGAATTCATGGCTTCGGACAAGCCTTCGCTGGAAGGCCTGCGGATCGACCGCGCGGAGGAGAAGAGGACGAGCGGCGGCGGCCGCTGGTGGATCGCCCTGCTGGTTGTGGCGGTGGTGGGAGCGGGTGTCGCCTGGTGGCTGCTGCGGCCCCGGCCGGTGCCGGTGCGCACGGCCGCCGCGGCGGCGCGCTCCGGCGGCGCGGCGACGGCCGGCACGGTGCTCGACGCCTCGGGCTACGTCACCGCCCGGCGGGCGGCCACCGTGTCCTCCAAGATCACCGGCAAGGTGGTGGACGTGCTGGTGGAGGAGGGAATGGAGATCCGCGAGGGGCAGGTGCTCGCCCATCTCGACGACTCGACGCCCCGCAAGACGCTGTCGCTCGCCGAGTCGCAGCTCCTCTCGGCGCGGCGCAACCTGACGGAGACCGAGGTGCGCCTGCGGCAGGCGAAGCTCAATCAGGACCGAATGAAGCGGCTGAAGGCGCAGGGCATCTCCACCCAGGCCGACCTCGACGCGGCCGACGCCGACGCGGCCTCCTTCGCGGCGCGGCTGGAAGTGGGGCGGCAGGACGTCGAGGTCGCCGGGCGGCAGGTCGTGCTGCGCCGCCAGGACGTCGACGACACGGTGATCCGCGCCCCCTTCTCCGGCATCGCCGTCACCAAGGACGCGCAGCCGGGGGAGATGATCTCGCCCATCTCGGCCGGCGGCGGCTTTACCCGCACCGGCATCTGCACGCTGGTGGACATGAAGTCGCTGGAGATCGACGTCGACGTCAACGAGAGCAACATCAACCGGGTCACTCCCGGGCAGCGGGCGATGGCGACGCTGAACGCCTACCCCGAGTGGCAGATCCCCTGCCACGTGATCATGCCGGTGCCGACGGCCGACCGGCAGAAGGCGACGGTGAAGGTGCGGCTGGGCTTCGAGCAGCTCGACCCACGCATCCTCCCCGACATGGGCGTCAAGGTCGCCTTCCTGGGCGCCCAGACGGAGCACCAGCCCACCGCCAGCCGGGCCGCGGTGACGGTGCCCCGGGCCGCCGTGCGCCGGGTGGGGGACAAGGACGTGGTGTTCGTGGTGCGGGAGGGCGTCGTCGAACGGCGGGCGATCGGCTTGTCGGCCGCGACGGGCGACGAGGCGGTGGTGCTCTCCGGGCTCGCGGCCGGTGAGCGGGTGGTGATCGAGGGACCGGTGGATCTGAAGGACGGCGACAAAGTCGCCGTCAAGGACTAAGGGAGATCACGATGTCGCAGAACGGCACGCTGGTTCATATCAAGGACGTCCACAAGGAGTACCGCCGCGGCAACGAGCGGATCGACGTCCTCCAGGGAATCGATCTCGACATTCCCGAGGGCGACTTCCTGGCGCTGATGGGCCCTTCGGGCTCGGGCAAGACGACGCTGCTCAACCTCATGGGCGGCCTGGACACCCCCTCCTCGGGCTCCGTGGAGGTGGCCGGCGAGCCCATCGACCGGCTCTCCGGCGGCCAGCTCGCCTCCTGGCGGGCGCGCCACGTGGGCTTCGTCTTCCAGTTCTACAACCTGTTGCCGGTGCTGACCGCCGAGCGCAACGTCGAGCTGCCGCTGCTGCTCACCAATCTGTCGGCGGCGGAGCGCAAGCGGCACGTCGCCACGGCGCTCGGCGTGGTGGGCCTCTCGGACCGCGCCCGGCACTACCCGCGGCAGCTCTCCGGCGGCCAGGAGCAGCGGGTGGGCATCGCCCGCGCCATCGTCACGGACCCGACGCTGCTGCTCTGCGACGAGCCCACGGGCGACCTCGACCGCAAGTCGGGCGACGAGATCCTCGACCTGCTCCAGGCGCTCAACCGCGAGCACGGCAAGACCATCGTCATGGTGACCCACGACCCGCACGCCGCCGCCCGTGCGCGGCGCACGCTGCATCTCGACAAGGGGAACCTCGTCACGGAGCCGGCGCCATGAAGTTTTTCCCACTGGTCTGGAGCAACCTCAAGCGCAAGAAGGTGCGGACGGCGTTCACGCTATTGTCGATTCTCGTCGCCTTCATCCTCTTCGGCTATCTCTCGGCCATCCGCATGGCGTTCACCGCCGGCATCGAGATGAGCGGCGCCGACCGGTTGATGGTCACCCACAAGGTGTCGATCATCCAGCCGCTGCCCATCGCCTACCGCGACCGCATCGCGGCGGTGCCCGGGGTCAAGGAGGTGACGCACGCCAACTGGTTCGGCGGCATCTACCAGGATCCGAAGAACTTCTTCCCCCAGATGGCGGTGGACCCCCAGACCTACATGGACCTCTACCCCGAGATGCTGCTGCCGGCCGAGCAGAGGAAGGCCTGGCTGGCCGACCGGCAGGGCGCCATCGTGGGACGGACCACGGCGGAGCGTTTCGGCTGGAAGGTGGGAGCCAAGATCCCCATTCAGGGCACCATCTACCGCCATCCGAACGGCTCGAACGGTTGGGAGTTCAACCTCGACGGCATCTTCGACGCCAAGGAGAAGTCGACCGACACCTCCGGCTTCTTCTTCCATTACGACTACCTCAAGGAGGCGGCGGTGGGCGGCGACCGGGGGCTCGTGGGCTGGTACATCATCCGCATCGACGACCCGGCGCACTCGCCCGACGTGGCCAAGCGCACGGACGTGATGTTCGCCAACTCGCCCTACGAGACCAAGACGCAGAGCGAGAAGGCGATGGCCCAGTCGTTCGCCTCGCAGGTGGGCGACATCGGCAAGATCATGCGCATCGTCCTGGCGGCCGTCTTCTTCACCATCCTGCTGGTGGCGGGCAACACCATGGCGCAGTCGGTGCGCGAGCGCACCAGTGAGCTCGCGGTGCTGAAAACCCTGGGCTTCGGCAACGGCCAGGTGCTCGCCCTGGTGCTGGCGGAGTCCTGCCTGATCGCCATGCTGGGCGGGGCGCTGGGCCTCGCCATCGGCTGGACGCTGATCACGCTGGGGGGCGATCCGACGCACGGCCAGCTTCCGGTCTTCTACTTCTCGCCGCCGGACATCGCCCAGGGGGTGGCGCTGACGCTGCTGCTCGGGTTGGTGACCGGCCTGCTGCCCGCCCTGCAGGCCATGCGGCTGCGCATCGTCGACGCGCTGCGGAGGGTGTGACCCATGTTCAACTGGCTTTCGCAAGTAGTGACGGTGACCGGGCTCAATCTGCGCACGGTCGGTCAGCGCCTCGGCGCCTCCCTCGCCGCGGCCGTCGGCGTCGCCGGGGTGGTGGCCGTCTTCGTCACCACCCTGTCCATCGCCGAGGGGTTCCGCCGCACGCTGGTTTCGAGCGCCTCGCCGGATACGGCCATCGTGCTGCGCAGCGGTAGCGACTCCGAGATGATGAGCGGCCTCCAGCGTGAGATGACGAACATCATCGCCGAGAAGCCCGGCGTTGCCCGCAACGCGCAGGGTCCTGTGGCCTCGGCGGAGCTCTACGTGGTGGCCGACATCCCCAAGAAGTCTACCGGCACCGACGCCAACGTCCCGTTGCGGGGCGTGCAGCCGGCCGCCTTCGAGGTCCGCAGGGAGCTGAAGATCGTCCAGGGGCGCCGCTTCGAGCCCGGGCGCGCCGAGGTGATCGTGGGCAAGGCGGCGTCCCAGGAGTTCGCCGGGCTCGACCTCGGCTCCAAGCTTCACTTCGGCGAGTCCGAGTGGACCGTGGTGGGAATCTTCACCGCCGGCGGCTCCGTCGCCGAGTCCGAGATCTGGTGCGACGTCGGGGTGCTGCAGCCGGCCTACAAGCGCGGCACCAGCTTTCAGGCGGTCTACGCCAAGCTCCAGTCGCCGCAGGCGTTCGACGACTTCAAGGACAACCTGACCCGCGATCCGCGGCTGGACGTCAAGGTGATCCGCGAGGCCGACTACTACGCCGAGCAGACGCGCACCATCAACGGCATCATCACCGGCCTGGGCTATCTCATCGCCGTGCTGATGGCGGTGGGAGCCGTCTTCGGGGCCATCAACACCATGTACTCGGCCGTTGCCTCGCGCACCCGGGAGATCGCGACCCTGCGCGCCCTGGGGTTCCGCGGCGGCCCGGTGGTGATCTCGGTGCTGGCGGAGTCGCTGCTGCTTGCCCTGGCCGGCGGCATTCTCGGCGCCGCCATCAGCTACTTCGCCTTCAACGGCTTTCAGACCGCGACCATGAACTGGTCGAGCTTCAGCCAGGTGGCGTTCTCCTTCGCGGTCACCCCGCGGCTGCTCGTCCAGGGGCTCGTGTACTCGCTGCTGATGGGGCTCATCGGTGGGCTCTTCCCCGCCATCCGCGCCGCCCGCTTGCCGGTGGCGACGGCGTTGCGGGAGCTGTAGCGCTGATCGAGTTCAGCGGCGACCGGAGGGAGTCCGCTGCAACGAGGTGTTAGACGGCTGGGGACTCGAGTGAGGCCGGAGCCCGCAAGAGAGTGACCATGGGAATGCCGTCGTCCGTTGCCCACCGGCGGAGCTCTCGGAAGCCGTGCGCTTTGTAAAGAAGAATAGCGGGCTGATTACGAATGCCTGTTGACACCGTTATCGGCCCGTCGCCTTCGATGGCGATAATGCGACGAAGAAGCGCCGTAGCGAGGCCACGCCGGAAGTGATCCGGGCGGACCACCATGGCCGCGATGTGAATATGGCGAGGCTCCGGCCGCTCGACCTCCGCAACTGCCGCGAGCACGTTTGCCACGGACACTCCGAGAAAGAGAGCGTTGGTTTCGGCGATATGGGATGCGGTGCGGTGAAGGGGGAAGAAATCAACAACGCCAAGTAGGGCTGCTTCGACGCGGTATGCCTCCACCATGACCACGCGGATGGCCTCTGCGACGGGCGGCTCGCTGTGAGCAAGCGTGTGGACGTGGGGTGCGGTCATTTGCGAGAGCCGTCTAACGCCTTGGAAGCTCACCGTGCGGCAAGCGTGCATAGCGCGCTTGCCGTCCGGTGCAGCGCGGGGTTATGCGCCCCCATTCACGTGCCGCCCCTGCGACGCAAGTTGTCAGGGTTGAATTTTCCAAGAGCGAACTGCCTTGTCTCCGGACGTTCCATAATGACTTCAAAGGCCCATGGATGACGGGTAGCTTCATTGGTCGCGACGACTTGCCCCCAACTCAGGTAGTGAAGAGCGGGATTGACACGCCGCGGAGTCCACCCCTTGCGGTCGGCAAAGTCTCGCACGCCCATTTTAGCCCTGTTCATGCTCTTGCCCGCTTCCAAGAGTCCCACGACGACCTCTTGTGCATCTCTCCTTGGATCCCAGTCCTTGAATATCGGATCGAAGTCCCAGAACAAGAACTGGGTGGGCGCTATCGTCCGGAAGTCGTCATCGATTGCTTCCTCCCTGTCAACGTAGGCCTTTGCCTCCAATTCCGACACTACGTCTACAAGGGACGGGCGACTCAGCTTAAGGGCTTGGCAGGCATCAGTAAACGAGACCGAAGGATTTCCAGGAGATCCTGTCTCAGATTTGCTTACAAGGAATTCAACTAGGCTCATAGAGGCCTGAGAGAGGCCACCGAACAAAGCTCCACTCGTTCGGACAGTCTCTAGCTCATCCCTTAGGCTTTGGGCAAACTGCTTTCGGGTTCGTTCAATATCCTCTCGGGAGGAGTTCGGCGCGAGGGTATAAGTGCACTTGACCTCCCGATGCTTCATGTCAAACGGCAGACTTTCCGGCCCGCCGTGAGAGCGGTTCAGGATCGGGATAATCCGGGCTGTGTCCAAAGTTGCCAAGGCTATGCCGTACTCGATCGCTACATTGGGATTGAGAACTGCCCTTTTGCCTACTGTTCCAATGAGGGTAACATCGGGAACGAAGATCGCGCACTTCTTGATCTTAGATAAGATCGTAGCAGGTATATCCGGCGAGCCGGGTTCACCCCGCGTAGCTTCATCGAGCTCAAAGGTAACCCCAAAGGAACTAACAGCTTCCCCTAGCGCCTCTCGTATGAAGTCGCGGTTTTCCTGATGAGGCGTATCACTCTGCCAGGAGTAGAAGACTTTGAATCTACCCACCTATTTGTTCCTCATCGGTTTGAACGCATAACGCCTCAGAAGGTGAGCGAGCGGGAACCGCGCTTTTTGCGGTTACCGTCCGCTCGACCGCCGGGGTTGGCCGCACTACCAACACGTTGAGATATTCGTATACAGCTTCTCCTCTTCAGCGGCTGCTCCAATTCTACCCCGAGCACCGCGCTATGGCTAGACGTTCCGCTACACGCAAATGCCAGTTTGGTGCCGGAGCGTAGCAGAGGCACCAAGCTGGCTCGAGTTGAGCCAGGTTCGCTCTGGGCAAAGATGAGCTCCAAGCTGTTTGGCACCGGAGCGTAGCGGAGGAGCCAAGCAGCTCAGACGCCTATCGTTCGGCGAAGATTCCCAGGAATTCTCAGACCCCGACCGTCTATTGTTGAGAAAGGAGACGTCTATGCCCACGCTACGGAAGGTGTTACTTGCAGTTGCACTTCTAGGATTCCTATCCTCATTACCCTCAGCGGCACAGGGTCCGCAACTACCTCCAGGCACGGTTGTGGCCTATGCTGGCAAGCCTGCGGCTCCTCCTCCCGGGTGGCTCCCATGCGAGGGCCAGGAGCTGGATGTACGCAGATTCCCGGCACTTTTTGCCGTAATCGGAACTGTCTACGGGGGTGACGGAGTCAACAAATTCCGACTTCCAGATCTAAGAGGCAGGGTCGTTCTTGGAGTCGGCCAGGGAACAGAGCTGTCCAATCGCCAGCTTGGCCAGAAGGGTGGGGCCGAGACTGTAACCCTGACCGTCGCTCAGATGCCCGCTCATTCTCATGTTCAAACTAATGACGATAACACTGGCGCGCAGGGCGGCCAAAATCAGAGAGACGGAAACGGAGGCGGGGAGACAGCCGGTCTTGATAGCGGCCGGACGCGTAGGGAAGGTGGCGGCCAGCCTCATGAAAACATGCCGCCGTTCCTCGTACTGACCTACCTAATTAAGCAATAGCCTTCTTTATCATCAGTAGGGTGGGCTATGCTCCCACGCACCCTACAAGAACGTGTTGCGGCCAACGCACTTGCCGATCAGCGGCGCGCCCGCTGCATCGGCTTGTTAGACCGCAATTCAGGGGACGTCCTCATGCAACCGCCCCCCTTTCCATGCTCCGGGCTCGGTGGGGTTCGCGTAGTGGCTCGCCAGGCCCCTCACGAGCCTCTCGTAGGTAGATGCGAAGGCCTCATCATCTCCCCACTGTGCGAAGTCCAGGATCACCTTGGATCCCAGGGCCGACCAGGGCTCGGCCGTCGCCGCCTGCCAGGAATTGTCCACGGAGATCGGACACAACACATCGTTACCCTCTCCTCTCTCGCGCTCTAAGGCGAGTCGGAGCTCGAACTCTACCCATGCACTACTCACGGAGTGGCGGGACAGTATGACGACGACCGCCCTCGACCTCGCGATTCTCTCTCGGATCTGCCGCTCCACACTGCCGGCGGTAGAATCTCGTCGATCTAGCCACACGCTGTATGAGTTGTGTCGAAGTGCTTCGTAGAGCTTGTCAGCAAGCCGACTATCCTCGTGCGAGTAGGACAAGAATACGCCGCCGCCGAGTCCGGCCCGCAAGCGATGGGCCTCTTCAAAGTCAGCGGACAACTGCTGCACAGTGGCCTCTGCCGTATACGCCCTGACAAGTGGTAGCTCCCATGGTTCCAGTCCACAGCCGACCAGAAAGCTTGGAGCAATTCGCCCGCACGATGCCGCGAAGGTGGCCCGATCGATGATACAAGTGCCAAAGAAGTGAATGATCTCCAAACCGCGTGCCTCCGACAGGTCGATCGCCCCGAAACTCGTGGCCTGCACCCGCGCCCCAGAGAAGTCGGCACCCGCTACCTTCGCTCCGTTGAGGTTGGCTAGGTCGAGCGCGCAGCGCCGCAGGTCTGCACCGCGAAGATCAGACCACGAGAGGTTCGTGCCGAACAGTTGCGCCTCAAAGAGTGTCGCCTCCCTCAGGTCGGCCTCACGAAGGTCCGCACACCCCAATTGCGCACGGCTGAAGTCTGCATCGCGGAATCCCGCTCCGGCGAAGTTCCCCCGAGCAAGCCAACTGTCTGCGAGCTGCGCCTCGGCCAGATTCGGCAACCAGTCGTTTGGATCACGCTGCCGGTTCCACTCGTCGACCCCTCCGGACTGCAGGAGTCTGATCGCCTCGTCACGCGACATGTTCATGAGAGAGGCTCCAGGCGCTTTCGGATGTCGAAGGAGGCGCGCGGAGGTTCCCCGTTCCAGCCCATCCGACTGGGAGAGAGGGAGTTGCGGCGATTCGAGCAAGCCATGGCAGTCGTATATGCCTCCCAGCGATTCGTAGGAAAGAATGATAGCCCGCAACGATATGCATTCCGAGCGTTGCCGGACCAAGCGTTGTAAGTTACAACGAGTCCGCAAGATACCGAGATTTCGGCTTGGCCTTAGCTGAACGCTATACGCCTCGTAAAGACGTCTAAGGCTGGCCGCTTATACGGCTGATCCCAAGAGTTTCCTCCGTCGCCTATAGGGCGTCCATTGGGCTCCGCACTCCCCTGCCGCCACAGCCACAGTCCCCCGAAACCGCGAAGCAGCCGGCCTTCTTCAAGCACCGCAACGTCCCGACAGTACGCAGCAATAGACCTCCCAGTTGCGGCGAGCGATAGCCACTTCGCCGCATTCGATCTCCAGGTTGCCGTGATTGACTTCCCTACCTTGAGAGCATCGCGACTGATTGCAGTGACGTTTGTGTCCGATCGATACCAGGTCATGTCAGTTGCAGTATTCGACTCGTCCGACGACGCGCGGAGCTTGTCCTCTGTCCAAGACGCCAAGCCCGAACTGACGCCTGGCAGAGAAGACGCCGCATTTGACCGGCAGATCGCCGCGATCGCCATCCATTATGCAGTAAACGGCTGATAGAATACAGCCAGACTGCAGGGCAAACGAGGCAAATGGACCACCTTATACCGCGAACTGCGGAGCATATGCGGCAAAATGACCATCAATCGCCTCCGTAAACACTTCACTTGCGGCAAAGTTTAGGGCCGGCGAAAGATCGAGCCTAGATTTCGCAGCATTCTATCCGCCATTCACCGCAAGCTACCCGGAACTCCTGGTGAAGGAAATGGCGAATGCAGCAACTGACATGGACGACGCCGTGAATGACGTGGCACTCGTCGCATCGAACGTGTCCGATGCGGCGTACGTCAGCAGGTTTGAGGCGAAGTGGGGATGCAGTGCCGCAACGTCGGTGCCCGGCAGGGCGTTCCGTCCCGCCGATCGCTCCGCAAGCACCTTTGATTAGGAGGGTTGGATGGACCGCCCTCCAGGTGACTTCCAGGAGATGCTTCGATGAAGAACACTTTCTCGCGCCTTGATCCTCCTCGCCGCTCTCGCTCTCGTCGGTGCGGCCAGTGGCCGGGCACTTGGGCACTACCAACCCGGGGACTGCGTCTATCAGTGTGAGAATGCGGCCGGCCAGGACGTCAACGGCAGCGTCGGCCCCCTCAGCCCGGAGAATTGCTGCGCCGGGAACTACCCCCACACCTGTCCTTCGGGGTACTCGTGGACGGGGACCTTGTTCTACGTCGACTCTTTTGGGCCGGAGCTCTGCGGCTTCTAGCGCGCACTACTTATAGGTGGAGCTCGCAGCCTCCCAGGCCGGAGCCCGCAGGTATCCACAACGACCGGAAAGGAGCGGAGAATGAAAATCACGAAGCCTTGGATTCGTCCAGCCATCCCAGGAGCCTTGCTTCTTGCCCTGATCGGCGGCTCGCTCGCCTTCGCGGGAGCGGGAGACTCCATCCACCGGGGCGTCGACCTGTGGATGACCGTCGCAGGGTTCGCGCAGACGAGCTTCGCCAAGGAGCCGATTCCGGCGGACTTCTTCTGCAGGGGCTCGCAGCCCTTCACCGGCAAGGTCGTGTTCCAGGGCGCGCCGCTCGCTGCATCGCCCGCCGGCAGCCTCGGCGGCATCGACACCGCCGTGCGCCGGCTCGACGACGCGGCCTTCAACGACAAGGGGGAGGCTACGACCCGCATCCAGTTGCTGGCCTTGTCGCTGGTGAGCGTCAAGCCGATCGCGACGAATTGCGGCCCGTATGACGTCGCCGTCAGCCTGGCCGGCGAGCAGCCGGTCACGACGATGCGCATCTTCCGAACCGAGGCGCTCGGCGGGACCTATTCGGCACCGCTGGCACTCAACGTCAAGGCCGTCTTCACACCCATCGACGGCAACAGGAGCGGCCGGCGCGAAATCACCCGCCGCATCGAGCTCGGCCCGGGCAGCCGCTCGGTCTGGGCCTACGTCAAGGCGCCGCAGTATCCGGCCGGACTCAAGATCTATACTGACGGCGACGGCCGGCCGGACACCCTGCTGCCGCCCGCCTCGAACTTCCTGGCGGGCGTCTCCCCGGCCGTGCTCAAGGGGGAGCCCACGCGTCCTGCCTTGGCCGCGTCCACCTCACCGATGCCTGCGCCGACGCCCAGTTGCCCGGCGGGGCAGTGTCCCCGTCAATCCTGTCACTGCGACCCGAACAGCACGGATCCCAATCAGTCCAGCGCCGGGTGCGACCACCTGCATTGCATCTGGGTTTGTGTGACCTGCGCCTCCGGCACCCCAGGCCACTGAATTTGTTCGTGACATGGGTGGCGGTCCACCGGGACCTCCGCCCTCGCCGTGACGACCTGCTGGCCCGTCGTCGAGGCCTCGGTCCGTCCTGGGGGCTCGTGGGGTTGCTGCTCATGGGGCTGATCGGCGGGCGGGCTCTTCCCCGCCATTCGCGCCGCCCGCATGCCGGTGGCGACGGCGCTGCGCGAGCTGTAAAATGTGAGCTCCACCGAGCTCGGCCCCTCGCCGCCGGGCAACCGTGCGATTCGCTGGGGTCATTTTGCCGTCCCAGCCACCAACGACGGGTTCTTCAGATGGACATGCTGGATCTGCGCTCGTGGTCCCAACCGTCTCAAGACCTCGCCCTGGTCTGCAACGAACGCCCGTTTACCTACGGGGATTTGCGACAGAGGACGGCGGTCCTGGCCAGCCACCTACGCGGTCTAGGTGCCGCAGGACACAACGTCGCCTTCTTTCTGAGGAACGGCTTCGATCTGGTCTGCTCCTATCTCGCTTGCCTGGAGGCCGGGGCTACGGCGGTGCCGCTGAACCCCAGGTCGACCGCGATCGAGTTGGACCACTACCTCACTTTCTGCGAGGCGTCGTGGCTGCTGGTTCATGAGGAGAACCTGCCTTCGCTCAACGCCGATCTCGAAACCCTCGGTTCGAGCCACACCCTGCTGCCGGTCGAACATCCGGCGTCCTGGGGTCGGCCTGGGGAGAGGGAGCCCCTCTCGCCCGCGCCGCCGGGACGGGCGTTCGATGAGCGGCCGGCCGTCATCTTCTTCACCTCGGGAAGCACGCAGGGGCCGCGAGGAGTCATGTACTCTCGCGCGTCGCTGCTGAGCGCGATCGCCCCGTTCTTCGCGGCGCGGTTCGTCGGCGTCTACGGCATCGGGATCGAGAAGCTCGTGTATCTGAACACCGCTTCGATAGCGGACACGGTGGGCTGCATTCACGTGCTGTGGACTCTACTCGCGGGCGGGACCGCCGTGATCGAGGAAGGCTTCGATGCCGACCGTTATCTCGACGCGGTCGAGCAGTACACGCCGACCCACTCGACGCTTTTTCTCCCCCACGCCATCAAGCTCCTGGCGCATCCGCGCGCCTCCCCGGACCGCTTCCGAAGCCTCCGGATGCTCTGCTTCGCGGGCGACAAGACCTCGGTTGATCTCATCGAGTCGTGTGTCGGCACCATCGGCCTGGTGCCGCTCATCGGATATGGGTTGACCGAGTCGTTCGTAGTGGCCCTGAACCTCTCGCCTTCGTTCGCCAAGTTCGGCTCGATGGGCGAGCCGGTCGAAGGCGTCGAGGTCAGGATCGTCGACGAGCGCCGGCGGTCCGTTCCGCCGGGCACCGCGGGCGAGATCTTGGTGCGGAGCCCCCAGAACATGCTCGGCTACTGGCGGGATCCGGTGGCGACCCGAGACGCCTTTGCCCACGGCGGATGGCTCAAGACCGGGGATCTGGCCCTGGTCGCCGACGACGGGTATCTGTGGTTCGTGGGCCGCCGGAAGCACATCATCGTTCGCGGCGGCGAGAACGTCTCTCCCCTGGAGGTGGAGGGAGTCCTGTTGCGCCATCCCGCCGTCAGGGCGGCGATCGTCGTGGCCGCCCGCGATCCACTGGAAGGGGAGGTCCCGGAGGCCTTCGTGGAATTGGGTGCCGGGATGAGTGCGAGCGAGGCCGGCTTGATGTCATACCTGTCCGACCAGCTCATCCACTACAAGCTCCCGCGGGCGATCCGGTTTGTCACGCAGTGGCCCCTGACACGTACCGGGAAGGTCGATCGGCTGGCCCTGCAACGGCATCCGTGACACGCGCCTCAGAGGCTCGGCACGACGCTGTCGATGGCATCTCCCAGCACGGCGGCCATCTCCTGCATCTCGGTCAGCCCGAGGACAAACGGTGGGCTCAGAACGACGATGTCTCGTTCCGCGCCGGTCCCTCCCGGGTAGAAGAATACGCCCCGGTCGAGGCCGGCTCTCACGATCGCCTTCGTCACGTTCGCGTGTCGCGGGAAGCGTTCGAGAGTGTCGCGGTCACGGACGACTTCGACCGCCCAGAGGTAGCCAAGGCCGCGCACCTGCGCTACCTGGGGATGATCCCCGAGCCGTTCGATGAGCGATCGGCCCAGCGACGGACCGAGACGCATCACCGACTCGACCAGCCCCTCGTCTCGGATGATCCTCAGTACCGCCTCCGCCGCCGCGCAGGCCGGGGAATGGCCGTCGTAGGTATGTGAGACCGGTGCCATGGCCGCGGATTCCAGGCGCTCCCCGACCGCCTCGCTCAGAAACACCGCGGCCAGGGGTGCATATCCACCCGTCATACCCTTGCCGGCTACGACGATGTCGGGTGGGGGCGCCCAGTGTTCGAAGGCGAAGCGGCGTCCGGTGCGGCCCCATCCGGTCGTCACCTCGTCGGCGATTACCAGGATGTCGTGGCGCCGGCAGATCTGGTGGACGGTTTCCCAGTATTCGTTGGGCGGCACCAGCGCCCCACCGCTGGCGCCCACGATGGGCTCCAGGACGAACGCCGCGATCGTCTCTGGGCCCTCCCGTTCGATCAAGGTCTCGAGACTCCGGCCACACTCGACCCGGCAGTCGGGATAGCGCTTGCCGAACGGGCAGCGCAGACAGTAGCAGGCCGCGGCGTGGGGCTGAGCGGGCAGCAGATCCCCGAGACCCGAGCGTCTCAAGTCGTGACCGCCGATGGCCAGGCTGCCCAGGGTCGCGCCGTGGTACGAGACGTCCCGGCCCACGATCTTCCAGCGGTGAAGCCGGCCGCTGGCGACCTGGTACTTGCGCGCAAGCATGATCGCCGCCTCGATCGCCTCCGAGCCGCTACTCATCAAATGAACGCGAGAGAAGCCCTCGGGGAGCCAGTGCGCACGCAGGTGTTCCACCAGGGCCAGGCGATGGGGGGTAGAGAAACCGGGTACGGCGTACGAGATGGAGCTCGCGGCTCGGGCCAGCGCTTCGACGACCTCCACCCGGCCGTAGCCCACGTTGACGACGCCCGCGCCTCCCGCGGCGTCGAGGACGCGCCTGCCGTCGCTGAGGTAGAGATGGACTCCTTCGGCCCGGAGGATCTCGAGACCGCGCCCCGAGTGCGCCATCCCGCCAGGCGCGGTACGAACGGGCCGGTTCGATTCTCGAGCGGCCGGCAGATAGAGTTCCGCCGCGCCCGCCGGCATCCGCGTGCGCACTTCATCGTCCATTCGCAGCGCGCAAAGCTCCCGCACCTGCGACGAGCTGATCGAGGACAGCGCCTCCTCGGCCAGGCAACGCACCTGTGGATAGTCGCCGAATCGCTCAGGGCGATGCGGAACGATCCCGGGGCGAGCGCAGTATTCGAAGGTACAGCCCGTGAAAAGCTTGTCGAATTCGCGGGGCGAGTAGTAGGCGAGGAGCCGCAGGAGGACGTCCGTCCCGACGGGAAAGACCAGCCGCACGCCGCTGGAGAGCTGCCGAAAGAACGCGGCGTCGTGGGAGAACCGCCCGCTGGCAGAGACCACCACCGAGTAGCCGGCGGCATGGATCAGGCGGCTCCGGATCAGGATGTCCTCAAGCGAGAGGCGCCGCTTCGAGGTCTGGAGCGAGAGAGCGAACGCGCCCGGAGCGGGAGCGTGTTTGCGCAGCGCGGCCGCGAAGAGGGCGGTGTGACCGTTGTGTATGGGGTTGAAGCTGCCCTTGAAGAGCACAAAGCTCCCCGCGACGGGGGGCCGCTCCTCGAGCAGGCCCGTCCAGCCGTCGGGATGGAGCGAGGCGTAGAGATCCCGCGGGGATTGAGCAACGCTCTCCAGGAGTGCCCGCCATCGCGCCCAGGTCTGCGGGTCGGTGTGGTTCTCGTCCATGGGGTCTACCTGCCATCCTCAAGGCCGGTCTGCCGTCCTCAGGCCGAGATCTCGCCGCTCAGCGCCGCGCCGACCGCGCCGCAGAAACTCCCGTCCGGCAGGAACCACGCCTCCCGCCCCTCCGAGGCGACCGTCTGTCTCAGTATCTCCGACAGCGTGGGGTTCCCGGTGACGGTGCCGCCGCCAAAGACGATGGTGTCGACGGACATGGCTTGAGCCACCGACACGCAGAGGGCTCCGACGTTCTCGCCGATCAGCGCCATGAGCCCCTGGGCCAGGTCCGCCGGCTCCCGGGAAGTGAGCTTGCCGAAGCTGGCGGCAGTCGCCTCGGGCGGCAGTCCGATGCCGCCCTGCGGGTAAACGTCGCCCACCCGCAAGTCCACCCGACCACGCTCACCGTGCGCGGCCAGCCGCGTAAGCTCGGCGAAAGACTCCGCCCGGCAGAGAAGCCGCCCGAGCCCCAGCAGCGTACCGCCCCCCAGCGACGAGCCCGCGGCCCGACGTACTACCGGGCCCTCGACAACGAGTATGGAAGTGCCCGTACCCAGGCTTACCAGAAGGTAGCGCTCCGGCAGCGTCCAGCCCGCGCGCCGGGCGAGCAGCGGAGCGCCGCGGCCCCAAGCCTCGAACTCCGAAACCTCTCGGATGCCGCACCCGCCGACGCCGGCCGCGACTTGAGACGCGCCGCCGCCCGTGACGTGAAGCCGATTTGGGCGCCGCCCATCAAGCCAGCGCCTGACCCCCTCGATCTGGCCCGCGGGGAGCAACTCCAAGTCACCGTCCTCCCGCTGGGAGGCCAGCTTCCAGAGGGTGGCTCCGGCGTCGATTCCAGCCGTGCCGTCTTGCTCTCGTCTGCGCGACACCGCGGCATCACCCGGGCTCAGACTTTGTCGATTCGCAGGCTCTTGAGCAGCTCGCCAAGTCCCCTCTGGAACTGCACCCCCGCGTTCCAGCCGCTCAAGTCCACGAAGACATGCCCCTGCAGCTCTTGGAAGGGACCGGAAAACCTGGGTTCTTGGGCTTGGAGGTTCAGCACCACAAAGCGGTCCGCGATGGCCTCCCCCTTTCGCCGGGCCAGGCTCAGAGCCAGCGAGACCTCCGTGATCACCCACTTGCTACTCTTGGCCGCCCTGGAGCAGCAGAGGACGAATCGCTCGTGCTTCCTGATCTGCTCCTCTAGCTGCGCAAAGACCTGACTGCCCGGCGTCGAGTCTCGGGTGGCCAGCCACGCCTTCACCCCCCGGTCTACGAGCGCGTCGCGCAGCTTGTGGGCAAACGACAAGTCCTTCGAGCTGTGGCTGATGAAACACGAGCGGTACTGTGGAGGGCTGAGGTCGAACCGCGGCGGCTTCCCGCAGCAGCAGAAGTACAGCTCCTCCTCGTTCATGCGACTGACAAACAGCCTGCACTCCCTGGTCTCGACCGTCTCCATCAGGATTCTCGCGTCCTCGAGGTGAAGGAAGGCGGCATAGCGACGCTCCGATCCGTTCTGGACGATCGCGATACCGATGGCCGCCGGGGGCTTCGTCCGCAGCAGGCCCGGACACTTCTCAAAAAGGAGAGACCAACGTGCCCGCGCTCGTGCCACCGCGAAATGGTCCGTGAGCGTAAAAGCCTTTACTTGCCAGCCGTCTTGGGCCAACAAGGCCAGGTCTTCGTCGGCGGCGTCAGCTAGCGAGTCGCTCACGCCGGGGCTCCTTCACCGGCGACAAATCCCAGGAATCCGGTCGAGTTCTCCGTTCCCCCGATCACGCTGAGCACGGCGTGGCGCGGTCGCCGCTCGGGGACCAGCGGCCAGACCGCATTCGGGTCGCCGGTCAGCAGACAATACAGCTCCACGGCCTTGGCCAGCGCGTACCCGCCGTTCGTATATCCCTCCTTGGTGCCTCCGCTCGGATTGAGCAGCACGCGGCACTCCGGGCGGATGTCGACAGGCCCTCTGACCTGCTTCCCATCCACGTCGATCACCTCGTCGTCGATCGGGTCGAAGAAATTCTCGGCGAACGCCGCGCGAACGGCGTTGAGTCCCGGGAAAGTGCGCCCGGCCAGCGCGCCCATGGCGAGAAGCGTCATGGGGATCTGGATCCCGTAGGTGTCGAACAGCTCCAGCAGGAGGCGTTGATCGTCGCCGGTGAAGCCGATCTCCCGGCAGGTGGCGGTCCAGGCCTCTCGCGTCTCCCCGGTCGGCCGCTCGTACCGCTCGCGGATGGGGATCTCGACGTTCGCCGCGGCGATGTGCGGCGTCGAGATCCGCACGTGCGTTCCCTCGCCATGGGTGTGATTCGCGAGCTTGAGGGCGCTGGCGCCCACGTTGACCGGGCAGATGTCCAGCGTGGCGAACGGCCACTTGCGACGGCGATCGTCATTCTCCCTGTACCAATCCCGCGTGACGCGTTGCTGACCCTTTTGGCACTGGTACGAACGTGGGTTCAGCCGCGCGTACTTCTCGCGATGGAGCGCGACCGTCCGCATGAGGTCGGCCACGTCCTCCTGGCTCCGGACGTCGGGGTCGGAGCGCAGGGCCGCGTCGGCGAGGAGGGCGTGCGAGGAGATCGAGGTCAGGCCGATGTCCTCGTCCGGCTGGGCGAGGGCCGCGCGATGATTGAAGGTCTGCCGGCGTTGGAAGGCGTCGAGTTTCCGGGGGTCGAGCGATTCGCCGGCGAACAGCAGGACGGATTCGTCGTCGTGCGACGTCTGCAAGGCGTGGATCACCTGCTGCAGCATGTTCAGGCCGCCCAGAGTGCCCGAGTACTCGTGGAGGAATCGGCCCTGCTCGAGGAGCGAAAGGGCGCGGGCCTCTTCGGCGAAGCGACGGGGGTCGAACTCGAGGTGACGCCCAGGGACAGCTTCCCCGCGCAGGGCGGCCACGACTTGGGGAATGAGCTCGTGCTCGACGAACTCGTCCGAAACCACATAACGATTGCAATAGTAGATTCGTGCCACGTCCGTGAGCGGTTGCGGCGCGATCTGCAGGAAGAGATCGGTGAGTCCTGCCACGGGCCGGCCCTGTCCGTCACTGGGAGTGCTGGCGGTACGGTTGGCCCACGTGATGTAGACGTTGCGCACGTCAAGTCAGGTTACCACAGTCCAGTTGGACGTAATTCTCTCCCAGCGTGACACGAACCGCGTTCGCCTTGAACGAGTTGAGCAAGCCGATCTGCCCGTAGAGATGGTCGAGGTCCTCGGCCAGAGGGACGGACACGCGTCCCCCTCCGACGGCCAGATATCCCAGGATCTTGTCGGCGCACATGATGTCGAGGGCGGCCGGGGACCCCAGCAGCGCGGCCGTACGTCGCTCCAGACGCTCGAGGGCCGCGCGCAAGCCTTCGCGCGAGCGCTCGTGGGCCAGGTCGCACCCGACGTCGGCACCCAGGACCGAGTGTTCCGTCTCGAGGATTGCCGACATCGCGAAGCCGGGGTGGCCTTGGTCGAGGACGGCCTGCTCCTGTCGGAACGCACCGGCGAACCCCTGCTTGCGGCAGAAAGACTCGAGCTCCCCAGGAAAGCTACGGCAATCGTCCGCCAGCGAGGCGGTGACCGTCATGGAAAGCGTGAGCGTCCGCGGAGCACCACGGCCGACGACCACGAGCGGTTGGAGCGCAGGGACCTGGTCGACCGTGATGCGGGCCTCGCCCGGGGGACCGCCGAAGAACCCGTGCCGCAAGACGTCCATCTGGATCCGCGCGCCCATGCGGGCGAGGAGAGGAAAGAGAACTCTGCCGTAGTAGACCATCGGCGTTCCATGGTTCAGCTCGGTGGCGCCGCGAAGGGCGAGCTCGACCCTGCCCTCCCCGCACAAGAGGGCTGGAAGGACGGTTTGCATGACGTTGCCCAGCGGCGTGTTGGCCGGCACCTCCCACTCGAGCCGCGAGGGGGACGAGTCCCCTGGTTCGTAGTCGAGCGTGCGGCGCTCCGCGTCGATGGTGACGCGCCCGCCGAACAGCTTCGAGCAGGCCCCCGCGCATGAAACGATCACGTCCCGGCGGCAGCCCGGTCTCCCCAGCCCCGCCACGTTCGTCAGGCGGATCGCCCGCCGTGTGTGTTGGGATAGGGCCAGGGCGGAGCGAACGAACTGGCCGCCCCGCCCCGCCGCGTTCAGCAGGAGCGCGCCGCCCTGGCCGGCACTCTTCGGAGAGGGGACCACGGCAGCTCTGTGACGTAGTCCTCTGAAGGCCCGTGCCATCTGCCCCTCCAGGGAGGGGCCATTGTCCGCATGCTCCAGCACTGCGTCATACGGGAAGTACCCTCCGGGCACGACGATGTCCCGATTCCATTGCGCGATACGTCTGAGCTTCTCTTCAACGCCGCCGGGAGCGAGGTCCGTCCGCGTGCGGTAGCGTTGCTCCAGTTCCCTCTGGCACTCATCGTCCGGACAGTTGACGAACCAGGCCGCATGGCACAGGCAGTACAGGCTGTCAGCCACCAGGGTCTCCGCGAGGATGGCGATCGAGCACTGGCGGGATGCGATGGCCTCTTGCACGCGCTCAGCGACGAGAGCGATCAGGTAAGGGCGCAGGATTGCTGCCACCCTGGCATGCTCCAGCTTGTCGTCGGCGCCGAGCACGCCTCGCACGGCGGCGAATTCCCACGCGCGGTCCACCTGATCGGTCACACGAACGAGCAAGAAGCCACGTTTCGACAGGATTCCCGCGCAGTCCGTATCGAAACCCGAGCCCGACTTTCCGCTCAGGCCCAGGACAAATGGCGACTCGGCACGCTTGCTCCGTCTTGCCATCGGTGAGCACCCCCGGGTCACGGCCCTGACTTGCCTTCGATTGTAGCGCAGGCCAGACTGGGGCCATTTCCTTGCGCGTCCGCGAAGCCAGGCGATAGAATCCCGAGTGGCGCTCCCCGTTTCGGGGAGCCGTGCGCGCGAGGAGCCTTGAGGATGTCCCAGCAGACCAACCCCGTCATCGAAGAATCCCCCGCCGTCTCTCCCGTTCCTGCTCCCGGCCGCCTGACCCTGGACGGCAAGGAGTTCGAGCTGCCGGTCAGCGTCGGCAGCGAGGGAGAGGTGGGTCTCGATATCTCCCAGCTCCGGGCCAAGTCCGGAGCCATCACCTTCGATCCCGGCTATGGCAACACGGGCGCCTGCGAGAGCGCCGTCACCTTCATCGACGGCGAAGCGGGCATCCTGCGCTACCGCGGCTACCCCATCGAAGAGATCGCCGGCCGCGCCCAGTTCACCGAGATCTGCTACCTGCTGATCTACGAGCGGCTGCCGAACGCCGCCGAGCTGAAGGAGTTCGAGGGCCGGCTCACCCGTCACACCATGATCCACGAGGACATGAAGAAGTTCTTCGAGGGCTTCCCCTCGAGCGCCCATCCAATGGCGATGCTGTCCTCGATGGTGGTGTCGCTCTCCACCTACTACCCGAACGACGGCCACGACGACCTCGACCTGAACATCGTCCGGCTGCTGGCCAAGGGGCCGACCATCGCCGCGGCGTCCTATAAGAAGAACGTCGGCCAGCCGGCCGTTTATCCGCGCAACGACCTCTCGTACTGCTCGAACTTCCTGCACATGATGTTCTCGGTGCCGGCGGAGCGCTATGAGGTCAGCCCGGTGCTCGACCGCGCCCTGAACATGCTGCTCATCCTCCACGCCGACCACGAGCAGAACTGCAGCACCTCGACGGTGCGCATGGTCGGAAGCAGCCAGGCGAACCTCTTCGCCTCGATCTCGGCGGGCATCTCCGCCCTCTGGGGTCCCCTGCACGGCGGCGCCAACCAGGCGGTCATCGAGATGCTGGGGCGCATCCGCGACGACCACGGCGACTACAAGAAGTACGTCGACATGGCCAAGGACAAGGCCTCGGGCTTCAAGCTCATGGGCTTCGGCCACCGCGTCTACAAGAACTTCGATCCGCGGGCGAAGATCCTCAAGGCGACGGTGGACGAGGTGCTGGCCGA
>Ga0134121_10000674_pt1 | contig 36831 bp, 28 predicted proteins | sample KB301_FD_96463 | JGI IMG/M metagenome (GOLD analysis project Ga0134121, IMG submission 96463) | Terrestrial soil microbial communities without Nitrogen fertilizer from Kellogg Biological Station, Michigan, USA - KB3-0-1 | ecosystem: Environmental > Terrestrial > Soil > Unclassified ...
CATCCCCTTGGCGAGGGAGTCGCCGCGCACCAGCATCACCACTTTGCGGGCGTACTTCGAGAAGTACATGGCCGCCTGGCCGGCCGAGTTGGCGCCGCCGACGATGAAGACGTCCTCGTCGCTGCAGGACATGGCCTCGGTCATCGCCGCCCCGTAATACACGCCGGCGCCGGTGAGCTCGGCGAGCCCCGGGACGTCGAGCTTGCGGTAGGAGACGCCGGTGGTGATCAGCAGCGCGTGGCACGAGACCTCGCTGCCGTTGCTGAGAGTGATGATGCGGTAGGGGTCCTCCTGGCGCACTCCCGTGGCCCTCTGGGGGGTGAGGATCTCGACGCCGAAGCGCTGGGCCTGGGTGACGGCGCGGCGGGTGAGGTCGGCGCCGGAGAGGCCGGCGGGAAAACCGAGGTAGTTCTCGATGCGCGAGCTGGTGCCCGCCTGTCCGCCAGGGGCATCGCCCTCGATCAGAAGCGTGTGAAGGCCCTCCGAAGCGCCGTAGACGGCTCCCGCCAGCCCCGCGGGTCCGCCGCCCACGATGACGAGATCGTAGAACGGCTTGCCCGCCTGGGTCTTGAAGCCGATCTTCTCCGCCAGCTCGTCGCGGGAAGGATCGGAGAGCGAGGTGCCGTCCGGCAGGAAGACGAGAGGAAGGGCGGCGCCGCCATTGCCGCTGGCCTTTTCGGCGGACGCCACGAGGTCCCGCCCCTCGGCCTGCTCCTCCACGTCCAGCCACTGATAGGGAACCTGGTGGCGGGCCAGGAAGTCGCGCACCTGGAAAGCCTCGGGCGACCAGCGGTGGCCCACCACCCGGATACCCTCGAAAGGCGGGTGGAAATTGCCCTGCCAGTCCAGCAGCAGGTCGTCGAGCACCGGGTAGAGGTGCTCCTCGGGCGGATCCCACGGCTTGAGCAGGTAATAGTCCACCTTGGCCGTATTGATGGCCTGGATGGCGGCGTCGGTGTCGGCGTAGGCGGTGAGCAGCACCCGCTTGGCCGCGGGGAAGAGCGGGATGGCCTTCTCCAGGAACTCGACGCCGGACATCTGCGGCATCCGCTGATCCACCAGGAACAGGGCCACGGGCGTCTGGCGGACCTTGAGCTGCTCCAGGGCCTCGAGAGCGCTCGGCCCCGAGCTCGCCCGCATCACCCGGTAGGGCTCGCCATAATGGCGCCGCAGGTCGCGGTCCACCGCGCGCAGCACCTCGGTATCGTCGTCGATCGCGAACAGGACGGGTTTGGCCATGCGGGCGAATATATCCGAGGTGTCAAGAGCCGGACGCCGCCAAGGATAGATTGCCCCGCCTGGTAAGGCCGGTCCCGGTAGAGACGTCCCAGCCCGTTTCACGCCACCCTCCGCAGGCCATCGACGTCGGGATGTCTCCGGATCGGAGATCTTGGCTAGCGCCACCACGATGCCCGGACGGCACATAATCGCCGCCTCTCATCCTCCCGGTGCCCGTGGCCCCCCGTAGCTCCTGATAAACTGACGGGGCATCCCCGAACCAGGAGGCCGCCCCCTGTCCGAGCCCTTCGATGTCTTTTTCAGCTATAACAGCAAAGATCGGGAGATCGTCCGCTCGATCCGCAAGGCCTTGGAGGATCGCGGTGTTCGCGTCTGGATGGACGAGGAGCAGATCTCTCCCGGGGCGCGCTGGATGAAGGCGCTGCAGGAGATCATTCCTGAGGTCTCGGCAGCCGCAGTCTTCCTGGGGCCGCATGGCGTGGGAGACTGGCAGCAGCGCGAGATCGAGGCTTGTCTCCAAGAAAATGTCCATCGTGGGATGCCCGTCATTCCCATCCCGCTCCCCCACCTTCCCGACAGCTTCAAGATCCCGGCCTTCCTGAAAAACCACTCTTGGATCGACCTGCGCCCCGGTCTACTGGAAGCCGAGCTCGATCGTCTTGCGCGGGCCGTGAAGAAGGATCCGGTATCCTTCCCGCCCAAGAAGGTGCCGCCCCGTCCACCCCGCGGCCCCAACCTCCCTTTCCTCCCCCCCGGCGACCTCCTCGAAGGCCGGGGCACCGGGATCGACCCGAATCTCTCCGCTGTCGCCATCGACCTCAATAACCTGGCATCGTCGCCGAACGGCTTGGCGAAAACCCGCGAGGAGAGCCAGAGCCCCGAGCGGGCGGTGGTGAAGGTGCAACACCGTCGCAATCGGGATCTTCTAGCCAGGCCGATCCCCTTGCCAGAGAAGGGGAGCGAGATCCTCGGCATACTATTCATCGTTGCCGGGATCTTCCTGGTCCTCGGCCTGAGCTCCTACAATCCGCAGGACCCCAGCCTGCTCCATCCCTCGGCGAAGGAGGGCGCGCGCGCCCATAACTGGATCGGCTCCGTGGGCGCCCACATCTCGGCCCTGGTGTTCGGATTCTTCGGCCCCACCTGCTTGCTGATCCCCCTGTTCCTCGTGGCGGCCGGCTGGTGGCGGCTGCGCCGGCAGGGCGCGCCGAAGGGCGTGGGGCGCAGCTACGGTGCAATGCTGCTGCTGGCCGCGGTGTCGGCACTGCTCCACATCGGCTTCGGCCGCATCAACTGGCGGGACGGCTCGGTGGCGGCCGGCGGCGCCATCGGCGCCCTGGTCACGGAGCTGCTGGAGTCGCGACTCAACCACGCCGGCACCCTCGTGGTGTTGGGCGTCACCGTGGTCTGCGGCCTCGTCCTGGTGGTGCGGTCGACACTGGGCAACCTCCCAGCCAAGATTCGCGACCGCCTGCGGCAAGCGTGGCAATACAGCGTCCTCGCCCGCGAGCGTCGCCGCGAGCGTCGGGAGAAGGAGCGCACCCGCCGGCGAGTGATCATCAAGCACCTCCAGCGCGTGGCCGAGGAGAAGCAGAGGAATACCCCGCCGCCGCCGCCAGACTCCCACCGGCCGTCCATGGCCGCGTCCGAGCCGTTGATGCGGCGTGCCCTGAAGATCGGTGATCCCCACGATCTACGAGATTATGGTCGAGTGGCCGGAGAAGGCGCGGGGGCTGTTCCGGAGGAAGGCGAAGGCGCCGGTGGCACGGGCGGAGCCGGCGGAGGCGCCTTGACAGAGTGAGGGTGCCGGGCTACCTTGCAAGCATGCGCTCGGTTGCTCTCAAGACTTTGGAGACACAGGGCAGCGACTTCGTCCACTTGGCGGAGAGCCGGGAAACCGTCCTCATCACCGACCAGAATCGCGTGGTCGCGGAGCTGATCCCCTTCCGTCAGCCTGGCCCCTTCGCCGACAATCCGGCTCTCGCGGAGGCCGTGCGCAAAGGGTGGATCACCCCAGCCGAGATCGTCTCCGGGGAACCTCCCCCTCGCCTGCCGGTCGCTTCCGTGAAAGAGCTGCTCCAAGAGCTCGACGAAGACCGGGCTGACCGTTGATCTCCCTTGATAGCTCGATTTGGAGTCCGAGATCTCGTTCGTGGGCCAGTTCTAGCAAAGCTTGGGCGGCTGAAAACGCCCCTTGAGATCCCGCGTGCCAAGCCTGAGCCGGCTCGTGCCAGCCTTACGACGAAGCCGTCGAGCTTCCAACGGAATACGCCAGGCTTGCGCGGGTCCATGCCAGCCGTGCGCAGAGACGCGTCAGCCTCGGGGAGAGACGCATCAAGCTTGCGGCGGCTTGACCCAAGTTTGCCGTCGGAAACGCCAAGCTTGTCTCGCTCATCGGCAAGCTTGGCGCGCGTCGCCCCAAGCTCGCGACGCTTCGCGCAATCTTTCCGCGAAACGTGCCTCACCTGCCACGGGTTGCCGCAAGTCTGCGCTGCCCGCTCATCGACTTGCAACGAGACCTCTCAGACCTTCTCCAGGGCTGCTCAAGCTTGGCGTCAGTCGCCGCAGCCTTGAAACAGGTCATGACAAGCCTCTTACGCCTCGCCCTAAACTCCTTCTGGAACGAGAGAGGCATCACTCCGACCTCCTAGCTCCTGATAAACTTCGAGGCAACCTGAATCAGGAGGCTGCCCTGTCCGAGACCTTCGACGTCTTCTTCAGCTACAACCACAAAGACCGGGACGCCGTCCGTCGCATCGCAGCCGAGATGCGGCGTCAGGGATTGCGGGTCTGGATGGACGAGGAAGACCTGCCCCTCGGCCAACCGTGGCAGCCCCACGTTGAAGAAGCGCTTGAAGGTATCCGCGCGGCCGCGATCTTCGTAGGTCCTGCCGGGCTCGGGGACTGGCAGACTCAGGAGGCGCAACTCTGCCAGACCCAAGGAGTTAAGCGCGGCATCCCGATCATCCCTGTCCTGCTGCCGGGGGGACCCACTCCTGAATCGCTTCGGCCTCTGCTTAGGGAACGGACCTGCTCCGATCTCCGGAACGACCACGACCCTCAGCTTCAGCGGCTGATCCGGGAGATCCGCGACTCCGGCTTAGAACCTGTTCCCCTGAAACCCGAAGCTGTCCGCCCAGCCCGCGGTCCCAAGATCCACAACCTCCCCCTTCTTCCCTTGGGAGATCTTCTCAAAGGCCGGGACGAAGAGCTCCGCACCCTGGAAACCAACCTACACGGTTCCAACGCCGCCACCGCCATCACCCAGACTCAGGCCATCCACGGCCTCGGCGGCATCGGCAAAACTCGCCTGGCCGTCGAGTACGCCTGGCGCTCGGGGGATCGCTACGACGCAGCCCTGTTCGTGGCGGCCGATTCGCCCGAGGCTCTCAGGTCCGGCCTCGCAGGTCTGACCCGCCTTGGTCTCCCTGGATTGATCCCGGTCCCCTCCCGCGCCCAGGAAGAAGAGGTCGCCGCCTGCCTGGCCTGGCTTCATGAGCACGACCGCTGGCTGCTGATCCTGGACAACGTGGACACCGACGACGCGGCCGAGGCCGTCCGAAGGCTCCTCCCGGCGCTTCAGGGCAAGCACGTTCTCATCACCTCGCGCCGCAGGAACTGGCTCGCCAGCATCCGGAAGCAACCGCTTGACCAGCTCAGCGCAGAGGAGGCGACGGCGTTCCTGCTCCAAAGAACCGAGAGGGAAAGGGCATCCTCCAACGACGATTCCCAGAAGGCTCGGCAGTTGGCGGAGTTCCTCGACGGCCTGCCCCTCGCCCTCGAGCAGGCGGCGGCCTACATCGCCCGTCACCAGATGACATTCTCGAAGTATCTGAAGATTTGGGAGCAGGAGAAGGAGAAAGTCCTCGACTGGCGCGACGAGGATCAGATGGAGTACCCCACTTCCGTGGCTGTCACCTGGCAGACGACCTTCAGCCGCCTTCACCCCACCGCCACCGCAGTGCTCCGTCTCGCTGCCTACCTGGCTCCGGATCCCATTCCTTTAGACATGTTCGAGGAGGGAAAGGGCATCGTAGAGGAAGCAGTCGGGCTGCTGCAGGAAGAAACAGGCCAGGAAGCATCTCCTCAGACGGTTCAGGAGGGGATTGCTGAGTTGGCGGCGTACTCGCTGCTCGGCAGGGATGGCGAGACGGGGACTATTCACCGCATGGTTCAAGAGGTAGTTCGGGTTCGGATTCCGGATGAGCGGCGACGGGACTGGATTGAACGGGCTCTCAGGATGGTGAACGACTTCTCGCCTCCTGAGCCCGGGGATGTTCGGACCTGGCCCGTCTGGATTGTTCTCAGGCCGCATGCCGTGGCAATAACAGAGCGTTCCGATGTAACAGGGATCACCGGCCTCACGGCTCGACTGATGAACGAATTGGCCGTTCTGCTCTTGGCTAAGAGCCTCAATGTGGAAGCCGAGCCATTGATGCAGCGAGTCGTCCAGCTCTTTGAGACGAATCTAGGGCCAGATCACCCCAACGTCGCCACTGCCCTCAACAACCTGGCTCAGTTGCTTCAGGACACGAACCGGTTGGCGGAAGCCGAGCCGTTGATGCAAAGGGCTCTGAAGATCGACGAAGACTCCTTCGGACAGGACCATCCCAACGTCGCCATCGACCTCAACAACCTGGCTCAGTTGCTGAAGGCCACGAACCGGTTGGCGGAAGCCGAGCCGTTGATGCGAAGGGTCCTGAAGATCGACGAAGACTCCTTCGGACAGGACCACCCCGAAGTCGCCACCGACCTCAACAACCTGGCTCAGTTGCTTCAGGACACGAACCGGTTGGCGGAAGCCGAACCGTTGATGCGAAGGGCTCTGAAGATCGACGAAGACTCCTTCGGACAGGACCACCCCGAAGTCGCCACCGACCTCAACAACCTGGCTCAGTTGCTCAAGGCCACGAACCGGTTGGCGGAAGCCGAGCCGTTGATGCGAAGGGCGGTGGAGATTTTCGAGGCCAGTTTGGGATCGGACCACCCGAGGTCGAAGATCGCGCGCGGCAACTTGGAGATACTCCTCGCCGCAATGAATCCTCAAGCTTGATCCAAGCCGTCGCCGCTCTCCACCTCCGCCCCGGCATTTATGCCCGGGCGGAGGTGCTGTCGCGACCGAGCTCTCCAAACGCCTCAGTGCCCCGGCACCCCACTCACCGTCCGCGCCGTCAGCCCCTTCCGCCCCGGCAGCTCGACGTCGATCTTGCTCCAGGCTGCCGGCGGGGCGGTCTCCTTGGGGTAGAAGGCCACGGTGTACTGGCTGCGCAGCTCGGAGAGGATCTGGCCGTAGACCTCGGCCAGATCCTGGTCGGGCTCGATGTAGTAGACCTGACCGCCCCCGGCGTCGGCGAGCCGCTTGAACTTGGCCGAAACGGGCTCGGTGAGGAAACCGCCGTCCTCTCCCCTGCCCGCCTTTGGATTGGCGACGATCATGTAGATGGGGATGCCGCTCTCGCGGGCGACCCGCAGGCACTCGCCGTAGGAGAGGCGCTCGCGCTCGCTCTGGTCGATGCCGTCCGTGTAGAGCACCAGGGCCTTGCGGCCGGTGATCCCCCGCAGTTGCACGAGCGAGTAGCTGATGGCCTCCCACAGGGCCGTGCCGCCGTCGGGCGTCAGGTTCGCTAGAGACGCAGAGACGGCCGAGAGGTCGCGGGTGACCGGGCGGATGAGCTTCGAGGTGTCGTCGAAGGCGATGAGCATGGCCCGGTCGCGGTTGGTGAGGCCGGTCTCAAGCAGCGAGGCGACGGCCTTGCGCACGTCCGTGAGCTTCAGGAACATGGAGGCCGAGGAGTCGATGGCGAGGGCCACGGTGAGCGGCAGCTCGCCGGCGTTCTCGAAGGCTGCTATCTCCTGCGGCTCGCCGTTCTGGCGCACCCGGAAGGCCTCCTTCGGCAGCCCCGGCACGGGCTTGCCGTTGGGGTCGGTCACCACCACGGCAAGTTGGATCAGACGGACGACGATACGGTCCCCGAGGTCCGAGGTGTTGAGGGACATCGCGTCCTCGGCCGTGGAGCCGTCGTCGAGACGGGCGGCGACCTTGAGGAACCCCGCCGGCCGCTCCTTGGGGATCGTCACCCGGTGGCGGAAGGGGGGACCGTAGACGGTGCCGGCCAGCTCGTCGTTCCAGAAGAACTCCAGCTTCTCCAGCCGCTTGCCGGCCGGAGCGCGCACCTCCGCCTCCACCTCCACGGTCCCTACGCCGCGGCGGCCCGCCGGCTCCACGATGCGGACCTCGAAGCCCTCGTTGGGATCGTTGAGACGGATGGCGTCGCGGGCCACCTCCTTGCCGGCGGCGTCATAGGCGACGCCCTGCACGATCTGCGGCCTCACACGGCGGCCGAGATCCACCTCGGCCTCGCAGGGCACCACGGCGCAGCTCGCGGCAATCCGGTCGCCGAGGCGCAGGTCGACCCGGGCAACTCCCTTGCCGTCGCCGTTGACCCGCACCTTCACCTTGTTGACGAGGGAATTACCGGGCGGCGGCACCAGCCGGATACCGGGCCGGCCCACGGTGAGAGCCGCGGGCTCAGGGATAGGAGTGCCTAGGTTCACCACCAGGCCGCCCCAGGCGCCGCCGGCCACCGGCTCCACCACCACGCCCACGGCGTCTGCCCCCTGGGGTATGGAGACCGCCATCCGATAGACGTTGGGCTCCGTCCCCGTCCCATCGGCGGCGGTCAGGATGTGATGGGTGGCCCCTCGCCCGGCCGCTCCGGCCACGGTCACCCGTAGCGGGCCGGGGGGCAGATCCGGGGATTCGAGGCGCAGGTCCAGCATCTCCCGTCCGGTGTCTGCCGGCTGAGCCGGCTGAATCCGGGCGGAGATCTCCAGGCCGATGCCGTCCTCCGCGCCGTCGAGGACCCGGCCGGCGCGGGAGGCCGCGATGGCCTCGGGCACTCCCTCCACGTCCCAGCGGCGGGCTTTCAGGGCGAGGTCGGAGCGCGAGGTCTTGACCTCCACGGCGTGGGGCCGGCCGTCCATCTCGCGGATCGCCTGGTAGCGCAACCAGAAGCGGGAGCGCAGATGTGTGAGGGCGGCAGCGAGCGCACCCGGCCCGAGGATCACCTCGCCGCCCGTGGCCTGGGCCAGCCAGTTGAGCGGCTGCTGGGGCGCCGCGAGCTCCGGCGCGGGGAGCGGCTGGTCCTTGGGCGCCTCGTCCGGCTTCTTGCGTCCGAGGATGATCTTGCCACCCAGCGGCACCTGGGGCGTGGGGTTCGGCTTGACGCGGCGCAGGTCCGGAAGGCTCGAATCGCCCATGGGGAGGGGAAAGACGGTCCAGCCCAGGGCCGCCGCCGTCCGCGCCGTCTCCAGACCGGTCTTCTCCAGGGCCCCGTCGCTGGCTTCGGCGGACGCTCCGGTGTCGGCGGCGGGCGCCGAGTCCGGGCGGTAGAACTTCTCGGGATCGATGTCGTAGCCGTCGCTCACCAGCAGCAGCGCCCTGGGTCCGCTCCCCTCCTGGGCCAGCAGCCAATCGGAGAGAGCGTCCTGCTGGCGGCGCACCAGCCGCTCTTCCTCGTCCTGGGCCTCGGCCCAGGAATCACCGGGAGAGCCCTCGGTCTTCTTCTGGTCGCGGAAACGCCTGCGCAGAACGCGGACGTCGTCCCGGCCGTCCCCGGCCAGCCAGAGCTTGGAGAGCGCCTCGTCGAGGGCGCGGACGTCCTGCGTCGCCGACAGGACCACCCGGGGGACGGGCTCGGCCACGACCACCTCGACGGGCCCGAGGGCCGCCAGGATCGCCGCCCGCTCCGCCAGGGAGCCGGCCGCCGTGCGCAGCGTGCGGGAGCCGGTGAGCACCCGGTCCACGTAGATGACGATGCGCCACGGCCTGGTCAGCGGCGCCAGGTCCGTCACCGGGCGGGTCTGGTCGCCATCGATAACCGTGAGGTCACCGGCCCGCAGCGTGCGCGGGACCTCGCCCTTGGCGTCCAGGGCTTGAAGAGACAGCTCGATAGGGACCATGGCCGGCGCCGGCGCCACGGGGGCAGGCGCGGCACCCTGAGGAGTGACCGGCGCCTGGAGTGCGAAGAGGAGCGTGGGAGCGAGAAGTGCGAGCTTGGAAGTCACCCGTCTATTCTACGCCTGCCGCCGCAACCGGGACCGGCGGCTCGTCGGCCCGCAGCTCCGTCACCAGCACCAGCAGCTCCTTGAGGAACGGCCGCAGCAGCGGAAACTGGAAGAGGGAGATGAGGCGCAGGACGAGCCGCACCGAGCGCTCCATCATCGTGTAACTCTTGGCGCACCCCGGCGAGCTGTCGTGGATCCAGTAGAGGACGATCCCCATGTGGTACACCCAGAGCAGGTTGGGCAGCGCGGCCACGAGATCGGGCGTGAGGCGGGTGTCGCCTCCGGTGATCACCTCGGCGAAGAGGTCCGTCGATTGCTGCCGAACCGGCAGGGACTCGGCGCTGAACGGGTTGAGCGGGCTCGCAGGGTCGGCCGCCGTCTTGAAGAGGACGCCGCTGAACTGGTGGTACGGCTCGATGGTATCGAGCTTGGCCCGCATGACCCCGAGAAGCCGCTCGCGCAGACCGCGCTCGCGGGTAAGGACCTCGCGAGAGGCGGCGAGATGCTCCTCGTGGGTGCGGGCGTAGAAGGCCTGGATGAGGTGCTCCTTCGACTTGAAGTAGTAGTAGGCGTTGCCCACCGACACCCCCGCGGACTCGGCGATGGCCCGCATCGTGGTCTCCTCGTAACCCCGCTCCCGGAAGAGATCGAGGGCCGCCTCGAGGATCTGGGCGCGGGTCTCCTCCCCTTTGCGCCGCTTCTTCGGACTGGCCGGGGCCGTCTCGACGATCGTCTCCATGACACCTTCCCTCAGAGGGGACGCGCCTGAATTGAACGCGTTCAATTCACGGTAATCCCTTAAGGAGGTGGTGTCAAGAGTTTTTGAACGTGTTCAGATCGCCCGCAATCCCGGCGTCAGGATCTTCAGGTCGAGAAGGTCAGCTCGCGGAAGTCGCCCGGACGCAGTTGGTTCACGGCAGCGACCACCTGGGCGATGTGAAGCTGGATTTTGGGCCAACTGGTGGTCGGGAGCACAAGGATCGCCAAGCGCCTGCCGGCGAGGTTCTGTTGGTAGCGCAGATTCTTGTCTGTTGTAACGAGAGCCTCGAAGTCAGCCTCGGCTGCCTTCAGCAACTCGCCGTTCTTGAGCGCTGCCCAGCCCTTTTCATACGCTGTGGTGACGCTGTGACCGGTGAGCTCGTGGCGCAACGGGGCCGGAGTCCCTTGATCGAGGAGGATTCTCACGCCGTTGGACGAGCGTCAGGTCAGGCCTCGACGAGGCTCTGCTCGGCGTGTTCGAGAACGGCTTCGATCTGCTCGCGGGCCACGCCCGGAAACCACTCCAGAAAGTCGTCCACGCGCGCGCCGTCTTCGAGGTTCTCGAACAGAGCCTTGACGGGCACGCGGGTCCCCTTGAACAACCAGGCGCCACTGACCTTTTCCGGATCCTTTTCGACTGCTGGACACTGGTTCCAATCGAGCATGGTCCAAGGATATGCCTGGCTGCGCTTGGCAGCAAGCCCTTGGATCCGTAGCCATCTTCTTCAACCCCGGGGACGAGCCTCCCATGAACCGCTACAATTCAGGAAATGCCCGCCACCGTCTTCATCTCCTACAGTCACAAGGACGAGGACTGGAAAGACCGCCTTGTCACTCACCTCGGCGTCCTCCAGCATCAGGGCCTTCTCCAAAGCTGGACGGACCGCGACATCGGGGCGGGCGACGAATGGTTCGAGGAGATCCGGAACGGCATGAACGCCGCCCAGGTGGCGGTCCTCCTGATCTCTGCTAACTCCCTGACTTCAAAGTTCATCCTCCATTCGGAAGTTCCACGTCTCCTGGAGAGACGGACTCAGGAGGGCTTGGTGGTCTTCCCAGTGCTCTGCAAAGCCTGTCTCTGGCAGGAGATTCCCTGGCTCGCCAAGCTCCAGGCCCGTCCCCGGGACAACAAAGCCCTCGCCTCCTTCCGGGGTGACCAGCGCGACTCCGAATTGGCGAAAATCGCCAAGGAGATCCTGGAGATTACCCGCAACGGGTCCGCGGACATTACACACTCCAGACCCTTCACCTCCGGGCTCGGCTCCGTCCTCCCCGCCCTGCACCAGATAATCGCCCCTCCCACCGACTTCACCGGCCGCCAAGAGGAGCTCTCCGCGTTGAGGTCCTCTCTAGCCGTAGGTCGTACGACCGTCTTTGGCTTCCAAGGTATGGGCGGCGTCGGCAAAACCACCCTCGCTCAGAAGCTCGCAGAGGATCTGGAGCCCCTCTACCCCGATGCTCAGCTCTACCTCAACCTCAAGGGGGTGGACCCGCAGCCCCTCACCGCCACTCAGGCCATGGCGCACGTGATCCGGTCCTTCCACCCGGACGTCCGCCTCCCGGAGAGCGATGCCGAGGTGGTCGGTTTGTACCAGTCGGTCCTCCATCGGAAGCGCACGCTGCTTCTGATGGACAACGCAAGGGACAGAACTCAGATCGAGCCCTTGATTCCGCCGGCGGGCTCTCTCCTCTTGGTGACCTCACGTTTTCACTTCAGCCTCCCCAGTCTCATCGTTCACGAGTTACCTGAAGACGAGGCTCGCGACCTCCTCTTGCGTATCGCACCCAGGATCGGCTCCGCCGCCGAAGAAATCGCCAGCCTCTGCGGCCGTCTCCCCTTGGCTCTATGTCAAGCCGGCCGAGCCTTGGCCGTCCGGCCGAACCTATCTCCAGGAGACTATATTCGCCGGTTACGGGAAGGAACGCTACGATTTGATCCCGTAGAGGCATCTCTCAAAATCAGTTACGAGTTGCTGGGCGACGACCAGCAACGGCTTTGGCGTTCCCTCGCGGTCTTCCCAGGCACCTTCGATGCGCCGGCGGCAGCGGCCGTCTGGAATTTGGCCCCAGATCCAGCGACCGATGCTCTCGATGAGCTGGCTCAGAATAGCCTCGTGAAGTGGGAGGATGGGCGCTATCGCTTGCACGACCTCGCCCGCGGATTCGCGGAGAGGCGACTTGAGGAAGTTGAATGGTTGAACGCCCGGAGGCGTCACGCAGAATACTTCCTGAGAGTGCTTGGGGTTGCCGACGACCTATACCTTAAGGGAACCGATTCGGTTGGGTTGGCCCTACGACTCTTTGATACCGAGTGGGTCAACATCCAGGCAGGACACGCTTGGTCGGCGGATCACTTTCAGGAGGACGATGAAGCCGCATGGCTATGCAACAGCTACCCGAATGTGGGTACGTTCCTTTTAGAGTTCCGACAACGCCCTCGGGAGCGGATTAGATGGAGGGAACTCGCACTCGCCGCAGCCAGGGAACGTAAAGACCGACACGCAGAGGCTTACCACCTTGGTAACCTGAGCGTTGCCTATGCAGAGATTGGTCAGCTCAGTCGTGTCGTTGAGCTCAACGAGCAGCGTCTCCTTATCGCGCGCGAGATTGGCGACCTGAACAGTGAGGCGATCGCTCTTGGAAACTTGGGCCTTGCCTGCTCGGAATCAGGTGATCCCGGTCGCGCCATCGAGTTTCATGAACAGGAACTCGCTATTGCGCGCAAAATCAGTGACCGGCAAGGCAAGGGGCGCGCCCTTGGCAGCTTGGGCATCGCTTACGCGGCTCTCGGCGAACTCCGTCGCGCCGTCGAACTCTATGAACAGTGGCTCACCATCGCACGCGAGATCGGCGACCAGCGCGCCGAGGGTGACGCCTTTGGCAACCTTGGCCTCGCCTTCTTCAACCTCGGTGAACCCCACCGTGCTATCGGGTTCTACGAGCAACAACTCGCAATCACACGTAAGATTGGAGACCGACGCGGAGAAGCCATCGCGAGTTGGAACCTCGGTCGCGCACTTGAAGACGAAGGAGATCTCAGTCACGCAGCGGCTCTGATGCAGATTTGGATCGACTACCTACGCGAGATCGGCCATCCCGATGCTGAGGAGGACGCTGCCGAGGTCGCCGTCCTCCGCGCCCGCATCGCTGAACAGAATACCTGAGCTCAGGTTGCCAGAAACTCCCCGTCTTCACCAGCGAGCGGATGATCGCGGCCCCGCGGTGCCCCCAAATTGGATGTTGGAGGAAAGAGCGCTCTTCGGCGAGGTCGAGGGCCACGCGGGCCGGAGTCTGACCGGTGCGGCGGGCCTCTTCCAGGAGGGTCAGGGAGAGGTTGTAGATGCTGTTCTCCCAGTCCACTCCGAGGTGGGCCTCGATCCTGGAATCGCCGTCGACGAAGCCGTACTGCTCGTCGGCGCAGTTGACGATCCCCATGCGGTTGACGAGGAAGTCGGGCAGGTAGAGGGTGCCTCGCTCCTGGAGGCGGCGGTCGTCCTGCTCGGGATCTTCGAGCTGGTTGTTGGCGGCGCCGCAGACGATGGCGGCGCGGATCGTGGTGATCGTGGCCGGGCCGAGGACGCCGCCCGTGGCGCAGGGGGCGACGATGTCCGCCGGCTCGGCGAGAATCGAGAGATCGCCCCGTGGCACGATGCGGATCTCGAGGTCCAGATCCGGGCAGCGCCCGGCCACGGCGGCGCGGGCGGGATCGACGTCCGACGCCACCACGCGGGCGACGCCCTTCTCCCGCAGGAAACCGAGCAGAGCATCGCCCACGTGCCCCAGCCCCTGAATCGCCACCGTCTTGCCGGTGAGGGTTCCCATCCCGAGGTGCTCCAGGGCGGCCTCCATGCCTCGCACCACGCCACGGGCCGTGGGCACCGAAGGATTGCCGCTCCCACCCAGCTCCGGCGGAATGCAGGTGGTGAAGCGGGTGCGGGAGAAGACGGCGGCCATGTCCTCGACGGCGGTGCCCACGTCCTCGGCGGTGACGTAGCATCCCTGGAGGGCGGTGATGAAGTCGCCATACTCCTCGTAGATACGGCGCCGGGCCGCGGGGTCTCCGGCGCGGCCGGTCTCGCGGGCCATGACGCCTTTGCCGCCGCCCCACCACAGGCCGGCGAGGGCGTTCTTGTGGGTCATTCCCCGGGAAAGGCGCAGACCGTCGCGCAGGTAGTCCTCGACCGTGTCATAGCGCCAGAAGCGGACCCCTCCGGCCCCCTGGCCGCGGCAGGTGCGATGGACGAACGCGGACTGGAGCACGCCCGTTTCCGGCGCGATCTGGCAGAAGATCCCCTCGTGGCGGTCGAAGTCCCGGGCGTCCGACTCCAGCCGCCTGGCCAGGGGCTCGAGCACGGAGTGGGAGGGGACGACCTGAAGCGCCTCAGGGTCCCAGACGAAGTAGAAGCGGCGAATACCCTCGCGGGCGAGGAAGTCGCAGAGCGCGGCTGGGGACAGGGAGTGCTGATCCAAACGGGCCTCCTTCGAGATGGCCCGTGCGAAATATCACAGATTGGCCCCCGTTACGCCCCCTGGGAGCGCCGGCGGGACGCCGGCGCTCCCAGGGGATTAGACGGGCACCGCCTCCCTCTCCTCCACCGCCACCCACCGTCGCCCCTTCTCCCCCACGTACTCCGACTGCGGCCGGATCAGCCGGCCCGTGGCGAGCTGTTCCAGGGCATGGGCCGTCCAGCCGGCGATGCGGCCGACGGCGAAGATGGGGGTGAAGAGCGCGGTTGGCAATCCCAGGCCGTGGAGCAGGAGGGCGGTGTAGAACTCCACGTTGGTGTCCAGACGCCGGTCCGGCTTGGCCTCGCGCAGGAGGCGCAGGGCCGTGGCCTCGACGGACCGGGCCAGCTCGTAAAGACCCATGTCGCCGCCATTCCGGTAGAAACGCTCCGCCGCCGCGGCCAGCACGTCTGCCCGCGGATCGCGCACCCGGTAGACCCGGTGGCCGAAGCCCATCAGCCGCTCGCCGCGGGCGAGCTTCTCGCGTAATACCGGCTCGGCCCGCTCCGGAGTGCCGATCTCGAAGACCATATCCAGAGCCGGGCCAGGGGCGCCGCCGTGAAGCGGGCCCTTCAGGGCTCCCACCGCGCCGGTGATCGCGGAGATCAGGTCCGACTGGGTGGAGACGATCACCCGGGCCGTGAAGGTCGAGGCGTTGAGGCCGTGATCCGAGACGGTGTTGAGATAGGTCTCCAGTCCCCTGGCCCTCTCGACTGACGGCTCCTCGCCAAAGAGAAGATAGAGGAAGTTGGCGGCGTGCCCGAGATCCTCCCGGGGCGCCAGCGGCTCCTCCCCCCGCAGCAGTCGCCAGTAGGCGGCCACGATCGTGGGGAAGGCGGCCACCAGTTTGAGGGCGTCCTCCCGCGCGTCCCCAGCTCCTTCGATCAGGCTTAGGGTGCCCGCCGCCATGCGCAGGGCGTCCATGGCCGGGACCCGCCTCTGAGCCGCGGCCCGCAGCAGACCCAGCGTCGCCGCCGGCAGGGTTCGTTGCCCCGCCAGGCGCCGCCGAAACGATTCCAGCTCGTCCGCCGAGGGCAGGCTGCCGTTCCACAACAACCAGGTGGTCTCCTCGAACGAGGCGCGGGGGGCCAGCTCCTCCACGGGGAAGCCGGCAATCAGCAGCTCGCCGGCCTCGCCGTCGACACTGCTCAAACGGGTCGTGGCGGCCACGACCCCTTCCAATCCTTGATTTTTGATGTCTGACATCGTCCGTCTCCTTCCTTCTCGATCTTCAGCCCGCACACATAGCTTGTCAATCTTGATTCGTCGATCAACCTGTGGAACCCTGCGGCTATGACGGAGGACCGTTTTCTCACCGCCCAGGACGCCGCGGCGGAGCTGGAGATCTCTCTCGCGACGCTCTACGCCTATGCCAGCCGGGGGATGCTGCGCTCCGAGTCCGTGCCCGGCGATCCCCGCGCCCGGCGGTACCCCAAAGAGGACGTGCATCGGCTCAAAGAAAAGAAGGAGCTGCGCAAGGACCCGGAGAAGGCGGCGCCGAAGGCCCTCTCCTGGGGAGCGCCGGTGTTGGAGTCGGCCATCACATTGGTGCAAGACGGCCGGCTCTACTACCGAGGACGGGATGCCGTGGCCCTTGCCCGTAGCGCCACGGTCGAGGAGGTGGCGGCGCTCCTCTGGGCGGGCGACCCGTCGATGGCCCCGGCAATCTTTGACGGCGAGGTACCTGTCCTGCCCTCCTGGACGGACTCGATCCTCAGCGGGGGACTGACGCCTATCGAGCGCTGCCAGGTGGCGCTCCCGCTGGCAGGCGCGGCCGACTTGGCGGCATGGGATCTGAGGCCTGCGGCGCTTCCCATGACGGGAGCCCGTATCCTGCGCCTTCTGGCAGCGGTCGCGGCGGGAGTCTCGGCTCCCTCATCCGGCGGCATTGCGAACATTCTCCAGGCGGGCTGGGCGCCGGGGCGTCCGGAGGCAGCGGGTCCTATCGCGTCGGCGCTCGTCCTCTCGGCGGACCATGAATTGAACGTTTCGGCCTTCACCGCCCGCTGCGTGGCCTCGGCCGCCGCGTCGCCCTACGATGTCGTCTCCGCGGGCCTTGCCGCGCTCAAGGGAGCACGCCATGGAGGGATGACGGAGCGCGTGGAAGCGCTCTTCCGCGAGGCGGGCTCGGCCGACGACGCCCGGCGCGTCCTGGCGGACCGCCTCCGGCGCGGCGAGGAGATCCCCGGCTGTGGCCACACGCTCTACCCCGACGGCGATCCCCGCGGCGCCGCCCTTCTGGAGATCGCCGCCGAAGCCGCCCCCGGCTCCCCCGCCGTCGACTGCGCCCTGGCCCTCGCCGAAGCCGCCCGCGATCTGATCCGCGAGCACCCGACGATCGACCTCGGCCTCGTAGCCCTGGCTCGCGCCCTCGATCTCCCGCCGCACACGCCGCTGGCCCTCTTCGCCCTCGGCCGCACCCTCGGCTGGATCGGCCATGCGATCGAGCAGTACGCCCTCGGAAAGCTCATTCGGCCGCGGGCGGCGTACGTGGGAGAAATGCCGGCCGCCTGACCGTTCCAGGACTTTCTCCCTCTTCTCCCGGCCGGGGGGAGGGCGATGGGAGAAGAGGGCCGGGGTGATGAGGGGTCTTGGCGTGGGCTCAACCCCAGGGCGACGAGCGCCCCCCGCCCCTACTCCAGCCGGAATTCCGCAAGGATCGGCAGATGATCGCTCGCCACGCGGGCCACCTGGAGCCGGCAGGAGTGGACGGAGACGAGCTGCAGCGGCCCCCGATGGTAGATGCGGTCGAGCCCGCCCTGGGGGGAGAAGGCCGGATAGGTGGGGATGCAGCGATAGGGGCCGCGCTTGCGCTCCGTGGCGTTGCCGAAGCCGAGGCCCTCGGTGAACATCGGCTGCAACAGCGAGCGCCAGTCGTTGAAATCGCCGGCCACGATCATGGGCGTCTGCGGGTCGACGCCGCTGAACTCGGCCGAGCGCTTGAGGAGCTCGACCTGCTTGGCGCGCTCTTTGGCCGAAAGACCGAGATGGAGGTTGAAGACCTCCAGCTTTTCGCCCCGGCCATTGAGCTCCAGGGTCGTGTGCTGGCAGCCGCGGCGGATCCAGCTCTCCGTCAGCGAGAGGTCGATGTTCCTCTCGCGGACGATGGGGAAGCGGCTCAGCGTGGCATTGCCATAGCGCCCCTTCTTCAGGCTGACGTTGTGGCCGAGGGCGAAATGCGGGTACCCGGCGCCCCGGGCCAGCTCCGCGGCAAGGTTCAGCTCCCGCGAGCGCGGCGCCCCCTCGTCGACCTCCTGGAGCATCACCACGTCCGCCTCGTAATGACGCAGGATGGTGATGATGCGTTCGGGCCGGAAACGGCGGTCGACGCCGATGGCCCGGTGAATGTTATAGGTGATGATTCTCAGCAAATCGACGGCTCCAAGCGCCAGAACGCAGGCACTGAATTTTTCCTTCCCCTCCAGGAACAAGCAAGGCCTAAAGTACGCCGGCTCCCGCTTGGTATAGTGCGCCCATGCCTCCCGTTTTCACCCTCGGCCACTCCACTCGTCCCATCGAAGAGCTCCTCTCGCTGCTGGCCGAGCACGGTGTGACGACCCTGGTCGACGTCCGGCGCTTCCCGGCTTCGCGGCGCCATCCCCAGTTCTCCCGCGACGCCCTCACCGCCTCGCTGGCCGGCGCCGGAATCGTATACGTTCATGAGCCGGACCTCGGCGGCCGCCGTAGCGTTCGCCCTGATTCTCCCCACACGGCGTGGCGGGTGGCAGCCTTCCGGGGCTATGCCGACTACATGGAGACTCCTGAGTTCCGAGCCGCCCTGGACCGCCTGGCTCACCGTGCGGAGCGGGAGACCGTGGCCATTCTCTGCGCCGAGGCCGTGCCCTGGCGCTGCCACCGCCGCCTCATCTCCGACGCGCTCGTGGCCCGGGGAACTTCCGTCCTGCATATCCTGGGCCCGCACCGGACCGACCCTCACGAGCTCGACTCCAACGCCCGCATCCTCCCCGACGGCCGGCTCCTCTACGCCGGGCCGGCCGGCGATCAACCGTCCCTCTTCGATTCCGCGACCGAACCGTAACACCCCGGCATTGCCGTACCGTGACGTTTTCACTACGATTTCCAACGACGTTTTTCTCTCGAGAGAGGTGACCCACATGAGCATCAGCGCTTCCCTGCTTCCCGAGTTCGATATGGAGATGGCCAACACCCGCAAGACCCTGGAGCGGATTCCCACCGATAAGTTCGGCTGGCAGGCCCACCCCAAGTCTTTTTCCATGGGCAAACTGGCCACCCACCTGGCCACTCTTCCCACCTGGACCGGCGTGACGTTCGCGACCAGCGAGCTCGATCTGGCCCTGCCGTTCGATCAGCCCAAGCCGGCTTCCACCGAGGAGGTTCTGGCGCTGTTCGACAAGAACGTCGCCGACGCCCACGCGGCCCTCGCCGCCGCTCCTGACGACGTCTTCTTCCAGCCCTGGACGCTGAAAAACGGCGAGCACGTCATCTTCACCCTGCCCAAGATCGCCGTCCTGCGCGGCTTCGTCCTCAATCACATCATCCACCATCGCGGCCAGATGACCGTCTACCTGCGGCTCAACGACATCCCGGTGCCCTCGATCTACGGGCCCTCGGCCGACGAAAGCGGAATGTAAGGTAGCCGCACCACCACTTTGCCGCGCACGTGGCCGGACTCGCTGTGGTCCTGCGCCGCGGCGATGCGCTCCAGCGGATAGACCTCCGCGAGAACCGGCCGGAGCTTCCCCTGGCCGGCCATCCGGGCGAGGACCTCCAGATCCTCCGCCCGGTGTTTGAGGAAGATCGCGCGCGCCCGCTTCGGCTGGCCGAAGAGGCCGCCCAGGGCGGTGAGGCCGATCCAGACGAAGTGCTTCGGCCCGGGGAGCGTCGTCACGTAGATGCCGCCGTTGCGGGCCAGGGAGGGCTCGCAGTCGGCGTACTGGCGCGTCGCCGCGGCGTCGAGGATCACGTCCCACGCTTCGTCGCGGCCGGCGAAGTCCTCCTCCTCGTAATCGATCGTCTCCTGCGCCCCGAGCTGGCGGAGGAACTCCTGGTTCCTGCCGCTCGCGACCGCCGTCACCCGCGCTCCCAGGGCGACGGCGATCTGCACGGCGAAGTGGCCCACGCCCCCCGAGGCGCCGTTGATCAGCAGCTTTTCTCCGGCCACGAGCTCGCCCGTGTCCCGCAGCGCCTGGAGCGCAGTCTGCCCGGCGACGGGAAGGGCCGCGGCCTGCTCGAAGGAAAGAAAATCCGGCTTGGCGGCCAGCGACGCCTCCCGCATCAGGACCAGCTCGGCGAAGCAGCCGCCGTGGCGGCTCACGTCCGCGTTGCCGAACACCGGGTCTCCGGGTTGAAAGCGGGTCACCTCGGGGCCGATCGCCACCACCTCGCCCGCGGCGTCGAAGCCCAGGATCAAGGGGAGCCGGGCCGGCATCAGCAGCCGCATGCCGCCGTTTCGGACTTTCCAGTCGAGCGGATTGACGCTCGCCGCCCGTACCCGCACGAGGACCTGCCCGGGTCCGGGTGGCTGCGGGTCCGGCACCTCGCGCACCTCCAGCCGGTCGCTGCCGCCATAGCCGTCGATCACCGCAGCTTTCATCGTTGCCGTCCTCCCATGAGCTCTCCTCGCCGGGCGTAGAATACGAGCAATGAGCTTCCCGCCGCCAAGGCGCCTCCGGTTTCTCCGTTTCGCCTGGAGCGCGGGCTTCCTGGGGCTGGCCCTCCTGCCGGCGGTCAGGGCGGTCGAGATCCGGGACGTCCTCGGAGTGTCCCACGCCGCCGGCAGGTACAACTTCACCGATGAGGACTACCTCAACGAGGGCGCCGGGCAGATCCTGGACCTCGGCTCGCGGGTGATCAAAGTCTTCGTCGACCCCAGTCAGATGGACGTTCTCTACCCCTTCAACTCCAATTGGCTGCCCCTCACGACGGACGTGGTCGAGATCGTCCAGCGGCCCTACTTTCAACAGCTCTTCGCGAAGCCCTTCTCCACCTTCATCCTGGTGATCCCGCCGGCGCCGCTGGTCCAGTTCGCCGACGGCATCGCCCCTGAGGAGGCGGCGGCCGAGAGGGATCAGATGGCTCGCCTTTCCAGATACCTGCTCACGGCCTACGCCGGCTCCGGCAAGATCTTCGTGCTGCAGAACTGGGAGGGCGATCACCTGCTGCGCGCCGGGCTGGCGGTGGACGCGCCGCCCGATCCAACTCGCATCCAGGGGATGATCGACTGGTGGAACTCCCGCCAGGAGGGGGTGCAGGCGACGCGGCTGGAGCTGCGGCCCCACGACGTGGAGGTGGCTCACGGCTGCGAGGTCAACCTTCTCGAAGCCGCCCTGCAAGGCAAGGTGACGGCGACGAACGACGTCGTCCCGTTCACCCGGTGCGACCTCTACTCCTATTCGAGCTGGGACGTCGGCTTCGATCCGGCGGAACTCGTCCGCGCCCTCGATCACCTGGAGTCGAAAGCCCCGGCCAGCCGCCTCTTCGGCCGCCGCAACATCTACCTCGGCGAATATGGCAAGCCCAAGATCCAGGACGTCACCGACGCGGCCCGGTTCGATACCGTTCGCGATCTGATGGAAGCGGCTCTCGGCTGGGGCGTGCGGTACGCCGTCTACTGGCAGGTCTACTGCAACGAGCCGGCGCAGGGAAACCTCGCCGGCCGGCCACGGAACTTTCAGATGCGGGGCTTCTGGCTCGTCCGCCCGGACAGCTCTCACGCACTGATGTGGGACGTCCTCGCCGAGCAGGAGCCTGCCTCGATTCACCGCGGAACGTTCAGCGGCTACGCCAACCAATATCTCGCCATCCACCCGGAGGGGCGCACCGTGGCCGCCGAGCACTGGCTGCGCGGGAGCCCCTGGTCTGAATTCACGATCAAGGATTGGAGCGGCAGCGCCCTCGAAAGCGGCGACGCCGTCACGCTGCAAGGTCACGACGGCCGCTATCTCACCGTCGAGGCCGGCGTCGGCGGCAAGGTCTACGCCCGCGCCTCCACCGCCGGCCGCTCCGAGCGGTTCATCCTGCGCAAAGTGGGCGGCGGCGGCCCCATCCGTTCCGGCGACTCCATCGTCCTCGAAACCCGCGACCATCTCTACTTGGCCCCCGAGGTCGGCGGCCACGGGCTGCTGCGCGCCCTGCGCTCTGTGCCCGGTCCCACCGAGACCTTACGCTTCGTCGAGCAGGACGAATAGTCGCAAGGGGGCCTCTACATCCCCGGCGCCACCTGCGTCCCCGCCTCCAGCGTCCGCCGGATGCGCGCGCTCAGATCCTGCCAGTGGGCCTTGGTATAGGCGTCTGCCTTCCCGGGCGCCGCCGAGCTGCGGGCGATCCTCCGGTTGATGTCGCGCAAGGTCGCCGCCGCCACCTGGGAGGCTTCGGCGGGGGTGCCTTTGACGGGCGCCACGGCCAGCTTCGACAGGTGGGAGACCAGGAGCCGCTGGAGAGCCCGCCGGTCCTGGGAGAGGGGGCCTGCCGGACCGCCGAAGGCCGTGGCCTCCAGGTGGCCGAAGATCTCCGGCAGGGTGACGGGATCCTTGGGCGTGCGCCGCTCGTTGTCCAATACCCGAGCCAGGCGCGCCGGCTGGAACAGGGTGGTGAACGCCGCGTCATAAAGCCCCGCGATGCGGGTTCCGACGTTGTAGTCCTTGTCGAAGCGCCACGGGTAGTTCCAGTCCTCCAGGAGATCGGCCTTGAGCACGGAAAGGGTCTCGGGGGCGAGGGCGAAAGCGCCGTCGGCGAACACCTGATGGTCGAGCACCGTCAGAGCCCGGCGCTGTGCTCCGGAGGCCACGGGCGTGATGGGCGCGGGGCCGCCTTTGGGCGTCGCGGGCGAGTCCGCCACCCGCCGCAGCAGGATCTGGCCGCCCACGTGACGGGCCGTCATGTCCACGTAGTCCAGGGCGACGGAGAAGATCGCCGAGTCCAGCGCCTGGCGCAAGAGGTTGTAGTCGTGCCCCTCCCCCAGCACCAGTTTCGGCAGGACGGGCAGCACCTCGGAGCGCAGGATGCCGAGGCGCGCGTCGGCGAAGCCGAGCGGGTCGCTCGAGAAATCGTCGGCGTTGGTCGTGGGATCGATGTCGTTGAGCTCGCCGCCATCGTAAACCTTGCCGTACTGGGTCTCCGCCGTGGCGGCGATGGCATCCAGGGCTTTCGCCTCCTCCTCCGGTCGGAAGGGACGGTACAGGTACTCGACGGCCAGCTCGTCATAGGGTCCCACCTCTTTGAGGAAGTAGTCGCCCTGCGGCTCCCCCTTGGGAGCGAGGTAGATCGGGTCGTAATCCATCACCGAGGACGAGAAGATCCCCGTGGCGGCGTGGCCCGTGAGCTTGCCCGAGGCCACGGCCTCAGGGCTCGCCAGCAGGCTGGCCTTCCAGTTGTGGGGGAATCCCAGGGCGTGGCCGACCTCGTGCGACACCAGCTCCTGGAACGCCTCGCGGGCGAAGCGCTCCGCCTCCGGCGTGCCGGGCTTGAGGATGCCCCGCGACTGCAGGACGAGGCGGGCGAAGGCGATCTGGCTGGAGAAGGACGCGGACCGGTCGCAGAAGCGCCGGTCGCCGCGCAGCGAGCGCAGCTCCTGGGGTGTGCGCAAGAGGCGCTCCGCCGCTCCAGCTTCCTCGCCCGGCTCGGGAGCCCGCCACCAGGCGTAGACCAGGTACCGGTGGAGGGTGTAGGACGGGAACTCGCCGTTCAGATAGACGTGGGCCTGGAGCACCTTGCCGGTGCGCGGGTCCCACAGATTGGGGCCGGCCATCCCCGAGAACATCAGGTCGTCGGTCAGGTTCCAGAAGATCATCGAGTGGTGGATGTCCGCGGGATCCCAATCGGGATCGTCCGGCCGGTCGAGGATGCGGACGGCGTTCTGGATGCCGGCCTTCTCGAAGGCCACGTTCCACCACAGGGCGGACTCGTGCAGCAGGGCGCGCCACTCGGGCGGAACGCCGCTGTCGACGTAGAAGGTGATGGGCTCGACGGCGGGCGACACCGGCTTCGATGGATCGGAGGGGCGGACATCCCAGCGCTGGGCCACGTGGTGAAAGGCCGTGTCGCGCCGGTCGATATCCGTGTAGTCCTTGAAGGACATGTCGAAGACCCCGATCCGCTCGTCGGACGGGCGAGGCCGGTAGCCGTCGTTCTCAGGCAGCCGGAAGAAGGTGTAGTCCACCAGCACCTCCAGGAATCGGGCATCCGCCAGCCGGGTGGGGCGAATCTGGCGGCGGCCACCGCCGCCGCCCTCCTCCTCGGGGCCGCGATCTTCCCGCCGGAAGCGGTAGGAGACGCGGGCCACGACGTTGTCGGGGAAGGCCTTGAGGGAGACCAGGGTGGCGTCCTCGGGGCGCGTCCCGTATCCGGCCCGGCGCGGCAGGATCGCGCTGAGATCCGAGCCGAAAAGCGTCTTGGCGTCCACGAGCTGAGGCGCCGGGTTGCCGGCGACGGCCATTAGATCCCCGAGGAACACGGGCGAGGCCGGGAAGGTCTCGGCGACCGAGGTTCGCATCGGCGACTTCTCGTCCGCCCGGAAGTCCAGGTTCTTCTTCTTGAGGATCAGCCGCTCGCCGGCCTTCTCCCATGTGACCACGGATAGGTCCAAGCTCCCGCCCCGTGGCTGCCAGTCCCCCACCGCGTGCGCCAGCACCGCCGCGAATCCAAGCTCCTTGCCCACCATCTCCGCCGGCACCTAGGCGTAGAGCTTGCCGGGAGACCGGTAGAAGGTGATGAGTCCAGGGATCTTCTGCATCCCCTTGACGGTATCCGCCAGGCTCTTCGGGTCCTCGGCAAGGACGGGGAGAACGGCGAGAAACGACAGGAGCAACAGGAACGACGAGCGGACGCGGATGGGGCGCATGGGCAGACTCCTCCTCGAAGATCTGCCGGACTATACGGCTGGAGTCCAGGAAAGTTGAGGGCTCTATTGACTCGGCCGCTGGGCCAGCGCCGTGATCATGGCGACCAGCCGGGCAGGGTCCGTCGGCTTGGCGAGGTGAGCCTGGAAGCCGGCGTCGAGGGACTCCAGGCGGTCCTGACTGGAGGAGTACGCGGTGAAGGCGATCGCGGGCACCCGGCCGCCGCGGTCGACGGAGAGCGCCCGCACCCGGCGCAGCAGGTCGTAACCGCTCTCCCCCGGCATTCCGATGTCGCTCAACAACACGTCCGGAACGGCTCGTTCCAGCGCTTTCAGAGCCTCGTCCGCCGAGGCGGTCGCGACCACCTCGGCGCCGTACTGTTCGAGGAGAGCGACGAGCATCTCCCGGCCGGTGGGCTCGTCTTCCACCACCAGCAGGCGCAGACCGGCGAGCGGCCGGCCGGCGCCGTCCCCGCTTTCGCTCGTCGCCGGCAGCCCTTCCGGCGGCTTCGCCATGAGCAGCGCCGGAACCGGCAGGTCCACCGTGAACGTCGACCCCTGGCCCTCCCCCAGGCTCGTCGCCGACACCGTTCCGCCGTGCAGCTCGGTCAGGTTGCGCACGATGGAGAGTCCCAGACCGAGACCGGTCTGGCTGCGGGCCGCGGAGCTCTCCTCCTGGCGGAAGCGCTTGAAGACGTGGGGCAGGAACTCTGGGCTGATGCCCTGTCCCGAGTCGTGAACCCGAAGCTGAACGAAGTTCTCCTGGCGGCCCAGCCAGACTTCGACGCGGCCCCCGCCCGGCGTGAACTTCACGGCGTTCGAGAGCAGGTTCCAGGCGACCTGCTGCAGGCGGTCCGGATCGCCCAGCACGGCATTGATGCCACCGTCGTGCGTGAGCTCGAGGATGACGCCCTTGGCGTCGGCCGCGGCGCGTACGGTCTCGACGGCCGCCTCGACCACCGGCAGCAGATCGATGATGAAGGGCGACAGGCGCAGCTTCCCCGTCGTGATCCGGGCGGCGTCCAGCAGGTCCTCGACGAGCCGCGCCTGCGCCTGGACGTTGCGCTCGATCGCGGCCAGTCCGCGGGTGATGGTCGCGGCGTCCACCCGGTCCGTCCCCAAAACGTGAATCCATCCGGACATGGCGCTCAAGGGGCCCCGCAGCTCGTGCGAGACGGTGGCCAGGAACTCGTCCTTGAGCCGGCTGGCCGCCTCGGCCTGGCGGGCCGCGTGCCGCTCACGGGCCATCAGCAGGGCGCGCTCCCCCTCCACCTTCTTCAGCTCCGTCCGGTCCTCCATGGCGACCAGGATTTTCTCCGCCCCGCTCCCTGCCCGCCGTACCCGGCGCGCGTTGAGCACCATCGTCCTGCGGCCGATCTGAGGAAAATCGTGCTCCACCTCGAAATCCCGGATCTCCTGGTCTTCCGTGAGGATGGAGTGCAACGCGGCCCGTAGCGCCGGAAGGTTCCACTGGCGGTTGCCCAACTCATGGAGGAACCGGCCCTCGGTCTTCTCGCGCTTCACCCGGAAGGTATCGTAGTAGGTCCGGTTCGCCCTTTCGACCCGCAGCTCCGGGTCGAGCACGAGCAGGGGCTCCCGCACCGTCTCGATGATGGCGTCCGCGAAATCGCGGGCCTCGGCGACCTCCGCGGCGGCACGTTTCAGGGCGTCGACGTCCACCAGCACCATCACCGCGCCGTCGATCCGGTTGTCCCGCGTCCTGTAAGGCCGGATGCGCAGCGAGTACCAGCAACCCTGGCGGTCCTGGACCTCCCGCTCGATCACGGTGACGGTCTCGATCGACTCCAGGATCGATGCCTCCAGAGTGGGCAGGTCGAAATTGGGCCGGATGTCGCTCAGCGGCCGGTTGACGTCCGTGGGGAGGAGGTTCATCAACCGCGCCGCCGCAGGGGTGAAACGGCGCAGGCACAGCTCCGGGCTCAGCAGCACCACCGGGATATGGAGACCGGTGAGCAGGTTGATCAAGTCGTCGCCGAGCAACCCCAGCTCCAGGTTGCGGTTCTGCAGCTCTTCGTTCAGCGTGTTGAGCTCTTCGTTGCTGGACTGGAGTTCCTCCTTAGCGGTCTCCAGCTCCTCGTTGAGGCTCTGAAGCTCCTCGTTGCTGGAGAGGATCTCCTCGTTGGCGACCTGCAGCTCCTCATTGGCGGCGCTCTGGTCCTCGATGACCGCTTGCAGATACTGCTGGGTCGTCGCCAGCTCCTGCTCCAAGTGATCGATCTGGCGGTCCGCGTCCTCCGGGCCCACGCCCGGCGAGGCCGGCGCGGCGCCGGCCTCCGCCGTTTCTACGAAGAGGACGAGGAAGCAGAGCTGGCCGGAGGCGCGCCCCTGGACCGGGACGACTTCGAGATCCACACCCCGGAAGCGATCCCCATGGCGGAACGTCAGGCCCTGGCGGACGACTGGCGCGCGGGTGGCCCGAGCCTCCTGGATCATCTCGCGCAACCCGGCCAGCAGCCCCTTTTGAATCATCCGGGGCAGGCTGAGGCTGGCGCTGCCGGGTGCGTGCTCGACGTAAGGGTGGGTGTCGCCGCGAAACTGCAAGATCTCCAGGTTGTCGTCGACGAGGACACCCGGGGGGCCATACCGGCTGAGGAGGATACGGTCCGCCTCTCGCTGCACCTCGCCGCGGTCGCCGGTATCGCGGGCGACGGCGGCCGCCCGGGTGCCGAAGGCGGCCCCTCCCGGGTAGGTGCCCGCACCGGAGCCGGAGATGAAATGGGACACCGTCTCCACCGGGGCGAAAACCCTGTGCTCCCGGTCGACCGGCAGGAACAGGTCGGATGACGAGCCCGCGGTCTCCGAGCTTCCCAGGACGAGGAAGCCCTGCCGGTTCAAGGCGTAATGGAAGTTGGCGATCACCCGCCGCTGCACGCCGGGTTCGAGGTAGATGAGGACATTGCGGCAACTGATGAGGTCGAGGCGGGAGAAAGGCGGGTCCCGGATCAGGTCGTGACGAGCGAAAATGCACAGGTCGCGGACGGCCTTGCTCACCTGGAGATGGCCGTCCATCTTGACGAAGAAACGCGCCAGGCGCTCCGGTGAGACCTCGGCGGCGATGTTTTCCAGATAGATCCCGGTCCGCGCCTTTTCCACGGCGCCATTGCGGATGTCCGTGCCGAAGATCTGGATGGACGGCCCGGAGGCGAGGGCGTCGAGGCTCTCCAGCAGGCAGATGGCCAGCGAGTAAACCTCCTCGCCTGTCGAGCACCCCGGTACCCACACCCGGACCGTGGCTTCGGGAGGACGGTTCTGCAACAGCTGCGGAAATACGTCCCGGCTCAAGGCGGCAAAGGCCTGCGGATCACGGAAGAAAGAGGTCACGTTGATCAGCAGGTCCTGATACAGGTCCTCGACCTCGGTCAGGTCGCTCTCCAGGTAGCGGACATAGTCGGCGAGCTCTTCGATCTGGCGCAGCGCCATGCGGCGCCGGATGCGGCGCAGCAGCGTCGGCTTCTTGTAGCCGGCCAAATCCTTGCCCGTGGCCTTCTTCAGCAGCGCGAACAACATATCCAGGGCGGCCTTCTCGGCTTCGAGCAATACTTCTGGCCCCGGCGAGTCGTCGGGCTCCCGGAGGTAGGAGCTGTGGGTCAGCCTCGCGATCTCCAGGGCAAGGCCGTCGGGCGGCAGAACGGCGTCGATGCACCCCGAAGCGATGGCGTTGCGCGGCATGCCGTCGAACGCGGCCGACTGCGGGTCCTGCGCCAAGCACATACCGCCGGCGGCCTTGACCGCCTTGAGCCCAGGGTGCCGTCGGAAGCGGTCCCCGAAAGAACCACGCCGATGACCTTGCCGGCCTGAATGTCCGCCAGGGTGCGAAAGAAGAGGTCGATCGGCATGTGCCGCTCCGGCGCCACGGCCCGCGGCAGGAGCTTCAGACGCCCCTCCGTGATCGCCAGATCCATTTGGGACGGGGTCACGTAGACGTGGTCGGGCTCGATCTTCTCGCCGTCCTGAGCCTCGCTCACCGGCATCGCGGTCGCGCGGGCGAGGAGCGCGGGAAGGATGCTCTCGTGCTTGGGGTCCAGGTGCTGAACGAGGACGAAGGCCGCGCCGGTGTCCGCGGGGAGATTTTGCAGCAACTGCCGGAAGGCCTCGAGACCGCCGGCGGAGGCTCCGATGCCGACGATGGGAAAGTGGGTGCGCGCGGTTTCGGCGGCCGGCTCAGAGACCTCCGTCTGGACGAGGGACTTGCGGGATGCCCGCTTCGGCGGTGGCCTTTTCTTGGGGGGCGCTTCCAGCATTGGTCTTACCGCTCTCAGGGGGAGGCTGAGGGAGATGGGCCAGTGTAGCAGAAGCCCGGAAACGGGGTGGAAAAGCTGGACAAGAGGGGGATGGGGCCTGCGGCGAACAGGAGATTCATCGCCTGCCGCCCCCAGGGCTTGCGGCCTGGGCTAGAAGTCTGCCGCCCTCCGGGCTCGCGGTGTCGGCTTGCGGACAGAGCTTCGCGGAGCCCAGACAAAACCGACAATCGCACGGAACTCCCGAGACAACGATATCCTTCCGCTTTCCACAGGCCTTTCCAAGTGGCGGGGGGACGCCTTTTCGATGTCACCAAGACGGAGATGCTCACCCCTTCGCAACCTTGTCTCCCCGCATCGCTCCTTGTCCCGGGCCTTGCTTATCTCCAGTCCGGAGATAAAGAATGACAAGAATGAGCGAGCTCGAGACAAGCCCTCGTCGGAAGGTTCGCAGTCCGTCGTTTCCATTCCTGGGGCTGCGGGAGGCCCTGGAGCGGACGCGGGCGTTCTATGAGGCGGAGCAGCGCAATGCGGCGCGGCCGGAGACGGCGGCGGCGCATTGGGGGTATTCGGCGAAAAGCAGCGGCGGCAAGCAGACGATCGCCGCGCTACGAGCCTACGGACTGCTGGAGGGGGATACCCTGGTGAAGCTCTCCGGGCGGGCACTGCGCATCCTGCTGGACGAGCGGGAAGGCTCGGAGGATCGGGAGCGTCTGCTCAAGCAGGCGGCGCTCCTCCCCCCACTCCACTCCCGGTTGTGGGAGCGCTACGGGCCGGATCTTCCTTCGGCCCAGACCCTCCGGCTGACCTTGATCCTGGATGAGGGGTTTAATGAGAACTCGGTCGACGACTTCCTGGGAGAGTACAAGGAGACGCTGGAGTTCGCGAAGCTGAGGATGATGGACACCAGCAAGCCGGCCGGCGAGGACCGGGCGGAGCCATTGGAACTTCCACTAATGGGTGGAGTATCCGGGCCGACCCGGCCATCTCGCTCCTCCGCCGCCGAGGTCGACCCCGCCGTCTTCCCCCTCCTCGATGGCAACGCGGTGGAGTTCCGCATCCGCCACCGGATCTCACCCGACGAGGTTGAGGATGTGCGGCAGATGTTCGAGATCTGGCTGCGAAAGATCGTCGAGCGCTGAGGCGGCGGCGCAGCCGCTCCCTGCTGGCGGACTATCCGTGAGCGCCGACAGGAGGCTCAGGCGGTTTGGCGTCGAGCCGGAATTCTTTGAGGACTTGGTCGAGTTCCGGCAGCGTCCCAGTGAGCAGCTTGGGATCACCGCCGGGAACCAGCCTAGCTCTTCCCTCGAATAGGGCGACGCAGAGCTGTCCATCGAACCGGGAGCGGTAGAGAACTCCCGCGGCTCCCGAGTCGAAGAAAATACGAGCGATGTGCTGAGTCAACTTGCGCCGGGTTCCCAAGACCTCTGCCAGATCGAGCCGAGAAATCTTCCAGCCGATCAGGAGATCCCTCAGATGCTCCTCGACCTGAGTCAGGGTCTCAGGATCGAAAACCGTGAACAGCTCCCCTTTCAGCAACTCGAGCCTCGCGGGAGCGAGAGTGTTCTTCTCTCGCCAGTCCGCCAAGCTCCTCCTGGAAGTAGGACGCCCAAGTTTCCGGCGCTCTTCGCTCATCTTGAGAGAAAGACGGAAGGACGCCAGCTTCTCGCGCAGACAGGTCAAGCGATAGGGGGAAGCGTAGAGGGTGCGGAAATCCCGCAGAAGGTCGTCGTAGCGCCCTTTCCATCGCAAATGCTCATAGGGAGGATACTCGAGTGGAGCCTCGAAGTACCCCACCCGCCAGAGGAGATCCCCGCTCTTCAGCGCTCGAACTCCACGAGTTCCTCGGCGGCTTCGACGACAGACTCCCAGGCCGTAGCGTCGTGGCTGTGTCGGAGGACATAGCCAGGCGCCTCGTCGTCGAGTGACGGGTTCATCCCGGAAAACCATGACTTCGCCGTCTCATCCCCAAAAGCGTGCACGATCTCGCGAGCAGCTTCATAGCCGGCCCGGAGCCGGCCGAGAGCGAGAGGCTCTGGCGCCAGCTTGCCCTCCGCCCATCGCTCAACCTGCGCCAACTCGTCAACGCCTGTGAGATAGGACGTCAGATCCGTACCCAGGTGCTCGAGCAGATAAGACGCCATGGCCGAAGCCCCGATCTCTTCCTTCTGCCGAGAGGGCTTTGTCTCCACGAACGCCTTGGCTACGGAAACGACGGAGCTCCAAGCTCCGGGATCCTCGCCTTCCCGCAAGGCGAAAGCAGGAGCTCGGCCACCGAGCTTGCTGTTGGTACCAAAGAACCACGCCTGGGCCGTCTCGTTGTCATAGGCGTCGACCAGATAGCGAGCCGCCTGATAGGCGGTACGCAACCGATGGGTCGGGGCCGGGCGCGGTTGGACTTTTCCAGCCGCCCACTGTCCGACGAGCTTCGAGTCATTGATACCGCTGAGATAGGCTGTCACCTTCTGGCCCAGATGCTGCTGAAGATAGCTGGCGACCTGGGAAATGTCCGAAGTCACGGCTTGCCGTTCAATCTGGCTCGACGGGGTCTCCGGACCCGTTGAAACGGACTCGCCCTTGTGGGGGCGGCTCGCGGCCTCTCCGCTCCTCTCGCCCGCCGGCTTGGCGACCACCGCGATCCTCTCTCCATGAGCTCCCTTGGCGTGCATGTCGATCTCCCTCCAGGGCGCTGCACTACCTGGCTCCACCTGCTTTGCCCACGGCAATCCTACCCCCTTTTCTACCCAAAATCCACCTGTGAGCGGTCGGGTTGTGGGTTGGGCCGAGAATCTTTGCCAGCCTAGCAGGCTGTCGCCCTCCGGGCTGGGGTGTCGGCCTGCGGGCGTGAATCTCTCTCTTCAGCGTTTGAACTCCGCAAAATCCTGCGCGGCGTGGACGACCTTCTCCCAGGCTTCGAGCTGATCGCCATGCCTCGACACGTAGGCGGGTGCCTCATCCCCAAGCCATGGGTTCATCCCGAAGAGCCAAGCCTTGGCTGTGTTGCCATCGTACCGCCCTATGATTGGCTGGACGGTCTCATAGCCGGAACGGAGCCGGCCCAGAGGTAGCGGCCCAGGCTCCAACTCTCCCCCGCCCAGTGCTCAACTTGGGCCGGCTCGGCGAGGCCCGTCAGATAAGCGGTGAGATCTGCACCCAGGTGCTCAATCAGGTAAGACGCCAGGATTGCGGCCCTGGTCACCTGCGAACCGACATCGGTCAGCGCTACGCCGTACTTCAAGGCTCCGTCTCCACGAACGTTTTGGCTGCAGTGACGACGAAGCTCCAGTCCCCAGGGTTCGTACCTTCTCGGAGAGCGGAAGCGGGGGCTCGGAAGTCGAGGTGACTGTTCCTGCCAAAGAGCCAAGCCTGGGCCGTCTTGCTCCCATACGCACTGACAAGGAGACGGACTGCTTCGTAGCCATACTGTAAGCGGTCGGCGGTCACAGGCTCGGGAGCGATCTCGCCAGAGATCCAGCGGTTCACGTCCTTCTCCTCAGCACCACTCAAGTAGGCCGTGACCTTCACTCCTAGATGTTACCGGAGGTAGGCGACCATGACCGCCGTCTCGGGCAACTCACCGGAACAAGATCCTTGGTCGCGCTCGGCTTGGACGACAGGCATGGCCGATCTCCTTTTTCGACTTCCCCTTCGTGATCTCTCCAGGTAAATTATAGCCCACGTCGGGCACTCAGCATGAGATGCACCTGCGGCGGTTGCGTTCTCGAGATGTCTTACCCCGTGAAGGTTGACGAGGGCAACCGGATGACAAGCGGCGGATGGCGACAAGAGAGAGGAAGCCCTCTATGAAGAAGATCGGGCCTCAAGAAGTCCGGGACGAGCTTTCGAGGCAGGACTATCAGCTCGAGAACGATCCCCGGTTTCTCAAGATGATCGCGGAATCACGTCAGGAGATCCGAGAAAATGGGGGAATCCGCCTCGAAGACATCGAGCTCAAGGATTGACTCGGCTGCGGGGAGCCCTGACCCCGCCACTCGCAGCCGTTCCCGGATCCGCACCACCTCCCCCGCCAAGATCGTCGCCGGAGCTTTGAGCCCGGCTCGGGCCACGTCTCCCGCGATGGTCGCCAGCGTCCCCACCACAACCCTCTCCCCCGCCAGGGTTCCCTGAGCGATGACGGCCACGGGGGTTTCCGCTTGCCGGCCGTGGAAGAGGAGCGCGGCGGCGATCTCGGGGAGGCGGGCGAGGCCCATGAGGATGACGAGGGTCTCGACGCGGGCGAGAGCGGCCCAGTCCTGACGGTCGCCCTCGGCGCAGTGGCCGGTCACGACGGCGAAGCCCGCCGCCATCTCGCGGTGCGTGATGGGGATTCCCGCTCTCGCCGGGACGGCGATGGGGCTCGATACTCCGGGGATGACCTCCCATGCCACGCCAGCCTCGGCACAGGCGAGCGCCTCCTCGGCGCCGCGGCCGAAGACGAAGGGATCTCCCCCTTTCAGGCGAACGACGATCCTTCCCGCTTTCCCGTGGTGCACCAGCAGGGCGTTGATCTCCTCCTGGTGGCAGGCGTGCTCTCCCGGGGCTTTGCCGACGAAGATCTTTTCGGCTTCCGGAGGCGCTTCGGCGAGGAGGGCTTCGGAGATCAGGCGGTCGTAGATCACCACCTCGGCCCGCCGCAGACAGTCCAACCCCATCACGGTGATCAACCGAGGATCGCCCGGGCCGGCGCCCACCAGGTAGACGATCCCCCGGCTGCTCAAACGGCGGTCTCCGGTGCCACTCCGAAGATCTCCTCGATGCGGGCCAGGGCCGCCGACTCGTAGCCACGCCTCAAGAGGTGGAGCACGTCGGAGTCAATGAGGCGGTACCAAAGAGTGCGGCGGGTTTCGAAGTCCGGCCAGCGGCGGGCGAGGGGAACACGTAGGTCCCCCGCGATCTCCAGGAACCGGGCGTGCTCCTCTCCCAGCTCGGCCTCCAACCGCTGGCGCAGACGCACGGCGAGCGCCGGGGCCTTGCCGCCTGTCGAGATGGCCACCGCGAGATCTCCCCGGCGGACGATCGCCGGTGCGATGAAGTCGCAGTGGGGCACGTCGTCCAGGGTGTTGACGAGGACGTTTCGCCCCCTCGTCTCCTCCCAGACGCCGTCGGTCACTGTGGGCGGCTGGCTCACCACGAGGACCAGGAAGGCCGTGCGCAGATCCCCCCGGCGATAGCGCCGGTCGACGAGGTCGATCCGCCCGTGCAACGCGAGCTCGCCGATCCCGGGGGTGACCTCGGGAGAGACGACCGTCACCTTGGCGTCCCCCGCCAGCAATCCCCGCACCTTCTCTTCCGCCACGGCACAGCCGCCGAGCACGAAGCAGGACCGTCCCTTCAGGTTCAGATAGACCGGATAGTGCTCCATGGCTTCAGACCTCCAGGCTCTCGACCGTCACACCATGGCGGTCGATTTCCAGCGTCAGACGGCAGAGGTCCGTCGAGATCCCAAGTCGAAACACTCCGGGACCCTGAACGGTGAAGAGCATTCCTTCGAGGGTCTGCCCCGCCAGGGTGGCGAGGGCGTCGTTGACGGCCTGGGTGGCCCGCCGGGCGGCGGCGCCCCGCGGCGTCTGGTGGAAGAGCCGCAGCAGGGCCTGCTCGCTCTGGGCACCGTGGATGCGGCGGACGCGGCCGGTCTGGAGGGTCATCTCCAGGATTCCCTCCAGCCGCCGCAATTGCTCCTCCTCCACCTCGCCGGCCGCCACGGCGGCGGCGAGCTCTTCGTAGGGAGCCCGGGACGCCGGGTCCTGGAGCGAGGCCGCCAGCAGCGCCAGCTCCTCCCCCAGCACCTCGCGCTGCAAGGCGTCCAGAGTCACGGCATCGGCGGACGTGGCGAGGCTCACCTCACCGCCCGGGGCCCGACGGGCCGGATCTGAACCAGCGAGTCGTGCTCGTGCTCGAAGGCGCCCGTTTCGATGGGGCAATGAATGCCGCACTCCTTGGGCGCGTTCTTCTCCCACCACCAGCGGCCGGCCCGCGGGTCCTCCCCCGCCTTGGTTTCGCGGGTGCAGGGCGCGCAGCCGATGCTGGTGAAGCCCTTGGCGTAGAGCGGATGGACCGGGACGTCGTGGGCCTCGTTGTACTCCTTGACCTCCTCGAGGGTCCAGTCCGCCAGCGGGTTGATCTTGGCGAGGCCACCGTGATCGTGATCGATTTCCACCTTGCGGATGTTCGAGCGGCTGGCCCACTGATCGCGGCGCAGGCCGGTGATCCAAGCGTCCAGACCTTCGAGCACGCCGCGGATGGGCTCCACCTTGCGCACGCTGCAGCAGTGCAGGCGGGCCTCGACGCTCTTCTGGAAGAGGTTGGGGCCGAAGCGCCGGACCATCCCCTCCACCTGCCGGGCGTCGGGGAAGTAGACCTCGACCTCGATGCCGTAGCGCTGCCGCACCGTTTCCATCACGTCATACGTCTCCTGATGGAGACGGCCGTTGTCGACCGTGAACAGCCGCACCTCGGGGTCGATCCGCCACGCCATGTCGAGGATGGCCATGCCCTCGGCCTGGAAGCTCGTACACAGGGCGACCTGAGATCCCCACCGTTCGAGAGCCCAGCCGATCAGCTCCTGCGGGGTGGCGTCGTCCATCTCCACCGCAAGCTGTCCGGCCTCGAATTCGTCCAGTAGATCCCGGCTGTCGATCTTGATCGCGGTCGCTCGGTCGAACATCGTCATCTTCCTTTCAGACTTCTATGGATACCGTCGCGCCCGACCCAAGAGCCACAAGCTCCTCGTCGGCGTGACGGGTAAAAAACGATTGAATGCGCTCGCCTTCCTCACGCCCGTCCAGAAAGGCGCGGAAAAGTCTTTCGATCACGAGGTGGACGTCCTCTCCCGGCACCCGCTGGAGCACCGGACGCCCGATGGCCGCGCCGGCTCCCAGGCCGCCGCGCAGGAAGAGGTCATAGCCTTCGAGCCGCTCGCCATTGGGGCCGCGGTCGCGCAGGGTCGTGCCCTGGAGGCCGATGTCGCCGATCCAGTGATGGGCGCAGGCGTGGGGGCAACCATCGAGGTTGAGTCGCAGGCCCGCCGCCGCGTCGCCGAACACGTGCTCCAGGTGCTCGACGATCTCGTTGAGCTTCCCCTTGGTTTCGGCCACCGTGAAGTTGCAGAAGGGATCGCCCGTGCAGGCGATGGCGGCGCCCCGCAGACCGCTGCTCCGGAGTGGGAAACCGAGGTCCGCGACCTCGCGCACGACCTCGTCGACCCGCGCCTCGGGAATGTGGCTGAGGATGAAGTTCTGCCGCCGGGTGAGCCGGATCTCGCCGCCCCAGCTCTCCGTGAGGTCCGCCAGCCGCAGCATGGTGGCGCCGTCCATCAATCCGAGGTGGACGGGGAAGCCGGCGTAGAACAATCCGTCCTGCTTCTGGGGATGGACGCCTTCGTGGTCGTGCTCCTCGGCGGGAGCGGGCGGCACGGCACCGTCGAGCAGGCGGCGTCCCAGCTTCTCCTCCACCCGGACCCGGAACTCCTCCGGCCCAAGATCGTGGACCATGAACTTGAGCCGCGCCTTGGCCCGGGACATGCGGGATTTGAGATTCAGCCGCCAGACGTCCACGATCGCCCGCAGCACGCTGACCGCCTCCCCCGCCGGCACCCAGACTCCGAGGTCGTCCGCCAGCCGGGGCCAGGTGGCGAGGCCGCCGCCCACGCGCACGGCGAACCCCGGCTCTCCGTCCCTGGGAGCGCCGATCAGCGCGATGCAGTGGATCTCCGGGGCGTTGCACTGGTGCGGGCAGGCCGAGATGGTGATCTTGTGCTTGCGGGGCAGGTCGGAGTACTCGCGGTTCTGCATGAAGAAGTCCGACGCCTCGGCGATCAGCTCCCGCACCTCGAACAGCTCCTCGCGGTCGAGGCCGGTCAGCGGGCAGCCGGTGATGTTGCGCACGTTGTCGCCGCAGGCGCCGACCGTGGAAAGGCCGCCGGCCTCCAGGATGCGCAGCACCTCGGGCAATTGGGAGAGCTCAAGCCAATGGAGTTGGAGGGTCTGCCGGGTCGTCAGCTCGCCGTGCCCCCGGCCGAAGCGCTGCGAGATGTCGCCGAGGGTGCGCAGCCCCGCCGGGGTGAGGATGCCGCCCGGGGTCTTCACCCGCATCATGAAATGCCCGAGCTTCGGCTTGTCGTGGTACAGCCCGTACCACTGCATGCGGACGAAGTCCTCCTCGGCGACCGCTTCGTAACCGGCCTCG
>Ga0134121_10000677_pt1 | contig 36755 bp, 28 predicted proteins | sample KB301_FD_96463 | JGI IMG/M metagenome (GOLD analysis project Ga0134121, IMG submission 96463) | Terrestrial soil microbial communities without Nitrogen fertilizer from Kellogg Biological Station, Michigan, USA - KB3-0-1 | ecosystem: Environmental > Terrestrial > Soil > Unclassified ...
GCAGACCTTCACCACCACCCCCGGCACCTACACGCTGCGCGTCGACCCCACCAGCACCTACACCGGCGCGGTGACGCTGACCGTCTGGGACTCGACCGACCTCACCGGCGGCACGATCACGCCGACCACCGAAGGCGAATCGAAAGCCCTCAAAATCGAAGTCCCGGGCCAGCACAACTCCGTGACGTTCTCGGGCACCAAAAGCCAGCTCGTCACCCTGAAAGTCACCGAACCGAGCTTCGCCGGCACGATGTCGATCTGGGCGCCGTCGGGCTCGAAAGTCTCCGGCAGCGAAAAATCGTTCTCGAAAAGCGGCAGCGCGAAGGCGGAAGTCACCCCCGCCGAAACCGGCACCTACAAAGTCAAGCTCGAAGGCTCGGGCGAAGCGACCGGCGAACTGAAACTCACCGCCTACCTGGGCTCGCATGCTGCCTGGTTCGGCCCTTCCCCCAGCACGGCTGAGCTCGTCAGCTACGACGGGTCGCCCACCAGCCCCAAGGCTTCTTATTCCGATGCTCCAGCGGGCACCCGCACCCAGCCGGTTGAGCCTCGGAGCGCATCTCTCCAGCAATCCCAATCGCGACAGGAGAACTCGTCTCAAGGACCCGCAAACGCAGGCCATGCCGAGAAGCGAATCTGGCTACCCGATGCTTCACAGCCGGAAGAGGGCTCCTGGTTGCCCCGCAGCGTCAGTGACTGGCGACCCGAAAAGCGCGGCTCTTGGTTGCCACCGCGCTCGAGCTTCAGGCGGGGCTGGGTCGTACGCCAGTCGGCCGGTCCCTGGACGAAGATCGCTCGGCTTCAGGCCGCTCCCGGGACGACCGCCGTCACCGGCCAGGTTCTGAAGGTCGACGGCCTGCCGCTGGCCGGTGCCCGCATCTCGGTCAAGGGCACCTCGATCGACTCGCAAACCGACGTCGCCGGCCGCTTCCTACTCGCCCGGATTCCCTCCGGCCACCAGATCCTCATCATCGACGGCGAAGCGGCACCGACGAAGCAGCGCTACGGCAGTTTCGAAGCCGGTGTCGACGTCGTCCCGCACAAGACCACTGCCCTCGACTACACGACCTGGATGACGCCGCTCGACAAGGCGGGCAACCACGCGATCGCCTCCCCGGCGAAACACGAAGCGCGGATCACGACCCCGCGCATTCCCGGCTTCGAAGTGCGCATCCCCGCCGGCACGGTGATCCGCAACGCCGCTGGCGAGCCGGTCAAGCACCTGAACATCACGGCGATCCCGGTCAACCGACCGGCTTTCCCGCTGCCGCCCTTCCTCTCGGTGCCGCTGTACTTCACGGTGCAGCCCGGCCGCGCCTACCTCAGCAAGGGGGCGCGGGTGATCTACCCCAACTGGGGCCACCTGCCGCGCGGCCAGCGGGTCGACTTCTGGAACTACGACCCGACCGATCGTGGCTGGCACGTCTACGGCCGCGGCACGGTCACGCCGAATGGCAAGCAGGTCGTCCCCGATCCCGGCGTGCGCGTCTGGGAGTTCACCGGGGCGATGGTCGTCAGCAGCCCGCCGCCGCCCGATGAAGCTCCTAATGGTGCCTACGACGGCGATCCCGTTGATCTTTCTACAGGGCTCTTCACCTACCACAAAACCGACCTGGTCCTGCCCGACACCATCCCGGTCAGGATCGTGCGGACCTATCGCCCCAAGGACTCGAACTCCCAGAGCTTCGGCCGTGGCACCACGAGCCTCTACGACATAAGGCTGTGGTCGACCAATAGCGAAAAAGAAGCCGACCTCATCCTCCCTGACGGCGCCCGGGTTCACTTCGTCCGGACTTCGCCGGGCACCGGCGAAGCCGACGCCGTCTTCGAAGCGGCCAAGTCCCCGCGCGCCTTCTCAAAGGCGAAGATCACCCATGCTGCGGAAGGCTCTGGCTGGGACCTGACTCTGACCAACGGGACGACATTCGTCTTCAATGGCTTCGTGCTGGCGCCGTTGCGTGAAATCCGCGACCGCTACGGCGACAGGCTCAAGATCACTCGCTCAGGCGAAAACATCACGCGGGTCACCTCTCCGCACGGACGGTGGGTCAAGTTCAGCTACGACGGCTCGAATCGCATCACCGAAATTACTGACAACGGCGGCCAGCACTTCAAATACACCTATACGTCTGGCGATCTCACCGAAGCCGAAGCTCCGGAAGGTCGCATAACTAAATACGAATACGACAAATCCCACCGCATGACGGCGGTTATCGACCCACGCGGCAACAAGTACTTGCAGAATACATACGACGCCAATGGTCGCATCGAAGAACAGACGATGGGAGATGGCGGCACGTTTAAATTCTCATACGAACTCGATGAAGAAGGCAAAGTCAAAACGACGACCATCACCAATCCACGCGGCTACCAACGAAGAGTTTCGTTCAACGCCGAAGGATTCCCAATCAGCGAAACCAAGGCTTTCGGTACGAAACTGGCCCAGACGACCACCCTGGAACCTCAGCCTGAAACGGGCCTTGTTCTCAGCGAAACCGATCCGCTGAATCGTGAGACGGACTTCGAATACGACAACTGGGGGAACCTCACCGAAGTAACGAGGCTCGCTGGCACCGAAGAAGCGCTGACGACAAAAATCGCCTACGAAGCCGGCACGACCAACGTCACCAAACTCACCGACCCACTTGGGCATTCCATCTCATTCAAATACGGCTCCAAAGGGGAACAGCTATCCGGCACGAATGCCGTGGGGGACCAGTGGACTTTTGCCTACAACGATGAAGGTCTGCCCACGTCGCTGAAAGACCCCGAAGGCGATGAAACGAAATTCGCGTATGACAATGGCGGTCTAGCTGCGGTTACCGATCCTCTTGGGCGAACAACGGGTCTGTTTACGGATGGGCTCGGCCGCTTGCGCGCTATCACCGCGCCTAGCGGCCAGCGGACGCGGCTGTCCTACAACGAAGCTGGTCGAGTGGCCTCGATAGTCAGACCTTCTGGGGCGAAAACCACGATCGGGTACGACAAAGACGGCGACATCACCTCGGTTGTCGACCCGCTTGAAAATCAGACCAGCGCTACCTATAACGCGATGGACCGCATTGAGACCGAAACCGACCCCTTGGGCAAAGTGGCGGAATGGAGCTACGACAAAGCCGGGAGCGTGATCGAAGCGACAAGCCGCAACGGCAAGGTTTCAAAGTTCAGCTACGACCAGCTCGGACGTTTGGCCAAAATCAGATTTGGCGTTGAAGGAGAATCGGCCGAAAGCACGATTGAATATGCCTATGACGATGCGAACCGCATGGTGGGCGCTGAAGACAGCGCCAGCGGGTCATACGCGCTTGGCTACGACGAACTCGATCGGCTCACAGGATTGGAAGGGCCCAACGGTGCCGTTGGCTATGAATACGACGGAGCGGGGCGGCGAACGCTGATGGCAGCGTCGGGATTGGGAAGCATCGCCTACGAATACGACAAAGCCAACCGGCTCACCGAAGTTGCGAGCGGAGCCCAAGTCGTTTCCCTCGGCTATGACAAAGCCAATCGACTCAAAAGCTTGACGCTGCCCGATGGCATCGAACAGCTCTATGGCTACGACAAAGCCGGCGATCCGACGTCGGTCGCCTACCGACACGGCGAAAGCATCTTGGGCGACATCGACTATGCCTACGATGCGAGTGGCCGCACCGAAGCGATGTGGGGTAGCTACGCTCGCTTGGGACTTCCCGAAGCAATGGCATCGGCCAAATACAACGCCGCCAACGAGATGGTCGAACGCGAAGGCAAAGAACTGACCTATGACGCGGACGGCAATATGACCTCGGACGGGTCAAGCGAATATAGCTGGGATGCGCGGGGGCAGCTAGCTGGAATCAGCGGGGCCAGCAGTGCCAGTTTCGAATACGACCCCTTCGGCCGACGAATTGCGAAGACGCTCGGGGGAGTCACTACCGATCTGCTCTACGACGGTCCAAACGTTATTCAGGAATCAGTCGAAGGTTCGGTGGCGGCCGGTCTACTCACCGGATTGGGCTTCGATCAGGTCTTCTCGCGTACCACCGGAGGAAATACCTACAGTTACCTGACTAACCTCCTTGGCAGCACCGTCGCACTTGCGAACAACTCCGCTGAAGTCAAGACCAACTACACCTACACTCCCTTTGGAGCCGCTACAGAAACGGGCGAAGGGAGTCAAAATTCTCTCCAGTTCACTGGTCGGGAAAACGACGGCGACGGGCTTGAGTACGACCGTGCGCGTTACTACAGCCCGAGCTTGGGGCGCTTCATTAGCCAAGACTCCGTCGGCTTCAGCGAACTAAACGCCAATCCATATGAATACACTGCAGGTGACCCGCTTGATTTCGTCGACCCTAGTGGTAACTCGTTGGAATCAGTAGCTGAACGGTTCGTGGGTGCTGTCGATGGGGAGACTTTTGGACTAACTAACGTGGCTCGCGAAGCACTTGGAGACAACAACGTAGACCGCTGTTCAGTCAACTATCGAAGGGCCTACGACATAGGCCACACTACTTCGAGCATTGCTGCGGGTATCGGTGCCGGTGGGGCCGCAGCGCGCGGACTGGCAGCTGCCCCGGCTGTGGTTCGTGCGGTTGGGGGTGGTGCTGTAGGAGGTGTAACGCAAACCATCGCGGCAGATGAAGGACACCCTTCGGTATCTTCGCTTCTGCGAGGGGCTACTCTTGGTGGGCTCGGCGGCGGTGCTGGTGACTTCTTCCGGGGTCCTGCGTCTGCTAATACCCTCGGAAGTGAGGGTCTTGCAAGTTCGGCAACGGCCAATGGACTTGATCTTCTAACGGGCCATACCCCATCAATCGGCGAGGCAAGCTGCGGTTCCTAAACCCATGGACGCTGCTGAAACTTTTGAAGTAGTACTGCCAGTTGTGGCGGTCCTCGTCGGCGGGGGCCTCCTGAAACGCAATCAAGTCGCTGCGGGTATCGGACTCGCTATTGCTGGGGTCATTGCTGCTGTAGTTTTTGCGGCGCTAGGCAATACGAGGCCACTAGTCGGCCTAGTTGCCCTCTTGGGGATCGTTGGTGGGATCATCGCCGATGAACGTGGTAAGCGCCCAATCGGGCTCCTTGGATTCTCTGTTGGTTTTTTGGCTCTTCTTGTGGCGTATTTTTACACGTGATGTGTGCCAATGGCCTGGTCGCGGTTGCTACGAACTTCGGCCTGGGAGCATCGACCGGACAACGTGCGGCGGATCGATTTGCTCGCCGAGTTCATCCTCGGACCGACTGCCCTGGTGATCGCCTGGGGTTGGCTCACCTTGATCGTCGCTGCCCACGGCGGCCTTGGTCTTTCCAGCGGCACGGCTCCTTGTCCTGATGTGGGGCGCGCCGGTTCTCTTCGTCCCCTGGGCAGTACTTCGCCTCGACAAGGACCGCTTCTCGCAGGTGGTCGAGAGAGCACGAGAGCGAAAGCTCGCCAAGCGCGCGCAAGGGAACTGATCGGCTTGACTGCCTGATGCATAGTCTGTCAGCCGGGCATCGAGATCGCTGAGGATGGACTCGAATGGAATTCAGAAGCAGGGGATCACGCGCCGTGGCGCATTGGTGGGAGCAGCGATGCTTGGGGTCGGCGCTGGACTAGACCATTTGCTCATGGGTTCCAGCTCAGAAGGCCACGGTGGTGAACCGGCTGCCTCTCGAGTTGCTGTCCCGTTTAACGGCCCCCACCAGGCTGGAATCGATACGCCGGCACAGGAATTCTTGGACTTCGCAGCATTCGATGTCACCAGCAGCTCCATAGACGATCTTCGCGATGTCCTGAAGCAGTGGACCGCCGCTGCTGCTGCGCTTACGGCAGGCCGGCCATATGAACCGAGTCCGGAGGGGATGGACGTGGCGCCAACCGATACCGGGGAGGCGATCGGCGTCGGCCCCGCTCGGTTGACGATCACGATTGGGTTTGGCCCTAGCCTGTTCGGCTCTCGGGGCGAGGATCGTTTCGGCTTGGCTCGCAAGAGACCGCGCAAGTTGACGACGCTTCCGGCTTTTCGGGGCGAGAGTCTCAACCCCAACCGCTCCGGCGGCGACCTATGCATTCAAGCCTGCGCCGACGATCCACAGGTCAGCTTCCACGCAGTCCACGTCCTCGCGCGGCTGGCCAGCGGTGCCGCGACTCTGCGTTGGACCCAGCAGGGCTTCGGCCGCACCTCGAGCACCAGCAGCTCGCAGTCGACGCCGCGCAACCTGATGGGCTTCAAGGACGGGACCGACAACATCCGCGCCGAGGATCGCGATGCGATGGACAAGTTCGTCTGGGTGCAGCCGTCCGACGGGCCGAGCTGGATGGCCGGCGGCAGCTACCTGATCGCTCGTCGTATCCAAATCCTCTTCGACGTCTGGGATGCGACCAGCCTCGAAGGCCAGGAGCGGGTGATCGGCCGCAAGAAGCTGAGCGGCGCTCCCCTCGGTGAGCACGACGAGTACGACCCCGTGGACCTCGATGCGAAGAAGGCCGGCACGCCGGTGATCCCGGCGGACGCGCATATACGACTCGCAAGCCCCAGCTACAACAACGGCCAACGCATCCTGCGTCGTGGCTACTCCTACTCAGAACCCACTGAACCAGGCTCAGGCCAGATCGACGCCGGCCTCTTCTTCATCTGCTTCCAGCGTGACCCTGAGCGCCAGTTCATCCCGATTCAGCGGCGTCTCGCCGCCTCCGACGCGCTCAACCACCACACCCTCCACACCAGTAGCGCGATCTTCGCCTGTCTTCCAGGGTGCAGACAGGGCGGTTTCATCGGCGAAGAGCTTTTCGCCTAAGCTCAGCACTTGGCCAGAGTTCTTACCCGCGGCAGTAGGCGAACACGACGAAGTCTTTTCGGGCCGCCCCGCCTAGGTCTGAGTTAAAGCTCACGAACCACTGACGGAATTTCGGCACCGGACCGGATTCGACCATCGAGACGTTCTGTCCGGGAAAGACGCTGCCCGGGCCGCTCCGCAAACGCAACCCGCCCGAGATCAACCGTTCCCCATGCTTGCATTGGGCGTGACCAAAAGCCTCGTTGAATAGACCATCGTGGGCCGTTGTGTCCGTGTCGATGACCTTTCCTGAGCGGAGGGTGTAGTGGGCATGGTGTCGCGTTGAAGCCGAAGCTGCGTTTCGGGCGCTTTCGCGACCCAAGCCATAGCCGAGCGCGCTTCCGCCCAGCGCGATGAATAGAGCGAGCAAGGCGACCGCCATTGCTGGCGAGGGGCGGTGGAGCTTGATCTTCATGTCTTCCTCCTTGCTCGGGACGGGCGGGTAATCACTGCTTCTGCTTAGCGTCTCACGCGGATGTAGCGGACGACAGAGCGACCTCGCGCATAGGCATAACCGCTCTGTTCGGGCACTTCTGCCCAGAAGACGAATCTCGTAGGCGCCGGCGGCCGCGAGAAGGCATAGGCAGCGTGGTAGTGACAGAGCGGGTCGGTCTTCGCCCGGCGAACCAGGAACCGCCGTTTGGCCCCCGGAACGGTGCCGCGGACGACGACGACGCGCCGCCCGCAGTGCGGTCCGGCAATCTCGCCGGAGAAGTAGATGCGGTGGTGGGGCTTGGTGCGGTGGCGGCTCAGGTGAAGCGTCGCGCGAGCCCGTGTGTGAAGGACGAGTTCGGCCGAGGTCTGGAAGGAGCCGAAGCGGTAGGCGATGCGGATGTCGCGCGAAGGTCCGTGGTGGAGCTTGTAGGACCAGCCGCCGTTTACATTCGTCGTCGCGGTGCCGATTAGGTGATAGCCGCGGCTCGGGAGGTCGGTGTGGCCCTCGACGCAGACTTCGGCGCCCGCGAGCCGGCTCGACCTCGGCGCCGGCTCCTCACCGCCGAGGAGGTCGCGCGGTGGTGGGGCATCGGGCGGCGCTGGGTCTATGACCACGCCGACGAGCTCGGCGCGCGCCGCCTTGGCGGAGGGCGCCGCCCACGTCTTCGCTTCGATCCCGAAGAGGTCGCTGAGCGCCTCGGCGAGCCGAGCGCGCGGGGCGAGGCCAGCGGCGATGAGCGGCGATCGGAGGCGATGCGTGGCGATTGCCGACCCGACTCGCTTTCTGCGCGCAGCAGAGCTATCGTGGATCGGCAAGCGAAAAAACGGCCGGGGCGGCGCGTGAACGCCCCCCGACCCGGCGCCGAACTAGGCGGCGCAATGAAGAGGCTACTTCCCCAAAGTCCTCGCGTTGCTTCCGCCCACCCGGCTGCCGGGAGGCCAGGAGGAAGTCGATGAGCGGCAAGGCAAGCGGGCAGGTAGCGGCACGGCGGAGCAGGAACGCCGGACACCACGCGCTGCGATTCGCAAGCAGTTGTCGCGAAAGGCCAGGGGGCTGACGGTGGCGGCGCGCAAGGAAGGCGAGGTCAAGGTCCGCGACTGGAAGGCCGGCCGCGGCTACGCGCTTCGCTTCCGCGCCTACGGCGAGCGCCAGTACGTGACGCTCGGCTATGAGCACGAAGGCTGGGACTGGGGCAAAGCCGAAGAAGAGCTGCAGAACATCCTCGTCGACGTGCGCCGCGGCCTGTGGGTGCCGCCCCAGAAGAAGAAGCCGCGCGGGGCCGGTGACAAGGGCCAGCCCGATCGGGTGCCGGTCTTCGGCCCCTTCGCCACCGGCCTGAAGGCCGATCGCGAGGGGCAGGTCGCCGAGGAAACGACCAAGCACGAACAGTGGGCGCTCGGCCACCTCGTCCCGTTCTTCGGCGATTGGGCGCTCAACGAGATCGACGTGGAGGGGGTCGACGAGTACCGCGCGTTCAAGGTGAAGGAGTCGGAGGTGCGAGCCCGCGCGATCGAGCGGGGCAAGCCCAAGCGAAACGAGCATGGACAGATCCTCCGGCCGCTCTCGGCAGGGTCGATCAACAGGACGATCGACCACCTGCAATGGGTGCTCTCGATCGCGATCGAATACAGGCGTTTCGGCATCGCCGAGAACGCCGCCGAAGGCAAGCGGCGACGCCTGCGCGAGAAGCGCCCAGCCCCCGTCTACATCGACAGCGCCGCGCAGGTCGAGGCGCTGCTTGAGGCATCGGCCGAGCTTGACCGCGATCCCCACTTCGAACTCGCCGAACGCGAGGCGATCGTGGCGACGTTCCTCTTCGCCGGCCCCCGCGCGCACGAGCTGTGCAACCTGCTCTGGCGCGACATCGACCTGGCCGGCGCCCGCATCTTCGTCGGTCGCTCAAAGACGGCGGCCGGGCTGCGCGAGATCAAGATCCTGCCGATCCTGCGCGACATCCTCGCCACCTACAAGGCGATCGCCTATCGCGGCAACCCCGACGACCTCGCCTTCCCGACCCTGACCGGCGGCAAGCGAGACCCAGACAACCTGCGCACCCGCGTCCTCGCCGCGGTCTTCGAGCGCGCCGATGAGCTGCTGGAGGGACGCGGCCTGGTGCCGCTGCCGCGCGGCCTCACCACTCACAAGCTGCGCCACGCCTTCGCCTCGATCCTGGTCGCGCTCGGGGAGGACCCGATCTCGGTGATGCGCCAGATCGGCCACACCGACCCGCAGTTCACCTTGCGCGTCTACACCCACATGATGAGCCTCGATGCCTCCGACCGCGAACGGCTGAAGGCATTGGTACGAGGCGAGCGGGTGATCGCGCGCTCAGCGCCGCCGCCCAGGCCGGTCGATCTTGCCGAGTACGAGGCTCCGATCGTCGCCGCGCTGGCCGAGTACGGCGGCCGCGCCCCGCGGCGGCAGATCCTCGCCGCCGTCGAGGAGGCGATGGCCCATCGTCACAGTGCGTTCGACCTTGAGCGGTTGCCGAGCGGCGAACCCCGTTGGCAGCCGCGCCTGGGCAAGGCTCGCACGCGGCTGGTCAAACGCGGCTGGCTCGAGGCCAGCGGCTGGCGGGGCAATTGGGAGCTGACCGAGCGGGGCTGGGACAAGGCGCGCCGCGAGCGCTCCGAGGCAGACGCCGGGTAAAGGCCACCGAGACCGCGTTGGCGGTGGCCGCATGATCCTTGCCGACCTCGCCCTCGTTGCTCTCGCCCTCCTCTTCGTTTGGGTTCTTGGCGGCCTGCTGCTGCGGCTCATCGGCTACACCCTGGCGCTGGCTGGCGCCGGGGTGGTCGCGCTCACGGGGAACGCGAACGGCGCCCTGGTCTTCGCTATCGGGATCGCGCTCTGGCTCGCGGGCCACTGGCTCTACGCCCTGCGCCACGACCAATACAAGAGCCCGCTCGCCGAATTCCTCTTCTGCCGCTTCGCACCGGCCTGCCTGAACCCGACCCGAGACGGGAGGACGATGTGAGCGCACCAGGCGATTCCGAGCAAGGCCGCGACCTTCTGCTACAGGCGTCGGCAATCTGGTCCGATCTCACGACTAAAGTCGCCAATCGAACCGCCCCGCGAAGGGCGGCTGATCGATGAGCCAGAAAGAGCCGAAAGTCGCCTACGACACCGACCTCGGTGCCATGTACCAGAGCTCGGTGGAGGACTTTCTGGCCTCCGGGCTCGGCTGTGGCCTACGGGGAGAGGTTCAGTTGGTCTTTACCTCGCCCCCGTTCCCACTTAATCGGAAGAAGCGCTATGGCAACAGGGTGGGGGAGGAATACCTGCAATGGCTGGGCGATCTGGCAGAGCCACTGGGCGATTTGCTTACCGAGGACGGGTCATTCGTGGTTGAGCTTGGCAACGCCTGGGAGCCGGGGGAGCCGGTGATGTCCACCCTGGCGCTGGAGGCACTGCAAATGCTTCGTAGTGCCGGGGGCTTTCATCTGTGCCAACAGTTTGTTGTCCATAACCCCGCGCGTCTTCCGTCCCCGGCTCAGTGGGTGAACGTTGAGCGAATCAGGGTCAAGGATTCCTACACGAACGTTTGGTGGATGAGTCGCGTCACGAGGCCAAAGGCTGACAACCGGAAAGTTCTCGTTCCGTATAGCCCCTCGATGAAAAACCTGTTGAAACGGCAGGGCTATAACGCCGGCAGGCGGCCGTCCGAGCACCACATCGGTGAGACCTCGTTCCTGACCGACAACGGCGGCGCCATTCCGGCGAACGTCTTCGAATTCAGCAACACCGTGTCCACCGACTCCTATCGTGCCTACTGCAAGAAGAACGAGTTGAGGGTCCATCCGGCGCGGATGGCACCTGACCTGGCCGAATTCTTCATCAAGTTCTTGACGGATGAGGACGACCTGGTGCTCGATCCATTCGGGGGAAGTAACACGACGGGGGCGATGGCCGAGGATCTGGGACGCCGATGGATCACGCTGGAGCCCGAGATCGAGTACATCAAAGGCTCAAGGGGCCGCTTTGAGGCCGACGCGATCGCGACAGCGGCCCCCGAGCCGATCTAATCGGCGAACTCGCCGAATGCCTCCTGGTCGATGACGAGCAGGACCGCCTCGGCAAGGCGCTCTAGCTCCCCCTTGACGTACTCCTCGCTCGGCGGTTCCTTGGCGTCTTTGACCGCCTCGTGTTGCTCGAAGAGCGCGCAAGCCACTGGCAACAGATAGCGGTTCTCGCGGGCCTTGATCTGCTCTTCGTTGAGCTTCTTGTTGCGATCGAGCGCCGTCTCCAGGCGTCGCTGGTCGCGGTTTAGCCAGATCAGCGTCTCTCCCGAGCTGACTTGGACCTCGCCGACCGTCTGGGCATCCCAGCCAAAGTCGTCCCACTGCTCGCGACGTACCCATTTCACTTCAGGGCCGCTGTCGGGCTCCTCGGTCGTGACCCGCCTCTTCTTGGTCTTCGGTGGCTCGACGATGTGGACCGAGGCCGTCGTGCTGATCACGCCCGATGCGGTGACGAGCACCGCTTCGACCGAGAACTCGCCAAGCGGCGCATCGGGCGTGCACTGGAGCCGCCACTGGGATTTGCCACCCAGCAGGCGCGAGCGGGCAATGTTGCGCACCTTGCCGCCCAAGCCGGCGTCGAAGCTGACGCTGAGGTCGTCCTCGTGCTCGGGCAGGTAGCCGTTCTTTGCGTCGATCTCGACCCAGACGGTGGTGGTGCCGCCGCGCTTCAGGGTGATCGGATCGCGCAGTAGGCGCATCGTCGTGGGGACGTGCCCGAGGTGCTCATCGGCGGTGTCGCGGCGACCACCTCCGCCGCCGCCGGAAGCGGTCTCGGGCACGGGCTGCACGCGTTTGACCTGGCGCGTTTTTCCTTTGAGCAGGGTCTCGATCCGCTTGCGAAGCCGCTCGCGAATCTTCTCGTCGACCTGCTCGGTGTTCTGGGAAAGCAGGCGATCGCGCTCCTCGCGCTCCAACCGGCGAAGTTCGCCGTCCTCGCGCAGCACGGTCACGACCTCGGCGTAGATCCGATCGCGAAGCTCGGAATCGACGGCTCGCTCGCGGGTGCTGGCGAAGAGCTCGCGCTTGCCGATCGGCGCCAGGTCATCGACGTCGATCTGGACCACCAAGTTCTTGACCAGGAACGGCAGTTCAGCGCGGTTTCGCAGCCAGGTGCGGCTCTCTGCGTCTTGGCGCTGGCCGGAGAGCGTCATCGTCACCGCCTGGTCGGTGCCAATGTAGGAGGCGGTCGGGTCACTCTTGCTCGTGCTCTCGGGGGGGCGCTGCAGGACCCAGTAGTTGATCGCGAACTTGCCGACGTCGCGGCCGGTTGCGCCTCCGAGGTCGAAGGACTCCGAGTTGCGGTAGGAGACGAACAGATCGCCGCGGGTGGGGCCGCGCGAGCTGTCGAGGCGCGCCGCGTTGCCGATCACCACCCGGGTGGAATTCTTGCCAGCGGCCTTTTCGTCGATCGGCCGATTGCCGCCGACCAAGATCGGCAGGACCGGGTCGAAGAGCGAGCTGTGCAGCAGCGCCCAGAGGCCGTTTTGGGGCTGCGTGTAGGCGGCCTTGTAGCCACGCAGGCTGTAGGCGATATGTCGGACCTGCACGCCGTGCCAGTCGGGATCCTCGAGCAGGTCGGGGTCAAAGACCGGGATTTCTCCATCGGCGTCGACCAGGTAGCGGTAGACGGGGAGCTTGTCGACCGCCGGGTCGGCAGGGTCCTCCCAGACGACCGTCCAGCCGACCAGGTCGTCGCGATCGCCGTTGAGCTTGGGCTCGCGGCGAGTGAGGATCACCGTGTAGCGGGCGAAGCGGTAGGTTGCCGCCGCCCCCTGGCCGTAGGCGCCCTGAAGATAGGGCTTGTTGACCTTGTTGTTCTCGTTGAGGGAGAGCAGGGTCGCGGGCGCATCGGCGGGATGCTGGCCGATGCCGCGATCGGTGATGCTCACCGTCGGGCGCTCGGCCTCCCCGCTGTTTTCGAGGATGATGCGGATGTTCTCCGCCAGCGCCCGGCGTTTTTCCTCACCCTTTTTGCCCGAGAGTTCGGCCAGCCCTCCACGCGGAATGTCGAACCACTCCCGTGCTGCCCGCCGCGGGCTGCTTGGAAGCGATCCTGGGTGGCGTTCGGCCTCGAGTTCGAGCATGCCGTCGATCCCGTTGGTCACCCTCTCGATCAGCGCCGAAGCGGAGCTCGAGGCGATCTGAACGGTCGCCGCGTTGCCGGGGCGGTCTCCTAGGTCGCGCCAGCGATTCTTGCCGTTGGCAACCTCGTAGGCCTTGAGCAGCTTCTCTACGTCTGCGGTGGTTTTGGCCCCGAGAGCCGCGATTGCCAGTTTTGAAGCGCTAAGCATCTTGGTTGAACGTGCCATCTGTAGGACCTCCTTAGTCGTGGAGGTCGCCGGCCTGGGGCAGGTGGCTTTTTGGAATCCGCCTACTTCATGCAGCGCTTCTCGCCGCGGTGGAGGGGACCTCCGATTCAATCCTGTGGAAAGGTTATGTCACTTTCGTGGGAAATCGGTAACGCCCTCGGTTGTTTTCTCGGAGACTTCTATGCTGGCTCGGCCTGATCCTCGCCGGGTGGCCGTATTTCGACGCCGCTATCGATCTTCGCCAGCTGCGCCAGGGCGAGGTCGAGTCGCGTAGACCAGGCTCCACGCTCGGTCTCGTAGAAAGTAAGACGGTCGTCTTCGGCGTCGATCTCGCCAACCCCGATCGCAAACAGCACGATCTCCAAGGCAGCCCGGAGTCGGGGGGTCGAGTCATCGCCGGCGTAGACGTCGCGGTAGAAGCGATGCGCAGTGTTCAGGTAGAGCACTTTCTGGGGACCGACCTGCTCGACGCGGAAGAAGGGCGCTCCCTTGAGGCTCTCTTCCACGACCTTGTAGGGGTTTTTCTTGGTTTCTTCTTCGACCTGGCGTTTGACCTGCTCCTGCGCCACGCCGGACTCGGCAGTGCGACGCTCGATCTCGCGCTCTAGTGCCGCCTCGCTCTTTTGCGTGCGCTCCGGCGTTTCGGGTGTCTTTTCGGTTCTGAATCTGTCCGATGCGCCCATCGCCCGCTCAGAGTCACGGGGCTTTCCGGTTTCCCTCTCTCCTTCTCGCTCACGCTTAGTGCGCGCTTTGGCCTTTTCGTCGTCATAGCGGCGTCGGAGCGCGGCGATGTTCGCCAAGACGCCCTGCTCGCGCATCAGCGTCCACATCCGCTCGGAAAGAATCACCCTCTGCTTGGAGGTGGTGATCGACATCTCCTCGTCTAGCGTCGCCGGGAGATCGATCTCACAGCCCCAATAGCGATCGTCGTTGTTGACCGAGAGCCACGGTCGTTGGCTGACGACGTCGATCTGGCGGCCCTCGCGCATCACGATAATTCCGTTGTGTTCGGCGATGATCTCGAAACGAGCATTGTTTTTGCCCCGCTCAACGCTCTTGTCGACGCGCGCGAAGGTCGGCGGCATTGAGGAGTAGCGCACCTTGACCGTGCCGATCGGTTTGCGGGTGTCGGGATCCTTGACCTCGAAGGAGTGATCCTCCAGCGCTTCGGCTCGATCCGAATCGAGATCGTAGAAGCGGCAGCCTGGAGTCGTGAAAAGTGGGTCGACCGCGATAACCCGCTTTTCGCCGACCCAGATTCCGGTGTGGCGAAGGAAGTTGCGGTAGGTGATGCCGACGCCCTGCAGCAAACGACGCTCGAGGTTCGTTTTCGTCTTCCAGGACAAGCGGTCGAGCTTGTCGATGACGACGACCGTGCCGCGCTCGAACTCCTCTATCCCGAGCTGCTCTTGGACTTCCCGCATCACCCACTTGGGCAATTGGGAAGGCTGAGCCGGGGGGACGACGATGCGACCGTCGTCATCGGTGTACTGGCCCTTGCCGATCTCTTCGAGGTCGAGCGAGATTGCATTTAGCGTTCCCCCTTCGACCTTGGAGAAGACGGTGAACCGCTGACCTTGACTGACGCATGCGCTTGGCAGCCCATAGCCGTAACGGCCGAAGCCGGTGCGATCGTTCTCGCGGTGCGTTCCGCCCCAGATCACCGCTAGCCGCAGCATCTCGGGATCCATGCCGTGGCCGTTGTCGATAACGGCGATCGCCGTTGGCTTTGCCTCGGAGGCGCCGTCGAAGCCAAAAGTGAGCAGGACTTTGCTGGCCTCGGCCTGAAGCGCGTTGTCGATCAGCTCGTCGAGCGCCCGGCCGGTGTCTCGGTAGCCGATGTCGCGAATTCCGCGCACGAATGCGTCGGCCACTGTGAGGCTGAAATCGAAGCCCTCGTCGGCCTTGCTCTGTGCGTACCTACGCTGCGCTGCAAGATCGTCGTTGACCTTGGGGCTGGTCGTACTCATGCCGCTGGTCCTTTCGATTGCGCGGGGTGGATGGGTCCCATTCTCGCTGGGCTGGGATGTTCTCTCATGCGGCCAGGCACTCTCGATGATCTGCGAGGTCCCGGCGGCCCCGCTTGAAAGCCCGTTGCAGTGCTTGGGAGATCGCTGGTCGGCTGACACCGCGACTGCGCGCCGCTTCCGCGTGACTCATCTCATTCCAGAAGACATCGCGAACGATCTCGCGCTGGTTCGTGGGCAGCGCGGCTACGAAGCCGCGAATGGCTTCCTCGGAGAGGGCCTTGTCGACCTTCGAATATCCGGGATCGGTACCGACGCTGCTGTCGCGCGCAAGGAGTTCAGCCTCAAAGGTCTTCTCGGCGCCCTCACCGTCGGATTCTGCTGAGAGGGGAACGAGCTTGGGCAGCGGCCTGCCGCGGTTCCATTCCCGCTGCAAGCCTTGGCTGTACAGAGCCCTGATCATCTCGCCGCGTATGAAGTAGTAGGCATAGGTACGAAAGCCAACGCCCTGACCGGGGTCAAAGCGGCGAAGCGCTTCAACGATGCCCAGCCGGGCAGCGGCGATTAGTTCATCGCCGGCGAGGGACCGGGGGTCGAGGGACCGGGCCAGCGATTTGACTATTCGCTGGAGTGGCATGTGCTCAAGGAGCAGGTATTCGATCGCGGTGCGATTTCCCAGTCGCGCTGCGTGCACAAGGTCGCTCTCAGACCACCGCTTGAGGGGAACTAGCTCTTTTCCGTGCATGACGGCCTCCGTTCTACTCGGGGAGGCCCGCCCGGAAAAAGGGGCAGAATGTCGTCCGCCTACTTCGTGCAGCGCTTATCGCCGCGGTGGAGGGGACCTCCGTATTGACTTCTACTGCCAGTGTATCGGCCGGGTCAATCCGGAAAAGACACCCGGTTCTCCATTCCCGGTGCAGTTGGAAGTTCTTGTCTACATAAGCGGGGGTTATCGGGCGTTGGGGTCCTAGCCACTAGCCGTGTGAAGGCAGGGGGCGGATCACCTCATCGGCTTCGCGAGATCCCGGTCCCCGAGATCCCCGTTTGACGTCCACCCGATAGCCTGGACGACCGTCTGCGTACCCAAGAGGAAACAAGACTGACCGATACTCATCCGAAATATCGCTTGTGCAGCGTTTCAGTGATGATCCTGCGTGGCTTTACTGCGTCAGCGGAGCTTTGGCAGTCCATCAAAGAGATGGGCAGGCTTCGCGAAGGCTGAACGGTCGTTTGCGGGATAGCGATGGCACCTAAGAACAAAGAAGAGGCGGCTCGCCCCAGCATGACCGATTTCCGGGTCGCGCAAATCGTCCGCAAGCGGATGCGCACGACCCGCAAAGAGGTTGAGGAAGCCACCTATCTGGATCCTGAAAAGGCGGTCAAGCGGCTGATCAACAGTGGCATTATCGAATCACATCGGCCGGGGGTCCGGGCGAGCATCTCCCGTGCCGGTGCGCCTCCACAGCTCCTCACGTTGGGCCGCGATCTCGGTTACATGATCGGTGTCGATATCGCCCATCGTGCGGTCTCTGTGTCGATCACGCGGGCTGAATTTCATTCCGTTCTTGATGAGCCCCTCTGCGAGGAGGTTCCCTATCTCGACGACAATCCAGAGCTCGCCTTCGATGCCGCCGCAAAGCTCGTTCGTGAGGCCATCGCCGCCGCTCAGGAGCGGGCCGGCCTGTGCGCCGAGGAGGTGATCGGGATCGGTGTTGGTGTCCCGGCACCGATCAATCGCAACAGCCAGAAGGTCGAATCTGAAATGCACATCCTCTCGGCCTGGAGCGAGTACAAGCCGGCTGAGGAGATTTACTCCCGCTTGGCTGATCTTTTGCCAAATGTCACCGTCGAGGTCGACAACGATGCCAGTCTCGGAGCACTCGGCATCTACAGCTGGGAACTGCTCAACTCCAACGTACCGACCGATGTCGCTCGCGACCTGATCTACGTGCGGGTCGGTGATGGGATTGGTGCTGGGGTCGTGGTCAAGGGCAAGCTCGTCGGCGGTGGCTCGGGCTATGCGGGCGAGATCGGCCACGTCAAGGTCGACGAACGTGGGCGCTTTTGCCCGCGTTGCGGCCAGCGTGGCTGCGTTGAGACCAAGGCCAGCGACCGAGCAGTGCTCGAGGAGGTGGCGCCGACCGTCTTTGCGGCTAGACCAGACGAAGTCTCGATTGAGGAGGCGGTCGAGGCGACGCACCCCGCCTGCTATCGAGCCCTGCAAGAGGCGGGTTGGCACCTCGGCGTCGCCCTTGCCCACGCCCGCACTCTGCTCGACCCGACACGGATCATTCTCGGCGGCCCGCTCGCCGGGTCGAGCTTCTATCACTCAGGCGTCGTCACCGGGATGGTCTCTAACTCGATCAACCTCAAGGTCAAGGGGCGTGACGTGGTTTTCCCGGCGCCGACGGAGCTCCGCGAGCGCCGACCTGACCTCGGCTCGCCCGAGATGCTCGGCGCCGTTGCGATTGTCATGCACCGTTGCGGAGACACCCACATCCGCCGCAAGCTCGGCATCGATACCTCCGCCTAAGCCGCGGTCGGCGCCCTCTGTGAAGCCTGATTTGACCGCCTAGCGGATCAACCTGGTCGCCATGGTCCCGAGTTTCCCGGTACCGGGCGAGTTTCCACATTATTAATGATCGAATTTGCCAGATGCGGCTGGTACAAGGGTAAATCAGAAGTGTCGGCTACTGCAAGGGAGGTCCAAATGCCGCGTCACCCGAAACACCACCACCCGCACAAACCGCTCGGACCGGGGGCGCACGGGCCGGGCCGGGTAGACCGGATGTACAGCGCCGAGAAGGCGTTGCCACTCGCGGACGTCGGTCGCCTGTTGGTTCGGTTCGCCGAGTCGCTGCAGCGCTCGCACTCGATCCGCCTGCGTGAGGACGTCACCGTCGAGCCGCCTGAGCAATGCCACACGGTGGTTCGCTACGAGCGCACTCACCTCGGTGAGCTCGTCTTCAAATTCGAGCTCAAATGGGGCGATAACGAGCCCCCGGTCGCAGCTGATGCCCTCGACGAGCTGCTCGTTGAGGAGGTTCCGGCGCTGGTCGCGGAGGAGAGCTGATGAGCGCCTTCGCACAGTCGCTGCCGCAGCCGCTGCCGAGCCTGATCGACGGCTTCCGCGCCCTGGTCCCCAGGTCGCGGGGCCTCGATCGCCTCGCCGTTGAGATCTCTGCCCTTTGTCGCCGGGAAGGACTTGGAGAGGTTGAGGTCGAGGCTCTCGTGGCGCGCCAGCAGCGCACTGACCCCAAGCGCCTCCAGGTGGCGATACACCGACTTTTTGCCGGCGAGCGCCCCCGCGACCACGGCGCCATCGTCGCCCTCGGCGAACTGCTCGAAGAACGTTGCGGGGAGCCCCTGCAGGCTGCCTTGGTGCGCACGCCGTTGGCCCTCTTCGGGTCGCGGCTCGCCACCGTCTTCGGTGCCCTGCTCGGGATCAGCTGTACCTATCTGGTCCTCGGCGGCCTAATCGAAGGCCAGAGCGCTGGCTTCACCGGTCTTGGGCCGCCAGCAGCTTTGCTTCTCTTCCTCGGCCTACTCGCCTTTCTTGGCCTCTTTGAGGCCCTCCACATCAGCGCCACCCAGCTGCACCTGATGGATCTCGCCGGCCTGCGCGAGAGCCATCCGCGCGCTTGCTGCGTTCACGACCGCCTCCTCGACCAGGCGGGGATCAATCGCTTCCTCGCCGGGCGCCAGATCGTCGTCGTCATCTCCGTCTTCTTGATCGCCTCCCTCTCAAGCTTTCCCGGGATGGAGAACTTGCCCTTCACCCACTTGGCACTGCCGGCCGCGATCAAGCCGGCAGTCGTGATCGGTATCCCCGGGGCACTCGTCGTCCTCTGGCTGGCACAGCTGGCGCCGCAGTTCTACGCGACTGGCAGAGCCCTGCCGCTGATGAACACCCGAGCTGCGATTGCCGCCGTGGAGATCGCCTTCACCCTGCAGGCGATTGGCATCGCCCGCCCAGTTCAGTGGATCTCGCGCGCGGGGCAGCCGCGCGAGCAGATACCGCTCTCGCGGCCGCGGCGCTGGCAAGAGGACGCCGAAGAGCTGGAGGGCGACGGCGTCCTCAGTCTGATGCGCCGTTGGGAGTGCGACGACGCTGCGGCAAGTCTCAGCGCCACTTCTACTACCTCGGTGCGCCGCGACGGCATTGCGCTTCTCGTCGACTCGAGCTTGCTGATGCCCGCGGCGCCGCAGAGCCTTACTCTTGACGCCGAGCTCTTTGATTCGGCAGGCACCGTGAGGGCACTGGCACCGAGTGGCTACCAGGAAGCAGAGTGGGAAGGAGGCGAGCGCCAGCTGATCAAGCCGCTTCGCCCCGCACTTGGCGCCTTCCGCGTCGGTGAGTTCGCCCGCACCCGCCTCAGCGCCGAGTTCGGATCCGAGCGCCGCCGCGATGCGGTTCTGATCGAGCGAACTCCTCGCTACCTGCTCTGGACGCTTGCCCTGCGTGATGAGGCCAGTTACATCGGCCCCGTTCGCGTCCGCCGCTACCGAGTTGGCGCGGGCGCAATCGACTACGAAACGCCCGAGGCCGAGTTCAGCATTGACCCCATCCAGAAAGACAGCGGGCTCGCCGAGGTCTCCTACACGGCTAGTTTCCCCTCGCCGGGAACCCTCTTCGTCTTCGAATGGGAGTTGAACTGGTGATCCCGACCGCGGCAAAGACCGGGAGGGCGCGGGCTGCACATCTATGGCTGCGACTCTGGCGCGAGTTCTCCCACCCCGAGCGGCGGCGGCTCCTCGCAGCACTGGCGGCGATGCTCGTCGCCAGTGCGATCACTGCGCTCTCGCCGCTCCTGCTCGGCGTTCTGATCGACGAAACCATCTCCGGAAACGAGATAGACATCAGTGGTTCGCTCGGCCTCTTTGGACTGATTGCCGGGATCCTCCTTTTCGCCCAGCTCTTGCAGGTGGCGCGCCGCCAGTTGGTCGAGAACGTTGCCACCGGGTTTGAGCGCGACAGTCGCGTGCGTGCCTACGAGCGACTGCTGCGACTCGACCTCGCAAGGTTGCGGGCCGAGAGGGCCGGCAGCGTCTACGGACGCGCAAACCGCAGCATCGAGGGCGCAGTCAAACTGGTCAAGCTCGGCGCCCTTGACCTCTTGCCCGCGATCAGCCTTGCCGCGGCAGCGCTGGTCGTCGCTGTTGCGACCGAACCGCTGGTCGGGTTGGTCATGGTCGGGGTCGTTCCCACCGGCTTTGCGTTCGTCCACTTCCAGATCGAAAGCCAGAAAGGGATCCGGGTGGAGCTACGTGAGCACAAGGACGCAATCGACGGGCAGGTAATGGAGCTTTTGCCTGCTCTCGACACGATCCGAGCTGCGGGCGCCGAGGAGCATTTCCTCGGCCGCATCGCCGCGGCATGTGGGGAGTTGCGGGGCACCGAGCTGCGCCACCACCGGGCGATGTCACTCTTTGACGCCGCCAAGTCGGTGAACGAGGGCTTTTGGCTGATCGCTGTTCTTTTCAGCGCCCTGGCTCTCGCCTCCGGCGGCGCCGCAAGCGCCGGTCAGATCACCGCGTTCGTTTTGCTCTTCGGCGCCGTCCTCACCCCGCTTCGCGAGCTGCACCGGATCCTCGACGAGGCCTCCGAGGCCGCCTTGCAGACGCACGACCTTTTCGACCTCCTCGACTCGCCGCTCGATCAGAGCTACGAGCCTGAGCGTATGCCTGAGCCTTCCCGACCGACCGCGCTTGCGGCTCCTGCCCTTCTGATCTCCAACCTGCGCTACTCGCATCATCCTGATCTGCCGCCGACCCTCGACGGGCTCGACCTCACCCTCGAGCCTGGCGAACGGATCGGGATCGTCGGCGCGAGCGGCTGTGGCAAGTCGACCCTGCTGCGTCTGATCGCCCGCCTGCACCACGGTTACAGCGGTCGCATTGAGCTCGCTGGCGCCGAGCTCGCCGGGCTTGGACGCAATGATCTCGCCGAACGCCTTGGCTACGTCTCCCAGCAGCCCCATATCTTCCAAGGGAGCGTCCGCGATAACATCTGTCTCGGCCACGCTGTCAGCGATGACGAGCTTGTGGACGCCGCTCGTCGTGCCCACATCCACGAGACGATCCTCGCCATGCCGGAGGGATACGACGCACAGATCAGCGAGCGTGGCGATTCTGTTTCAGGTGGCCAGCGCCAGCGCATCTGCCTCGCTCGGGTCCTCCTTCGACGACCCGAGCTTCTTCTGCTCGACGAGCCGACCTCGGCGCTCGACCCCGGCTCCGAGCGCGCGGTGCAGGACGCGATCGACCAGCTTGGCGGGGTCTCAATGCTGATAGTGGCCCACCGCCTCTCGACGCTTCGCAGTACCGATCGCATCGCCGTCCTTGACCAAGGACGCGTAGTCGAAGCTGGCGCCTTTGCTGAGCTTGCCGCTGCCGGGGGGCGCTTCGCGGAGATGCTTGCCGTGGAGGACCGCAGCCCTGCACGATATGAAGCAGCTCAGCCACATAGCGCAGGCGAAGTGCCGGTGGCCTCGTAGTCGTCTCCAGCTTGCCGTTCTCCTCTGGCCAGGAGAACCTAAATGTGCCATGCCTCGATGAGGACACAACGAGATCAAACGTGTCCTGGCCTTTTCGCGGCAGCGCCTATGGCTGAAGCGAAGCGAATGGTCAGTCCTGCGGGTCGAGCACTGCCGCGAATCGCCGACCGTGCCGTGCGTGCCTCTAGGATCGCGAAGACTTCAGCTCGTGGGCATCACCGATCCTGGTCGGCGCCTCCCAACTTCGCGGTCCCACGCAGGCTGATCGGTCTGCATTCCGGCTTGCGCAGATCGTACGGCTCAGATTCCTTGCGCCATGCCTTCCCCGGCAGGTGGAAATGGAAGGCACCCTCCAGCTCGAGCGGGATGCAGGCTTCCGCCAGGGATTCCGCACCTTCGTCGAATATCAGGTCGACCCCCGTGCCGATCCTCATTTCGGCCACCGCGGCGGCCTTGCCTAGCGCCGGGATGCGCCAGCCAGCCTCGATCGCGAGACCCGGCTTGGCTCGGAAGCCGAGGGTTGCCTGGGCGTTCGACTTCGGCGTTCGAACGGTTGCCTCGATACTTTCTAGGTGCGGCGGTCGCGTCTTCACCTGGTCGCCGTCGTATTCGATGCCGGTCGACCCTTTGACCTCGACACGCAACGGATCGTCTTTGTCGATTGCCGAGGTCGCAGCAGTGGCGCTCGCGGATAGGGCCCCAGTGGCTTCGACTCGGACCGGGACCGGCACCGTGCCCACGGGCACCACGATGGCGAAGATCGGCACGCCGCGCTGTGGCGTCAGCGTGCACTTGAACTCTGCCGAGACGGTTCCCGACACCCTCGCGATGATGGTTGTCTCGATGCTGGCGTTGGCCGTTTCGATCCGCTGCTTCCACCATTTGGCGTCGTTCCAGCGCAGGTTGAAGATCGGCTTGAAGTGCGGCTTGAATTCCGGAGTGAGATCAGGCAATTCGGTTTTGCCTTCGCACTTCACCCTCACCTGGGATTTCAGGTATGGCCAGATGAAGCTGTCTGCGGCCACGCCCGTCCGCAGGGCGGCGGTTACCGGTTCCGCTTGCAGGGTCTGCGGGATGAAGCTCGCGCGCGGGGGGAGTCGCTCGCTGGGGGCTTCGAAATCGGAGGGGTTGGCAACAAGCTGCCCGGTTGGCTCGGCTTCGAAGATGGAGGCGGGCCGCGTTTCTACGGTCGTCTTCACAGTTCCGTCGTCGGAAGAGGTGCGGGAAGGCGAGACGGCCTTGAGCAAGAACCCTTCGGGAGCGTTGGTGCCTGGGTCGGTGGTGAGGAACGCTCCCTTCCTGATCCTGTATTCGCCGGAGAGGTTCAGGCGCGGGACGGCCAGGCTCGGCAGCGAGACGATGTTCGCGCTCGGCACGCGAACGATTGCGGGGTGGTGCGATTCGAGTTCCCCGGAGTCTGGGTCGTCGCCGCAGGACAGGTTGGCTACCCAGAGCACCAGTGGCACGACGATCGCGATGGTCACAGCAATGACGAAAAGCCGCTCTTGCCACTTGCCGTCCTCGGTTTGCGGATCCCGCGTCCCCAACTCCATTTGCTTAGGGATCCTAGGTGCCCGGTCGACCGGCGGGAACCTTGCTTTCGGCCCGTCGGTCGCGAATCGAACCGCCATTCCCGGTTTCGGGCACTTCTACGCCGAAGTTCCCAAATCGCTGCATATCGGCGCATATCCACGCGTATTGCGGATCGCAGGCTGTCTGTCGCGCTGCTACGAAGTACCTGCAAACAGACATATTTACTGTCTGCTGGTCTCGGAGGCGGGCCTAATTGCCATGCAGAAGGTCGTGGGTTCGAATCCCATCAGCCGCTTTTCGCGAATTCCCTGCATGTGGGCGGGTTGGTTCCGGCCTGGCTGCCGAAACAAGATCGAACCATCCCCGCATATCGCCTCCGTTTTGGGCACTAGTGCCCAAAACGGCGCGGATGTCCAGCGGTTAGCGGCGATTCCGCCGATTCCGCCTTGCATTGGTCCCACAGACGAGGTAGCGGGTGGGCGGCGAGGTACCCTTGCCCTATGGCCCAGGAGCGAATCACCGTCGATCCAAACCGGATGCGCGGCCTGCCCAGCATCCGCGACACCCGCGTCACCGTCAGCGCGGTGCTGGGTCAGCTTGCCGCTGGCGCCAGCGTCGACGAGCTGCTGGCTGACTACCCCTACCTGGAACGCGAGGACGTCCTCGCCGCACTCGAATACGCAGCAGCCGCTGCGCAGGAGCGCGAGCTGGCAGTTGTAGCGCCGGCAGCGTGAAGCTGCTCCTCGACGCGAACCTCTCACCCGAGGTCGGACGCCGTCTCAAGGAAGCCGGGCACGATGCGATCCACGTCGCGGATATCGAGCTGCTGACCGCAACCGACCCCGAGATCCTTCGGGCCGCGGCGCAAGAGGAGCGCATCCTGCTCACGGCGGATTCCGACTTTGGGGCACTGCTGGCATTGGGCTCATTGGAGTCGCCATCTGTCCTGCTATTGCGCTCGGCTGACCATCTGCGCCCGAACGAGCAGGCGGAGCTGATTGCGGCCAACTTGCCACAGATCGCCAAAGACCTGGAGAAGGGAGCGATTGTGAGCCTCGCGAGAGATCGCTTGCGCGTTCGTGACCTGCCCATCTCAGGGTCCGAACAGTGAGCGCCGCCTGTCTTGCTTGATCGGCCAGTTGTTGTTGTTGTTGTGAGCCCCGCTTCTTGCTGAGCTGCTCCGCGACTGAGAAGCGGCAGGAAAGGGAGCGCTGCTACCTCGCGAGTCCAAGTAGGCTGTATTGCCGACTAGCCCATTCCTTTTTACGCTCTGTGGCGTACCCAAGGCTATTCTCCCCTCTCCTTCCCCCAAGTGAAATGACCGAGATCGACCAAGGAGCGCACTACCGCCGGACCGATTTCCAGGTTCACACGCCACGCGACCCGGGCTGGAAAGGGACGCGCCCTGTTGAGAGCACCGATCGGGAGCAATACGGTCGCGATTTCGTTGCCGCGTGTCGGGCCAAAGGCCTGCAGGCGGTGGCGATTACCGACCATCACGACTTCGTGTTCGTCGACTACATTCGCAACGCGGCGGCAACCGAGACCGACGAGACCGGCAGCCCACTGCCAGAGGTGGAGCGGCTAACCGTCTTCCCTGGTCTTGAGCTAAGCCTCGCTGTTCCCTGTCAGGCTCTCTTGGTGCTCGATGCAGACTTTCCGGCCGACCGACTGTCGTCTGTGCTTGAGCAACTCCGTATCGAAGTGGAGGATCCGGCGGCGAAGAAGCACGCAGAGCCGAAAGAGCTCGACTTCGACAGTCTTGGGGGACTCCGCGAGCACCTCGACAAGAACGGCTGGTTGAGGGGCCGCTACGCGCTGCTACCCAATGTCACTGACGGCGGGCTCGGCACCCTTATCCGTAAAAAAATGCAATCTCGCTACAAGGAGATGCCATGTGTCGGGGGTTACGTCGACGGAGCGATCGAGGATCAGGGCGATGGCATCACCACGATCCTCGCCGGTGAGAACAAGGAGTGGGGCAACAAGCGGATCGCAGTGATTCAGACCTCTGATTCGCGCAGGGCTGACTTCAAATCGCTTGGTGTCCCGTCAACTTGGATCAAGTGGGCCGAGCCGACGGCTGAGGCGTTGCGCCAGGCCTGCCTCGCACAGGAGTCGCGCATTTCCCATATCGAGCCGCAGTTGCCGGGGATCGTGATCACTGAGCTGCGTGTCTCCAACTCGCAATTTCTTGGGCCGATCACGTTGGCGCTCAACCCGCAATACAACGCGCTGATTGGGGGCCGGGGAACCGGCAAGTCGACCTGCCTCGAGTATCTGCGCTGGGCTCTTTGTGACCAACCTCCTGAGCTAGAGGACGATGATGACATGCCCAATCACTCTGCCCGGCGCGCACGTTTGATTGAGCAGACTCTGGAGCCCTTCGGAGCCAATGTAGAGGTGGACTTTGTTCTCAATGGCATCTCTCACATGGTCCGCCGCTACGCCGATTCCGGCAAGGTTCAGCTGAAGATTGGTGATCGCGAACTGAAGGACGCCACCCCGGAGGAGATCCGCGCTCTGTTGCCGATCGAGGCCTACAGTCAGCGCCAGCTCTCAAGTGTTGGCATCCGCCTCGACGAGCTGACCCGCTTCGTTACGGCCCCCATCCGCGAGCAACTCGGTGAGACTGCAACGAAGGCGGGCGAGATTGCCGCCCAGGCTCGCGAGAACTATGCTCATCTGCAGCGCCAGCGCGCGCTTGAAAAAACGATTTCCCAAGAAGACCTCTCCCTCGCCTCGCTCACTCAGCAGGCAAAAAACATGCGCGAGGGCCTTACCGGATTGACGGATGAGGATCGCGAGTGCCTCGCTCAGCGTCCAGGCTATGAGGAGGCCGACAATCTGGCTTCGGGCTGGATTCGTTCGGTAGAGCAGGCCGGCGAGGAGGTGGAGGCGCTCCGAGTGCGCCTAACCCGGATCCGCGGGGAACTGAACTCGATCGACGACGATCTGCCTGAGGCTAGTTTGCTTGCTGCAATTGAGGCTGCGGCGAGTGGCGCTCTTGAGGGAGCCCAAGATGGCGTCGACGCGGCCGGAACGGCGCTCGACCAAGCTCAGCGAAAAGGCAGCGACTTGCTGAGCGCGAACGCTGCGTGGGCTAAAGCGCTGAAAGCCTTCAACAAACGCTACGCCGCCGCGACCGAGCGCTCTAGCGTCCACGCCTCGAAGCTGGAGGAGTTGGAGGAGCTTGAGCGCCGCCAACAGGCCGTGCGGGACACGATCACCGAGGCACGCGCCGAGTTGGCGACGCTCGGTGAGCCAGCGACGGTTCATGCCGACCTGCGCAGTAGCTGGTGCGAGGTCCAAAACGAGCGATCGGCGGTGATGGAAAAGCAGTGTGAGCGACTGACTGAGCTTTCGGGAGGCTTGATTCGGGCCAGTGTCCGTCGCAGTGCAGGGGCCGAGCGTCTCCTCGACCCTTTCAAGGCGGCGATCTCCGGGTCAGGTGTGCATACGGCGAAGGTGCGGAAGTTCCTCGGCAAAGTCTCCGAGGCCGAGGACCCGCTAGCGACGTGGCTTGCCGCAATGGACGAGCTCGAAGACAGGGTATTGCGGAGCGCCGAGGCTGGCGACCTTCCTCCGCTGCAGAGCGCCCTGATGGCCTTCAGCGAAGCGGATATGACCAAGATCGTCAAGAAGCTTGCTGCGGAGAAGGTGCTCGAGCTCTCGCTGTTGCCCCTCAACGACCAGCCGCTATTCGAATACCGGCGCAAAGAGAGCGACTACATCGAATTCGCGGACGCTTCGGCCGGCCAGCAGGCCACGGCGCTGTTGCAGGTTCTGCTCAATCAGCCCGGCCCGCCGTTGATGATCGATCAGCCCGAGGACGACCTCGACAGCCAAGTGATCCTCGATGTCGTTGACCAGATTTGGGAAGCTAAGCATCGGCGACAGCTGATCTTTTCCAGCCATAACGCCAATCTCGTTGTCAACGGCGATGCCGAGTTGGTGATCTGCTGTCACTACCGCAAAGCTGGGGATCACTCGGGTGGCACGATCAAACTGCAGGGAGCGATCGACGTTCCGAAAGTACGCAAAGAGATCACCCAGGTGATGGAGGGTGGCGAAAAAGCCTTCCGACTACGCAAGGAGAAGTACGGGTTCTAGAGGCGGCTCTTTAGTCGAACCTTTTCCAGTTCGGTTCTCGTTTTTGGCGCCCGTAGTCCTGGAGATCGAAGCCGCCACGACGAATCGGCCTCGCGAATAAACAGAAGGTGGTGAGGTGCATGAACCGAGTCCTCGTTAGTTCACTCGGCCTGAGCAGCGCATGAAGTCTTGCTGGCAGCCTCAGGGGCGAAGAAGCTCGTCTAGCTCCTCGCCGACCAGGTCGACTCTGGAGATCAGATCTTCCTGTGGGTAGATCAGTATCGCGGCGAAGCGTGAGAGTCCATCAGTAAGAAAACGATGGTCCGCAAGGACATGCTGAAGGCGGAATCTCTCACGGGCATCGAGATCCGCATTGATCCTGCGACAGATCGCTAGCAAGGTCTCGACGTCGCCCAGCAACTCAGTGTCTGACAGCACTTGGGTTGGCAGGTCGAGGAAGGCCAGCGTCCAAGCTTCGGTCTGCATTCGCTCCAGCGAGTTAACGCGGCCACGATTGCGATCGTCCTCGAGGTCTCTTGCCTCGGTCTTCAACAACATCAGATTGGATGAACAGCTCCGCTTGTTCGCGGCGAGCTCTCGCCGGAAATTTCGGATGGCAGCTCGCTGGCGTCGGCGTCGTTCGCGTCGACCGCGCATCAGGTCGATCCCAGCACCAACCAAGACTCCGACGAGAGCGGCGCCAGCTGCTATTGCGGCCGAGGCAGCCGGATTCTGCGTTGCCGCTAGAGAGGCGAGCATTTCGGATCAGAAAAGACGGTGCTCATCGAGGTGCCGGTCAAGGACCTTGACGAAGTCATGTACGTCGATGAGCATCGCTTTTGCCTGTCCCAGGGAGAGGCGCTGCTTTGCGCTCTTCGGCCGGTCGCAGTTGTGGACAACGTCATGTCGCCTCTGCACGATCTCGCCAATGCGCTTCATCACATTTGAGGACACCCGCTTCGGTCCCTTCGATTTATCCTGCCCTGTTAGCGCCGAGTATTCATGCCTACGGAAGCCGGTCAGTCGCTTCCGGTTAAGGGCTACGAACTGCGGTGCGAGGTCGGGCCAGAGCTGCTGCCCTGCTGGAAGCGCAGGATTAAACAGATCCTTGAGTCGTCCCAGCTGGAGAAGATTGTCCTTCTCCATAAGTGCCCTTGCCGCCATCCGAAGTCCCCAATTCGAGCGAATCGGATAGTCAGCCATCAGGGGACCGATGGGCAGTTCGAGGCGCTGATAGCCAGTCGGCGGGGCATGCCCGTTGCGACGACAGCTCTTGAGGCACCGGGCGAGGGTGTCAACAAAGGCGTCGCAGAGATATGCGTCTAGCGCTCCAACTCCGAAGGCGACGCTGACCCGCCCGACATCATCAGCGAGCGGGATGTTCTCTGCAACGGTCTCGCGCGCGAGGTCGTGCATCGCCCAGGCACGCATGATGTCGTCATCGAAATGGCGTCGAGCCGTTTGTGGCATTCCTGCAATTCCTCCGCTCGGTCGAGCTGGCGTCAGCCGATCTAACGGCTCTAAGAAGGTCGCTAAATACTCCGAGATGGTCGCCGATCGCGGCTCCGAATGTCGGGCATCGTTGGAATCAAACCGTCACCTCTGATTTCGGGCACTTCTGCGCCGAAGTTCCCAAATCGCTGCATATCGGCGCATATCCGCGCGTATTTGCTGATCGCAGCCGTCTGCCGTTGCCGCTACGAAACCCCTGCAAGCAGGCGTATTCGCCGTTCGCTGGTCTCGGAGACGGGCCTAATTGCCATGCAGAAGGTCGTGGGTTCGAATCCATCAGCCGCTTTCGGGAAAGCCCTGCTCTGGCGAGGCTTTTCGCTTTCTGGCTCGGAGGTATGCAGTCGCAATGACCTTCTGACTCCTGATTTCGCTGCCTCTTCGTTCCGAACGATCCGTTCCTGACGGCGTGTCAGAATGACCCGTGACGAAGGCCGATCTTCATCAGCTTGTGGACCGCTTGCCGGATCAGGCGGTCGATGGTGTGGCGATCCTGCTCCGCGAGGTAACGGATGGTCGGATCGACCCCGAGCAGGCTTGGTTCTGGACTCAGGAGTGGCAGGAGCGTGAGCGGGAGGCCGACGAAGACCTTGCCGCCGGTCGGGTCACTCGCTTCGAGAGCGACCAGGATTTCCTAGCGGAGCTGGACGAGCGCACGAAGCCGCTCGATGCCGACGCGTGACGTTCTCGCGTCGTTCTGGCGCGATTGGGACAAGCTGATCCCTCGGCGGCAGTGAGCGTTCCGCGAGGCCGTGGCGCAGTTCATCGCCGACCTCGCCAGCAGCGATCAAGGCTTCCATCCCCCGACTCCGCGTCAAGCCCGTCCAAGGTCATTCGGGCGCTTGGAGATGACCTGGGCGTATGACGGTCGCGCGACCTTCCAGTACGGCGAGGAGGTTCACGCCCGGTCAGCCGCACATCATCTAGCGTCGCGTGGGCACTCACGCGATCTTCCGTCGCCCCTAATCAGCTACTAGGAGGGGGCCTGCTGGTGCCGACGAGATTCGACGACCTTCTTTATGAGCGCGCTGCCGAAGATCAAGAAGGCAGAGGCGAAGGCGCAGAACATCGCTGACCACCAGATTGGCAAAGGCTCGCTGTACTGGTAGTGGTCTGGATAGCCGAAGGGAACCGCAAAGGGGACCGCCAGGAGGGCGAGGAACGCGAAGCCGAGCTGCCCGGTCCCCCATCCAAGCAGCACCGAGGCAACCGCCCAGATCGCGATTGCCAACTCACCATCTCTGCTGTTGGCGTTGAGCAAGATGACGGCGGCGGCTGCGCCGGCCAAGTAGGTCACGACAAAGGCGATCCGGTTCATGCGTACCAAGTACCCCGAGAAACGGCCATTGGTTTCGCGTGTCTTCTGGCCGGGCGTGCAAGACCGCGTCATGCCGCTGGCTGACCGTCCTGGGGGCTGCCTTGCCCCAGCTGACGCTGCCCCATCAGCCGCTTTTTGCGAATCCCCTGTGGGCGGGTCGGTTTCGGCGCGGATCGGCGAAACCCGATCGAACCGATATGCGGCGATTCAGGGCGATTCCGGCTTGCATTGCCCCCCAGGTGATCGGGTAGCGTGAAACTGCTCCTCGACACGACCCTCTCGCCCGAGCTGGAAAGTGGCGTGGACACCGACCGCCTTCCCGGATGCGTGACCAATGACCCGCAAAGAGAAAGTGCTTCAGGTCATAGTTGTCGCTGCCGGGATCGTGATCGTGTTCCTATTGGTGGCGATCTGGCTGGGAACCCAGATCGGAGACTGAGCAAATTGGTGCTCACTCGACATCGCCTAGTGACCCGAAGCTAGGGGATCGACGCCGGACAAACCCGTCATCGTCTCGGGGCGCCGGCCACGCGAACGGCGCCTTCCCTTTCCCGCACTGTCCAGGCCCTGCGGACGATCCGCGGTCGTCGTCCTCGCGCGCTGAATACCAGACAGCTTCGTCTTCGCTGAATGCGCTGATTCGCGGACCAGTCGCTGGGGTAGCGACAAACGCGCGTGGAAGAGCTGCTCGCCATTTACCTCAACGACCACCTGGCTGGAGCGACCGCTGGGGTCGAGCTTGCTCGGCGGCTACGGGCGAGCAATGAGGACGATCCGGAGTTCGGCCCGGCGCTGGCCGAGGTCTGCGCCGAAATCGAGGCCGACCGCGAGACGCTCGAGACGGTGATGGATCGGTTCGGGGTAGGTCAGGGCAAGCTCAAACCGCTCGCTGCTGTCCTCGGCGAGCGACTGGGCCGGTTGAAGCTGAACGGGCGGCTGTGGGGTTACTCACCGTTGAGTCGTCTCGAGGAGCTGGAGCTTTTGCAGATCGGCGTCGTCGGCAAGCGCCGTTTGTGGCGGGCGCTGGAGCACTCCCACGCCGGCGACCTTCCGGGTTTCGATCTCGGCGCCTTGGCCGAGCGAGCGACCGAGCAGCTGAGGCGGTTGGAGGCGCTGCACCTGAAGGCTGCCGCTTTGGCTCTGTAGCGCGGGCGACCACGTTTTGCCCGGCCCCCTGGGGGTACAGATGCCAAAGAGGCCCAGGGGAGCGGCCGCCGCTCACTCCTCGATCGAACGACAAGCAGTACGAAGGACTGCGCGAGAAGGAAATGAGCAGTAAGTCCCAGAAGCGGGCAGCCGGCCGCGAGGGCGGCAGGAAGTAATGAAGCTCCTGTTCACGCCGTTCAGTGTCATCGCCGGCGTACTGGCCGGACTGGTCGGCAAGAAGGTCTTCGAACGCTTCTGGGGCTGGATCGACGATGAGGAGCCACCGAGTCCCAGGCATCGCGAGTTCTCTTGGCCGAAGCTGATCGCAGCGCTGCTGATCGAGGGCGCGATCTTCAGCCTGGTCAAAGGGCTCACCGACCACGGCGTCCGCCGGGCCTTTGCGAAGGGCACCGGAACCTGGCCCGGTGAGGAACGACCGTAGCGGGCGACTCAGGCGTTCCGTGGCCCGGTTGGCGACGAGGACACCCTGGAGCGGATCCGAGGCCTCGCCATACCCCGGGCCTGGCGGGACGTCTGGATCTGCAGTGACCCCTACGGCCACATTCAGGCGACTGGGTTCGACGAAGCCGGCCGCAAGCAGCCGAAGGAACAGTCACGCCTCGCCAGCAGGGCCTGATCGAGCGCCGGGTCCTCGAGTTGATCGAGTAGCCAGGCCCGGTCATTGCGGATGGGCAGATCCTCGGTGCTCTTTTCGGTTTCGCCAAACGGGTAGAGAAGCAGAAGGACAAAGTTGGAACGAGAGACTGGAACAGACCTGTCGATTGCGTTGCCTGCGCAACCTGGCAGCGTGGCGGTTATCCGCCATGCCGTAGCCGAGCGGGCGGACGAACTTGGACTCGACCGTCAAGTAGTCGACGATCTGAGGACCATCGTCTCAGAGGCTTGCGCGAACGTCGTCCTGCATGCCTATCCCGACGAGCCAGAGGAGCGGCCGTTGGAAGTCGATCTGGCCTGTCGGGAAGACGGGCTGAGGCTGACCGTTCGGGACAAAGGCTGCGGCATTCAGCCCACTGGCAGTGGGGGGCGAGCGCGTGGGATGCGAATGGGCTTTTTGCTTATCGGAGCGCTCTCTTCCTGCTTTCAGCTCCGCAGCAGACGGGGCGGGGGGACCGAGCTGACTCTGCTGATTCCTCTCGCGGCGAATTGACTTGAATGCCGTTGGCGGTCAGGCTTGCCGCGCTGGCTCTGGTGCCTAGGTCATGGCGAAGTGGGCGGCGAAGGCGTCGCGGCGGAAGTCGAAGATCCGTTCGAGGTCCCGGCGTACGAAGAGGACGTGGGCGAGCTCCCCGAGGGGCCCGTAGGGAGTGACGTAGCGGACGCGGTCGTGGATCGTGCAAGCCCGCTCGCCGTCAGGCTCGAAGACGTGGGTGTGCTCCCAGAGCGAGTAGGGGCCGCTGACCTGGGTGTCGCTGAATCGCAGAGGCGGCTCCCAGGTCTCGATCCGGGTCTGCCAGCGAACTGGGAAGCCGTGCAGGCGTAGCCGGTAGTCGAGCAGCGTCCCCGCGCCCATCGCGATCGGCCCCGGCGTCGTAACCCGGAAGTGGAGCCAGGGGGGTGTCATCGGCTCGAGGTTGACGGCGTCGGTGTAGAAGTCGAAGGCGCGCGCGGCCGGGACGGGGACGCGCTGACTGCGTTGCAGGATGTGCTCGCGCACGGGTGCCAGTCTCGCAGGCCGGCACCGCCGGTTGGGTAGCGTGGATCGATCCCACAGAGCACATTGATCGCAGGTGCGACGGGTTTCGTCGGCGGCCGACTGGCGGCGGCATTGGCCGGTCAGGGGCCGGTGCGGTGCCTGGTCCGCGAGCGCTCTCGAGCGGCGAAGCTGGAGGGACTGGGCGTCGAGCTGCGGGCCGGCGACGTCACCGACGCCCCCAGCCTCGTCGGGGTGGGGGAGGGAGTCGACGTCGCCTACTACCTGGTCCACGCGATGGCCGGCGGCGCCGGCTTCGAGGAGCGCGAGCGGGTCGCCGCCGGCAACTTCGCCCGGATGGCAAAGCGCGAGGGCGTTGGGCGCGTCGTCTACCTCGGCGGGCTCGGTCAGGAGACCGAGTCCAAGCACCTGCGCAGCCGTCACGAGACCGCCCGCATCCTCGCCACCGAGGGACCGCCGCTCACCTACTTCCGGGCGGCGATGGTCGTCGGCTCCGGCAGCGAGTCGTATCGCACCCTGCGCTACCTGGTTACGCGGCTGCCGGTGATGGTGGCGCCGAGCTGGCTGCACACGCCGACCCAGCCGATCGGGATCGACGCGACGATCGAGTACCTGCGACGAGCGCCGGCGGTGCCCGAGTCGGTGGGCCGCGAGGTCCAGATCGGCGGGCCGGACGTGCTCTCCTACGCGGACATGCTCGACAGGATGGCGCTCGCGCTCGGCAAAGCGCCGCCCCGCAAGCTGTCGGTGCCGCTGATCACGCCCTGGCTCTCGGCGCTCTGGCTGGGGCTTGTCACTCCGGTCGACACCAAGGTCGCCCGGCCTTTGGTCGAGGGGCTGACGACGGCGACCGTGGTCACCGACCCGAGCGGGGCCGAGCCGTTCGGGCTCGAGCCCGAGTCGTTCGACGAGGCGCTGCGACGGGCGCTGGCAGAGGAGGAGGCGGGCGGCGGAGGGTGACGCTCGCCCTCGGCGCTCACAGCTTCGTTGCATTATTGGCACGAACCGGTCTTGATCCGTGCGCCTGTGTAGGCAAGGGTCGGGCGCTTGGACGACCCCAACCACAAGGGCAATGTCGCCGAGCTGGCGATTGCGACCGAGGCCGCCCGCCTCGGCCTCTCGGTGCTCAAGCCGTTGACCGAGCACGAGCGCTACGACCTCGTCCTGGGGATTGGCGGTCGTCTCTACCGCGTTCAGTGCAAGTGGGGGAAGCGCTCCGGGGGTGGCATTCAGGTCAGGCTGAAGTCCTCATATCACTCACCAACACGCGGCTACGTGATCACGACTTACGATAAATCCGAGGTCGATCTCGTTGCCGTCTATTGTGGTGACATCGACCGCTGCTACCTCCTGCCGGTCGAGCTCATCGCGGGTCGCAATATGGTCTTCTTGCGCCTGGATCGACCCAGGAACAACCAGCGTGCGGCGCTAAACTGGGCGGCCGCGTACGAGTTTCCCGGGGCTGTAGCTCAGCTGGCAGAGCGTCTGACTGGCAGTCAGAAGGCCGGGGGTTCGAATCCCCCCAGCTCCACTCTCAACGCGGATGCGCGGGCACCGGCACAGGAAGAGGTCGGCGCCCATCTCTTCCGCAACCACTTCGGTTACTACATGGAGTGTGCGGCGGCCGGCAACGAGATCCTGATCTGTCGCCACGGCAAGCCCTACGCACGCCTCGGCCCCGCAGCGCTCAAATAGGCGCGCTCGCCTGCCGATGAGCTAGCGATGACGACCGCCAACGAGCACGTCTTCTCGCATGGCATGCGGGATACGCGGGCGGCGCTGGACAGCTGGAGCGGGGGGCACTGGAAGGTCCTGCGCGGCTGGGCGGCGCTCAGCCTGGCGATCGCGTTGACGCTGCTGGGCGCCGTCTGGGTCGTCGCCGGCCTCCTGACGCCCGACCTGACGCCGATCCACCTGCCGGGACTGACCGAACCGTCCGAGCCCGGGGACCTGCTGCCGATCCTCTGGCGCAACTCACTCGTCCTCGCGCTGCACGCCACAGCCTGCGTCGCCGGCTTCATCGCCGGTGCCTCGATGCCGCTCGCCGCCGAGCAGCGCACCGGCTTCTCGCGCTGGGTCCATGTCAAGGCGGGCGAGCTGGCGATCCTCTTCGTCTGTGCCGTCACCCTCTTCTCGCTCTCGACCCAGGCGCTCTACCTCGGCTTCCAGGGCTCGACGATCGCCTTCCAGCTGCACATCCCGATCGGCGTCCTGCTGCTCAGCGTCCTGCCGCACGCGATCCCCGAGCTGACGGCGCTCTTCCTGCCGCTCGCCGCCTGGCTGATCGCCAGCCGCAGGGGCGAGTGGAATCAGCTCCTCGCCGCGACCCTGATCACCGTCCTGATCGCGATCCCGACGCTGATCGCCGCGGCGACGATCGAGGTCTACGTCTGGCCTCATATCCTCGAAGCTCTCTCACCCGCCGTCTGATGTTGCCGGACAGACCGGGGGCGCCTCCCGCCCGGACAAGTGCCTCGCCAATTGGCTCGGCACTTTGAGTATCCGCCCGTTCGGGAGGAGCCCCCGGTCTGCCGCGTCCACAAGACCGGCGTTATCGCGCTGCTCATAAGATCGGCGCTGTGATCGTGGAGCGAACAAGCGTGCATATCTGGTTCTTCGCGCAGTGAGCGAAGCGGAACTCTGATCTATGGCGGGCTACGACCCCAAGGAAATCGAGGCCAAGTGGCAGCAGGTCTGGGCCGAGGAGAAGACCTGGGAGGTCGCCAACCCCGGACAGCCCGGCTTCGACCCGGACAAGCCGAAGTCCTACGTGCTCGAGATGCTGCCCTACCCCTCCGGAGAACCCCATGTCGGCCACCTCAAGTGCTACGCGGTCGGCGACGCGATCGCCCACTTCCGCCGCCGCCACGGCTTCGAGGTGATCCACCCGATGGGCTACGACTCCTTCGGCCTGCCGGCCGAGAACAACGCGATCAAGACAGGTGAGCCGCCGCGCGTCGCCACCGAGCGCTCGATCGCCTCCTTCCAGCGCCAGTTCCGCGAGTGGGGGATCTCGATCGACTGGTCGCGCGAACTGGCCACCCACACGCCCGAGTACTACCGCTGGACGCAGTGGATCTTCCTGCAGCTCTTCGAACGCGGCCTCGCCTATCGGGCCGAGGCCCCCGTCCAGTGGTGCCCGAAGGACGCCACCGTGCTCGCCAACGAGCAGGTCGTCGACGGGCGCTGCGAGCGCTGCGGCACCGAGGTCGTCCAGCGCAAGCTCGAGCAGTGGTTCTTCAAGATCACCGACTACGCCGAGCGCCTGCTCGCCGACTTCGAGCGGCTCGAGTCCTGGCCCGAGCACGTGATCACGATGCAGCGCAACTGGATCGGCCGCTCCGAGGGCGCCGAAGTCACCTTCCGCTGCGAGGAGCTCGACCTCGACTTCCCCGTCTTCACGACCCGCCCCGACACCCTCTTCGGCGCCACCTTCTTCGTCCTCGCCCCCGAGCA
>Ga0134121_10000678_pt1 | contig 36677 bp, 26 predicted proteins | sample KB301_FD_96463 | JGI IMG/M metagenome (GOLD analysis project Ga0134121, IMG submission 96463) | Terrestrial soil microbial communities without Nitrogen fertilizer from Kellogg Biological Station, Michigan, USA - KB3-0-1 | ecosystem: Environmental > Terrestrial > Soil > Unclassified ...
CCGGACCGTGGCGCGCGCCAGCAGCAGGTTGGCGACGTTCGCGCAGGCGATGAGCAGCACGAGGCCGACCACCCCCATGAGGACGAGAAGGGCTTCGCGAAAGCGTAGCCGCAAGTTGGAAATTCCTTTCGCCACCTCCTTGAGGCGCAGGGTACCTTTCAGATATTTCTGCTGCTGCTCGGAGCTCCATCTGGGTGGCAGCGTGGCGGTGAACACTTCACGGGAAGCGAGGGCGAGGCGGGCTCGCAGAGTCTCCGCCGGCATTTCCGGCCGCGGCCGGCCGACGACGCTGAGGAACCAGTACGAGCGCTTGTCGAGCGCGCTGTCGGGCCCCTGGACGATCGCCTCCGCGCACAGCGGCGCATAGACCTGAGGCGCGTGGCCCACGTTGATGCCGAAGAAACCAGGGGCGGCGACGCCGACGATCTCGAACGGATGGCCGTCGAGAGAAAGGGTTTTGCCGACGGCCGCCGCCTGGCCGCCGTATTGGCTCTGCCAGAAGCCATAGGTGACGACGGCCACGGGCGGGCAGCCGCGGAAATCGTCCTCGGCCTTGAGCAGGCGGCCGGCGGCGGGGCGAATGCCGAGACCCGGGAAGAATCCGCCGCTCACCCAGGCGCCGAGAACGCGCCGAGCCTCGCCGCCGCTCGCCAGATCGAAGGTCGGCTCGTTAAAGGCAAAGACGCTGGAAAAGAGATCTTTACGGTCGCGCAGCTGCTCCCAGATGGGATTGGTGAGGGTGTCGTTGTCGCCGATCATCACCTGCACCAACTCCTCGGGATGGGCCACCGGCAGCGACTTCAGCATGACGGCGTCGATGAGACTGAAGATCGCCGTGTTGGCGCCGATGCCGAGGCCGAGCGAAAGGATCGCGACCAGTGCGAAACCGGGGCTCTTGCGAAAGCCGCGGGCCGCGTAGCGCAGATCGGCGAGGAGCGATTCGAGCCAGACGAGCACGTCCGCGTCGCGCATCCGCTCTTTCTGTAACGTGCGGTTGCCGAAGCGGCGGCGCGCCTCATGGACCGCCTCGGGCTCGCTCAAGCCGCCGGCCATGAGATCGTCGGCGCGTTCGGAGAGATGAAACGCCATCTCGCGGTCGAGATCCCGCGACAGCCGCTCGGAGCGGATTAGATTGACGAATCTTTGGTACCAGGCCATTGGCTTGGCTCAGGCGTAGCGCAGCACGCGCCGCACGCCTTCGGTGAGGCGGGCCCAGCTCTCCTGTTCCCGCGCGAGTTGCTTGCGTCCGGCAGCGGTGAGCGTGTAGAAGCGGGCCTGCCGGTTCTTCTCCGTGGTGCCCCACTCGGCGCGCACCCAGCCGTCCTGCTCCATGCGATGCAGCGCCGGATAGAGCGAGCCCTCCTCGACGCGGAGCAGCTCGGCGGAGGCCTGCTGGATGTGCGCGGTGATGGCGTAACCATGCATCTTGCCCTGGGCCTCGAGCGTCTTGAGCACGAGCAGACCGAGAGTTCCCTGGAGAATGTCATTCTTTTGTTTTGGCATCGTTCTTCATCCTCTTACCTAGCTGGCTATACAGAACTAGCTAGGTATAATAGGAAGACGGCCGCGTCCTGTCAAGCCGCGGCCGGGATCGATGTGGAAAGTGGCGGCCGAAGCTATTCGGTCCGCAAAGTTACGGTCGGGTCCACCCGCGTCGCGCGGCGGGCTGGCAGGTAGGCCGCCGCGAGCGCGACGAACGTCAGCAAGGCCGCGACGAGCGCGAAGGTCTGCACGTCTGTCGGGCTGACGCCGAACAACAGCGTTCTCATCAGGCGCGTCAGAGCCGCGGCGCCGGCGATTCCGCCCAGCACGCCGGCGCCGGCCAACCGGGCGGCGCCGCCCGCCACCATCTTGAGCACGTCGGCGCGAGCGGCTCCCAGAGCCATGCGGATCCCGATCTCGCGCACCCGCTGCTCGACGTTGTACGCCATGACGCCATAGGTTCCGATGGCCGCCAGAATGAGGGCCGTCGCGCCGAAGATGACCAGCAGGAACATGCTGAAGCGCGGCCTCGCCAGCTCGGCGGCAACGATCTGGTCCATCGTCTTGACGGCCGCAATGGCCAGCCTACTGTCCACCGACGCGACCTGGCGTCTCAGGGAAGGGAGAAGCGCCTGCGGATCGCCGGTTGTGCGCACCAGCACGGCGAGGGTGCCCCAGGTATCCTGCCGGTGGGGCACGTACACGTTGTTCCCGATCTTCTCGGTGAGGCTGTCGTAGTGCAGATCGTCCACGACGCCGACGATCTCGCGGTAGAGATTCTCGTCGCGCCACGAGCGGATGCGGCGGCCGAGCGGGTTCTGGCCGGGAAACATCTGTTTGGCCATCGACCGGCTGATGATGACGACGGGCGGCGACTGCTGCGTATCGTGGTCATTGAACTGGCGGCCCTGCAGGACGCGGATCCCCAACGTTGCAAAATACTCGGGCATGATGACGCTCCAGGCGGCTTGCGTGTCCGTCGTGGCCGGTGGCTCAGGTTGGCCCTCGCGGAGAAAGACGCGGCCGAGATAGTAGCCGCCACCGCCGACCGGCAGTGAGCTGGTGGCCGCAGCCGAAAGCACGCCTGGAATGCGGCGGATCGCGCTGGTGATCTGTTCGAAGCCGGCAGCCACCTGCGGTGGAGTCTCGTATCGAGCATGGGGCAGTGTGATCTGGAAAGTGAGCAGGTTTCGGGTAGAGAAGCCGGGATCGATCCGCTGCATCCGGCTGAAGCTCCTGATCAACAATCCGGCACCCGTCAACAGCACGATCGCCAGCGCCAGCTCCGAGATCACCAGGAGGCCGCGCAAGCGGCCGCTTCGCCGCCCGCCGGACGAGGTCCGAGTGCCCTCGCGCAGGTACTCCACCGGCTCCAGCCGCGCCGCCTGGATCGCCGGCACGACGCCGGCGAGAACCACTGTCGCAAGGCAGAGTACGGTGGTGAACGCCATCACGCCGAGATCCATATGGACGCGATCCAGCCAGGGAACGTCCTCGGGGGCAAACCGGATCAGGCCTTTGAGGCTCCAGTAGCCCCCCACGATGCCGGCCAGGCCGCCGCCCGCGGACAAGAGCAGGCTCTCGGCCATGAATTGAGGCCAGCCGGTTCCAGCCGGCACCCAAAGCGTTACGAATGGCGACTTCCTTCTCGCGGGCGGCGCCCCGCACCAGGAGAAGATTCGCGACGTTGACGCAGGCGATCAGCAGAACGAAAAGCGCCGCCCCAAACAGGACTAGCAGCGTTTGGCGCAGGGTGGGTCCGATGATGTAAGCCGCCAGCGGGTGCAGCTTCCAGTTGGTGCCGGCGCGGTTTGCATCCTGGTGCGCGAGCCGTTCTCCCATCACCGTGAGACGGGCCTGCGCGCCCTGCAGCGAGGCGCCTTGCTTGAGTCGCGCCAGGGCTTGGAAGATATGGTTGTCGCGCCGTAGCAGATCCGGGTCCTTGAGGGGAGCAATGCGCAGCGGCACCAGCATCTCGGCTTCGGTAGGCCAGGTTGAGCTCTGCCGCGTAATCCCGATCACCTCGCAGGGGACGCCGTTGAGCTCGAGGCGGCGTCCCAGGACGTGGCGATCGCCGCCGTATCTCCGCAGCCACATCGCGTGGCTCAGCACCGCCACGCGGGAGGCGCCGGGAAGAGTCTCCTCTGCCGTAAAGGAACGGCCGATCAGCAGCGGCCGCTCGAAAACGCGGAAGTAGTCCGCCTCCACCGCCAGCACATGGACCCGTTCCGGCTCGCCCTCTCCGGTGACGTCGACGTCTCCAGGGGAATAGGCGGACACCGCTGCAAAAAGATCGGACTGCGCTTTCCAGTCGAGGACATCGGCATAGGCGACGCTGCCGCGATCGGAGTTGAAACGCTGGAAGATCGTCGCAGGAACCACCAATTGGTCGGCGTGGCGATAGGGCAGCGGCTTGAGGAGAAGGCCCTCCACCAGGCTGAAAATCGCCGTGTTCGCCCCAATGCCAAGGCCCAGTGTCAGGAATGCGATCGCGGCAAATCGCGGATTTCGCGCCAGCAGCCGCACGCCGTAGCGCAGGTCTTTCCCCAGCCGTTCCAAAGCCGCAAAGGTTCTCATTTCGTTCATCGTCTCCCTGAGGACAAGGCCGTTGCCAAACTGGCGCCGTGCCGCGTAGGCAGCCTCTTCGGGCGTCATGCCCCGGCCCACGAAGCGCTCGGTCAGCAGAGCCAGGTGCTCTCTCATTTCCTGATCGAGATCGCCATCCTGTCTCGACTTGTCAAACGAGCCGCGGAGCTTGGCGGCGAAGACGCGGACGCCGGCGATCACGGCTCGTCACCCGCCAGACGCAGCACGCGCCCGATGACGCCCGAAATGCGCTCCCAGCTCGCCGTCTCGCGCGCCAGCTGCTTCCGGCCGCTCCGCGTAATCTGATAGAACTTGGCCTTGCGATTATTCTCCGAAGTGCCCCAATGGGCGGCGATCCATCCCTGGTGTTGCAGCCGCAACAGGGACGTATACACCGTTCCCTCGTTGAGCTGGAGCACGTCCTCGCTCAGTTGCTCGAGGCGGCGAGCGACGCCATATCCGTGAAGCGGCCCCAGGGCCTCGAGGGTTTTGAGGACCATGAGGTCCAGGGTGCCTTGAAGGACATCGGACTTCTGCAGGTCAGCCGGCTTTCCTTTGGTCATTCCATAGAAGGTAGCACGCCTTCCTTTGGCCTGTCCATAGGGGAGCGCCCAGCGCGACCCAGAGAAATGGAGAGAGGCTCTCTTTATTTACGTTCATGCACCTATCTTGGTAGACAGACAGCGCCGCGGCGGCGCCGTTCGCGGAAAACGGTCCGGCGCGTAGCACAAACCAGAAAGGAAGGCACCATGCGTCGACTGCGTACTTCCCTACTTCTCGCGGCTACGGCGATCCTCGTCTCCGTGAGCCTCAAGCCCGCGGCCTCCGCGGACTTCGTCATCTGCTCCTGCCAGCTCTGCTCCCGGGAGGACGTGGTGTGCCGGATCAGCCCCTCGGGCTTTTCCATCGCCTGCGCGGACTACTACCAGCTCTTCTGCAAGCCGTAAGGAGGGGCCAAATCGCTGAATCCTGAGTCATCGCGTCGACCGGCCCGACGGCGGCCGGTCCTGACGCTCTCACAGCAAGCTCCTCAGAATCGCCAGCCGAACCCCAACGAATAATCCACCAGGTGGTTGTCGCCGTTCAGGTCTTCGGAAAGCCAGTGGCCGCGCACTTCCGGGCGGAGATAGGCGCGGTCGCCCAAGCCGATCTCGGCGCCGATCCCGGCATGCAAGCTGAGCCGGAGGCTTTCGCCCGAGGCCTTGAACAGTCCTGGAGAAGCCACGGCATACATCTCGAAGCCCTTCGAATGAAGGAAGTACGCCTTGGCGGAAAGGTCTCCGAACTGGACGTCGGAGTCTTTGAATTGCGACAGCGATCCTTCCACGGCCCAGACGTTGTTGAAACGGAATCCACCTCGCACGCCGTAGCCATCCGAGTGAAAATGGTCGCTGCCGTCGACGGACTGGACACGAGCGCCGAACAGGTCGAAATAGGGACCCCTCATTTCGCTCTGCGCCGAAGCCGAGGAAGCGACGGCAAGGGAGAACAGCGCTGCGATGAGCGTGCTGGAAAGCTGATAGATCCTATGGGTCATCTCTTTCCTCCTGGAGAGAGGCGCAGGGTTTTCCTGAGCTTCTGGAGGTGGGCACAGGGCAAGGCAGGTGCCATCTACCTGATAACTGTGACGACTTCACGCAAATACGGCAGGGCAAAGACTTAGTGCAGGCGATTCAGAAAACCGCAGAGGAGGAGTCCCAGGGGAGAGTGTCCACAGACCTCTACATCCGTCGCAAGAAACCGACGCTGTGCGCCGCTTCAGGGTCGCGGCTGTACCGAGGTAATCTAGAGGGCTATGAAGACCATCCTCGGTGACGCACATTTCCTTTCCACTCTCGCGCTGAGTCTTGTCTGCTCCGGCGTTGCGGCTGCCGCACAAGCTCCGCCGCCGGCGCCCCGCCCTGCCGAGGCGGTTGAGCAGCCGCGCGGCAAGCTGGTCGAGCGGATTGCCTGCGCCGGCCATCCCGAGCAGACCTACGCCCTCTATCTGCCCAAGGGTTACACGCCGGAACACTCTTGGCCGATCCTCTATGCGTTTGACGCCAGCTCCGATGGCCGGCGGGTGGCCGAGCTGTTCCAAAACGCTGCGGAGAAATACGGCTGGATCGTCGTCAGCTCGTGGAACACGGCGAGCGACGGCCCCATGGATCCGAACTTCAAGGCGATGAGCGCGCTGTGGGCCGACACCCATGCCCGCTTCGCGATCGACGACTCTCGCGTCTACGCTGCCGGCCACTCCGGCACCGTTCGCTTCGCCTGCATTCTCGCCCTCTCAGCTCCGGGGACGATCAGCGGCATCATCGGCGCCGGCGCCGGCTTTCCCTTCGGAACGCCGCCGAAGAAGGGCAATCCGTTCATCTTCTTCGGCACCGTCGGGGACCGCGATTTCAACTATTACGAGATGAACGATCTCGACGCGTCGCTGACCGCGGTGGCGGTTCCACACCGCATCGAGCACTTCGCTGGCATCCACGACTGGCCGCCGGCCGAGCTCGCCACCCAGGCGGTCGCGTGGATGGAGATGCAGGCGATCCGAGCCGGCAAACGGCCGAAGGACGCCGCGTTCGTCGAAGAGCAGTGGGCCGCTGACCGAGCGCGGGCGCAGGCTCTCGCTACAACGCACCCGGCTGACGCCTGGCACACCTGGAAATCCATGGCCGCCGATTACGCCGGTTTGCACGACCTCGCCGAAGCCGAGCGGGAAGCCTCGAGCCTCGCCGCTTCGCCGGCTTGTCAGAAGGAGCTGCGCCAGCGCGAGGAGCGGGACCGCCGCGACAAGAAGATCCTCGCCGACGGGCCGGCCATCCTGGCGCGGGCCAATCCGGGCAACGAACCGGTGACCGTGGCTCAGATCTCCGCCCAGCTCAAGATTCCCGAGCTCAAGGCGCGCGCCGCTTCCGCCGACCCCGAGGAGAGCCTGGCCGCCAAGCGCATCCTCAACACCTACCTCGGCCAAACGAGGTTCTACTTGCCGCAGTCGTACCGCGAGCGCAAAGAGTATGACCGCGCCATCTTCGTCCTCTCGGTCGGCGCGGAGATCGTGCCGGATGATCCCTGGACCTGGGTGGAGATCGCCCGCTTTCACGTTCTCAAGGGGAAGCCGGGATACAAGAAGGCGCTGGAGGCATTGCACAAGGCTGCGGACAAGGGGCTCGCCGATGCCAAACCCTTGACCGAGGGAGCGGGCTTCGCCGCCCTGCGCCAGGAGGAAGAGTTTCGCCAGATCCTTGCCCAGGTGGAGAGGCGGCACTGATCTGGTCGCGCAACCGGAGAATGATCGTCTCTTCTGGCTGAATCTTGAAAGGCCTCTTGACACCTACACGAGTGGGACTTAGACTGATCTCCTACGGGAGTAGGAGGCTTCATGGACCGGCTGGGCGAACGCGAGCTGGACATCCTGCAGGAGCTTTGGCGGCGCGGCACGGCAACTGTGGCGGAGGTGCATCAAGGGCTGCTCGCGCAGCAGGCCGACCTCGCGTACAACACTGTCCAGACGATGCTCAACCGGCTGGAGGCGAAGGGGGTGGTCAAGCGCGACACCGGCGACCGGGCGCATCGCTATCGCGCCGTCCTGAAGGAAAAGGCGGTCGTCGGCGGAGCGATCCAACGGCTGGCCGGCCGGTTCTTCGGCGGCTCGGCGGAGGCTCTGGCGGTGCAGTTGGTGGAGGACGCGCTCGACGGACAACAGCTGGCGCGCCTTGAGCGCCTCCTCGCCGAGCGGCGCAAGGCGCGGCGATGAGGATCGGGATCCTCTTCGACCTGGGGCCTTGGGCGATCGGTCTGGCCGCCAGCCTGCTTTGGGTCGGCTCCTGCGTGGCCTTGCCGCTCGCCGTTGCCTTCCGCCTGGCGCGCGGCGGCTCGGCGCGAGCGCGCCATTGGATCGCCTTGGCGGCTTTCGCCGCGGCTGCGATCCTGCCGATCGTCGCCGTTCTTCCAGGGACGCCGTCGAGCGCGGAGGAGAGGTCTATCACCGGCCGCTCCGCCACCGTCCGAAGCTCAGGCAAGCCTCTCCGCGCCACAGTCGGTGCGGCTCTCGCCGCGGCCGGCGAGTCCCCGCAGTCCGCGTTGGCTCCGATGCTGTGGCTGAGCGTCAGCTGCGTTCTCCTTGCCCGCGAGGCCGCCGGCCATCTCATCCTTTCCCGCCGCCGGCGACATTGGGTCGCCGTCGCCGAAGGGTGGCGGCGTGAGTTGGAGTGGCCTGCCGGCCTGCCGCTCTTCAATGCCGAAGAGGGCCCGAGCACGCAGGGTATGCGGCGGCCGGTGGTCGTTTTGCCGCTCGACTGGTTGGCCACGCTGTCCCCTGCGGCGGCGGTCTGCGTGGCCCGGCACGAGCTCGCTCACGCCCGCCGGCGGGATCCAATGATCAACGCGGTCGTCCGCGCGGTACGCGCGGCGCTCTGGCCGGCGGCACCTCTGTGGCTGCTGGAGAGAATGATCCGCACCGAGCGCGAGGCGGCTGCCGATGCTGCCGCGGTAGGTTCGCAGGGCGGCGAGGTCGTCGCCGACTATGCGTCCGCCCTCGTGGCAGCCGCCTTCCGGATGCAGCGCCGGACACGGCACATCGCCATCGCGTTCGGTCAAGGCTCATGCCTGGAGGACCGCCTCGGTCGCCTCCTCGGCGTGCGTCATAGGCCGCGGCTCCGGCTCCTCGCTGCCGCTGCGATCGTTGCAGCCGGCGCCCTGACTGCCGCCGCGTTTCCTTTCGCTTCGCTGCCTTCCTGGGACCCCCGACCGATCGGCGTCGCCGCGACGGCTTCGCCGGCGATGAGGTCGGCCACCGGGGCGCTCAACGAAATCCTTCTTTCCACCCGCTTCCACAATCACCAGCGCACTCCGGCGGTGGCGTCCTCACTGGCGCGCTTCGCAGCCGGCGGCACGGCCGGCCCGCTCTTGGACATGCTCCGGGCCCGGGACGTGCGGGCTCGTGAGTGCGCCGCCTGGATCGCGGGAGAGATCGGCGATCCGCGAACGGTCGACGGCCTCATCGCTGCCCTCACCGATCGCAATCCCCATGTCCGGCATACCGCGGCCTGGGCCCTCGCCAGGATCGGCGACCGTCGCGCCGCCAAGCCGCTCCAGGAGTTGGCGCGAACCAGTTGGAGCACCGACATCCAGGTTCTGGCTGAAAAATCTCTGGCCCCATTCGGGAAATAATTTTTTTACCTTTAAGTCCGACATCAGTAGGAGATGTGCTATGAAACGTTGGATCCCGCTGCTGTTCTTCTTCGCCTGCGCCTGCAGCGCCGACGAGCTTTGGATCGGTCAAACGCGTTTCCCGGAGGGGGCGCGTTTCGTACGGCTCCACATCTCCGCCACGGGAGGCACTCTCGAGATGGCCGACGCTCTCGCTCCCGATGGCTCGCCGCTCGAAAAACCTTACACTCTGGGCGCCGTCGCGCATCAGGGCGGCCGGCTCGGTTTCACTGCCGTCCGCGACGGAGTCGAGCTCGACTTCGCGGGTCTGCAACGCTCCGACTCGGCGTTGCACACTGCTACCGCGGCCGGCGAGGTCCGGCGCGGCACGGCGCGCGGCACCTTCTCGCTGCTGCGGCTCGCCGAGATTCCGCGCGCGGCACTCGATCGCTATGCCGGAGTCTACGAGTTTGCGGATGGTGACTTCGTCATCGTTCACTTTCTCCAGGATCTCGGCGTACTGACCTACGTCGCGTATCCTTCGGGCCGCGTCGGGCCGCTCCTGCCGACCCGCGCCGGGACGTTCGTCAGCGGACCGACGTTGCTCGTCCAGTTTCCGGTCGAGCTGCGAGTCGAGATCATGGGCGATCGGCTGGAATGGCATGCCGGCGGCCACGTGCGGCGGGCGCGTCGTCATCGCCCGCCCGTCGAGCAGGAAGTGACGGTCGCGAGCGGCGACGTGCGCCTCGCGGGAACGCTCACGCTGCCCTCCGGGCCATCCCCCCATCCGGCCGTCGTCCTGCTGCACGGCGGTGGTCCGCAGAACCGCGACTTCTACTGGGTCGCGCCCTTTTTCGCCAGCCTGGGCGTTGCCGTCCTCGCCTACGACAAACGCGGCGTCGGCGGCTCGACCGGAGACTGGCAAGCTGCCGGTACGGCGGAGCTGGCCGCCGACGCTCTCGCCGCGGTGGATTTCCTGCGCACGCGTCCCGAGATCGACCCGCGGCGCATCGGCCTTTACGGCTCCAGCAACGGCGGCTGGGTCGCACCGTTCGCCGCCGCCCGCGCGCCGGAGAAGATCGCTTTCCTCATCGCGCGTTCGGCCTCCGGCCTGCCGGAACGTGAGAACGTGGTCTACGAGATTGAGACCGACCTGCGCGCCCACGGCTTCGGGGCCGATGCGATCAACCAGATGCGCGTCTTGCATGACCACGACATGGCGTTGGTCCGCAACGGCGGGGAAGGTTGGAACCGTTATCGCGAGGAGCTCGCGAAGGCGTCGACCGAGCCGTGGTTTCCTTTCGTCAGGCTTCCGGCCAAGGTCTTCGAGATGAACGCCGAAAACCGGCCGAAGATCGAGAGCTGGATCGCCGGCGAGCGGGCGCGATGGTGGCAGCCGGAAGAGGCGTGGCGAAAGGTGCGCTGCCCGGTGCTCGTGCAGGTGGGAGCGGCGGACGAGTACGTGCCGGGCGAACGGAGTGTCAAGATCATCGCCGAGGCGCTGCGCGCCGGCGGCAACGGTGACGCCACGGTCGCTTTGCTGCCGAGCGGCAACCACGCCCTGTTCGAGCTGCCAGGAGGTTGGATTCGCGATCTGGCGCGCATTACGAGGTTCGTGCCTGGATATCTTTCCCAACTCCGCGAATGGATCGCGACTCGAGTATCGCTGCCTCCGGCTCACATATAACCGAGCGCCTTGAGCTGGGTTTTCGTTTCCTCGTCGATGGTCGTTTCGCCGGCTTTCAGAGTCCCCTGGCGAACGCGCTCGGCCACTCCGAGGTGATCTTTGAGATAGCCCGCCCGCACGGGCCGCTCCCCCGCCAGATTGTGCAGCTCCCCGGGGTCGGCCCGCCGGTCGTAGAGAAAGCGTCCGGGAATGGGGAACCGTTTCTCGATCAGCCGCCAATCGGGAGTGGTCACTGCCGCGGCCCGCAGCCCGCGTTCCTCGAGCCAGGAGAAGGCCGGCCTTTCCAGGACGTTCGGGCCCGGCGTGGCGCCGGCGAGGGACAGGAGGCTCCGGCCTTCCAGGCCGGCGGGGATTTGCAGGCCCAGCGCTTCGAGGACCGTCGGCACCACGTCCACCTGCTGGGCCTGCCATTCCACGACCTTGCCGCGGGCTCCGGGAACCCTCACGATCAACGGGATGTCGAGCATCTCGTTGTGAAGGGTTTTCCCGTGCTCCCAGCCGCCGTGGTCGGCAAACTCTTCGCCATGGTCCGAGACGAAAACGATCACGGTGTCGTCCCAAAGCCCGCGCTGAACGAGGAGATCGATCAGACCGCCGAAGGCTTCGTCGTTGGCGGCGATTTCCGCGTCGTAGAGATCTCTCAGGCCCTGCCGGATTTCCGGCGTGGCAAGGGTTTCGCCATCTTCGAGCGCCTCGACGAATTCCATCTGTGTCCAAGTTTCATTGCGTACGCCGGGTGCGAAGCGCTGCCGGAAGGCGGGCGGTGGGTTGTAGGGCGCGTGGGGCTCCATGGTGTGGAGATAGAGGAAGAAGGGCGCGTCTTTCTTCCACTCGGTATCCAGCCACAGGGCGGCGCGCTCGTTGACGCCGGTCGCGGATCTGTGCTTGGGTCCCAACAGCCGGTAGATTTCGAAGCCCTGGTCGAGGCCGAAGTTGGGCGCCACGTTCGGATTGGTGACGAAACCCGCCGTGCGGTAACCCCGCTCGCGCAACCTTTCGGCCAGGGTGACGGCCTGCGGCGACAGAGAATCACGGTGCCCGAAGACGTTGTGGGTGCGGGGCAACATGCCGGTGAGAATGGTGGTCGTCGACGGGCGGGTCCAGGAGGATTGGGCCACCGTGTGCCGAAAGACGGTCGAGTCTCGGGCGAAGGCGTCGATGTGGGGCGACACCGGCCGGTTGTAACCGTAGCAGCCGAGGTGGTCCGCCCGCAGCGTATCGACGAGGTAGACGATCACATTGCGCGGCCTGGCGCTCGAAGCGGCGCTCGGAGCCGATTGCCGGAAGGCCGCCGGCGACGCCGTGGCCGCTGCCGGACGTCCGCTGGCGGGAGTGCCCGTCGCCCGCCGCGAGGTGAGGATGGCCGGCCGCTCCAGGACGAGACCGCTTCCCGCCGGCCCGCCCAGCCGTTCCGGTACGGCGAAGAGGGATAACCTGACCGGTACGTTGCCCAAATCCGGCAGCTTCAAGGTCGCCGGGCCACGGTCCGTGGGCAGGCGCGCTACCTCACGCTCTGCGCCGCCTGCGGGCTTCAGGGTCACCCGCAGCTCTCCTCGCTGGCCGCCGCGAAGCCGGAGATCGTCCATCGCGAGCACGGCTCCGGAGGGCAGCCGCAGGTAGGAATCGATCCGCCAGCCAAAGGGGAGAGCGAGACGGTCGCCGGATGCCCGCACCCGGCTCTGCTCGTCGACGCCGGTCTCGAAGCGAAGGAGGTCCCACGCCACCGCGCGCCGGTGCTGGCCGGTGATCCCGGCGCCGCCGTCCGAGGGCGCGAGCGTCCAGGCATAACGCAGAACCAGGCGGTTTTCCCCGGCTCGCAGGTCGCCGCGGGGGAGAATCACTCGGGCCTCCGTGGTGCCTGACGCCGTGGAGATCTGGCCGACCGTCTTGCCGTTGAGAAGGAGGGTGACTTTCTGCGGCGGCTGAGCCGGCACTTTGCGGCCGGCGTACGGAATCCACCGGAGAGTCAGCGGGACGTCGCGGGCCACGGCGAGGAAGAACGCCAACTCCGACTCCGGCCCGTCACTCCAGACGAAGGTCTGGTTGCCTTGGACCTCGTCCAGCCACCACCCCTGGCGCAGCAGCGCCCGGCCGTCGGGAGTGCCCAGGTCCACCACGCCGGGCTCTCTCTGCACCTCGGCCAGATCGAGGTCGGCGATCAGGTCGCGCACCGTTTCGTGAGTCGCCGAGTCTTTTTTCGCCGGTCCGCAAGCCAGGAGGAAGAGCAACAACACGAGGGTGCAACGCCGGCAGAGGTGTGTCATCGAAGGGGAAGAATATACCTCAGAAAGCACTGCGGCCCTGTCGCTCGAGGAGGCGACAGGGCCGCGGTGTTGAAGGTAGGACCTACTGCTGGTGCGCCTGCCGCCGTTTCAGGAATACCAGCGCCAGACTCGCCAGGATTGCCGCCAGCAGCAGCAGCCCGAAGTCCGACAAGGCCGGAATCGGCGGCACCAGACCGCCATTGATTACGAAGGCCGTCGGGTCCGCCCCGCCCGCGGCGGCCGGATCATCGGTCTGGGCCGTCGCGTCGTTGGTGCCGTCGCCATTCGAGTCGTAGGCGATGGTGCCCTGGTTCGTGACGGTGCCGGTGGCGTTGGCATTGATGGTGGCGGTGATGGTGATCGTCACCGTGCCGCCGGCCGGGATCGCGCCGTTCCAGGTGACCGTGTTGACGGGGACGGTTGCCGCGGTGCCGCTCGTCGCCGTGGCGGAGACCAGCGTGAGCTGCGACGGCAGGACGTCCGTGAATTCGTTGCCCGGGTTGTCGGCCTGGGCGCCGGAGCCGTTGTTGGTGAGGACGATGGTGTAGGTCACGGTGCTGCCCGGGGCGAAGGATCCGGCCGCCGTCTTGGTACCCGACACCGACGCTCCCGGAGCCGCCTGGATCGTGTCGGTATCCGTCGCGCTGTCGTTGCCCGGAGTCGGATCGGTGACGCTGGCCGGAGCCGCCACGGAGGCGGTGTTGCTCAGCGTGCCGGTGGCCGCGCCGGAGATCGTGCAGCTCGCCGTGTAGGTGACGCTGCCGCCGGTGGGCAGGTTGACCGTGTCGCCGATGTTGCCGGAGCCGGAAGCCGTGCAGGTGCCGCCTCCTGCGCCCACACAGGTCCAGGTGCAGGTGAGCGAAGCCGGGAAGCTGTCGGTCACCGTCGCGCCCGTGGCGGCGCTTGGACCCGCGTTGGAGGCCACGATGGTGTAGGTCACCGAGCCGCCGGCCGTCACCGTGGTGACACCGTCGGTCTTGGTGATCGAGAGGTCAGCCTGGGCCCCCAGCGCATCGCTGTCCGTCGCGCTGTTGTTGCCCGGAGTGGGATCGGTCACCCCGGCCGGAGCCGTCACGGTGGCCGTGTTGCTCAGCGTGCCGGTGGCCGCACCGGAGATCGTGCAGCTCGCCGTGTAGGTGACGCTGCCACCGGTGGGCAGGTTGACGGTGTCGCCGATGTTGCCGGAGCCGGACGCCGTGCAGGTGCCACCGCCCGCGCCGACACAGGTCCAGGTGCAGGTGAGCGAAGCGGGGAAGGTGTCCGTCACGGTCGCGCCCGTGGCGTTGCTCGGCCCCGCGTTGGACGCCACGATGGTGTAGGTCACCGAGCCGCCGGGAGTCGCCGCGGTGACGCCGTCGGTCTTGGTGATCGCCAGATCGGCCTGCGCCGCCAGCGTGTCGCTATCCGTGGCGCTGTTGTTGCCCGGGGTCGGGTCGGTGACGCCGGCGGGTGCCGTGACGGTGGCCGTGTTGCTCAGCGTGCCGGTGGCCGAAGCCGAGATGGTGCAGCTCGCCGTGTAGGTGACGCTGCCGCCGGCGGGCAGGTTGGCGGTGTCGTTGATGTTACCGGAGCCGGAGGCCGTGCAGGTGCCGCCGCCCGCGCCCACGCAGGTCCAGGTGCAGGTGAGGGAAGCGGGGAAGGTGTCTGCCACCGTCGAGCCCGGCGCGTTGCTCGGACCGGGGTTGGAGGCCACGATCGTGTAGGTCACGGAGCCGCCGGGGGTCGCCGTCGTCACGCCGTCGGTCTTGGTGATCCCGAGATCCGCCTGCGGCGTCAGGGTGTCCGTATCGGTGGCGGTGTTGTTGGCCGGGTTCGGATCGGTGACCGCGCTCGAGACGGTTGCCGTGTTGCTGAGCGTGCCCGTCGCCGAGGCGGCGATGGCGCAGGTCGCCGTATAGGTCACGCTGCCGCCGACCGGCAGGTTGACCGTCGCGTCGTTGATGTTGCCCGCGCCCGACGCGGCGCAGGTGCCGCCGCCGGCTCCCACGCAGGTCCAGGTGCAGGAGAGGATGGCGGGGAAGGTGTCGGCGACGGTGGCGCCGGTCACCGGATCGCCGCCCGCGTTCGACGCCGTGATCGTGTAGGTCACCGAGCCGCCGGGGGTCGCGGTCGTCACGCCGTCGGTCTTGGTGATGGAAAGGTCGGCGCTGAGCGCGCGGCAGGCCGTCACCGTCACGTCGTCGATCGCCAGGCCGGCGAAGTTGACAGTGTTGTCGGAGTCGAGGTGGAAGTGAAGCTCGGTGTTGAGGCCGGCGAGGCTGTCGGCGCGCTGGGTGACGAGCCCCCAGCCCGCGGTTGCCGGCACGTTGACCGTCGGGTTGCCCACCGCGTCGGTCATCGTCGCGTCCAGCCAGTCGAAGAGGCGCACGGGTGTGGCGCCGCCGACCTGCTGGTAGTCGACGAATACGTGATCGAAGTTGGCGCTCTCCATTTGATAGCGCTGTGCCCAGGTGACCACCACCGGCGCGGAGAGGCCTGCCAGATTGATGGGGCCCGACAGCAGCTCCTGCTGGGTGGAGACGTTGTAGGTGCCCGTGAGGTTGGTCTTCCAGCAGTTGACGCCGCTGTTGCAGGTGGTGAACGCCGCCACCGGGTTGGCGGTGGTCGTGCCGGGAGTGTTGGGGGTCCCGAGAGCCCACTGGTCGCCGGTGCCGGAATGGGTGAAGCCGGCGGCGCCGCTCTCGAAGTCGGTGGTGAACACCGTCTGCGGCGCGAAGCCCGGCGCACAGGCCGGCGGCGGCGGTTGCTCGCAGATGCGCAGGCTCCAGGCCGTCAGCGTGCCGCCGTTGGCCCCGGCCGTGTCGTCGCGCAGGTCGAGGGTCCAGGTGCCGCCGGCGTTCTCGCCGTCGAACCAGCCGAGGCGGTAGTTGAGCTCCGGTTTGAGCTGGACGCCCTTCAAGACCGTGAAGCTTGGCGGGATTCCCGCCTCGTCGTCGAAGGTGATGTCCATCTGCGTCTGTCCGCCCGTGGCCGCGGCGCCGATATCGGTGAACAGGCCGTTGTCGTTGCCCGCCGGCGAGCGCAGGTGGGCGTCGATGTCCGCCATCAGCGCATGGTTGAGAACGATGCTCACGTCGACGTCGGCGATCCGCGGATTGCCGGGCACCGTGATGGTCGAGCTGACGAGGCCGGTTCCCGGTCCGATGGTCTTCGGGATGTCCGTGCTGGTGTACGTCGTGCAGTTCACTCCCTCGTCCGTCGCCGGATGCACGCTGACGCTCAGGTGATAGGTAGCCGTCGGGCCCCCGACCGCGGCCGAGGCCGAGTCGACGAAGGCGAAGTAGGTGCCGGCCGTCTTCACGGTGAAGAACAGAGCTTCCGAGGGAATGTTGGGGAAGGGCGTTACGTCCCCGGTGCCGGCGTCGTCGACGACCAGGATCTGGTTGCCCGCGTCGCCGAAGAGGGCGATGCCGAGCCGGCCGTTCCAGGAGACGCCGTCGCGCTCCGGGTCGAGATCGAGCGAGAGGAACACCGTGTCGCCGGCGTTCAGGTTCAGGCTGTACCAGTCCTGCTCGGTGGCCGCGGCCGGATTGCGCGTGCCGCTCACCCAGCCGTTGGCCGGCAGGGGGTTGGCGGTGGCCGGCGTGTCGTTGCCCTCGACCTCGGGCGTCGGCGCGCCGCTCTGCACCCGCAGGTGGAGCTCGTAGGGGCGCTCCGTCGTGGTGCCGGCGGTGAAGTCGTTGACCTTCAGGAAGTAGGTCCCCGTGGTGGGGATCGTGGCGCCGGCGATCGAGGAGGACAGCCCAGCGAAGGAGCCGTTGTCGTCGTCGAACTCGATCACCGTCGTGCCGTCGGACGCCAGCAGGGTGAGCTGGCTGTCGGTGCTGTTGCCGGCCGAGAAGGAAGTCATCGTCGCCGCGTAAACGCGGTCGCCCGCGTTGGCCTGGAAGGAGTAGAAGTCGATATCCCCGTTGGGGAACAAATTGGCCCGGACCACCGCGTTGGTGCCGGCGATCGGGGTGGCGGTCGCCGTCGTGCCGTTGGGCTCCACCTCGCGGAGGTAGCCCTGCCCGGCCCAGGCGACTCGATCTCCCAGACCCAGTCCCAGCATCAAAATCACCAACACCCAACGACCGATAGCTCCGCTCTTGAGGGATCTCGGCAACATGGCAGTCCTCCTCCGACGAAGGCAAAACCGCCATTGATCGGCGATTTCGCCGGTTTTTGCGCAACGAAGAGCTGGGATACTACTTCAAGTAGCGTGCGTTTGTCGACCCGGACCCACGGCAGCAGGAGCCTCCAGGAGGCTCGAGGTGCGATAGGATTCGCTCCACCAACCCTTCAAGAGAGGAGGCCGTCATGCCCTTCGGAAGCTTGTGGCTGCCTGTCGTCGTTTCGGCTGTCGCGGTTTTTGTCGTGAGCTCGATCGTTCACATGGTCCTGAAGTACCACCGGGCCGACTACAAGCGGCTCCCCGACGAGGACTTCGTCGCCGCGGCGTTGCGCAAGGACAAGCCGGCGCCCGGCGTCTACTTCATTCCTCATTGCCTCGATATGTCCCAGCTGAAGGACCCCGCGATCCAGAAGAAGTTCGAGGACGGCCCCGTCGCGATTCTCACCGTCCGGCCCAACGGCCGACCTGCCATGGGGAAGAACCTCGTCCAGTGGTTCCTTCTTTGCTTTCTGGTGAGCTTCGTCACCGGCTACATCGCTCGCCACACGATTGCCGCCGGCACCGACGGCCTGACGGTGCTGCGCATCACCGGCACCGTCGCCTTTGGTTTTTACGGCTTCGGTTATCTCCAGGACTCGATCTGGAAGGCAGTCCCGTGGTCGAATTCGCTGCGCGGTGTCCTCGATGCCGTGCTCTACGGCTTGACGACCGGGTTGGTGTTCCGGCTGCTCTGGCCGGCCGCGTAGAGCTGAGAACCCAAAAGGCTGGAAAGCACTGCGGCCCTGTCACTCGAGGAGGCGACAGGGCCGGCCGGCGCCGGCGGTCAAGGCACTTTTTACCTGCTTGCCTGCGCGGCCCTGCGTCGCTACGCGGCGGGTTTCAACCGCGCAGCGGACTGGCGCCGCATCGCTGTCTTCGTGGGGGCCGTGGGGTATGCCGTCAGGCTCGGCAAGGACGCGGTCTCTTTAGCCTTTGGTGCAGCTTGGGGGTTCCGAGCCAGGTCGGGAATGGCCCCGATCTGCCGCAACATCTCCAGGCCATCCCAGTGAAACCAGCTCTCAGTGATCTTGCCCTCGGCCAGCCGATCGACCCGGATCCCGCTGACGTCCACCGTCTTGCCGCTCACTCCGATCCCCAGCAATGGACCCCTCTGGGTGCCGCGCATCCGCAGACAGGTCACGACCCGATCGTTTTCGGCGATTTGATCTTGGATCTGGACCCTGAGGTCCGGGAAGGCGTGGCGATAGAGTTGGATCATCTCCGCAAGTTGCTCAGGACTGCGCCCTGAGGGAGCCGGGGCGCCCTCGAGGTCGTGTTGGAGCGAATCGGGGGAGACGAAGTCGCGGATTGACGAGAGATTACCTTCGTTGAAGATCTGCTGGATGAAGCGCCGGCAGGTAGCCTTATTCTTTTCTCTGTACATGGTTGAAACTCCAATCTGACACTTGGTGAATCTAGTAGCAGTCGAGCAAACCCCGATCGGTCGACCCAGTGTAGGCGAAGTATTTTCGGGGCTGGCGTAACCGCGCTTCGAAAAGACTGCAAGGCGCGTGCCGACGAAGGCTGGCGGTTTCGAAACGAGGACCGAGGGGCGTCAAGCTGTCTTGCCCATCCTGCGCCGGACTTTGCAGTTGAAAGCGGCAGAATTCTGAGAGCACATTTTTTCGATCGCATACAAAACGTCGGGGGTTATGCACAACCTCCGACGTTTTGTTCTTCTGGTGCCCTCAGGGGAGTCAGGCTGCTCCCGCGGCGGAGCTCTCGCCTCTCACTCCCAAGCCGAAAACACCGCGCACGTATTGTGGCCGCCGAAGCCGAAGGCGTTGTTGAGGGCGACTTTCACGTTTCTGTGCACCGCTTGATTGGCGGCAACGTTGACGTTGCACTCCGGGTCCTGATTCGTGAGGTTGATGGTGGGCGGCACGACGCCGTGGACGATGCTGAGGACGGTGGCGATGGCCTCGATGGCGCCGGCGGCGCCGAGCAGGTGGCCCGTCATGCTCTTGGTGGAAGTGGCCGTCAGGCGATCGGCGTGGGTTCCGAAGTAGCCTCGCACGGCGCGGGCTTCGGACTCGTCGCCCAGCGGCGTCGAGGTGGCGTGCATGTTGATGCTGTCTACCGTTTCCGGCGCCAGTCCCGCTTCTTCCAGGGCTTTCTTGAGGGCGAGGGCGATGCCCCGGCCCTCCGGGTGCGGCGCGCTCATGTGGTAGGCGTCCGCCGAGGCTCCCACGGCCCGCAGCTCGGCGTAGATGCGGGCGCCGCGGCGCGTCGCGTGGCCCACTTCCTCCAGCACCAGAGCGCCGGCGCCGTCGCCCAGCACGAAGCCGTCGCGATCGACGTCGAAAGGGCGGCTTGCCGCCTCGGGCGCGTCGTTGCGCGTCGACAGGGCCTTCATGGCGTTGAAGCCGCCGATTCCCATTTCGGAGACGGACGCCTCGCTGCCGCCGCAGAGGATTAAGTCAGCCTGGCCTTCGCGGATCAGGGAGAGGCCCTCGGCCAGGGCGTGATTGCCGGTGGCACAGGCGGAGACCACGGCGTGGTTGGGGCCTTGAAAGCCGTAACGGATCGAGAGCACCCCGCCGGCCATGTTGGGGATGATCATGGGAATGAAAAACGGCGAGATGCGGCGGGCGCCGTGCTCGAAGTACTCCCGCGCCTGATTCTGCAAGGTATGGAAGCCGCCGATGCCGCTGCCAAAGATGATGCCGGCCCGCTCGCGGTCCAGCGGCTCCATCTCCTCGGGCTTCAAGGCCGCGTCGCGCAGCGCCTCGTCCGCGGCGGCCACGGCGTAGTGGCAGAAAGGATCAAGATGGCGCGCCTTCTTGCGGTCGAAGTAGGCAAGGGGATCGAAGCCCTGGACCTCGCAGGCGAACCGGGTGTGGAAGGCGGAGGCATCGAAGCTCGTAATGGGCCGGGCGCCGCTTTCGCCGCGCAGCAGGGCATTCCAGAACGTCTCCACCGTCAGGCCCACGGGAGTCACCGCTCCCAGGCCGGTCACCACCACCCGCCGCCGGGTGGATTCGTTGGGAGTTTGTTCGCTCATTTCAGTTCTCCAGGACGCGAAAGGAATGGGCGGACCGTAGACCGAGGAGCGGGGAGCGGTCAAGGGGCGAATTTTTCCCTGTCCCGGTCTCGGCCAGGCGAGACACCTATCTGCTAGAGCGTTAAATTTAGAGCATAGAGGACATAGTTTTCTATTTTGATTTGAAGAGAGCGGAGGTCCGCTCTGTTCAAGTTCGGGCGGCGCTTCGTCCTTTCAAGCCGCCAGGGAGGAGCTCAGAGATGGAGTTGGTCAAATCCGCGCGTCTGCTGTCCAACATGCTTTTCTACCGATTCAAGTGGGGCCATCCCGGCGAGGTCGACCGCCATTGGGAGAACTACTGGCGCAGCATCAAGAAGACCGGCAGGGATGGCCAGGTGTTGTGGGACAACGAGCCCGAGCGCGCCTCGGCGGAGGATATACCGCGCTTCAGGCCGCACCTGGATCTATCGCTGCCGATGCTCGACTTCGGCTGCGGCAACGGCCGCCAGACACGGTACCTCGCGACGCACTTCGACCGGGTGATCGCCACCGACGTTTCGCCTTCGGCGATCGAAAAGGCGCGGGCGGAAACCCCGCCGGGGCTGAAGATCGAGTTCCGGCTGCTCGACGCCCTCAAACCGGCGCAGGCCAAGGCGTTCCACGACGAGTTTGGCGACGTCAACGTCTACATGCGGACGGTGATGCACGTGGTGCAGAAGGAAGACCGGCCGAAGTTCGTGGAGACGCTCTCTACCCTGATCGGCAAGCGGGGCACGCTGTACCAGATCGAGCTGTCGCTCTGCGCTCTCGACTACTTCCGCACGCTGCCGGGAAACAGCCCCTCCGGACTGCCGTTGCACGTCCACAACGTGATTCGCACCGGCGCCACTTCGGTGGGTTTCGATCCGACAGAGCGGTTCACGCTCTACCCGGAAAGCCGCTTTCAGGTGCTGGCCGAGGGGGATGACGTCACGATCAACACCCTCATCCTCGAGCATGGCGAGGAGGGGAAAGTGCCAGCCAATTACCTGATCGTCCGCAACCGCAACGGACACAACGGGAACGGGGCGTAGCCGAAAAAAGACCCTCATCACCCCGGCCCTCTTCTCCCAGCCTCCTCCCACCCCCCACACCGGGAGAAGAGGGAGACAAGCAAGAAGCTGCCTGCGCTGTGTTCCCCCTCTCCCGGTGTGGGGGGTGGGGCGGGGGCGGGAGAGGGGGTAGGGGGTGAGGGTTTGCCCCGAAGGGGCTCTGAGATGGCTTCTGGAGTAATCTCTAGGCATGGGGCCCGAGGTTTCCGTCGTCATTCCCACCCACAATCGCCTGGAGGTTCTCGCCGAGGTCCTCCAGGCGCTGGAGTTTCAACAGGGACCTCCTTCGTTCGAGGTCGTCGTCGTCGACGACGGTTCCACCGACGGCAGCGGCGATTGGCTGCGCAGCCGCTCCTTTCGCATTCCGCTGCGCGTGCTGCTGCAGGAAAACCACGGACCGGCGGCGGCGCGCAACACCGGCGTGGCCGCGGCCGCGGGACGCTGGGTGGCCTTTCTTGGGGACGACACCGTCCCCTCCCCCGGATGGCTGGCCGCTCACCGGGAGGCCCACCGCCGCCGCGGCGACGACGGGCACCTGGCGGTGATCGGTTATACGGGCTGGCACCGGCGGATGCGGCTCAATCCTTTCCTGCGCTACGCCAACGAGTACGGCCTCCAGTTCGGCTATGCCCTGATCGGGGACAAAAAAGAAGACGTACCGTTCAATTTTCTGTACACCTCGAACCTCTCGATGCCCCGCGATCTGCTGCTGGCCGAGCCTTTCGACCTGCGATTTCCCTATGCGGCCTGGGAGGATATCGAGCTCGGCTACCGGCTGACGCGGCGTGGCATGCGTCTTGTCTACGAGCCTTCGGCAACGGTGGCCCATGACCATCCCACGGATATCGCTCGCTTTGCGGCCCGGCAGGAACGGGCCGGCTATTGTGCCGTGGTCTTCTACCGGCTTCATCCGGAGTTGGGAGCTTTTCTGGGATTGGGACCGGAGGGGCCCCCGCCGTTGCCGCCGGAGAAGACCCAGAAACGGCGGGAGCACTTGGTCCGCGCTTTGCAAAATTGGCCTCTCAGGACGCCCAAACTATGGGAAGATGTCCTGAGGTATCACTACATCAAAGGTCTTCACCGCGCTTGGTCCCAATTGGGCGCGGAGCAGGAAAAGGAGAGCACCCATGAATACCCCCAGACCAGCCGGCAGACGGTTCCGGGCTGAGGCGATTCCTCTCGCGCTCGCGGCGCTGCTGGCCGTGAGCATCCCGGCCCAGGCCCGCGGCGGCCACTCGGGCGGTGGCCACTCCGGTGGCGGCCACTCGAGTGCCAACCATTCCGGCGGCAGCCGCTCCTCGGGCCACGCGAGCGGTTCGCACGGCTCCCACGGTTCGACGGGCAGCCCGCGCACCGCTCACCCCGTCGACCACACGCCGAGCGCTGGACGCCAGCGATTCGGCAATGACCGCCACAGCGGTCACTTCGATGGCCACCACCGCTTCGGCGGCGGCCGGATCTTCGTCGGCGGCCGCTTCATCGATCCCTTCTTCTTCGACTTCTACTACCCGTTCGGCTGGGGCGGCTATTGGGGCGGCTACTGGCCCGACTACGACCCGTACTACAACGCCCGGCCCCACGGCTACTATGACCGCGACGAGATGGGCGCCCTGGATCTCGACGTCAGCCCCGGACGGACGCACGTCTTCGTCGACGGGCAGGACCTGGGCGAGGTCGACAACTTCGACGGTTGGCCGGACTATCTGTGGCTGCCGAAGGGCACCTACGACGTCGCCTTCTTCCTCGACGGCTACAAGACCATCGCCCGGCAGATCAGCATCTATCCCGGCAACGTCATCGACATCGACGACCGTATGGAGTCGGGTCCGTCGACGCGGCCGGAGGATCTCGCCACCAAGACCCACGAGCATCGCGACCAGCGTCTGAGCGAAGAGCGGGAGCGCAGCCGCCGGTACGAGGATCAGGGTGACGACGAAGGTTGGCGTGACCGGGTTCGCCGCGACCGCGGTCCCCGTCGCGACGACTATCGCGGCCGGCCGCCGGCCGGCGACGATTCAGCCCGCGGCCGTCTGGTTCTCGAAGTGCAGCCCGAGGACGCCTCGGTCTACGTCGATGGCCGCTTCGTCGGCACCGGTTCGGACATCGCCATGATGCGCTCCGGCCTCCCCCTGGCCACTGGCGATCACAAACTCTCCATCGTCCGTCCCGGACGCCGCGCCGAGGAAAAGACCTTCACCATCAAGGCCGGTGAGGACGTCCGGCTCGACGTGAAGCTCGGCGAGGGCTGATCACCACCATAAGTCCCCCCTCCTCTCCCTCGGGAGAGGAGGGCCGAATATTGACGTGGATATTGACGGCCCGCAGAATCTGAAATGGGAAGAGGTAGCTAAGAAGTAAGAGACCGGATCGGCGGCGTCCAGAGGAACTGCAAGAAGTTGTACCGCGCCGCCAACCCGCCCCGCCTCAAGTTGTCTTCAAGACACGTGCCATCTTAGAATCCAGCTCTCCACGAGAGGGAGGGCGCGACCGGCGTGCCGATTTGGCCGTCTGCCGGGACGGATCCGCGCGTCGAAACGTTTCGCGCCGGAGCGACACCGTAGACTAAAGCGCTGCTTCGAATCGCCATGACTTGAGGAGGCTCCGGAATGATGTACCGCGGACTTGCCCTGTTCCGGCCTGGCTTGGCCCTGCTGTTCGCAATGATCGCCAATGGTGCGGTGACCGCGCCGGCGGGTGCAGCTGATTTTCCGCCGATCACGGACGAAGAGCGGAGCCTCACCGCGGTGCCGGGAGAGCCCAACGCTCCGTCGGTCGTGCTGTTCAAGAAGGGCGATTTCCAGATGGCAGGCTATGGGACCCAGCTCGGGAACCAGTCCTCCGCCCTGTACGTGCAGGTGCGCATCAAGATCCTCACCGAAGAGGGAAAGAGCAACGGCGAGATCACCATTGCCCATAGCGACGCCGCCCGCCTCCATGGCTTCCGCGGGCGAACGGTGCTTCCCGGCGGCCAGGTGATCCCCGTCGCCGCGGACGCCAAGTTCGTGAGCAAGACGTCGCGCTCGCTGCGGACCTTCGTCACCGCCGTGGCCTTTCCCTCGGTGCAGGCAGGGGCCATCCTCGACTACCAGTACGAGCTGCGCTTCGACTCCATCTACTACCTAGATCCCTGGTATTTCTCCGAGGACGTTCCCGTTCGCTACTCGGAGATCCAGTTCAAGGCGCCCATCGGTCTCCAGGTCCAGGCCTGGAGCCGCGGCCCGCAGCGGGTGAAGATTCAGACCTCGAAGCCGACGACGAATTCCCTGGGCTGGACGATCAAGGCCTGGGCGGAGAACATTCCGTCCGTGCCGGACGATCCTTACGGTCCCACCTACAAAGACCTCGCGGCGCAGATGATGTTGCTGCCGAGACTGTGGGTTCTGCCCGACCAGAAGCTGACCCTGCTGGAAAGCTGGCCCAAAGTGAGCGAAATGATCGTCGAGAGGTATGACGAGGTCCGCCGCCGGGACTCCGGGGTGGCCAAAAAGGCACAGGAGGTGGCGGGCACTGGCACTCCCCGCGAGAAAAGTGAGGCCGTTTTTCGCTTCGTCCGCGACCACGTCGAGACCGAGAAGTTTTACGGCGTCGGGATCGATTATGACGCCTCGCTGGCGAAGATCCTCGCCGCGGCCCGCGGTGACCGGGCGGAGAAGGCGCTGCTTCTCCAAGCGATGCTCAAGGCGGTGAAGATCGACTCGAAGCTGGTCTGGGCCGGCGACCGCGCCCGCGGCGCCATCGATCCCCAGCTCCCCAATCCCGGCTGGTTCGACACCGTCTTCGTGATGGTGGAGCTCGACGGCAAGAGGGTGTTCCTCGACCCGTCGGACCGCGCCCTCGCCTTCGGTGCCCTGCGCTACGGCTACGAGGGCACGCCGGCGCTGATTCCCGACGCCAAGAAGCCGGAGGGGATCGTGCTGCCCGCGATTCCCTTCGAGCAGAATCTGCGGCGGGCCGAGGTCGAGCTTGTCCTCGATGCGAAAGGACGTCTCTCCGGCACGGGAACCCTGGTGCTCACCGGTCACCACGCGTGGGAACGGATCCAGTGGAAGGACGACGAGGCGAAGACGATCGCGGCCTGGAAGGAGTGGCTGACGCCGCGCTTCCGCGAATTCCAGCTCGCGGAGGTGAAGGCTGTCGAACGTCCGGACGAGCGCAAGGTCACCGTCACCTGGACGATGACGCAGCGGGAAGAGGAGGCCCTGGGCGACGAAGCCACGATCTCGCCCGCCGCTCCCCTCGGCCCCGTGGCTCAGCCGTTCGTCCAATCGGCGGCGGCCCGGCGGACGGGCGTGACCTTCGACTATCCCGACCGCGACGAGGTTCAGCTCCGGCTGCGCTGGCCCGAAGGCTGGAAGGTCGAGAGCCGCCCCAAGAACGCGACGATCGCCGGGGCGGCCGGCTCGGTCACCGCCGGCAGTGAGCTGAAGGAGGGCGAGCGGACCCTGCTCTACAGCCGCCGGTTCGACCTGCCGCACCGCGAGTTCAATACCTCGCAGGAGTACGAGTCGATCCGCTCGCTGTTCGGCGACTTGGAAAAAATCGACGTGCAGACGGTGGTTTTGGTCCACCATTAGTCGCATAGAGGAAGAGGGCCCACGTATGCACCGTCGAGTCATCCGCACCCTGATCCGGCTCGCCCAGGTCCTGTCTCTCCTGGCGATCGTGGGGCTGATCGTTCCGCCGAGGCTGTCCGCCGCCACGCAGTTGGAGCGGTCGATCGACGTCGAGGTGCGGCCGGACGGCTCCGTCTCCGAGCGCACCCACCTGCGGGTGCGGCTCGACGGCCCGAACGATTTCGCGCGCTGGTCGCCTTACTACGTCTATCTCGACGACAACCGGGAGCTGACGAGCCTCGAAGCGTCGGCCACCGGGCCGGACGGCAAGGTGCTCAAAGTCTCACGCCGCGACCTCGACACCCAGCAGGTGGCGGGACGGGACGAGCTGCACTCGTCCCGCTCGTACCGCACCGTCGCTTTCCCGCCCGTTCCCGTGGGCTCGGTGCTGGCGGTGGATTTCACGGTGAAGGAGACGCCGTGGTTCCCGGGAGGCGACCTTCCACTGGGCTCGCAGGACGCCATCGAGTCGTTGCGCGTCGCGGTGCACGGCGCCGGCGCCGGCTGGCGCTGGCGAGTCGACGGTTCCCTGCCGGGGCTCGCGGTGCAGGAGTCGCCGGGTGGCGTGACCGTCACCGCGGCGCACCTGCCGGCGCTCGTGCCTCCCGCCAAGGCGCCCGACAGCGCCAGCGAAGGCGCCGTATTGCGCTACGCCTGGGGCAACGCCGCCGGTTGGGACGGCGTGGGCCGGTGGTTCGAGGGCTTGCTCACCCAGGTACCGCGCAACGCCGAGCCCGTGCGCCGAAAGGCCCGCGAGCTCATCGCCAGCTTGCCCGACAAACGCCAGCGCATGGAAGCGCTGGTCGACTTCACCCGGCGGCAGGTGCGCTACGTCGCCGTCGAGGTGGGCATCGGCGGCTACCGGCCGGCGCCGCCGCAGCAGGTGACGGAACGGCTCTGGGGCGACTGCAAGGACAAGGCGCTGCTGCTCGCCGATCTTCTGCACGAAGCGGGAATCGACGCCTATCCGGCCCTCATCCGGCTGGACCCGCACGGCCGTGTGGACCGCGAGTTTCCGTCGCCCTTCCAGTTCAATCACATGATCGTGGCGGTGCCGGCGGAGGGTTTGGGCCTGAGCGCCAACGTGCCGCTGGCCAACGGTTTCCTGTTCCTCGACGCCACCCAACGCGAGGGCGGGCTCGAGTGGCTCAATCCCGGGGTCCAGGACCAGGAGGCCCTGGTGGTGAAGAACGGCCAGGGCATCCTCGTGCGGACGCCCATCCTCCAAGCCGGCGAAGGGAGCCGGCTGACCGTCGAGCTGGCGCTGGCGCCCTCCGGCGATGCCACCGGTTCGGCCAGCCTGGAGCTTACCGGCGAGCCGGCGGCGGCCTTTCAGGAGCTCCATTCGGGCGGCAAGCCCCAGGAGCTCGACCGCGCGATCCGCCACGTTTTCGCCGGCATGCTGCCGGCGGGCGTCTCCCTGTCCGGCATCCGCTGGCAATCGACGGAAGGCGGCGCTCCCTTCGTCAAGGTGGACGCGCAGGTGGCGTTGCCCGCCCTGGGAGCCGCCGCCGAGGCTGGCGCCCTGCCGCCGATCCCGGTGCCGGGCCTCGTCCAGTTGCCCTCGCCGGGACTGTTGGAGAACCGGGCGCTCCCGGTGGTGGCCTCGCCGTTCTCCAGCCGCACCACCTGGCGCGTGACGCTTCCCCAGGACTCCTGCAAACCCGAAGGTCAGGACGTGACCGTCGGCAACGACGTCGGCGCCTTCCGCCAGACGACCTCCGTGCAGGGCAAGCTGCTGGTCGTCGAGCGGCAGGCGGAGCTGCGCCAGCGCTGGATCGAGCCCGCCTCCTTCCCGGCCCTCAAAGAAGTCTCGCTCGCCGAGTCCCGCGCCAACAAGCGGCGGTTGCGGCTGAGCTGCCGGGTGGCAGCACCTTGACTCCGCCCCTCTGATATGTGACCATCAGGTCACATGAGTGATGACCTGGCTCTCGTTTGGAAGGCACTGGCGGACCCCACCCGCCGCGCGATCCTCGATCTTCTGCGGCAACGGCCACGGATGACGGGGGAGCTGGCGGAGGCCTTTCCAAGCACCCGATTTGCGGTGATGAAGCACCTGGAGGTGCTGGTCGAGGCCGGCCTGGTGGTCTCCCGCAAGCAGGGCCGCGAGCGCTGGAACCATCTCAACGCACAGCCGCTGCAGACTGTCTACGAGCGCTGGGTGCGCCCCTATGAGGCGCATTGGGCCGTCGGCCTGCAGCATCTCAAGGAGCTGGCCGAGAGGCCGGAAGGAGAGAAAACCATGTCGACGACCCCGCTGGGTCTGGTGAGGGTGGAGCAGGAGATCGCCATCGCGGCGGCGCCGGAGCGCGTTTGGCAGGCGCTGGTGGAAGAGACGGGCCGCTGGTGGCCGAAGGACTTCTACGCGGGCGCAAGCGCCAAGAACTTCATTGTCGAGCCCCGTCTCGGCGGCCGTATGTACGAGGATTGGGGCAACGGCACCGGCGCCACCTGGTACACCGTCACGGAAGTCGCCCCTCCCCGTTCCCTCGGACTCGCCGGCCACTACCCGCCGGTCTTCGGCGGCCCGTCGACCAGCATCCTGCGCCTCGAGCTGGTCCCGTCGGAGGCGGGCACGGTCCTCCAGATCTCCGCTTCAGAGTTCCGCGCCGTCTCGGACAACACCTTCACCTCGCTCGACGAGGGTTGGCGGACTCTTTTCGGCTGCCTCAAGGAGTACGTGGAGAACGGGGAGAAGACTTGAGAGAGCTCGCCCGCGAATCAGGTCAGCCGCCCAGAGATCGAAGTCAGCGGGCCCGAGTTTGAGGTTAACAGACCCGCGAGTTGGATCAACGGACCCGTGGGTCAACTCATCCGCCCCGTGGGTCAGCTCATCTGCCCCGTGGGTCAGCTCATCTGCCCCGCGGGTCAAGTCAACGGCCCCGTGGGTCAAGTCATCTGACCCGTGGGTCAACTCATCTGACCCGTGGGTCAACTCATCCGCCCCGTGGGTCAAGTCACCTGACCCGTGGGTCAAGTCATCCGCCCCGCGGGTCAACTCACCCGCAATTCGGGTCCGGTCCCTCGCGGCTCCTGTCAGAAGATCCACGATTCGGGTCCACTCACTCGGCACGCGAAGGCTGAAGCTCGGGAGTTGGGGCGGCCGGCTTCGCTGCCAACCCAGCTAACCTCGAACCTTCTTCACCGTGTCCTACAGAGTCGTGAGGGTTGCCGACATGGAGATGGTGAGCCGCCAACAGATCGCCACTCAGGTGATCGCCAAGGTCCGTAGCGTCGCCGATCTTCATTTCGATCCCAGAGAGGGCGACCGTCTGTTCGAGGATCTCCGCATGGGACCCTCCATCCGGCGTTCCCTGGCACTCTCCTTGTCGCGGATCTCGACTTTGCAGCAGGGTGGTCAAACGATCTCGGGGGATGAAGCCGAACGGTTGCACACCGTGGGCGAATCGATCGACCTGGTCTTCCGGCGTGCGAACGGGAGAGATTGAGCATGAGAGTTCGGGCTCTCCGTGTTCCAGCCGTGCTGGCTCTCGCCGGCCTGCTGGCCTCGTCGGCCGCCGGAGCCGGGGACTGGAAGTTCTCGCTTCGCCGGACTCTGGTCGACAGGAACGCCATCGGGCTGCCGGCCTCCCTCCAGATCACCCTCCCTGAGGACGGCGCCAACTCTTACGCCGTGGACCTTGGAGTGAGCGTCAGCCACACCTTTCTGAGGAGCGCGCTCTGGACCTTCGTGGCGGGCGGCGAGGTTCATCGCAACAACCAGGCCCTCCGCGCACAGAACCTGACGAGTGGTTCTCTGGCCTTGCAGGGTCAGGTCGGCGAGGCCCTGGGAAAGGCCACGGCCTGGTTTCCGCAACTCTCGCTGAGCTTTCGCCGCGACGGAGTCTTTGGCACCCAGAGCCTGGTGCCCGCCGCGAGCCTGACGGCGGCGGGCTCGCCCTTGCGGATCGGCCGCGTCCTGGGCCCACCCAACCTCGGAATCCTCTGGCAGCCCCGGGTGGGGCTCGAGCTCCAGGACATTCTCAGATCGCCCGACGGGCAATCGACAGGCCACGTCGGCCGCGCCTTCGGCAACGTCGCCGTGGCCGTCTATCCCGGTTTTCAGAAACTCGGAGCACGCCTGGAGATCGTCGCCTCGATCACCGGTTCGCGGGACGTGGCGAAGTCGAACGCTTTCGACACGGGCCGGGACAACCACGTCCTGCGAACCGTCGCGGTGAACTACTTTCTCGACACGGACAAGCACTACGCCCTCGGCTTCTCCTGGATCAACGGGGAGAATCCTTCCGAGGGACTGCGCGAGCAGCGCTACAAACAGATCGCGTTCAAAGTGCTTTACTGACGCTGACGCGTCCCTTCGGGCCAAAGGTCCGTGATTCTTCAGCCCAGCCCACCTCCTGCGCAGAATTGTTCGGAGGGAAGGCGACCTGAACGACGAGGCCTTTCAGTTTCCCTACGGGGCAGAGGCGTTGGTCTCCAGGAAAGGGGCCAATCCCCCGGCGAATGAGAGCTTGTTTTCGGGGGACGCCGACAGTCTTTCTGGGGAAACCAATGCCGAACAGGGAAGACGATTTGAACAACAGGGATCGGCAGCTTCCCACGGGGATGGAGCGCATCCCCGTGGGGAAAGCACCAATCCCTCGGGGGACGGAGATTTATTTGAGGGGATCTTGCCAATCCCTGTAGAGCAACAGGCAATCCCCCAAGGGATGAGAGTTTGTTGTAGAGGGTTTTGTGAATCCCCATGGGGAGACCGGTCATCCCCATGGGGAAAGCGACTTGAACGACAGGGATCGGCAGATCCCCACGGGGATGGAGCGCATCCCTGTGGGGAAGGCGCCAATCCCTCGGGGGACGGGGTCGTGTTTTAGGGGGATCTTACAAATCTCCCTCGCAAAGGGGCCGTCCCCCGAGGGATGAGCGTTTGTCTTCGAGGAAAGCCGTGTCTCCCCGTAGAGAGACCGCTACGCCCCTCCAATCGTCACCGCGAGCAGGCCTCGGCACTTTGCCATGAGATCATACTCGGCGCTCCCGTACGGCCGGCGTTCACGAAACCCGATCGGCAGTCCTTGCTCCTAAGTCTCGCCGGCCTCGACCCGAGGAAGTGCTAAGTCTGCGGACAAAGCGCCCTACAACTCATCGGGGAACTGGCGCCAGCTCAGACGCCGAGTGGTCCACCGCGATGATCTTGCTGCTATAGCTCAATTACAATGTTTATTTGCTCAGCCGTGGAGCCAGGCTTTGGTGTACCTGGCTGGGCCTTTGCGGTATAATCCCCTTTATGAAATCGCGGTTCAGGAGCCAAAGCATGCGGTTGATCTCTTCGCTGGACATTCCTCTGAAAGCCTGCAGGCGGCTCTCGAGGCTTGTGTGGAGGCAGGCAGAGTGTCGCGCGAAGGGCCTGCGAAGGCCATAGGACCGGCTCGGACTCGCCCGCGGCTTCGTTCAACCTGCGTCTATCTGAAATCCTCCCGGGGCCGGTGGAGGACTACCGACGATTTCGCGGGGAGGACTTCAGATAGACGCTTAATGGTTAGCCAGCCAGAGGCGGCTGCCGGACGGACCGGCACGCCTCGACCGGGAGCGCTCGTGAAAGTCGTCCTATCCGACATCGTTCGAGTGGCTCTATGCGAATACATGAAGCGTACCTGGTGGAACATTCCCAATAGTGCGAGTTCACTCCCAAAAATGAAGGCTCTTACCACGTGAAAATCCTATCCTATAACCCCGGCCATGATGGCGCTATCGTGTTTCTTCGAGACTCCCGCCTAACAATGGCCATCGAAGCAGAAAAGGACTCGAATTACAGACACTCGTCGGTATCTATTACAAACGTATTAGATGCCATCGGTGATCTAGAAGAACTACCTGACGTCATTTGTATGGGCGGCTGGTGGCCACGGGACCATCACGAATACGTATACGGCTCTCACAATAATGTTGGATATCGTGGCGTGTCAAAAGATGATGTTATAGTAAGCCACGGACGCTTTTTGAGAGGTCGAGTCGACTATTTTTCATCTTCTCACGAACGATCGCATATACTTTGCGCTTTTGGCATGTCAAGTCTATCAAAGGGCACCCAATGCTATGCGTTGGTTTGGGAAGGAGAGATGGGAGCCTTCTACGAGGTCGACTCCGAGCTGAACATCACGCTAATTGCCGATGTTCTAAATCAGCCGGGGAATCGCTACGGGCTGCTTTATGGCCTAGCCGACCCAACTTTTCCCAAGGATGGACCGTATCCCCGTGACTCGGACGCGGGAAAGCTCATGGCCTTAGCGTCATTTTCGAATCGAAGCGCGCCTTCTGCTGACGAGAAGAAACTACTCAGTTTCCTATTGGACGGTCCGTTCCAGAAACTGAGCGCTTATGAGGACCTTGAGCAAGCACCTCACCTAAACGTGGGGTTAGACGATCCGGAGTTTCGCAACTTCTCGGGGATTTATAGCAACGCGATCTTCGATGTGTTTTTTCAGTTCGCGAGCGAGAACTTGAAGAAGCGGCAACCCCTAGTGATCGCCGGTGGATGCGGCCTGAATTGCGACTGGAACACCAAATGGAAGGAAACTGGCCTCTTCTCGGAGGTGTTTGCACCCCCGGTCGCCAATGATTCCGGATCAGCTATAGGCACGGCGATCGATGCCCAGTTCTACTTTACCGGCAATCCAAAGATCGAATGGGACGTCTACTCCGGCTTGAGTTTTCGAGCGGACCGCTCATTCAATTCCGGCAAATATGATATCCACGATACGGACTACGATATGATCGCCGACATGCTGGCGAACGATCTCATCCTCGGGTGGGTAAGCGGCAGATACGAGATCGGCCCGCGCGCACTTGGCAACAGGTCCATCCTCGCCGCTCCGTTCCGAGATAGCACCAGAATACGATTGAACGAGATCAAGCAACGCGAACAGTTCCGCCCGATTGCTCCTGTCTGCCTTCGAGACGATGCTGAAAAATGGTTCGGATGCAATCACGAAAGCCCATACATGCTATTTACGCATCGATCGACTTCCGACGCACTGGCAGCCGTCACGCATGTGAACGGAACCGCCCGCATCCAGACCGTCACATCTGCGAGTAACAAGCATCTCTATGATCTGCTAGTCGCATTCAAAGCACGCACTGGTTACGGAGTCTTGTGCAATACTTCTCTGAACTTTAACGGGAAGGGCTTCATAAATAGCATAGTCGATCTTGATGCCTATGCTATACAGCACGGCTTGGATGGGTTCGTCGTTGAAGGACGGGCATATCTTCTGAAGGATTCCTGGCGGTATCAGTCGTACCTGAAGCCGTCGGGTTTTTCACCTGTGCTGGCACGGTCGCCGAGCAGCATCTAGGGCGCGTAGCGCGATCCAATCCGAATTCTATATCTCAACAAGGACACGCAGATTATGGATTTGTACCCCCTCGGCTTCGAGGAAGACCATCGCCTGCGGTCTGCCTTCATCCGAGATCTCTCGCTGCAGCAGATTGATCGCTCGGCGACTTGGAGCGCCGACGTGCTGGCCGATTCGGCACTGATTCGCAAGACACTGATTCAGTATTGGCACGACCCGCTCGACGTGCCGGACGACGTGCGCGCCTGCCTCAGCAGCTGGGATCGACTTGGCGAGGAGGGTTTCGAGTTCCGAATGTTCAACGACGTATCGGCGGCCGCATACATTGCGGATGTGTACGGCGCGCGTGAGCGCGAGGCATTCGCACGCTGCCGACACCCGGCAATGCGCAGCGACTATCTGCGGATGTGCTTCGTGCTCGCGGAAGGTGGCCTCTACGTTGATGCGGACGAAGTGCTGCTGGGCGACGGCTGGAAATACATTTTCCGAAACGGCGGACTGAAGGTACAGCCGCTTTGCTACGATATCCCGTCCAGCCGTATGGTGCCAGCTGCCGATATTGTGCGAGCCGATTTGCCGACAGACGGACGCATCTTTTACGTGAACAACGATCCGATCGCGGCGCCCGCCGGCCATCCAGTTCTACGACGGGCGCTCGCTCGCGCGACTGAGAGGCTACTCGGGGAGGATCGGCTCCCCGAGATCCAGTCGACGACTGGGCCCGGCAATTTCACCGCCGCCCTAGCCGCGCACGCGCGCGAGTTAAAGATCGCCGGCGCTCGCCTCGATTTCGAACTGCTGCACGACTGGGAAGCCATTGCGGAAACACGCTGGGAACTCTCCTACCGTGGAGATGCCCGCAACTGGCGTAACATGGACGTCGGCTAAGTTCAAGAACCGGAACAGGACTAAGCAATGAATCGTCGCGAACCCACAGGCGCGCTGCGCAGGCTCGCATTTCGAATCGTGCGCGCCACGGCAAGCATTATTCCCGGTGGCCGGATGGCGGCGTTCGGCGTAGGCAACGACATGATCGGGTCGATCTTGGTCGTGAACCTCGAGCGACAGCCAAGGCGATGGCAGCGCGTGCTTCGCGAGCTCGACCGCTTTCGAACTTCAGACGGCGCTCCACTGACCTCAATCGTGCGGCGGTTCGTTGCCGTGGATGCTCGCGATGGCCGCGCCGTGGCGGCGACGGCCGACGTGGATCCGACTTACTGCATCGGAAACCAATTGTATGTCCAGCCGGATGCGAGGCTGGAAGAGTGCTTCGGCGTCGACGAACCGATCAGAATGACCCGCCAAGAGGTCGCAGTCGCGAGGTCGCACGTAGAAGTCTGGAAGACAGTTGCGACAGGACCCGACGATTTCGTGCTGGTGCTCGAGGACGACGTCTGGTTCAGGCGCGGCGCCGCATCGGCGATCGACCGCGGCTGGCGTGCCGCCCTCCAACGCTGTCGTTATGAAGGCGGACCGCATCTCCTCTACCTATCTTACGCAGATGCCGGAGGAACGGCAGAACGCGCCGACGTCTGTGAGGCACTGTTTAGGCCGATACGGGGGCTCTGGTTCCTCTCCGGGTATGTGCTGTCGCGCGACGGTGCGGCGGCACTCCTGCGAGCGATGCCGGTGGTCGGACCCGTCGACACGTGGGTCAACTATCGCTTCGGGGAATTGGGCGCGCTTGCGCTCTCCTCCCCTGCGATCTTGCAAAGGGAGGACAGCTCCTCCGACAACTCCTATTCCGTCCTGCCTTACCTGGCGCGGGCGGGGATCGTCGATGCGGGCTTGGGTGCTCTACAGCCCGATCGGACGCGCGGTGGCCCGGTATTGGCTTGGACTGCCGACAGTGAACGGGAAGGCCTCGCTATGGCTTTGTCCATGCTGGGGCTGCGCGTCCGCGCGTTCGATGGCGACGAGAAGGCGATCCAAGCACAAGATCTCTCGGACCTTTTCGAAGTGTTCGACGTCTTGGTTGACCCGCCGCTCACGCCGGGTGCGCTGTCTGCCGCGATCGCGAGGACAAACTCCAGGTTCCTCTTGGAGGCGAACGCGGCGCTCCGGTCCGAGATAGAGCTGGAGCGCCTGCCGTCATCACGGACCGCGGTTCTTTCGCACGACAGACCAGACACCGGATCGTGGGAGCCGCTCTGCGCCCTTCTCGACCTCGCTGAGCCCGTTCAAACCTTTCCTGTCGGAGCTCCGAGAGGGTTGAGGGTCTTCCGGGACGATCGTCCGGACGCAGCGCGCCGGTTTGCCACGATCCTTTGGCGGCAGGATTGTCCGTTGGACGATTCGCCCTGGGTCCTCCCGCCACGGAGTGGCTGGCGCTCGAGGCCTCCCGTAGATCAGCCGGTTCGGCTCCCGGGAGAGCGCCTCGTTCACGCGGCGATGACGATGGCGACGCCCTCGTTTCCTGGGCTCGTCGAGACCTTTCCGGGCAATCTGGCATCGTTCGCGAGAGAAGGCCTCATGTACGATGATGACGGCGCACATCTCATTATCAGCGAGGCTTCCGCCGGAAGCAGGCCGTACCGTTCCGGCGCCTTCGCGTCCGTGCGCTTCTTCGAGCACGGACGCTTCGAGGCGGAGATACGGGCCGCTTCTGGTTCCGGCCTCGTCACGGGCTTCTTCCTCCATCGAGACGCACCACGGCAGGAGATCGATGTCGAACTGGCCGGCGACGACCCGCGGCGCATGCTGGTCAACGTCTACTTCAACCCCGGTGACGACGGGGCGACAATAGGCTTTGGCTATCGGGGCTCGCCCTGCCGCATCGACCTTGGCTTCGACGCCACCTTGGACTTCCACCTATACGCGATCGACTGGCGACCGGGCTGCGTCGCGTGGTCAGTGGACGGCAGGATCGTCCACGAGCGGGTGGGTTGGGATCCCACTCCGCTTCCGCATCTTCCCATGCGCCTGCACGCCAACCTGTGGGCTCCCCGCTCCGAAGAGCTCGCCGGCCGGATCGACAACGATGCGCTGCCCTCGACAGCTACGTTCAAAAACGTTTCGGTGCGGGCTGAATCTATGGGCGTATCTATCGACGTGGCACGATCGGGCTGAGGTAGCGAAGTCACATCTTCTGCAGGAATAGGTTCCAGATGCTGTGCGGGCCTTTCCGGAGGCGGGGCCTGTCGGTCGAGTGGCAAGGTTTGAAGGGGGCGGAGCGTGGCTGGTAGGCTCCTTTTGATGACCAAGAAAGGAGGAGTCCATGATTTCAGCTACGACCCGCCGTGAGAAGTATAACCAGTCTGACAGAGTGTTGTACGTCGCCTTGGAGCTGAGCAACCGCACCTGGAAGTTGGGCATGACGGTGGGGTTCGGCCAGAGAGCGCGAGAGCGCAACGTTCCCGCCGGAGACTTGGTTCG